>JADEYI010000081.1_pt1 | contig 179673 bp, 180 predicted proteins | sample 8542331 | NCBI WGS metagenome assembly JADEYI01 (sample SAMN16510988, study PRJNA670497) | mine drainage metagenome | isolation source: biofilm near Copperflume 1 | place: Germany: Marsberg coppermine Kilianstollen | collected 2018-02 | reverse complement strand
CCGATGCTGCGGCAGGCGGGCGCGCGCGAGGTCCACATGCGAATCGCGGCGCCGCCGACCACCAGTCCATGCTTTTACGGTATCGACACGCCGACCCAGCAGGAGCTGCTCGCTTCCGATCATTCGGTCGAAGAGATTCGCCGCTGGATCGGAGCGGATACCCTTGGCTATTTGAGCCGCGACGGACTGTACTCGTTCCAGGGCGAGGACCGCGAAGGTTTTTGCGATGCCTGCTTCACCGGCCGCTATCCGATGGAGATTCCGAAGGGCCATACGCCGCGTCAGTTGCCGCTGTTCGAAAAACCCGAAGCGGGCGAGGTCGAGGCGCAGCCGGAGCATCGCAATGGCGAGTTGCGGATCGATCCGGAAAGCCGCCAAAGCACGCTAACCCTGGTCTCGACCACCTGAGAAAATGCTTTGCATAAGCCCAATGGTTCAGCGATTTTGAGCAATAATCATCACCATCAGGCAGGAGCATCATGAACAAATCGGCGATTTCCGGCGCGATTCTGGCGAGTGCCGTCGCGCTCGCGTTTCTTGGCAACAATGTTCAGGCGCAAAGCTCGAATAGCGCGCCCGCGAGCGCGGCCGCCAAGGTCAAGTGCATCGGCGGCAACGACTGCAAAGGCCAGAGCGCCTGCAAGACCGCCAGCAGCCCTGGTCCCGGCCAGAACTCGTGCAAGGGGCAGGGTTTCGTGCAGACCGCCTCCACGCAGGAGTGCAAGGACAAGGGCGGCCATCCAGAGGGCATGTAGCCAGGTCGTTTGGCGCCCCGGACCAGCGCCGAGCTGTTTCATCCATGGTCTTCGGGAGCGATGCGAAATTACGATTTTCCAAGCCTCGGTTTCGGGGTCGGACTTAGGCCTCCGCACTATTCCCGCATAGTCGACGGCGTGGATGCAGCCGGCGGCCGCGCGCCGGTCGATTGGTTCGAGGTGATCTCGGAAAATTTCATGGTCGACGGCGGCCGTCCGCTGCAAGTGCTGGAGGCCGTGCGCCGCGATTTCCCGATTGTGATGCACGGGGTTTCGTTGTCGATCGGATCGGTCGATCCGCTTGATCGGCATTATCTGAGCAGGCTGAAACAACTCGCATCGCGGTTCGATCCCGCGTGGATTTCCGACCATCTGTGCTGGACCGGAATCGATCGGCGCAACCTCCACGACCTGATGCCGATTCCTTATACGGAGGAGGCGCTGGACCATGTCGTCACGCGAATTCGCGAGGTTCAGGAGATTCTCGGGCGGCGCATAGCGATCGAAAATATCTCCAGCTATATGACTTACCGCGCTTCGGCGATTCCGGAATGGGAGTTTCTCTCGGCGATAGCCGGGCAGGCGGATTGTGGAATTCTGCTCGACCTCAACAATATTTATGTGACGGCGTATAATCAGGGCTTCGATCCGGTCCGCTATATAGATTCGCTTCCGGTCGAACGGGTGCGGCAATTCCATCTGGCCGGCTATAGCGACCATGACGGGTACCTGCTGGACACCCACGACCATCAAATAAGCGCGCCGGTCTGGAACTTGTATGATCATGCGGTACGGCGCTTCGGGCGCATCTCGACGCTGATCGAATGGGACGATCGGATTCCTGAATTCGAGCTGCTGGCGGCCGTCGCCGATAAGGCCCGCCTGCGCGCAGAATCGGCGCTCGGCTGAAAACCCGATCACAGCGGTTGTGACTAGTAGGGCGGATTGTTGTAGAAGATAATCAACGCGCCGGTAATCGATAACCGGTCGGCGGGGAGGCATCGATTTTCATGATTCATCCGGAACGCCTGGGCCATGTGGTGATCAAAGTTCGCGATCTTGAACGCTCAAAGAAGTTTTACATCGAAGTGCTGGGCATGGACCTGATGGAAGAGGTGCCGCAGTTTCGGATCGCGTTTCTCGCTTTCAACCGGCGGGACCATCATGAAATCGGGCTGCTTGAAGTTGGGCCGGAAGCCGATCCCGGGAAGTTCGAGCAGGTCGGCCTGCTCCATATCGCTTTCCGAATGAAAACCTACGAGGAACTGCGCGCGGCTTATCAGGAACTCAAGTCGCGCGAGGTTAAAGTGGTCGCGACTGTCGATCACGGAGTGGCGCGCGGGGTTTATTTCAAAGATCCCGACGGCAACGAACTGGAGCTATACGTCGACGGCGACCCCGCGGTATTCGGCAAATGGCCAAATGCTTATGCGGGCGTGGAGAAGCTCGATTTTGCCCAGGATTCGCCGGGCTTGATGGAGTCGGTCCTACCTCCCGATACCCATTAGTGATGGCGCGGGCGCCCGTGCTGGCTGATTAGGCGAATCTTCGTCATCATTGGTGCCCATGGGCATCCGCGTTCAATGTGTCACCACGCGTGACGGCTACGATGAATTTGCGCGGCTGCCATTCCGGGTTTACGGCGAGCGGGAAGCATGGTGGCCGCCGGACATCCAAAATGAGATAGCCCTGCTCTCCGGACGCAGTCCGCTGTCGAACCATTTGGAGCTGGCGCCGATATCCGCCCACAAGGACGGCCAACTGGTCGCCCGCGTCACCGCGGTGGTGAACCGTCGCTACATTGAACATTGGAACGAACCACTGGGTCAGTTGATCCATTTCGAAGCCCTCGCCGGCCAGCACGAGGCGACGGCTGCCCTGCTTGAGCAGGCGATCGAGTGGCTGCGGGAACGTGGGATGCGCGCCGCACGCACTGGTTTCGCGGCCTTTCTCGATTATCCTTATGCAATCGATAATTATGGCGCGCTCCCCTCTTTTTTATTGCGCGGCAACCCCGACTATTATCATCGCTACCTGAAGGATGCCGGCTTTTTCACCGAGAAAGGCCAGAGCGACTACACAGCCGAATTGACGCCCGAAATGCGCAGTCATTATGAAAAAATTATCGACGATGTCACCGGGCAGGGAATCAAAATTGAAAGCTGGCGAGAGCATGGCTTTTTGGGCGCTGTCGATAGCTGGACCGAGGTGACCAACGCCGCCTTCGCCAGGCATTGGGGATGGAATCCGATTACCCGCGCGGAGGTGCGTCCGATGATGGCCTCGTTGCGGGACTCGCCGGTCGCGGATCTATCGGTCGTGGCGCTGGCGGATGGCAAACCGGTGGGCACGGTTTTCTCGGTGCCGGATCTGACTTACGTGCTCGCGCGGGTTCGCCCGGGAGTCAAACTTGATCCCGCACGAGGTGGCGGTACGCGCGGCGCATTGATCAATATCGGGGTGATGGAACCGATGCGGGGCAGGCGAATTGCGACTGCGATGGCGTCGCGATCATTCCTGACCATGGCGCAGCAAGGGATGCGTTATGCGGGATACACGCTGGTGCATGACGACAATTGGCCATCGCGCCGCACGGCAGAGAGCCTTGGCGCGCATGTGACGGGCAATTTCGTCACCTACCGGCGCGACCTGACCTTCGAGCGTTAAGCCGCTCTGAGAAATGTGCGCCTGTGGCAAAACTATCCGCTTGGAATAGGTTATGGTTTTTTTGTTTAATTGCTTGAGCCTTCACCCGAGCAGGTGCTAACGTACGATGTTTGCTCCTTGCTCCCACGCGGGGCTTAATCCACAAGGAGGATATAGTGCGTCGATACGAAACCGTCTTCATTTTGCGCCCTGATCTGGGCGAAGCCCAAACCAAAGAGACCATCAAGCGATTCGAAGGGATCGTCAGCAGCAATGCCGGCGAACTGATCGAGACCGACGAATGGGGCATGCGCGAACTCGCTTATCACATCAAGGGTGAGCGGCGTGGCCATTACGTGCGGCTCGATTATGTCGCGCCCGAAACCACCACCCACGAAGTAGAACGCAATCTTAAGCTGGCGGACCCGGTGCTGAGGTATCTGTCGGTGCTGGTTGACGATAATGCCGACGTGGCCAAGGCGCGGGCCGAGGTCGAGGCGAACCGGCAGCGAATCGCACAAAATCGCGAGGCTGCCGAAGCCGCCATGCAAGCTCGGGCGGCGCGAGACCGTGGTGAACCCATACCGGCCGCCGCCGCTGCGGCGGAAGAAGAGTCGATACCCGATGCTCCCGAAGGCTTGGCAGACCTCGAAACTCCGGTCGAGCCAGAGAGTGAAGGGCAATAGAATCGAGGCATGGGGCCGGGTTATCAAACCGGCGCAGGTTCGAACCACACCGTCAGGGACCGCAGTACTACGGACCATTCTGGAGTGCGGCAAAGATGGTGACGAACTGGCCCTGGGCGTAGTGATGACTGGCGAAGGAGTTCAAACCACCGCGCCATGCATCACGCCAGGTAACCGGATTCGGGTTAGCGGAAGAATCAGGAACGTTGCGCGGGCGAAAGCTGGCGGCGGAAATAATGGAAGCGGAAGAGATTGGATCGGAGCAACCGGTATCGAACTGGTAGCGGATGCGGTCGAGCTACTCGATCAGCAGGCTTCCGATTCTTGAACACGATCTTAGGGCATAGGGCATATAGTAGGGCATATAAATGGTTGAGGAACAAAGAGCAGAAGGCGGCGATCGCCCGCGGTTCGATCGCGGACGTCCCGGGCCGCGAATGGGCGGTGGCGGAGCCCCTGAAGGCGACATGCAGATGGAGGGCCGCGATCGCGGGATGCGGCGGCGTGGTGGCCGGCGAAAAGTTTGCCGGTTCTGCGCTGATAAAACCCTGAAAGTCGATTACAAAGACGTTCGCACATTGCAAAGTTTCATCACCGAGGGCGGCAAGATAGTTCCCAGCCGCACTTCCGGCAACTGTGCGCGTCATCAGCGCAGTCTCGCGGTCGCGATCAAACGCGCCAGGGTTCTGGCCCTGCTCCCGTTCTCGACCCTCGGGGTGTAGCGGCAATCGCCGATGCTGATCAAAGCGGTAATCGGATTGATGCGGGCGGCGGTGATCGCTGCGGTGCTGTTTGTGGCCGGATGCTTCATTCCGATTGCTGGCGCTATCGCCATGATCTTCGCGCCGACGCCGGTGCTGGATTATGCGGTCGGCCATGAGAGTTGGCTGTTCCGATCAGTTTCGTCAGTGGTGATCGCGGGAGGGCTGATAACGCTGGTGGCCGGATGGCCGGCGGGACTTGCCTATGCGGCGACCTTCGGCATCGCCACGGTGCTGATGTGCCGCATGGTCGAGGATCGCAGGCCGTTCGAAATCATTGTGCTGGTCACCAGCGCGACCATGCTGGTTTGCGGAACCTTTGCCGCCTTCGCCGCCGCCGGATCGCCCGGTGCGCTGGCCGACACCCTGCGTCACTCACTGGCCGCCGGGATGGCCCGTGGCGAGGATTTCTACAAGCTGTTGGGAATGGACAATCCGCTGGGGCCCGAGGCCAAGGCCGCCGTGCTGGATACCACTTTGCGGCTTACGCCGGCGCTGGTGGCGATGTCCGCGGCATCCGCGGTGTTGATGAACCTCGCCGTCTTCTGGCGATGGTTCAATCGCGAGCGGATCGGTTACCGGCTATTCGGCGATATGGCTCGCTGGTCAACTCCCGAATGGTTGATTTGGGTCTTGTTGGCGACTGGATTCGCCCTGTTCGTACCGGTGCGGGCAATCTCCACGATCGCGCTCGATGCGTTCGTATGCGTCGCCGCGGTGTACTTCTGTCAGGGCCTGGCGATCATGTCGTTTTACTTCAAAATGCTTTCGATGCCGGGACTGGCGCGCAATCTGATTTATTTCGTAACCGGTATCCAACCGGTGCTGGCGGCGCTGGTCTGCGCCGCGGGTATTTTCGATCTCTGGGTGGATTTTCGCCGGCTTAAACCACAGAGTCCCGAAGCTGGCAGCTTCGGCGATTATCTCTGAGCGCTGTTGAAAGAAACGAGGCAACATCAGCCATGAACCTTCAGGTTATACTCAATGACGACGTACCCAATCTCGGCCGTATCGGCGATGTAGTGCGGGTGCGGGCCGGCTATGCGCGCAATTTCCTGTTGCCGCGCCATCTGGCCGTGATGGCCGACGCGCGTAATCTGCGCGCCTTCGAAAATCAAAAGCGAATTGCCCTGAGCCGGCGCGAGGCCAAAAAAGGCGCCGCGTTGAAGTACAAGGAAAGCCTCGAGGCGTTGACGCTGGAGGTAAAGGCGAGGGCCGGCGACGAAGGGCGGCTGTTCGGCTCGGTTACCAATATAGATATTGAACGGAGCCTGCGCGAGCGCGGCTTTGAGGTCGATCGCCGCAAGATCGTGCTGGTCGAACCCATCAAGCAACTCGGTGACTATACTGTTGCAATTCGGCTGGAGCCTGAAGTTGAGGCCAACCTTAAGTTAACCATTAGCGCTGAATGAGGCGGCTTCTTGATGATAAAACTCTATGACTTCCTGCCTTGTCCATTCGGTCAAAAGGTCCGAATCGTACTGGCCGAGAAGAGCCTTGAGTATGAGCTGATTTCAATCGATCTTACCCAGGGTGAACAACGTAAACCTGAATTCCTGCGGTTGAATCCGTATGCCCGTGTGCCGGTGCTGGTCGATGAAGACACCACCGTCTACGACTCCACGATCATCAACGAGTATCTGGAGGACGAGTATCCGGAACCGGCCGTGCTGCCCGCGATCGGCGTCAGCGCCGGGCGCGCGCGCGCCCGGCTGTTCGAGGACTTCGCCGATAATTCGTTCACGCCGCAGGTAGGACAGTTGATGTCCGAGCTGCATAAGCCTGAGGGCGAACAAGATCCGGCAAGAATTCAGCGGCTACGCCAATCGATCGAGCGCGTACTCGATTATCTCAACCATGAGCTACAGGGCCAGCAATACCTGGCATCGGAATTTTCCGTCGCCGATATAGGCTTTGTCCCACGTCTACTGGTGTTAAGCGAACTTCAAATCGATCCGGGCGCTAACCGGTCGAATGTCGATCTCTGGCTAAAGCGCATGCTCGAACGCACCAGCATCCAGACCTTGGAAGGCCTGACGATCGAGCCGGGCGCCGGGATTTAGCGGCCTTTTCGAGGCGCAGATCTTAAACTTACCGATTGAATTGGGACCCCCGCACTCGCTGCGGCGGTCCCGGTACCTTGGGGAGGCGGCGGGTACCGGGACCGGTCCAGAAGCGCGCTTCAGTGCGAGCAGTTTAGTTCAGACTTTCGGGCAGCGCATCGCCTTCATCTTCGCTCGAACCATGCGTTGTCCCGATCGAACGGAAAACCAGCTTCGCGCCGAATAGCCGATCGCCCAATCTTCCGTCGCGTTTTAACATACCGCCGTGCCGATGGCATCGTGGACACGGCATCGTACCGCCCAACAGACCGGCGTTCTCGGGCGTGATTCGCAGGTCGAACTTGAAACCGCATCCCGGGTTCTGGCAAGTGGTCCGGTAAACCACTCCTTGGGTGGCGGAATTCGACTCATGACGGGTTGCGACTACCTGCATTATGCTCACCTCATCTCGCACGGCAAACTTGATCAACCGATTGAGCCCTTTCGAAATTATTAGACGTAACAAGCATCGAAAGCTTCACTACGCAAAGGATGTGCCCGTTCGTTAAAGCTTGGTCAGGAAAGTCTAAAACCTAGGTATTATCAAGGAAATACCCAAGCGGAGAGTGGATCTTGGCAGAATTGGGAAAGCGGCAGCCTGAAGTTTTTACGGCAGATTCGCCGGACTTTAACTTTTTGGTATGCGATAGCAGTTCCGTCTGATCTGCCTTTCGCAAGCCTTTGGTCCGCCTTATACTTAACGGCGCCAAGCCCTTTTGACGGGCGCAATTGGTACAAATTACAGGGCTGCGATGAGAACTCTTGCGTTGGTGATGGCTGGGGGACAGGGTACGCGGCTTTATCCGCTAACGCGCGATCGGGCCAAACCAGCGGTGCCGTTCGGCGGAAAATACCGGATAATTGATTTCGTTTTATCCAACCTGGTGAATTCCGGCATCTACTCAATTTATGTGCTGGTCCAATGGCGCTCGCAGTCGCTGATCGAGCATTTGAAGGACGGATGGCAGTTCGGCAGCGTGATGTCCGATCATTTCATCACTCCCGTGCCGGCCCAGATGCGCCTGGGCGAGGGCTGGTATCTCGGTACCGCCGACGCCATCTTCCAGAACCTGAATCTGATCGAGGATAACAAGCCTGACTTGGTGGCGGTGTTCAGCGCCGACCATATCTATCGCATGGAAGTGCAGCAGATGATCGATTTTCACGTCGAACATCGCGCCGCCGTCACGGTCGCCACCCTGCCGGTCGCGCTTGAAGAGGCGAGCGAATTCGGGGTGCTAAAGACCGATTCGAAATCGCGCGTGATCGGGTTCGAGGAGAAGCCCGCCAACCCGCGTCCGTCGCCAGAGCTGACGAATCAATGTTTGGCCTCGATGGGCAACTACATATTCGACCCGGCGGTGCTGAACGAGGTGTTGATTGAGGACGCGCGCAACAATACCAGCCATCACGATTTCGGACGCGATCTGATCCCCAAGCTGATCAACCAGGTTCCGGTCTATGCGTACAATTTCAAGACCAACCGCATTCGAGGCGATTCCGAGGTGAACTTGGCCTATTGGCGCGACGTCGGCACGCTCGAGGCCTACTACGAAGCCAACATGGACCTGCGCGACGCCCGGCCGCATCTGAATCTCTATAATCAATACTGGCCGCTGCGCACCGCCTACTATGGCCAGCCACCCGCGAAATTCGTCTTCGATGAAACCGGTCGGCGCGGACAGGCCCTGCATTCGACGGTCTCCGAGGGCTGCATTCTATCCGGCGGGACGGTGCGGAACTCGATTCTCGGACGGTCGGTCTTCGTGCATTCGTACAGTCTGGTCGAAGATTCGGTGGTGATGGACTATGCGGAAATCGGGCGCCATGCGCGCGTGCGCCGCGCGATTATCGATAAGAATGTCTACGTACCTGAAGGCGATGAGATCGGCTATAATCTTGAGGCGGATCGCAAACGATTCTTCGTCACTGAATCGGGTCTGGTCGTGATTCCCAAGGGTCCAAAGCGCGACCGCGTCGTGCTTTAATCCTCGAGCGTACGCTTTCCTGCCATGCCGCTTTCAACCAGTCCCCGTCACCCGATACCGGGCGAGAACAACTCCGAACCGAAACTCGCCACCGCGCCGGCTAAACTCCCGAACGATCGCGGAGCGCTGAAGCTCCGTCCGGTCGATCGCCTGATCTTCTGGCTTATGGCGGCGATTCTTCACGCGCTCAGCCTGCTCCCGGATATGGTGCTCTATCCGATCGGCGTGTTCGGCGGATGGCTGGGCTATCTGCTGGATCGGCGGCACCTGCCAATCGGGCTCAAAAACCTCGAAATTGCCTTCCCCGAAAAATCCGCGCGGGAACGCCGGCGTATCCTGCGCGCTTCATATGTGAATCTGGGCCGTTCGGCAGCCGAATATATCCGGCTGGGCGGCTTTTTCCATCGACGGGTGGCAAACCGCGTAGTTTATGAAGGGTTTGAGTATTGGCAGCAACTCATGGCGCAACATCCCGGGCGGGGATTATTGGTGCTGAGTGCGCATTTCGGCAATTTCGAGCTGTTGCTGGCGGCTCACGTGCTCAAGGGCTTCCAGTTAAGCATCGTTCATCATACCCAGAGCTTTGCGGCCGGTGACGCCCTGATGAGTTACATCCGCGAGCGGGCCGGCATGGATATACTCCGCAAGCACGCCGCCGCCCGCGCGGCGCTGCGCGCGCTGCGCGCGGGCAAGCTGGTGGGGATTCCGTTCGATCAAAATGCGAAACGCAGCGAGGCGGTGTTTGTGCCGTTTTTTGGCGAGCTCGCCGCCACCACCAGCGGCCTTGCGCGACTGGTCAAAATTTCAGGCGCGCCGGTCGTACCGGTATTCATCGTGCGCCAGCCCGACAAACGTAGCCATCGAATCGAGATCCAGCCCGAGATCGTGATTCAGGATAGCGGCGACGAGACTGCGGATATTGAGGAAAACACGCGGCGGTTTGTGGCGGTGGTGGAGGTGATCGTGCGTCAGTATCCCGAACAATTCCTATGGACCCATCGGCGTTACCGTACCCGGCCCCGCGGCCTCCCCCCGATCTATGACCGCTGATCGCCAGCGTTCACTCCACTACTGAGCTGTTCGCGCAGCTTGTAGCGTTGGACCTTGCCGGTGGCGGTGCGGGGAATCTGATCGACGAAGCGAATCTCGCGCGGACATTTATAGCCTGCCAACTTTTTTCGCAGTAGATCGCGCAGCTCGGCTGCGAGACGATCGCGATCGCTAGCCGGCGCATGCGTCACGATCGCCAGCATCACCTCGGTAAGTCCTTCGCGGCCGGCGATCCCAACCGCGGCCGCGTCGAGAATCTGCGGCAGCCCCGCGATACAGTCTTCGATCTCAATCGGACTCACCCATTGACCGGAAACCTTAAAGGTCTCATCGGCGCGCCCGTGCTGATACCAGAAACCGTCTTCATCGAACGAGTACAAATCGCCGGTGCTCAACCAGGAACCGAAAAAGGCCTTGCGTGTAATCTCCCGCCGGTTCCAGTAGCGATCGCAGGTCGATCCGATCCGAATTCGCAACGCGCCAACCCTTCCCGGCTCGGTGATTCGATTATTCTGGTCGTCGAGGATCATGGCCTCCGCGCCGGGCGCAAGCTTCCCCGACGATCCCGGCCGATAAGCCAACGGCGAATTGGAAAAGACCATGTAGATGGTCTCGGAGCTGCCCATCCCCTCAAAAATTCTTACGCCCGTGGTCTGCTCCCACTTCTCAGCCAGCCCCGGCGGCAACCGCTCGCCCGCCGAGGCATAGGCCCGTACCTTCGCGAATCCAGGCTGGCTGGCATGCTCCGTCCTGATCAGGTTGCGGTACATGGTAGGAACGCTGAACACGATATCGGGTGCGGTCTCCTCGACTATCCGCGCCACCGACTCGGCGTCGGGCCATTGCGGATGCAAAATCGTGGTGGCGCACAGCCGCATCGATCCGAACAGGCAGTTGCCGAGCGCATACGCGAAGAACAGTCGCGAGGTCGAGAACAGCCGGTCGCCGGCGCGCACGCCAAGGCACTCGGCGAGGTATGGCCCGGCGCTGAGCACATCGTGATGCGCATGCACGGCGGCTTTCGGAGTGCCGGTGGTGCCCGAGGTGTAGATCCAAAACGCCATGTCGTCGGGCGACATCGGCTCGGGATCGAGCTGGTTCGATTGGCGAGCAATCAGGTCGTCGAAGTTCACCGCGCCTGCATCTGCACCGCCAACGACCACCACGTGGGGCCTTGCCCTTAGTCTCGGAGCAACCGTCCGGTACATCGGCGCCATCGCCGCGCCGATGATCAGCACCTGCGCGCGGCTATCGACGATTGCGAATTCGAGGTCGGCGGCTGAACATCGCGTATTGAATGCGATCGCGACCGCGCCAATTCTGATCGTGCCCAGATACGCGGCGACCAGCTCGGCGCTGTCGTCGAGGATCATCAGGACGCGATTTTCATGTGTGACGCCAAGGCTGCGCATCGCATGGCCGGCCCGGTTCGCCATCGACGCGAGTGCGGCATAAGAGATCGTCTGTCCGTCGACGATCAGGGCCGGACGCTGATCGAAACCACGTTCAAGCGCCGGTTTCAGCAGCTCCTCGCTGGCGTTGATCGGTGTCATTCTGCGCGGGCGGCGATCGCCGCTCCGGTCAGACTAGACATCCACGGTATCGAGCTGCAACCATTTCTTTCCCGTACAAGGCGAAAACGGTTACACTTGGCGGCGGCGTTTTCGATCGGCGGCGTCAAACATTATATTGAGGCAAAACGTGGCGACGTTGGGATTCACAGCGGCTGATTTCAAAATCTTCGAGGTCGAAGGCTTTAATCCGCGGATGCAGCAGATTTTCGCCCAGGTGCGTCCGAAACTGGTGCGGCTGGGCGAAGAACTGGCGCCGGAGCTATCGCGCCATCTGCATATGGAATTTTTCCCCCACGTGGCCCGGCATGCGCGGCGCACGGTGAATCCGCCGCCCGAAACCTGGGCCGCCTTCGGTCCTTCCGCAAGGGGCTACAAGCGCTATGGCTATCTGGCGCTGTGTATCTCGGGCGCCGGTCTTCACGCGCGGGCGGTGGTCAAATCCGAAGCCGACCAGCGCGCTGAGATGGCGCGTGGACTCAAAGGCCGCGCCGCGGAATTGGCCAAGGCGCTGCATGGAACGCAGATCGCGCGCTACGATAAATGGGATTTTCAAAAACTGCCCGCCGCCGCCCTCGCGAACGGGCAGCTATTCGAGGAGCTGGCCGATAGCATCGCGAAAAAAACCGGCGGGTTGGATATCGGCTTCGGATGGACGCGCGGTGAAGCGGCCCGGCTCGATCGCGCCGAACTCCTCGATGCTTTCCGCGAACTCGAACCTGTTTACCGCATTCTGCGCGCCGTCAGTTGATCGCTGGCGGGACAGCTTTGCATAACTCGCTCACACAACTCCAAATCCTACTCCCCTTCCCTGCAGGGAGGGGGCCGGGGGTTAGGTCAGTTCGCTGCGGAACCGCTGCGCCACCGAGGTTTTTGGTATTGCCAGGCAGACCTAACCCTCGCGCGGCTTGAATTGACGATGAAATCACAGCGGGCGGTGGTGCTGGGCGCGGGCGCGTGGGGAACGGCGCTGGCCGTGATGCTCTCGCGTTCCGGGCGGCCAACCACATTATGCGTTCGGCGGCCGGCACAGGTGGAATTGCTACGCGGACGCTCGGAAAACACCACCTACCTGCCTGGTATCAAATTTCCGCCGACGCTGGAAATTTCAGGTCGATGGCCGCAGGCGCTGGCGCAGGCGCATATCGTGATTCTGGCGATTCCTTCGAGCCTCGCTCGCTCCGCGATTGCTGAAGTGGTTCCTGCCATTACGGCCGGCGCGATTGTCATAAGCGCGGCCAAGGGCATCGAACAACAATCGCTGGTGACCATGAGCGCGATGCTGCGCGAGCTATGTGCGCCCGGCGTCAACTTGGCCGTGCTTTCCGGTCCCGGGTTCGCGGCTGAGATCGCGGCCGGCAGGCCGGCGGCGCTGGTAGCCGCGTCGTCGGACAACGCGATCGCGTGCGAGGTGCAACAGATTTTCTCGAACAGCACTTTGCGGGTCTATCGAAGTAGTGATGTATTGGGCGTCGAACTGGCGGGTGCAGTCAAAAACGTTATAGCCATCGCGACCGGTATCGGCGATGGGCTCGAACTCGGATCGAGCGCGCGCGCCGCGGTGATAACGCGCGGCCTCGCGGAGCTGGCCCGGCTCGCGGTCGCGCTCGGCGCACGGTTTGAAACTATCGGTGGACTGGCCGGCCTCGGTGACCTGGTTCTGACCTGTACCGGCGATCTATCGCGTAACCGGGCGCTCGGAATTCGCCTCGGGCGGGGTGAAAAGGTTTCCGACGCGGCACGGTTTGGCGAGGGCCAGCCGATCGCCGAAGGCTTTGCGAACGCCCGATCGGTGGTGGAGCTGGCGCGGCGCGCGAAAATCGAGATGCCGATCGTCGAGGGGGTCTATCGCGCCCTCTATGAAGCAGAGCCGCCGCGCGATATTGTCGAAGGACTTCTCAGCCGGGAATTGAAGGCTGAGTTTTAATTTCAAATACTGAAGGTTTCAATGGCATCCAAAGGGAATTGCAAGGCAAAGGACTGTAGCCGCGAGGCGATTGCAAAACATTATTGTCGCCAGCATTACCGTTTGTGGCGTCAGGGCGAAATGCCCAAGCCGCGATACAAGATCTGTACCTCGGAGAAGTGCCGCAAACCGCGCGCGCACGGCAGTCTGTGCGAGCAGCATTATCAGGCCGCCCGCGGTAAGGCTGGCAAGAGCGAGGCCCCGGCCGCTCCCGCCGCCGCCGCTTCGTAAGCGGCTTACGCCGAGGCCGGATGAACCCGGTAGGTTTGCGGCGGCGATCATTCGACCGGTGCTGATCACGGTCGGAAGCATTGCTGTTGTGCGCCTGTTAACCGTTCCCCGCTCACTCACTCCGAGCGGGCTCGTGGCTTCGCGGGAGTGACCCTGATAGTAGGAATCGCGGTCCTCGTCGGCTGATGCAAGGCCGCAACCGAAGCTAAAACGAAAAGGGCGCGCTAAACAATCGGGGTAGAAAACGAAAGTGGCTGAGCAGCGAGTTACCATCAAATTGGGCGGAAGCGACGTAGAAGTCACCCAGGTCGAGATCACCAGGCGCAATGAAACACCGTTCGAGTACGATCTTGAAGATGGGGCTACAATTCGCGTGGCCAACACGGCTGGCGTTGTTTACCGAATGGACCAAACGGACGAACAGGGCAATCCGTTTTACATAATCAAGAGCGGATTGAGCGTAGTGGTCGTCAAAGGCCCGGCAAAATAAAGTGGAAGCACAAGGAGAACTTCAGGAACATAACGTCTGGCAACAGGCGGCACTGGATTCGTCCACTAATGCGCTTCTTCCACTGCAACAAAGGATGACACCACCTCGCCCATGGGAGCCGTTGATGGCTCACCATGAACCGTCGGATCCCGATCTGGATTTTTATGCATGGCTCAAGGACCAGATAGCAGCTTTGCGAATCCATCAACCCAGACACATCGATTGGGATGGTATAGCTGAGGAACTTGAAGCCATGAGCCGAAGTGAGGAAGACGGGCTAGAGAGTTTTCTAAAGCGACTGTACAAGCATCTACTCAAGTGGTCCTACCAATCCGCAAAAAGAGGCTCAAGCTGGGAAGTTTCTATCGATGATTCGCGCGAGCAGATAACGCGTCGATTGATGCGTTCACCAAGCTTGAAGTCAAAAGTCGGTGAATTGGCCTCCAGTGCATATCATCGCGCGAGGGCCAAAGCTGGGGCGCAGATGAAGATGCGGCGCGAAGAATGGCTGAGCCAACTGCCCCATACGTCTCCGTGGTCCCTCGAGAAGGTCATGGATCCTGAATTTTGGCCCGATCCGGCAAAATAAAATTTTTAATTTTGAAATTAAGAGCAGTGGTTTTAGCATCCAGCTATGGCACGTGAAGTGCGGTCGACGGGACGGGTCGAGTTAACCAGGCCGGGCGATGACAAACCTGATCGTTGCAGGCGCGGCTGGCCGGATGGGCCGGTTGCTAATCACATTGGCCGCAGTTGATCCTGCATTTCGCCTGGCCGGCGCGGCCGAGGCTGAGGGATCGCCGGAAATCGGCCGCGACGCTGGCGAGACGGCCGGCATCGGCCGGCTCGGGATTCCAATCGTCAGCGATTACGCGGCGATCGCAAAGCCCGAGACGGTCACTCTCGATTTCACCAGCGCTGCCGCTTCGATGGCTCATTTGGAAATTGCCGCATCGGCAGGCGCCGCGATCGTTATCGGATCGACCGGTCTCACGCCCGAGATGGAGGCGCGTGCGGGTATCCTCGCCCCACGCACCCGCGCGATTATCGCCCCCAACATGAGCGTCGGGGTCAATGTGCTGATGCGAATCGTGGCCGAAGTGGCGAAAATCCTTCCCGATTTCGACGCCGAGGTAATCGAGATTCACCACCGAACCAAAGTCGACGCGCCCAGCGGAACGGCACTCGCGCTTGGCCGTGCGATCGCCGATTCGCGGGGCACTGACTTCGCTCGCGAGGCTATCTTCGGGCGCGAAGGGATTACCGGAGTGCGCGAGCGCGACAAAATTGCCGTGCTGGCGATTCGCGCCGGCGATGCGGTCGGCGACCACACGGTCATTTTCGGCGGAGCGGGCGAGCGGCTCGAACTGACGCATCGCGCGCAGAGCCGCGAGTCGCTGGCCCGTGGAGCACTGCGCGCCGCCGCCTGGCTCGCGCATCAGAAACCCGGCCTATACGCCATGCGCGACGTTCTGGGTCTCTAGCGTGGCGTTCCAGACATCGGCCGCGGCGGATTGATCGTCCGACCCCTGACGTATCCTTCAGTCGAAATTTCGTTCCAGCGTTGCGCGATTCGCGGGATTATCTGCGCGTGGCCGTATTCAAAGTAACCGATCATGGCCGCTAACGTGATCAAGTTGCCCGCGATAATTCGCCACCATCCAAGTTGTTCAAGCGCCGCCGAGTTCATCACGGTGATTGCGCCCAGAAACGAAACCTCGAACCAGAGGAAAATCATCAATACACCCAGCGCCAGCAGCGGCTCGCGTTCGGATCCGTAGACAAAAATCGATGCCGCGATACCGAAGGCGATGAACGCGATGAAATGCAGCGCTGAGTAGCCGATCACCATCGGCATCGAAATTCCGGCCTGGCTCGCCCCTCCCAGCATTACGCTGCCCAGCAACGAGGGCGTGCGGAAAACCTGACCGGCCGCAAAATCGCAAATCAGAAACCATAGCGCCAGTACCACCGCGCCGATAATTCCCGCGGCAATGCCCTCGGTCATCACCCCAATCCAGGGTCCGAGCAGGTTGTCGAACAATATCGGTTGACGCCAGAGGAACACCGCCAGCATCGCGGCCGTGGCCAGCGCGTTCCCGATCATCACTTTCCACCAGGGCATCACCGCCGCGGCGGCCGGCCCAAGCAGCATAACGAGCGCGATAAAAAACATTTCGAACGCGATCAGGAAGATAAACAGCGACGGAAAGAGCGCGGGATCACGTTCAGCCGCCTCCATCATCAACGCCCCGGCCATCCCGATTATGGCAAACGCCATGAAGTGAAACAGGCTGTAACCCGCGATCAAGGTCCATGGGACCGCCCCGGAAGCCGGCACGGTATGGAACCAGGGAACCAGACTCGCGCCCAGCAGCTCCGGAGTTTGCAATGGTTGGCCGCGAACCAGGTCGAGCAACAGGAACCAGATCGCAATCACCGCCGCACCGCACCCACCCGCCAACGCACCGTCGAGGAGGATTCGTACTCGCGAGTGAATCATGGGCTTACTCCTTTGCCGGGAACGATCCGCCATGGGCGGAACCAGCTTAAGTCATACTTATTACTCGCTTAAGCAGCTCTTCTATAATGCGACGTTACGCCCGATCGCCGGGACTACGCAAGCGCCAAAAGAAGGGCGCGGCCGCAGCGAATCATCGCACGATGCGGAGCAAGGAGCAGGAGCGAAAGCGAAAGGAGAACTAAGCGGCTGGACGCCGAATAACGCGCAGGCCCGGCTGAAGGCGCAGATTTATCGCCGGAACCTCGCGATCCTCGAAACGCGACCATCGGAAGAAAATCGCGGTGAAGACGCACATCAAATAGATGCCCTGCCCGATCCACATGATCAGACCGCCGAGCACCTGATCGGCCTGCGGCGTGATCCCGAACGGGTGCGGACCGGACGCGTAGAACATGTACAGCACGGTCTGCGCCATGGTGATTGGCGCGGCCACCGCAGTCATCGGGATCATCAGCAGAAACAGATACATAATCTGCATGGGATACGAGAGCCGTGGATACTCGGGCAGCGGACTGAGCAACGGCCACCATAACAACAGGCCCACCAGCAGCAGCAGCTCACGAATATCGCCGTAGGGCAGGCGCGCATGGCAAACGTGATCGCACAATAGTGGGTAGTGGATCAGCGTGAAGGTCGAGGAAAAGATCAGAAATGCGACCAGCGGCCTGGTCAGAATTCGCCATGCTCGCTCGAACCAGCCGCCGACCAGCAGCGGACGCGCCATCCAGTCCGGCATACCGATTAACAACAATGGTGGAACGATGAAAACCAGCAGCATCTGCTGAAAAATGTATAAAGCGAAGGAGCGCGCCTGCACGTAATGATCGATTGGACCGGTGAGCGCGAAGGTCATCATCGCCAATCCCAGCCCGAAAGCGGCGGTTTGACGCCGCGCCGGACGGCGATCGAGCAGCAACGAAGCGGCCAGGTAAAGCCCGGCGAGGGCCGCAACCCCAAGGATCACGCTGATACTGAACTCATGCATCGCGTTGAAAACTTCTCTTTAATCCGCCTGCCTTCAGGGTACCACGAATGAAAGGACTCCCTGAAGATGGGAAAACAGCAGTAGCAAACCGAACACAATCAACAGTGCCAGCAGCAGCGGGAAGACGAACAGCGTAGTGAACACCTTACTGTCGTAGTACAGATGCATGTAAAACATGCCGACAAAGGCAAATTTCACGATCGCCAGCACCAACAGAATCGGAACCAGCACCGGCTGCAAGCCCGGCACATAGAAGACCGTGATCTCAGCGGCGGTGAGTACGGTCAAAATCGCGGCGATTAGGAGGTACAGGCCGGGACCGGGATGGTCTTCGTGCGAGACATCATGGCCCGCGTGGGCCGGATTCAAAGCGTGATCGCTCATGCGTGTTTCACCGTGCGCATCAGGTAGATCAATGTGAAGATTATTACCCAGACGATATCGACGAAATGCCAGTACAAGCCGCCGATTTCGACCGCCAGACTACGATCCTTGCCGATCTTTCCGCGCGCGACGGCGATCGTCAGCACGATCAACCAGCACACGCCGATCAGAACGTGGATACCGTGGAAACCGACCAGGGTATAAAACGTCTGGCCGAACAGATTGGTCTGAATCTTGAGGCCCTGCATCACAAAATCCGTGAATTCGAAAGCCTGACCACCGAGGAAAATACATCCGAATAAGACCGTACTGGCGAGCCAGAACACCGACCATTTGCGATCGTCGCGTTGAACCGCCGCCAGCGCCAGCACCATCGTTAAACTCGAAGTCAGCAATACGAAGGTACTGACCGAGGTAAGCGGAATGTTCAGGATCATGGCGTCGAAGCCGCCGAGATTGCGATCCTTGTAAACCATGTAGGTCGAGATCAGCGAGGCGAAAAAGACGCATTCGGATCCGAGAAAAGCCCACATGCCAACTTTGCGATGATCCAGTCCGAGCGTGCTTTCCGCGATCATCGCCGGATCGAACTTACCGAACGACGGGTACTCGAAGACCATCCCAATGACGCTCATCACCGTCACCGCGCCGCCCATTATGATGAGGCGCGTCCACACCAGGCAGCCGACACCCATCAGAAACACGCCAAGCGCAAAAATCAGCGGATAGAGCGACGGCGCCGGCATATGGATATGCTCTTCCACCTCCGCGTGCGCGCCGATCGGTGCGGCCGCCGCCCCACCGGCGATCGCCGGTGCGACTCCATGCGTGCCGACCGTTCCGTATTTGCGCACCCAGAACGCATCGCGACTGGTTACCATCGGCACCGCTGCGAAATTAAAGGCTGGCGGAGGCGAGGGTATCGACCACTCCAGCGTGCGGGCATCCCAGGGGTCCGACGACGCAATCTCGCCGTCCATCGCGCTCCAAATGATGTTGATAAAGAACAGCAGGAATGCGAAACCCAGAATGAAAGCGTTGACGCTTTCGAAGTAGTTCCAAAAATCCCAGCCCATGTGCGGCGCATAGGTATAGATGCGCCGCGGCATCCCTAGCACGCCGACAAAGTGCATCGGGAAGAAAGTCGCGTTAAAAGCCCAGGCGGTGATCCAAAACTGCGCCTTGCCCAGCTTTTCGCTCAGGAAGCGTCCGGTGATCTTTGGCCACCAGTAATAGAAGGCGGCCAGAATTCCCATCAAAACACCACCGAAAAGCACATAATGAAAATGCGCCACGATAATGTAGGAGTCGGTCTGCTGGAGATCGACCGGCGGGCTAGCGTGCATGATGCCGCTCAAGCCGCCGATAGTGAACTCCACCAGGAAACCCACCGCGAACAGCATCGAGGTGGTAAACCGCAGGCGCCCACCCCAGACCGTCGCCAACCAGCTAAAGATTTTGACGCCGGTCGGAATCGCGATCAGCATCGAGGTGATTGAGAAAGTTGCGTCCGCGATCGGTCCCATGCCGGTCGCAAACATGTGATGCCCCCAGACGCCATATGAAAGAAAGGCGATCAGCACCAACGAGTAGGCCATCATCGGATAGCCGAATAGTGGCTTGCGCGAAAACGGCGGAATCACTTCGGAGATCATTCCGAAGGCCGGCAGCGCCATGATGTAAACTTCAGGATGACCGAAGATCCAGAACAGATGCTGCCACAGAATCGGAGTGGCGCCAGCGGATACGCGATAAAAGTGAGTGTCCAAAAATCGATCGGCGAACAGGAAAATCAGCCCCACGGTCAGCGCCGGGAAGGCTAGCAGGATCAGAATGGTCGTTACCAACATCGCCCAGATGAACATCGGCATGCGCATGAAGGTCATGCCCGGGGCGCGCAGGTTGACGATGGTCACGAAGAAATTCAGACCCGACAGCAGCGTGGATACACCGAGGATCAGAAGCCCGATATCCCAACAGTCCACATTGATGCCGGGGGTGTACATCCGCTCGGTCAGATTGGCGTAACCGAACCAACCGGCGTCCGGCAGCCCATAGATGCTGCGGAGCAGACCCAGGTGCAGGAAAATAGTGCCACCCAGAAATACCCAGTAGGACAGCGCGTTGAGCCGCGGGAAGGCGACGTCGCGCGCGCCGATCTGCAATGGAATAAAGAAGTTAGCGAAGAAGCCCAGTTCCAGCGGCATCAGCACCAGAAAGATCATGGTGGTGCCGTGCATGGTGAACATTTCGTTGTAGGCGGCCGCCGACAGCAGATGATTGCCGGGCACCATCAGTTGGGCGCGAATCAGCATCGCTTCCATGCCGCCCACCGCCATCATGAACAGCGCCGTGATGCCGTACAAAACCGCAACGCGTTTGTGATCGACCGTGGTGATCCAGCTCCAGATCCCACCCGGATCGTGCAGATAACTGGGATGTTCGAATGCCAACGGTTTTGGTTGAGCAGCCATTGCTAATTCCCTATTTCAGGCTTTCCAGATACGCCACAAGGTCGTGCAAATCGGTGCCCCGCAAGCCCAGCGTCGGCATCCGCGCACCCGGTTTGACTTTCTCGGGATCCTGAATCCACATGGCGAGATTTTTCGGATTGTTGTCGAAGATCGAACCGGCCAGGGTTCCACGGCTGCCGAAATGGGTCAGATCGGGACCGCGAAAGCCGTAGTCGTACTGTTTGGAAAATCCGGAGATGCCACGCACCGTGTGACAGATGGCGCAAGGCGCATTCTTAAAGATTTTTTCACCGTTTTTAGCGGCCGCTTCCTGCGGCTCGACCGGCGGCGCTTGCTGCGCCGCGACCCACTGCTTGAAGCCGTCAGCGGTATCCACCACCATGCGGAATCTCATATTGGCATGCGATAGCCCGCAGAACTCCGCGCACTGACCGTAAAACTCGCCGGTCACACTGGGAATCAACGTAATCTGGTTGACCTGGCCTGGAATAACGTCCCGCTTGCCACCCAGCGCCGGAATCCAAAAGCTGTGAATGATATCGTCGGAATAGAGTTCAAAATGGATGACCCGGTTGATGGGAATATGCACCTCATCGCCGGTTGCGATATGCAGGCCCGGATAATCAAACTCCCACCACCATTGATGCGCGTGAACCTGAACCGTGATGGCGTTAGCCGGCCATTTCGAGGGCTGCGTGCGCATGATCGTACGCACGGTCGGAATCGTGATGAACATCAGGATCAAGGCCGGTGCGATAGTCCACGCCAACTCGAGCATCAAATCGGATTCATGCTCATGCGGTTCGGTCGGATCGCCTTCCCGGGTCGAAAAGACAAAGATGGCGAGCGCCAGCACAATCAGCACGATCGCCAGCACGATGCTGTCCCAGATGGTGATCTGGATGTAGAGCGAGGTGATCCACTTGGCCAGATCCGAGCCGCTGGCGAAGGTCTGCATCGGGGCGTTGAAGTTCCCGCAACCGAAAAACGCGAAAACCATCGCAGCCAGCAAGCCAGAGCCCACAAATTTATTCAGTCGGCTCACGGATCTCATTCGTGCTCTCCAACCAACTCTTCGGACGGGCCAAACGGACCAAAACCCGCCTCGACCACGCGGCGCAATCCGGGGAAAGCGCACAATGCGAAAAGCCCCATGAAACCGGCCGTGACGGTGAGTTCGACCCATCCGTACGGCACCGCGTTGGGCGAAAGCGAAGGTACGATAAGGACGTAGTCCTGCAGGTAGATGCCGACTAGCCCGAGTAATGTAACGCTGCCGAGAATCATCGGGGTTCGCTTCGGCCGACGGCCCAGCAGGAAGAAAAACGGTATCACCCAGACGAAAGTGATCATTGCGATCGAGAACGGCAGCCACGGCATCATCGAGCGCCGGACGATATAAAAAGTCTCAAGCGGGATGTCGCCGTACCAAATCACCAGGTATTGCGCGAACAACAGGTAGACCCAGAAAATCGAAAAGGCAAAGACCAGCTTGCCGAGATCGTGCTGCACACGGCGATTAAAAAATACCACTCGGGGACCGAAAACCGCCTGCAGAATCACCGCGGTGAAAGCCATCGCCGCCAGCCCGCTCCAAAAGCAGGTGGCGAAGAACCAGGCGCCAAACAGCGTACTACGCCATTGCGGCGACAAAGACATGATCAGATCGAAAGCAATCAGCGAATAGACGAAAGCATAGGTCAATGCCACCGCCGGTGAGAGCCGACGCATGATGTTGGGCGGCAGCGCGATATTCGATGGGCTGCTGGTCCAGGCTTGCGCGGCCGGGCGGCGCGAAGCCGAGACGAACCACCAGCTCAGCAGCGTCAGCAGCAGCAGTCCGCCGCCGTCACGTGCGAACAGGAACGGCGCATTGAGCCACAAAAGCTTGTGCGGATCCGGATGAAGAATCCACGGGAAAATATAAATGCGGCCAAGCCACAGGCCCCAAAAAAGTACAAAACCAACCGGGATGAAAAGGAAGAACATCTCCGCCAGCCGATATTGTGCGGGGCCCGCCCATCGCCCCTGGCTTAAATAAAAGGCGGTGGTTACCACCACTCCGCCCTGAGCGATTCCCATCCAGAAGAGCAGGTTCAGCAGATAGGCCTGCCACGCGCGCGCAGTCAGCGCGCCGCCCTGCGAGATCGCCAAGCCGAATCCAATCAGACCAATCGCCACAAGAATGACAGCGGCGATTCGCCACGTTCCCAATGCCAGATTGGGCGCCTCATACGGTGCTCGGGGCGTGGGCCCCCGCGAGGAAGATTCGGTAGAACTCATCTTTGCCCGGCCTTATCTCTTCTTAATGAAATTTCTTTCCGGCTACGCGATCGCATGCTGCGGCGGCGCAACGATCGCCTCCCGCTCCACTTGATCCGCGCCGGCTTCCTTGAACAGGGTCTCGAGCCGTTCGGTGGCCGACTCTTCGCAAACGACCACCACGCCGAAATGATCGCCGCTGAAGTGGCCGTCGTAGCCAGGGAATGGGTCTATCACCGGCATCCGCGTGTTCATAAAAAATCCCGACACCCCGGCGAGACCGCCGCACAAAATCATCAATTCAAACACGATGATCAGGTAGGCGGGAATCGAGGCGATCGGCTTGCCGCCAACCCTCAGGCTCCACTCGTATGAGGTGCCAAGCGTTAACGCAAAACCCGACAATGCGCCGAAAATGCCGCCGCCCAGCACCCAGCCGCGAACCCGGCTGCGCTTCTCGTACAGCAGGTCGATAATCCTCTCGCATGGAATCGGCGAGAAAACGCGCGGCCGGATTTTTAGTTCCAGCAGGTGTTTCAAGGCTTCAATGCAACGCTCCTCCTGATCGAAGGAGGCTACTAACCGAAGTTCGTTCATGCCGCTCTCCGGTACGTGTCGTGGAGCGCCTCGCGCAGCCACTTGATGCCTTCCTTGAGCTCCGTCATCGAGACAATCGGCATGAAGCGGGCAAACAACGAAAACAGCATCAGGAACCAGGCGAAGCTGCCCACCGTAATGAGGATTTCGGTGGCCGATGGATGAAAGAAACGCCACTGCGACGGTTCGGTGTTGGTGGCGAGCGAGCCTTCAATAATCACGAAGCGCTCCAGCCACATCCCCACGTTCACAAACAGGGTGATAATGAAAAGTGGAACGGTGCTGATCCGAATCCTGGGCGAAAACAGCAACAACGGAATTACGCAGTTGCAGAGCACCATCATCCAGAACAAATAGCCCTGCGGACCGAAGTAGCGCTGATGAAAGGTGACCAGCTCCAGCGAATCCTGGCTATACCAAACCATGAACGACTCGCAGATATAGGAATACGACACCACCAGCGAGGTCAGCAGCACCACCTTGGCCAGATTATCGAGATGCCACGCCGTGATCAGCTCCTCGAGTCCAAGGATGCGCCGCATCGGAATCAGCAGCGTGATAACCAGCGCCACCCCGGAAAAAATCGCACCGGCGACGAAATATGGGGCGAAGATTGTGCTGTGCCAGCCGGGCAACTGCGTCATCGCGAAATCCCATGACACGACGCTATGCACCGAAAGCACCAGCGGCGTCGCGAAGCCGGCCAGCAGCAGGTAGATCATCGAGAAATGCCGCCACTGCTCGTCGGTTCCCTGCCATCCGAGCGAGAGCAGCGCGTAAAACTTTTTGCGCCACCCCTTGGCCGCATCGCGAGCGTTGGCGACGTCGGGAATCAGCCCCATGAACAGGAACGTGCTGCTGATCGTGAGATAGGTCGAGACGGCGAAAAAGTCCCATACCAGCGGCGAACGAAAGTCGGGCTGGAGCGAGCGCTCGTTCGGATAAGGCGCGAGGAAGTAGAAAAACCACGGCCGCCCAAGGTGGATGATCGGAAATAAGCCTGCGGTCGCAACCGCGAATACGGTCATGGTCTCGGCCGCGCGATAGACCGCGGTGCGCCAGCGGGTGCGGAAAAGATATAGGATCGCGGAAATCAGCGTCCCCGAATGTGCGATACCGACCCAGAAGACAAAGTTCGTGATGTAGATCGCCCACATCGTGGGCTGGGTCAAGCCAGTGACGCCCAATCCGGAATAGACCTGATTGGTCCACATCGCCCCGGCGACAATGACAAAGAAAGCGCAGAAGCAGATCCACGCCCAAAACTGAAGCCCGCCCGGCTCCAGAACACGGCGCACCTGACGATCAATATCGCCGAAACTCGGGGACGGGGCGGATCTCGTCTGTACTGCGGCAGCCACTTAAGCTCTCCCCTTCTCGTGATAAATTTCGCGCAGATAAGTGATTGCAGGCAAGGTATTCAATTCGGCGTCGAGCACGCGATAGGTACGCAACTTGTTCGCATCCCGCCGCTGCATCATCTCACTGCGCTTGTCATTCATATCGCCGAAGCTGATCGCATGGGTGGGGCAGGCCTGCGCGCAGGCCGGCACGATCTCGCCATCGCGAACCGGCCGCTGATGCACCCGCGTATCGATCTCGACCGCCACGATGCGCTGGATGCAGAAGGTGCACTTCTCCATCACCCCCGCGCCGCGTACGGTGACATCCGGATTAAGCTGCAAATTAAGCGGCGCGGGCCATTCCGGTGCGTACCAGTTGAAACGCCGCACCTTGTAAGGACAGTTGTTTTCGCAGTAGCGCGTACCGACGCAGCGGTTATAGTTCTGTCCGTTGATTCCTTCCTGCGTATGATAAGCGGCGAACACCGGGCACACCGGTTCGCATGGCGCATGCTCGCACTGCTGGCAAAGCATCGGTGTGATGTACATCTGCGGCGCTTTATCGGCCAGCTCTTTGGGTGGCGTGAAGCGCTCGATCCGGATCCATGACATGATCCGTCCGTTCTCGACCCCCTCTTTGCCGACGAACGCCAGATTGTTTTCGGCATAGCACGCCGCCACACAAGCGCTGCATCCGACGCACGCATTGGTGTCGATCGTCATGCCCCATTTGTGGGTCGGGTAAGGAAACGGCGCGTACATCTCGTACGGACCCGGCGCCTTCTCCGATTCGGGCGCTTCACCGCGGGCGAGCTCTTCGATACTCATCGCCTCGACGATGTTGCGGCCCATCATATTTTCCCCGAACAACGGGGTAACCAGCGCATTGTGCGCGCCGGTGGCGCTGATCTTGACTGCGGCGCTTCGTGCGCCCGCCGCCATCAGGGCAAAGCCGTTGACGCCGCGCCCTTTGGCATAGCGTCCATAGGCGGTATGCCCCTGCCCTAGCGGCATCGCGACCACGCCAGGGCGCACCCGATCCGAAATCAGCGCGGAAACCGCCACCATCCCTTGATCGGTCCGCAACTCGACCACTTCGTTAGCGCTTACGCCGAGCGACTTGGCGGTTTCAGGATGAATCTGCGCCCAACTATCCCACACCAGTTGCTCGACCGGATCGGGAATCTCCTGCAGCCACGGCTTGTCCGCGCCGCGACCGTCATACAGGAAAATATGCGGATAAACCGCGAGTATCAGATCGGAACCGGCCGCAGCCGCCTTGGGCTTGGTCTGGAAAACCGCCGAATTCAATTTCGCCGTGGCGACCTTCGCCTCGGCGATCACACCGCCGTCACGCAGCGATTGCGCGAAGAAGTCCGCCGGCTTGGCCTTATCCCCGATTGCAGTCTGAATCTGCTGAAAACTTGCGTTCACCGCGTCCGCCATGTTTTCCCACGGCACCGACTTGGAGTCGGCCCCGCCGGTGTGGGCGGAAGTCAACAACAGGTCGCCGAGGTCGCGGCTCTCGAACACCGGCTGCATCACCGGCTGCCCTAAACCATAAATACCGGCACGTGGATTGGTGTCGCGCCAGGCTTCCAGCGGATGATGAATCGGCAGCAGCAGATGCGCATGTTCGGCGGTTTCGTCGGGGACCGTGCCGCACCATACGACGAACGGCACCTGCCGCAGCGCGGAGGCGAACTTCGCCGCTGGCGGCATCGAGTAGACCGGGTTGGTGCCCGCGATGACCAGCACCTCAAGCTGCTTCTGATTCATCGCCTCGATCAGCGCGTCGATTGCAGCCGGCGCGCTCAAGTTCGATTCTGGCGAATCCTCCAGGAACATGACGGTCTTGCCCAGATTGCCGGTGACCGCGTTGAGCATGAATGCCGCGAGGTGGGCCTGCGGATCGTCGGTGCCCGCCAACGCGACGGCGCCCTCCGCCTGTCCGAAAAACTGGCCCATTTGGGTGATGGTCTCGGCCGGCACGCCGGTCTGTTTGCTGACCGCCTCCGGATCGTAGCCATCGACAAAGCTTTTGAGCGCGGCGGCGTCGAAGCCGGCGTTGGGCGACACCCAGCCCTGCTGCACCAGCACGTGAAGAACGCTGAAAGCGACCGCCGCTTCATCGCCCGGCTTCACCGGGATCCATTCATCGCACTTGGCGGCGGTGAGATTCATCCGCGGACCGACATAGGCGGCCCGGCCGATAGAAAGCTTGCCGCGACGCTCTTTGGGCGTGCGGAAGGCGGCGTACTGGCGCGAATATTCGATCGGCGATTCCCAGGTTTCGATAAAATCCGCGCCAAACGAGATCAAGGCTTCGGCCTGATCAATTCGATATACCGGTGCGTCCTTGCGCCCGAAAGCGGCCTGCGCGGCGGTCGACGCGGCTGGATTGGCGAGCGGTTCGTGAAATATGGCGCGGCTGGAATTCCAGGCTTTGAGCCACAGCCCGGCCACCTTATCGAGCGTCGGACCATGAGGTTTGGCGAGATACGCGACCCGATCTTTGCCGCCCTTCGCGGCAGCTTGCAAGTGGCTATCCAGATGCCGGGTGGCCTGATCCCAGGAGATGCGGCGCAGACGACCGTCGTCACCGCGCAGAAACGGATGCGCCAGCCGATCGGGATTGTACAACCCCTGCAAAGAGGCCTGGCCGCGAGCGCAGATCGAACCGTCGCTAATCGGATCCTTAGGGTTCCCCTCGAGCTTGATTACGCGGCCTTCGCGTATCCGCGCCACCAACCCGCAGCCGGCGCTGCACTCAGAACAGGTCGTGGCGTAAAACGAGGGTACGCCCGGAATCACGTTTTCGTCGGGAACGACGTACGGAATTATGTTTCTGCCGGCCGATTCGCAGCCCGGGATCGCGGCCGCAGCACCCGCTGCGCTAGCGACCTTCAGGAACGACCGTCTGGTGAGCCCTTCTGACATCAGAACCCTCGCTTAATGGTGGCAGACGAAGCACTCCTGAGTGGCGCCCCGCTTCTCATGACAATTCAGGCAGAAACCCATGTTAATTTCGTGCACCGGCTGGATCCGATCCATCTGCTCGACCGGTCCATGGCACTCCTGACAGGCGACCCCAGCCCATATGTGCGGTTCATGGGTGAAGCGCACGAAGTCGGGCAAGGTGTAGACCCGGTTCCAGCGGATTTCAAACGCTGGCTGAGTGTGATTCGTCCACGGACGGGTTACCGGCTTGAGGCCGCCGAACAGCGCGTCCCCATGGCATCCCACGCATCGCTGCACTGGCGGCACACCCGAGGTCTGGGACCGGCGGGCATACTCGTGGCAATACTGGCACGGAATTTTATTGACGCCAGCGTGGATCCGATGGCTGAAAGGAATCGGCTGCTCCACATCCTGACGCGGCGCCCATGGACGCTGCGAGAAGGCAAGCACAGCCAGACCTCCCACGAACGTCAACAGGGCGACGGGAATTAATATCCGGTTCATCGTATCATCAGGTCCGGTTTACAATAGTGTGCGGAACCACGTTGCTTTAAATCGGGCGCTGGCCTGACTCAAGACTCACGCGGCCGGGCCAAGGGCACAATATATTTCAGCCAGGTATTTTGCCGATCGAAAATCGCTACTACCCCTCGCTGCATTCCAACCACAAACGTGAAGAGAACTAACATTGCGCTAAGCGTTGGGCAAGAGAAAATAATGACCAACCTGTAATTTTCCCAATCAATCGACAGTTTCGCGCACCGCCTGCATCGCGGGCATCTCTACGTTTTCGAATAAGTCGCCCGCAAGATTACTACATAATTTCGCGCAGGCAAGCGTAACCCACCTGAGCGAGGATGGCTTCCGATGGTCCCCCGCATTTTTTCGCTTCGCGGCCGGCCACTTTAAAATCTGTTCAAGGCAAACCCTGTTTGAACCAGGAGCCTCGTGTGCTATTTAAAGTTCATTCTTTCGGAGCATTGCCTGATTCCGTGCAGATTAAGCCAGCCACTCGATTAAGCCTTCTACCACCGTATCTTTTTGCCGAACTCGATCGGCTCAAACGCGAAGTTATAAAAACCGGCGTCGATGTAATCAGCCTCGGGATCGGCGATCCGGACCTGCCCACGCCGCAGTTCATAATCGATAGCCTGAAAACCGCGGCTGAAAAGCCGCCCAATCATCGCTATCCCGATTACGAGGGGCTGGAGCGCTTTCGCCAATCGGCCTGCGCCTGGTACTTGCGGCGTTTCGGCGTCAAGCTCGATCCGGTGCGCGAGGTATTCGCGCTCATCGGATCGAAAGAGGGAATCGCCAATTTCGCCACCGCTGTAGTCGATCCGGGTGACGTGGTGTTGATCTCGGATCCCGGCTACCCGGTCTATTTCTCCGGCTGCGTCTTCAATGGCGGCGAGCCCTATTCGATGCCTTTGCGGCGCGAAAATGGCTTCACCCCGGACTTCGGCAGTATCCCGGCCGAGGTTGCCCGCCGCGCCAAAGTGATGTGGCTGAACTATCCCAACAATCCAACCGCGGCGACGGTCGATCGCTCGTTCTTTGAAGCCGCGGTGGCCTGGTGCCTGAAGCACAACGTGATTCTGGCCCACGATGTCGCCTATTCCGAGATCGCCTACGACGGCTATCGCGCGCCGAGCGTGCTCGCGGTGCCGGGCGGGATGGACTGCGCGATCGAATTCCACTCGCTCTCGAAAACCTATTCCATGACCGGCTGGCGGGTGGGCTTTGCGGTCGGTAACGCGGAGCTGATCAAGGCTTTGAGCCTGGTCAAGACCAACATGGATTCCGGCGTGTTTCAGGCGGTGCAGGAAGCCGCGATCACCGCGATGGATCAGGGCGACGAGGTGATCCGGGAATACTGCGCGATTTACCAGCGCCGCCGCGACCTGATGGTCGAGTTGCTGCGCGATATCGGTTTGTCATGCGAAACCCCGCGCGCCACATTCTACGTATGGGCGCAGGTGCCGAAGGGCTACACCTCGGTTTCGTTCACGGAACGCGTGCTAAAAGAGGCCGGCGTGGCGATCACGCCAGGATCAGGATTTGGCAAGGGTGGTGAGGGCTTCGTTCGTTTCTCGTTAACGGTTGGGCACGAACGATTAAACGAGGTGGCAAACCGGCTAAAGGCGATGCGTTTCTAAACGGACGAGGATGCCCCATCGGGCTTTCATTGGAATAGGAAGTAATCTCGGGGATAGAGCCGGTAATTTCCGGGAGGCCATCTCTCGCCTTTCCGCCCTGCCGATGACCCGGCCTGTCCGCCAATCTTCAATCTACGAAACCGAACCGGTCGGCGATGTCCGCGGCGGCGGACCATTCCTCAACGGCGTAATCGAAATCGAGACTGAGTTCGAAGCCGCAACCCTGCTCAACAAGCTGCTCGGAATCGAACGGCTGATGGGACGCAGGCGGGTACGCGGACGCAAACCCCATGCACGCGGCCCCTACCGACCACGGGTTATCGATCTCGATCTGCTGTTCTTCGATAAGGAAGTGATCGCCTCGCGCAATTTGCAAGTGCCGCATCCGCGATTGCATGAGCGGCGTTTTGTCCTGATCCCGATGAGCGAGCTGGCGCCGTCGCTCGTCCATCCGACCATCAACCGCACCATTTCCGAGTTATTAAGCGCGCTCAAGGCGCCTGGGCGGGTCACCCTGATGCGCGCCGATCAATTGCGGCCCGAAGCCGCGCGGCGCGCCATGCTAACGCGCTGATGCACCGGTAATCGCTATCTCACTGCACCGCCGAGGCGCGATCCGCGATCAGCTTGTCGAGCTCAATCCGCAGGCGGCCGAGCACCTTGTCGTAGCGGAAGTTACCCAGCTTCGCGTCCCCTTTTTTCAGATTGACGGTGGTGGGACCGCACCACAGCCCGAGGTCGGCATCGTCAGTCTCGCCAGGTCCATTGACGCGGCATCCCATCACCGCGATCGTGATCTGATATTTCGCCGCATAGGCGCTCATTTCCTTGACCGCTTGCGCCAGCTCGACGAATTTTTCATTCTCCACCCGCGAACACGATGGGCATGAAATGATATTGAGGCCCTTGCCGAAGTCCGGCACCGAGATAAAGCGGCCGGCCGCGACATCGCGGACGATCTGAAATCCGACTTCAACCTCTTCGTGCTTGCGTTCATGCGGCAGCGTCAGCGAGACGCGCATGGTCTCGGCGACGCCCTCGGCCAGCAACTTTTCGAATGCAAGACGGGTCTTGATGATACCATCGGGCGGCAGGCCGGCCTCGGTCACGCCCAGATGCAGCGGCACCTCGGGACGCCGCGCGGCGAAGCGCCGATTACCGTCGAGCACCCTGGCCGGATCGGAGTCCTTGAGCGAAACCACGAATTGATCGAAGCCATAGGAATCCATCAATTCGCAGTGCCAGACCGCCGATTCGACCATCGCAGTCATCTGATCGCCCGCGTACTTCTCAAGAAAGGCCGGCGCGACCGATCCGCAGTTGACTCCGATGCGAATCGCCAGGCCATGATCCCGCGCCACGTCGGCGAGCCATCGGACTTTGTCCTCGATGCTTTTCGATTTCTCGATATGATGCAGATGGCCGGGGTTGTAGCGGATTTTATCGACGTAAGGGGCCACTTCGTCGGCGATCCGATAATTTTCCTGCAAATCGACCGATAGGTTGACGCCGCCGGTCTGCGCGCGGATCTCCTTGAGCGCCGCCACTTCCTTCACATTGTCCAGCGCGATTCTTACGATTCCGGCGCCAGCGCCGGCCAACTGCCGCACCTGCGCCACCGTCGCGTCGATATCCGAGGTCTTGGTCGCACACATCGATTGCACCACGACCGGCGCCCCGCCGCCGACCGTAACATTGCCGACCCTGACCGGCCGGGTTTTGCGCGCCGATAATCCGTCTTGCGTCATGGAATTAATGCTTGTGCTCCTGTGCGAACTCGTCGGCCAACCCAAATGCGATTCCCGCATGGGTGAAGGCACCGCCCGCTCGAATCTCCATCGCCACCAGTACCGCCTCCGCGATCTCTTCGTCGCTCGCCCCCAACTCCTTGGCGCGATTGACGTGGGCGTCGATACACCAGGGACATTGAGTCGTATGCGCGACCCCGATCGCAATCAACTGCTTTATTTTGTTCGATAGCGCCTCGTCTTTGAAGACCGACTGGCTGAACTCGATGAATTTGTTGTAGGCGTCCGGCTTGAGCTCCCGCAGCTTGCGAACGTTTTTAAGATTTTTGCGTTCGTAAAAGTTATCCATTTGCCTGCCTCCGGATTATCGCTCGGACCGATAGACGGCTCATCATAGCAGAACGCTTGAAATCCTGACCAATTGGCCATGGCGGCATTTTTGTGTAATGCCCATCCTGTCATTCTGAGCGAAGCGAAGAATCCCGGGATTCTTCACTTCGCAGACTCGGTTCAGAAAGACATCCTGACTGGGGCAGGGCGTCACGCCAGCGGCGCGGTGAACTCAGGGCGAGACGGCCGAGGGCGCGGAATCGTTCAGGTATTGCGGCAGATCGCCGAGCGCACCACCCGCTGGCGCGGTTACTGTGGGCGCCTCCGCGCCGGCATCACCATCCTGGCCCGAGGCTTCTTCCGCCGCGCGCCGCATCACCTCCTGCTGCATCTCCTTGGGTGACATGGCTGGCTGGATGCCCTGGCCGCGCTCGAATTTCATCCGATCGTCGGGCGTCATCTTCAGCCAGAGCTGGCTGGCCTGCGCCGCGTTGCCGCGCTTGAGCGATTCCAGATACTGCTGCTGCGGAGTGCTTTTCTGGCCGTGCGAGCATCCGGGAAGCGCCGCCATCAGCCCGACTACCAGCGCCACGCTTATACCCCTCGCCACGTGAACTATGATCCGCGAACGCCGGGAGCCGTTCAAGCGTCCCCCAGTCAATCGTTAAAAGGTTACGACGCTGCGAATCGACTTGCCCTGATGCATCAAATCGAACGCTTCATTGATCTTTTCCAGCGGCATCACGTGCGTGATCAGATCATCTATATTGATGCGTTTTTCCATGTACCAGTCGACGATTTTCGGCACGTCGCGACGGCTGTGCGCGCCGCCGAAAGCGGAGCCCTTCCAGACCCGTCCGGTGACCAGTTGGAACGGCCGAGTCGAGATTTCCTGCCCCGCGCCCGCCACTCCGATAATCACGCAGGTGCCCCATCCGCGATGGCAGCATTCGAGCGCCTGGCGCATCAACCCGACGTCGCCGACGCATTCGAACGCGTAATCCGCGCCGCCGCCGGTCAAATCGACCAAGTACGCTACGAGATCGTCCTTGATCTCTTTCGGATTGACGAAATGCGTCATCCCGAATTTTTCCGCGATTGCCTTGCGTGACGAATTCACGTCGATACCGACGATCATTCCCGCCCCCGCCATCCGCGCGCCCTGGATTACATTGAGGCCGATACCGCCCAGGCCGAACACCACCACGTTATCGCCGGGCTGTACTTTCGCGGTATTGATTACCGCGCCGATGCCGGTGGTGACGCCGCATCCGGTGTAACAGATCTTTTCGAAGGGGGCGTCCTCGCGCACCTTGGCCACCGCGATCTCCGGCAGCACCGTGAAGTTGGCGAAGGTCGAGGTGCCCATATAGTGGTAAATCGTTTTGCCCTTGGCGGAGAAGCGGCTGGTGCCATCGGGCATCACGCCGCGGCCCTGGGTCTGGCGAATCGCGGTACACAGATTGGTCTTGCCAGACAGACAGGCTTTGCATTGGCGGCATTCGGGAATGTACAGCGGGATTACGTGATCGCCCTGCTTCACGGAACTGACGGCGGGGCCGATCTCGACGATTACGCCGGCGCCCTCGTGACCCAGAATCGAGGGAAACAACCCTTCGGGATCGGCACCCGACAGCGTGAAAGCATCGGTATGGCAAACGCCGCTCGCTTTAATCTCGACCAGCACTTCACCCGCTTTTGGCCCTTCGAGGTCAACTTCCTCAATTCTGAGCGGCTCTCCGGCCTTGTATGCGACTGCGGCTTTTACTTTCACTTTGGTCTCCCGATTTTTTTATAGCGCGCAGCGGACGGAAATTGGAACCCGGCTGACAAGGTTGACAGCAGGCGGCATTGGTCTAAGAAATGGGGCGGGCTATCGTTCCGCATAAATCAGGAGGTGCTTTCCGATGGCGTCGCAGTCCTTATCCATGTTGCTTACAGAATTGGCCGGCGGCCGCGTCCGAATTGTCGATCTTACCGTGCCGCTGGCGCCGGACACGCCGATCATTCATTTGCCTCCGCAGTTTGCGCAATCGCATCCGCTGACGGTGGAAGTTATCTCGAAGTTCGACGCGCAGGGCCCCGGCTGGTACTGGAACAACCTCGAAGTGGGCGAGCATACGGGCACCCACTTCGACGCCCCAATCCATTGGGCCACCGGCAAAGATCTACCCAATAATACGACCGATACCATCGCGCCGGAGAAGTTTGTCGGCCCCGCCTGCGTAATCGACGTCTCTGGCGAGGTGGCGAAAAATCCCGACTTCCTACTGACGCCGGAGCGCATTTTGGCCTGGGAGAAGGATCACGGGAAAATTCCCCGGCAATCGTGGGTGTTGCTACGCACCGGCTGGAGCGAGCGGCGCGGCGATGCGTACCTGAACGATTCGCCCGACGGCCCGCATAGTCCGGGCTTTCACAAATCGGCCTCGGAATTTCTCGCCCGCGATCGCGACGTGCTGGGAGTCGGGGTCGAAACGGTGGGCACCGATGCCGGTCAGGCGGCGAAGTTCGATCCGCCTTTTCCGAATCACTCCACCATGCACGGTGCGGGAAAGTTCGGCTTGGCGAGCTTGTGCAATCTGGATCAGCTACCCCCGATCGGCGCGATCGTGATCGCCGCGCCGCTCAAGATCGTCAACGGCAGCGGCAGTCCTTGCCGCGCGCTGGCGCTGGTGCCTAATTGATTCGTAGGCCCGCACGGCGGGGCGGCTCGCGGTGACGGGTCAGATCCCACCGGAAGACCAGGCATCGGGCGGTGCACCCTCGTCGCACTTGCGGCATTCGAGTTCGATCCCGATTCGCGAGTGGCGTCCCTGCGCGGTCGTGACCCACGGGCGTATCTGCCACGGCGGCTGATGCCGCACGTGCTGGCCGTGGCCGCACTCCAGCTCGGCCACCCAATCGGAATGCTGGTCCTGATGGAACCCGCTGATCTTACGCCGCATCGGCGAATCAAATACGACGGCGCCGATACGCATTATAGTGCGACGTTAAAGCCCCAGTTCGGTCCGATCACATTGACCGCGTGATTGTAGTATTGGGGCGTCGACAAGTAAGCGTTCGAGATGTGCATGTAGGCCAGGCCCATCGACAAACTGTAGCGCGGGTTGAAATCGTAGCGCACCCCCACTCCGAAAATGAAAGTGAAGGTAAAGTCCTGGCCCTGGCCGACCTCGCGCAGATGATGCGCCTTCTCATAGGGCTGCTGCGCGTTGGTCCAGCCGAAGCCGCCGTGCAGATCGACGTAGGGCACAAATTTCCATTCAGGCTGCACGAAGTTATAGCGCACGCCGACCAGCATCGCGCGGTAGTACGACTCCGGTCCTTGCGGGATCGAAGTGTAATTGCCGCCCAGGGATAGTTCGGTATTGCCACGCCAGAACGATCGGCCGGAAACGTCATAGAGCTGCCAGCGCAGCATCAGGCTCATCGGGATCAAAGTGTAATTGACCGTGCCGTAGGAGCGATGAAATCCGTAACCCAGAATCGGATCGACCAGCAGCGGCACATTCCATGGCATGTAGGAGACATCGAACGAAGCTTCGAGCTTGTTTTTGTAAAATATCTGACGATTGGAATCCGGCGGTGCGGAGTCCGTGCTGGAAGCGGTAGGCACCGCGGATGCTGAACCCGAACCCGATTGATTTTGCGCCGCGACCGGCACCGCCATCGAACAGATCAGAGCCAGACCGGCTAATACACCAATCCCCCGCATATACTCCCCCCACTTGGCACCGATCTGAAAATTGATCGCTACGTGTTGATATATACGTAAAGAAAGTGGCTCACAACTTGTTTAGGCGAATATTTTGAGCATAAGCATCGCGTTGACCATTCCAGTCGCTGTACGCCGAGCGACAAAATGGAACCAAGGCGAAGCGAGTATGGTCCTTAAAGGTATGCGGGATGTTTGAGCAGCGGAGGATTCCGGGGATTCTTCCCCTTCGCCAAGCGCTCAGGGCTTCGGCGAAGGGATACGGAGTTTACCCTGAGCTGCGCGAATGGGCTCAGAAAGACAGGATGGGCCTGGTGCGGAGCCTGGCTAAGGCGCGTGATGCAGTCGGCCCGCATTGACAAGCCGACTGCATCGATTGGTCTTACGATCCAGAATTACTTGCAGATCACTTCCAAGATCACTTGGTCACCATGCCTGCTAGTCTCAGCGAAACCGGCACGTTGCCGCCGCCGTTGTTGTTGTTTACTACCTGCCCGGTAAATGTACCCCAGCCGGAGACATCGGGTGATGGCGTCGGCGAGTCCGAAACCCCCCAGCCGCCGCTCAGAATGTCATTTTTGTCGGTGCCCTGGGGCTGATTCACCGAGATTCCGACCACGTGTTTGCAGGTGGTTCCGATCAAGTTAACGGTCGTGGTGGAGGTGCCGCTTGACTTGGTTTTGCTCAGGGTGAAAACGCCCGTGAACAGGTTGCATTTAGGATTCGGACCATCACCGTTGGGCGGTGGTTCGGTCGCCGGGTTGATTCCACTATCGACCGTGATGAAGAAGTTGCTGATGGTTCCAGCCCCTCCCGCCGTGGCCGGAGACACCGCGAAGCACTGGCATGCGCTGGCTGCGCTGCAATGGTCGACCCACGCCGCAACGTTGCACTGACCGTCGGTGTCGACATCCCCGTTGGGTGCCGGATTAGCCGTGCCGTGAATCACTGCGGTGACCGGCTTGGTCAGCGGACCGTTCGCGGACGCGATTCCGCCTCCTATCAACAGTGCGGCGCACGATGCGATAAAAATCTTATACACAAGTCCCCTCCTGAACGATAAGTTCAATTACGCATATGAGCGTATAACATAAATAGTCTATGATAAAGACAAAGTAAGCTGGTCAGCGGAGAGAGTCTTGGGATCGGGCAGCACAAAGTAAAATAACCGGGGCACTCGATTAAGCACCCCGGTCATTTCATTTGCTGAATTTAAGAAAAGCGTTTACTCGGGTAGCGAGTGGGCAGATGGATTGCCCGAACGGCCCGACGACGATACGGCGGGCGGCGCTGTTTGCGGGGTCTGTTTGGTGTATCCCGCTGGCGCCGCGAACTCGCTGTCGGGAATCGATCTGGTGCTGATTTTAGTAACCGTGGTTTTACTGGTGATCGGCGGCCGACTTGCCATCATCTGACTCAGCTTCTGCGCCTGGTCGGGCGGCATCCCGGGAATCGTCAAGCCCTTCATGCTGGTGGTAGACTCGGAAGCAAGCGGAACCCCGGTGGGAACATTGTTGACCATCGCGGCCGCGCCGGTGCCCTGGAGTTTCCTGACCATCTGTTTCTGAAAGGCGGCGAATTCGGCGGCCCCGGGCGCGCTTTTGGAAAAGCACTCCGTGATATTGGATTGAGTGCCCATCATGTGGCTGACGCCGGCATAGTTGTCGCACTTATAGTGATCGATCGTCTGATGGGTGCCCGATTTGGTGAATTTCACGTTGGCCATCGCGGCCACCGGTGCGCTCATGCCTTTAGGCGGAAAGGGCATTTCGCTATAGGTTTTGCCGGTCGGACTGATCAGCAGCATCACGCCGCGATCGAGATCGGTGACCATGATGTCGCGATCGCTGACGATTTTCTGCTTGTTGCCCTCGATCATAATCGTGCGCGATCGGCTGACCGGTTGACCGCCGCGATTGACCACTTCCTGCTCTTCGACGACCACTCCGGCCAACGCCGCGCTGACGCTTACGGCCAAAGTGGCGGCCGCGAAAATCGCGGCCAGATTGATAGCGAGCTTCACGTTATTCTCCCTCCGCAGCTTGAAAGGCTTCGGTTTGTAATGAGTTCTCACTCCGCTCGGTTATTAGTCGATGGGCGGTGAGTGCCCCAAGCCCAAACATCACCCAAACCATCTCTTTGATCCGGCGCAGAAAGCCGATCGCAAAACCGACATCGGCCGAATATCCGAGCATCGCAAAGATCAGAGCCTTGCCGCCTTCCTGACTCACCAGCTTGGCCGGAATCATGAAGGTAGCACGTTCGATGAGCAAGCCCAGCGCCTCGACCAGGACCGCAATCTGCAAGCTGGCGGGTTCATGGAGCAGGCGCAGCAATATATAAATTTCGATCGGGCCCATGCTCCATGCGGCTAAATAACACAGGCAGGAGGCAGCCAGTCGCAGCCGCCGATGCGCATAAAAGTCGAGCAGCATCGCATCGGCCTCGCCGGCGGCCAGCCGGACCTCCTCACCGCGCATCATAGGGAGATCGAGCTTTTCCGCCGCTCGCCACAGGCGGCTGAATGGCTCTTTAACCTGGACCAGATAGAAGGCCACCGCCAGAGCCACCGCCACCGCAAACCCACCGATCACGGGCCAGAAAAGATCGTTGAATTGCCATCCGAGCGGCAGCGAGATCAAAAGCGCGGCGGTAATAAACAATATCTGGCCGATCGATTCGGCCAGCGCCGCGACCACGACCGTCGCCAGTCCGACCGCCATGCCAAGCTTGCGCCGGACCATCATCGCCATCAAAAGCTGGCCGCCGAGTTGCGCCGAGGGGGTGACGTAATCGACCGCTTCGCCCGAAATGCGGGCGACGAACATATCGAACAGGGTCAGATTTGGCGGGCAATCGCGAATCGTCACGCGCCATCCGAGCGTATTGAACAGGCGGGCGATCGCTTCGAGCGCGATCGTCAGCAGCAGGCCCCAGCCGACCAGGCGCACAAAGTCGAGCACCTGGCCGATTCCGAAGCGCTTCAGGAACCAGATATAGAAGCCCAGGGCCAGTACGATTATCAGGGTTTCGAGCCGCTTCATGTGGTGGAGCAGGATGATATGCAGCCGGCCGATTTTTCTCAACTCATTTTTTCAATCAGCCAAGAGCCGCGCAACGCGCAGAATTGCGCAAAATTTACCAAAACGAGGGTTGGAAAATAATCTCCGATAGTGGCTCAGGCCTTGAACCGTATATGGATTATATCGCCGTCGCGCATCACGTAGTCCCTGCCTTCAAGCCGCAGCTTGCCGGCCTCCTTGACCTTGGCATCCGAGCGCAGCGCGGCGAAGTCCTCGAAGCCCACGACCTCGGCCCGGATGAACCCGCGCGCGATATCGCTATGGATACGGTCGGCGGCTTCGAGCGCGGTGGCGCCGGCGGTAAGCGGCCAGGCATGCGCCTCCGGCTCGCCGGCGGTATAGAACGTGATCAGACCAAGCCGACGATAAAGTGCGGTGACCAGGCGATCGCGGGCGGGCGCCGCCAATCCAGCCTCGGCCAGCAGGTCGCGCTGCTCGTCCGATGTCAGTTCCGCCAGTTCGGACTCGAATGAGGCGGCCAGTTTGAACAGTTCGAGGCCGCGAGTGGTGGCCAGTTCACGATCGGCGGGATCGGGATCGGATGAGGCTGAATCGATATCGCAATTAATAACGACAAAGGCCGGTTTACGCGAAAGAAAACCGAAACTCGAAAAGATACGCTCTTCCTGCGCGGTCATCTCACGCAAGCGCAGCGGCGAACCGGCCTCGAGCGATTTGAGGAGCTTTTCGAGCGTGGTGCGCTCGAAGTCGGAAGCGCTGCGGTCCTTGCGGACGCGTTCGAGGCGGCGCTCGGCCTGATCGAAGTCGGCGAAGATCAACTCGTCGTCGAGCGACTGGAAGGCGCGGCCGGCGGGTCCGGGATCGGCGAATTGGCCGACCACCAGTAGCAACGCATCGAGATCGCGAATCAGGCCGGGCAGCGTGGGATCGAGCGAGCTGCCGGGCTTCTGTTCTTTCGGATTGGCGGCGAAGTCCAGCAGCGTCAGTTCGACCGGGATTTTTTTCTTCGAGCCGTAGAGACTTTCAAGCAGATCGAGCCGCACATCGGCCACTTTGATCTGTCCGAGCCGGGCGCGATTCTTCGCCTCGGGCTGACCCACGATCGGCGGGAGACCGGTCAACGCTTGAAAGACGGTGGATTTTCCGGCGCTTTGGGCGCCCACAATTCCGATTTTCACAATTTTCGAGCCGTATGCGCCAGCGTGCCATACGGATCAACGCTACGGAAGCCATGATGATGATCGTAATGGTGATAATGGGGGGCAGTCTTTTCGGCGATACGGGGATTGGGATAGTGTGCGGGGTCTGATGGTTCGCGAGATGGGCCACCCTAGCTCAGTTGGTAGAGCAGCTGATTCGTAATCAGCAGGTCGTCGGTTCGAATCCGACGGGTGGCTCCAAAAAATCCAAGAAATAAAGGGCTTTTAAGATTCATCTTGGTGGCCATCCCATCGATCTGTCGCGAATTGTCCGAGATTTGTCCGAGTTTGTCAAGCAACGACCCGAAATCCAGGTTGGGTTTTCCACAGCCCAATTTACATCGTGCTCTGGCTCGGCAAGGTAGCGCCGCCCGAATTTTTGAATTGGGGCGAGAGCCTTCTCGGATTCCTCCGACGCGTCGGAGTGGTCATTCGCATCAAAGCCGTGCCGAGTACGCAAAATGAGTTGAGCGTGCGCAATGGCGTTGGAATTCGGGACTATTCTGGGTGCGTGCCGCGAGCTGTCCTGGTAGTGCCTTCAGGAAATCGCGGCTATCCAGGAATTTGCCGATTCGCCCGCCGGTATAGCTGCAAAGCACGGAAGGCGAGTCGCTGATTCGTCCGGGAGCGCCGGACGGCCGTCGATGACCATGATGACGCTTTCCAAATCGCCGCATACGTAGGAACAGGGATCAATGCGCCGCGTGAGTTGGGCGGGGGACCGCGAGCGACAAGTGCTCCGCGGCGTCTAACGCGTCGCCGAAATCACGAGTGCTTGATCAAAGAAGCGAGCTAGGCTATCAACAGTTCACCGCGACTCGATCATGAGCGCGTTTCACCCCGCCTTGAAGGTGGTGGGCAGCAACGCGAAAGCTCCGCTTTCGTACGCTTTGGGGACGCAGGTAGTGATTGTGGCCGCCCTCGGTGACGCCGGGCCCTTACCCGGTAAGCAGAGGGGGATGCGCTTGGTCATCGTGACCTCAGCACCTCGGTCGATTACGAAACGTCGCGACCGAGGTTCCAGTGTGACTGGTTCCCGCCGTCGCGCTTAACAGTGCTGAGGTACGATGATGAAACCGTATTACTCTTCGGAGGGCCACGTCCTCCCCCGCCCCGTAGAGCGACTTCCTGAGTATGCAAACGCTAGGTCGCGGCAAGCGCTCGCAGAGAAATTGGTCGCAGCCTTCGGCCTACCGGAAGACGACGCTTCAGCTATCGCCAACGCTGTAGTTGATCCTTCCGCAGTTCGGAAATCCATCGGTGAGCCTGCCGATCCTGAGGCAGAGAATATTGCGGTTCCGGGCGGTACTCTGCTCGGTATTCGCACGATGGTGTGGTCGCGCCGGATAATGCCTGACCCTCGAAATCCTCGATTACTTCCTTCCCGGCGTCACCCGTTTGCGGTTGAACCAGGCACGGGCGGGGAGAACGCGAAGTTCCGCCCCGTTCCTGAGCCGAGAACGCGCGATAGCGCTAACCCGGATGCTGCTGTCCTGAGCGTTGACATCGAAAGTAGGCATCACGTTACGTGGGCTTGCCAGCAAGCGGCGACCTTCATCTTGGCTGAAAACGACTGGCGTGCATCCATCGCGTCACAAGGCGTCATGGAGGCGGTCTGGCTGGTTGTTACGCGATTAGAACATGCGGATGGCTCCGCTCCGGCTAACGTATTGATAAGCGCCGAGGGCTCGTCGCGCATGACCGGCGTTCACGACCTGCTCGAAATCCGATCTGCCGATGTCCCGTACGACGATCACGAAGCGAAGCTGCGTGCAAATATCCGCAAGCTCAACGAGGCTTTGGATCGCGGCCCTACTGCCGAACAACTCGTCGCGCTGCGATGCGAGCGTGTACCTGCCCTAATTCTAGTCGGGTTCAAGAAGCATTCCGCCGACGGCAGTGCCGGATTCCCGACTGCTGTCAAGTCGCTGGTGGCGCTGCGGCACGTTGATCCACCCATGCCGTGGGGCGATGGCCCTGAAAACGAATCACTCGCGGACGAGGTGCTCGACGAGCTTTTCAGACGCGACCTGATTTCTGAGACAGAGCGGGCGTATTTGGCGGGCTCATGCACGCGAGCTGAGGCACGCGCTGCTCGTCTTGCTGATGATCCGGCGATGCGTGCCGCGCGAATCGTCCATCTATTCACCACCAAAGATTCCCGAGTCGCCGAAGCAATTCGTGTTGCAGTTACGAGCCAGTCGACTCGAAAGAGGATCACTACAAAACTGGCGAATGAATTGGCGACCGCGCTCATCCTGCGCGCGACCGCTGATGACCGCGCGCGGACCGATCAAATGCGGCGATACCTGCGCGATGCCTTCGGCAAGGCCGTACACAGCGAGCACTGGGAAGACACCGGTCGCGATACCGCGACCTTAAGGGCAGACGCCCTCAGGGAATTGCCGCAGTGGGTCCAGAATCAGTGTGCAGGCGACCCTGGACCATCTTCGTTGGAACTGGCAGTTCGTGGCGCATACGCTCTGGTCGTCTCGGGGCGTCTGAATGCGGACCGCGGAAGCCGTAGCAATGAGCAACCCGACCGCCGTACCCCTGGGGAAGTACTGGATGCAATGCGGCGCAACGTTCAGGGCACGTACCAACTCTCTCAAGCGCTTGACGATTTCGCCGCAGAACTGCCGCTTAGAGCGGTGGATGAAAATGGTCAGGTGAAGAAACAGGCCGACGGGATCGATCAGAAGATCAACGACGTATATCTGCGCGGCGAATTTCCTGCAGCGGGGAAGGCTCGCTCCGCTCGTCCGGGTAATACTCCATTAGAACTCCACCAAAACCGGTTGAGTGACTTCAGTCTAGCGATCGACCGACTGCAACAGGCGTTCGAGGCTATCAGCGCAGTGATTGGAGATGACGGTCGTCCTGTTGTCGAAACTCAAGGAGCTGATCCAACTTCCGCCAGCGCTTGGCGCGAAACGCTCGATAAGATCGACGAAGAGTTGATCGTGTGGAGCCGAACCTTCAAGCGCCTGCACGGAGCCGCCCAGGACGTCGTCGTTGCCCACGACGCTGACGGACACGACGAGGGAACCTCACCTGAGCACGAAGACCACTATCTCGACTCAGACGAGAGTTTGCAATCGAACTGAAACTCCCAGGCAAAGACCCCGGCCCGCTTCACTGCGGGCCGGGGTCGACGCCCGAACGCGGTTCGGCTGCCCGTCAAATGACCGGTTTGCTGCACGCTCCGCAATCACCGGACCGCCAAGGGTGTAGGAAAGGCGCGTGCTGGGGGAAGAGATGGAACCGTTCAGACTCAGGCGATGGAGACCCAAGTCCTCACGAGATGGCATTGCGCTTTTCACCTGCGCTAGACCCGGGAGATCTAAACTCGATCGAAAGGGTCGGCCCATTCCAGAAGTGCCAGATGCTCTTGTGCACAAATGGGTTCAAGGGCTTCCGGGCAAAAGGAAGACGGTCATAGTTTCTCTACTAGGGCGAAAACCGGGAGAGAATGGCAAAAGCGAATTTTCGTTCTACTCGTTCTACGGTGCTTGGGACGCGGCCGAAGAATGTCGGGAGCGTATCTCATTTCAGGAATGGCTAGATCGCTGGCACTCGGAGCGGTTCATTCAAGTTGTTGAACATCCGACATACGATCTATGTCCCGTACCTCCGGACACGTTGAATGCAGCAGCGTCTGACATAACCCGCTTTTTGCTGACAGGCCGAACGGTGGTTCTTATGGACTCAGGGGGCATAAGCCGCACCGAGCAAGTCTGCAGGCATAGTGGACTTGTCCACGACCCAAGCCCATGACGGAATCTCGCTCTTGTAAGCATCGAGGAAGTCAAGTCCGTTGCTTTCCGGCGGGGGTAACATGACCTGCTTGCGCGACAGTCAGCCTCAGTATGATATTCGCCAAGCCACGATTTGTCGCTGTACGCACATGCGGAGTATTTGCTGATGCCTACCGTTGGTTGGATCAGAGAAACTGACGAAGATCGATACTGGGAAGCCAGGGCCGCAGACCTGAACCTTGCGGGTCCTGCGCGCTTCGAGTGCCCGTTTTGCTCCAATGTTTTCGATTCCGAACCAGATCGGGCGACCCACATCAGCTCAGTTCATCCCATAGAACGCCCCGTCCTCTTTGTGAACGGTCAAACTGCGCCATCGAATTTCAGTGTCCGAACTTTGCTGACTCCGAGCCAAATCAGTATCGCAAATTGCAACGGAATCAGTGTTGTTAAGGATGGCGTGGAGCACCGGTATCGGTCTCAAAGGCGTTTCGCAGTCGATTTGTCCAACGAACGGCGCGCGTTTTATCAAGTAACCCTCGAAAACGCCCGAGTCACAGACGGCGCCCATACGGCCGCAAAATATCGGGTGCGTGTCGCTATCGCGAACGCAACAGCCCTCAATGCGATCGACGCGGAGTTTTTGCGGCACATCGCGACGGACGACCTCAGCACGTCCGGCGTGAGACGCTTTGCCGATCTCTGTTCAGACTATCCGGACGGAGGGGACTATTACGACGCCCTCGCTGATTATGGATTTGGAGTGCTGGCGAAAGATCAGGCGGGTGGCACGACCCTCAAGTTTGAGCGATTCCGTGACAAGTTCTCACATGCGCTTGTCGTCTTGTCAGATTATTCGCGTCCGGTGGCACAGGCGGTTTGCGCGTCCGTTCGGTTCAACCTCAATGACTTCGCCCACCTTCATCCTCTCTCTGGGGTCCGGTTGCTCGATTCCGCCATTGATTTCTTCACCGGCCTTTGCGGTGATGGGCACCAACGACCGCCTATCACGTCCTCTACGCCAGGGAAGAAACATGCACTCTGCCCGATCGATCGCACGACCGAGGAAATTCTTGAGAGGTTCTCGCTTTTAAGTGGCAGGTTTAGTTCGTCGAAGGCCGACGATTTGGCCCTGAAAATCAATCGAGGAACGTTGTCAGAATACGATCGAGCCAAGCTGCGCGTTATAGTTGCTGCGCTGTATCTCCGTACAAGACGCAAGTCTGAGGCAACGCGAATTCTTCGTGCACTTGAGCATGACCAGATGTTTGGTGCTTGGGCTGCTATTGAATTGGAACAATTATGAACTCCGATCGAGACAGAGAAACATCAACACGGAGGCCCAGTATGCCGGATGGCGGTCCGCATACGTCCTCGCACACCGACGAGCGGTCCGTGGTCGAACATAAAGGAGATACCGGCAACAAGGAAAGTCTTGGCAGCGAGGCGTTCCCGAGCCCTTCGGGAGAACATTTAACCGCGCCGACCCTGTACAACTTTTATGCTGACAAGCGAACAAATCCAGCAGGTTTTTTGAAGTCGCTAAAACAAGGTCGAGTCAAAACCTTCGACAGCGAAGACACGCGCCGTGTCCTTCAAAATTTAGACACCCTTGATCCGTCTTATAACAAGACCCTTGGACTGGCACAGAGGATCTTCGCCAGCGGCAGTTCATCACCGCTCTACTGGTGCCTGGAATGGGTCGGTTCAGCTGTACTTCGAGGTTCGGAACCTCTGCGCTCGTTCAGCGTTGACCAATCGCAGAGCGCTGAGGATTTACTGCGCGAAATATCGCGCACGTTGGAGCCTATTCCGCGAAACAAAAAGTTAGCCCGGCGATCTCTCAATCAATTGCTCTGCGCGGTCTTGTGGCTCGCCGGTGTCCGGGGCTTGGATTTCTTTCGCGCAGCAGAGATTCTGTCGGGATTTTTGTCGCTGCCGAAGTCAAGCACCGTATCCAGTCAGGTTCAGCGCTCTTCTTTTCAGCAGCTTTCGCGCCTTGCCACAACACCACGCCTTCTGGGGAGCGTATTTATATTCGCCACGCCTTGGATCTTCCGGGCGAACGCCGCGCAATCCGACTCTCAGCGCTCTGCTATGGCGGTCGCCGATCTCCGTGACGAGCTTCGTCAGTTCCAGACCTCGTTGAGGGAAAGTGAACAGTCGAACTCAGAGCTCCGTAAAACGCTCGACATTGAGGTCCGACGCTCCGGAGAGCTCGCCGAAAAAGTGCGAGGCGGACAGATTACTTCGAAGCACGAACTTCTGCAGCTTTGTGCCCGGTCACGCGGTTTTTTGGAGAAGCTGAAGACCTCTTATCTGTCCACAGCCCTCGACGCTGCCAAGCTTCAGCCACCTAGCGTCACTGTGATTCAAGAAAGGATAGATCTCGCACTGGAGTCGATAGAGACCGAAATGGAAAAGCTGAGAAAGGATATCTCGAATGCCTGACATATTTGGCCTCGACTTTGGTACGACGAACACGCTAGCCGCCTTTATTGATTCAAATGGGACCCTGCTCCCCTTGACGAATCTTGACGACAACCTGCCTCATCCATCCGTCGTTCAGTATCACGGGGGAGACGTCGTTGTCGGTCGCGAGGCGAAGAGACGTCTCTCCCAAATCGGCACCGGTGTACTGGGGGAATTCGTCCGGTCACCGAAGTCATTCTTGGGTACCGGTGCCGCTATCCACGTCGGCGGTATTGCACGAGAGCCGTCTGACGTCGTTGCTGACATCTTCAAGTTCGTCCGAAGTCAAGCGCTGGACCGCAAATATCCCGGAATGCCGTTCGACCACGCTGTTTTCACTATTCCAGTGCGCATGAATGGGCGAGCACGCAGAGAGCTCCGCGACGCCGCGCTCAAGGCTGGTATGCATGTAGTTCAGTTCGTACACGAGCCTCTGGCAGCACTATATGGCTACATTCGCAGCCAAGCTAACTTCAGAGGACGGCTCGCTGAGCTTGAAGGCCAGCTAGCGTTGGTCTTCGACTGGGGTGGCGGAACTCTAGATATCACACTCTGCCGTTTCACCGACGGAAATCTCGTTCAGATTAAGAACACTGGCGACAACGCGGTGGGCGGCGACCGCTTCGATGAACGACTCCTCCGATACGTCAAGGATCACCATGCAAAACAGCACGGGTTAGAATCCTGGCCAGGCGAGATGCCAAACGCCGAAGCTCGACTCATCTATGAATGCGAAACGGCGAAGATAGCTCTGTCGGGTCGCAACCAGCATACGATTTTAGTTGCAAATTATCTCCGCGCGGATGGCGACGAGCGTAATTTGCAGGTCTTGATTACCCGAGACGAGCTAATCGACTTGACGCGGGATCTAGTTCTCAAAGGAATCTCGAATATTGACTCGATTATGGAGAGTGTTGGGATCAAGGACTCGTCGCTCGCATTGTGTCTAGCCACCGGCGGCATGGTGAAAATGCCTTATATTCGCGAACAATTGCTGCAACGCTTCGGACCCGCGCGCACACCTCGCTTGGACAACGGCGATCAAATAATAGCTGAAGGTGCGGCCTGGATCGCGAACGACGCGCTACGCCTCCGTCTGGCAAAGCCATTTGAGGTGCTTCATTCCGATAATACTTACGTCACGCTCTTGGAGGATCGCACCGCATTACCCTCTGAAAATCAAACCATCAGCACAACCTTTGGAATGTATTGCGTAGACCCCCGAGATGGCTTCGCAAAATTTCAGTTGAGCCGACCTAGGTGGCCGGGGAGGAACCTTCAGACTGACGCCCGCGATCCATACGCAATCCTTACGGTTCAGGTTGACTCGACCGCCGTACCATTTTCAGAACGTCTGCAGCTTGATGTCGAGATCGATCACGACTTGGTAGCAACGGTGGGCGCACGGTCGACTCGCGACAGCCAAAAGACGGAGATCCATGATCTCGAATTTGGACTTGGGATAGACAGCACCTTCCCGCCCAGCGAACCGGATGCCGCCGAGGACGGTACAGGTTCGAATTCGTCGGGCCAGTCGCAACCGCCAGGTGCCGTCCGCCTCCGTTCGAATGTATGCTTCGAATCAGAACACAACGCGGACACGCGCCAGTTTGGCTGGGCGATGGTTCCGGGTGAGCTACTCGAGGAGCTTTTGGAGAAACACCGAAGTTCCGGATATCAGCTTACAGAGAGGCAGCAGGCCGAAGCCGGGTACTATAAGCCGTGTGCGATCTGTAAGCGGTTAATCTACGAAATCAACCTGAACGGATGCGACCGAAGAGAGTGCGCCGGCCAGCGTATTTTCCGAGGTGCAAGCCCGCGGTAACCAGCAAGTGTCGAGCGCCCGGACCCGCTGAGGCGCAATTTGCTCGCCCCAGCGGTGTAGAAATCTAGTTCAAATCGCGGGGGCTTTCTGTCGCAGCAGTAAACCCCTTTCCGACACCGCCTAAACAGGCACTGTCATTTGGGGTTGCTCAATTCGTGGAGTCTCACTTTCGACCGTTCAACCGCTTCGGCACTGAACACTTCCGGATGCCGGAGTACTACAGCTTCGAACGCCATGTCTTCCATCCCCATTTCGACCAGCGCGACGTAGCCCTTCGTCTCTTTGCGTTGGCTAACAACATGTTCAACCGCCGGGATGAGTCCACGCCGTTTGATCATCTGCCAAGTGCGAGTAGCTCTAATTTTCTTCCCAGCACTTTGGGAAAGCACACGCTCGTAGGCGTAAACCGCCGCCAGCGCCTCACGCTCCGCGACGCTGTTCGCATTATGTGCAAGTGCCCGTAGTTCTATTGCCCTTCGTCTGGCTTCACGCGCCAAATCGACCTTTCCGCGCGCTTCAACGTTGATCGCAAACTGCTCACAATCCTCCGGCGTCTTCAGATTGGCAATGCGTTCGTCCTGATTAGGCGTCAAGATCGACCTCCCGGACTCTTATGGAAAACTACGCAGATGAGCCTTCAAGGCGACAACCCGAACACTACACTTTCTAATCGTGACTCCCTAGCGTCTTGACGCGCGGAATCTTTGATTGCTCTCTGAGGTGCGTCTGCAGGCGTTCCGTCGCCCGCGCCAGATCTGTCTCGCTAACGATGTTGTAGCGATCGAAAACGCTGCGCGTCTTGTGACCGGACAGCGTCATTGCCACGCGATCCGGGATTCCGGCTCTTACCATGTTGCGGACCGCCGTTCGGCGCAAGTCGTGTACCAAAACCTTGCCGACGCCGGCCGCCTTACATGCGGTCGCCCAAGAGCGTTTGAAGTCGCCGACCGGCTGTCCGGCGAGGTGGAATACATTGAGACAATCCAGGCGCCGCTTGTCGTTTGCGCGCTCTACTATTTCGAGCAACTCTCCGGACAGCGGCAACACTCGCCCATCTTTATTTTTGCTGATCGCCGGCCTGAGCCGTACGATCTTGCCGGCGAGATCCACGTCCCGCCATTCAAGCGCTCTCATCTCCCCTAGCCGCCAGCCCGAAAGATACAGGAAGGTGATCGGATCTTTCAGATACTCGGGCAGTCGGTCGCGTAGTGCTAGGAAAACGCCGTGATCGACGAAGCCTTGGCGGGCGTTGTTCTCCTCAAGCAGTTGGATGTAAGGAGCGAATCTCAGCCGGCCGGACTCAAGCGCAAGCTTGAACATTCGCTTCAGCGCAGCGAGCTCGCGGTTGATGCTGCCGTTTGCGGCCTCCTCGCGCTGCCTATCAGCTATGTATTTCTTAATCTTGTCCGTCGTGATGTCGATGGCTCGTTCCAAACCGAAGCGCGCCTTCAGATGCTTGATCGAAAGTTTCAGAGAGCGAATCGACCGTAACTTGTTGATTTCATAATCGGTCAGAAGTGCATCGGCCATGTCCTCGAACGTAACTCTCTCCTCATTTGGTCCGAGGAATTGCCCCGTACCGGCCTCGCCGATCCGTTTCTTGAGCAGCTTGCGCGCCTGGTTCTCGCTCTCCGATTGCGAGCTTTCTCGGTATTCCTTGTTCCGATAGCTGTACGCGATCCAGTAGACGGAACCGCGTTTGAAGATTCGGCCCATCCCTCTCATGGATTCGCTTCCTTGCCCTTTGAAAATGCTTCCGGACGCACGACTTCCTTTGCCGATCGCCCGGTTGAGTCCAGCGATCGCGCCGACGCGCGAGCGGCGAGCGCGCAGCACACCGCTCGTGCCGTTCTTCAACATAATAGATCAATGTTTTGATCAGCGCCGCGTCAACGGCACGGCTTCCGATCTTTCAGCCGAGCCGCCTGCGGATGTAATCATCAATCCCCAGTTCGGAGAATCGCAGTAGTCTGCCGTGCCGCACGGTGAACGGGAGATTTTTGTGATGGCGATAGAGCCAATCGGGTTTGACGCCAAGCTTCTCCGAAGCTTCCTCGACGTTCACGAGTCTGTCTCGGCGTTGCAGCCCATGGCCCTCGACGACCATCCGCGCGCGTTCCAGATCGTAGCCGTGGAGCAGATTCAGCGCGGCGATCGCCTGTGTCTTGAGCACCCGTGCCGTGTCCATGTCGAGCACCCTGACCTGGCCAGGGTCTGCCACCAACTCCTCCAGCCTCGGGACGCTGAACAGTCCCGCCACGCCCGACCCTCGCGGCCCACGGGGCAAACCACTATTGCCCGTCGGTTTCCGCATACTTCACCTCTTCGGTCGGTATGGATTAGACGACATTCGCGGCGGCCTCCTCTCGACGTGAGAGGGTCCGCCGTTCGATCCATTTCGATGGGGCATTCTGAATTAGCGGCGCGATGATGGAGCGCGGGTCGCGAGTGATGACTTAAGGAGGACACTCGGCGTATTGCTTGATTCCAACGCATCGTCAGCAAACAGACGGTCATTTACTTCTTACTGTACGGCACATTGTAGTCATCCTGTGCATCCATGAACAGGAAAACACGTGCAGATCAGGGTCAAAATCGTGCAATGCTATATAGCGGCCAAGTTCACAACCATTGGATTTATTAAGCTACTCTGACTCAAAATGTCCGCACGAGATGGGCATCGCTCGGCGGAGGGCCGAGCGATGCCGAAAATCTCAGACGGCTGTCGGCACTTTCCCGAGAACGTAATCCGCGGCGCGCTGTGCCTGGGCGGCAGCGTGAACCACGAGCTTTCGATCGTCGCGAAGCTTCTTTAGCCAACCGGCAACGTATGACGCTTGATTATCGATCACTGCCGGCGAGATCCCGGCTTCGGCGCACAGATACGCGGCCGACATTTCCGCAACTAGCTCCTCGGTGGCATATACGGGTGAACCGAACGGCGCGGCTTCCGAAATCGATTTGCGGTTGAGCCGCTTCGGATGGCCGGTTGCGTGGCTTACCTCGTGGTAGGTCGTGGCCATTTGCTCTTCGGCGCTGATGAAGAGCTCGCGCGGGGGCAAGGTGATCCGATCGGTGACGCTGCTGTAGAACGCCTTCGATCCGGCGTAGTGAATCTCGGGCGGGTTGGGCATTCCGGCGATGATCCGTTCGGCCGCTTCGATCGGATCGTGCTCGTGAGTTTCAATTTTTGGCAGCTTGTCGAGGACCGCTTGCGGCAGTTCGCATTGTTCGAGGTTGAACACGCGATAATATCGCAGAACGAATCGGCGCCGATTCTTCTCGTTGCTCTCCTCGGTGTCGAGGTCTTCACCGCTCTGCTTCAGGTCTTCGACCTTCCAGAAAATTACGATCGTGCTCTCCTCGCCTTTGCGCACGTGGCCGTCCAGTTCGGTTGCCTGGCGGTACGTCAACCAGAAGGGCGACACGTATTTTGATGCGGAAAGCAGAAAATAGTTGATGCCGTTGTACGGCTTTTTCGATACCAGATTGCGCGGCAATCCAGTCGAGGTCCACGGCCTGCGCCACGGCACTACGCCTTGCTCAAGCAAATTGATAATTCTCTCGGTAACAATCGCGTACACGTCCATTCGCTTCGCTCCTTTTTTGCGCCCGCTTCCGCTCCTGCGGCAGGGCGGTTTGGTTCATAAAAACCCGAACCTTTCTTTCCCCCTCTCGCTCTTCACCCGGACCAGAGTGAGAGGGCGGAAAGAGACCGACGCGGAGCGCAGCGAAGCGACCAATGAGCGCGGTGGAGCAATTCAAGGACGGCGTGCCAGAGCGCAGCGATCCGCAGGATTGGCGCGCCGGTCTTGAGCGGAGCCGCGCAAGGGGGAAGTGACGGAGCAGTTGTCCACGCCGGACGCTGGCGGCGGGAAAAGGGTGACGGACGTGTCACCCAGCGTGAACGAGTCGCGAATCTAGGAACTGCGCATCTTCAGAAGATTATCGGCGTTGGACGCAAGGAACGCAGAAAGAAGTTCTCGCGCGTAAGCGCGTGGTTGCGGGCGTCCCCACTGAGTATGAATTCAGAGAGTCACGGGCGACCGATGAGTTTACGAAGCAGATACGGCGGCGACCGATGGCGTCGAGCTTCCTTTTCCGAGGATCGTGGTCAGCATGTAGCGGATGTATGTATCTTTGTCCTCTTCTTGGAACAGGACGTGACACTTCTGCATCGCGAGCTTATCCATGCCCCAGAGCATCTTCATCGTGTGGGATGGCGTATTTGACACGATAAACGAGCTCAGTAGAACCTTCGGGTCACCCAAACGCTGCTCGATCTCTTTGATAGTGTCGTAAAATTGGATTTTAGGGTCTGTTGCTCCCAGGTTGCGGATGCCCTTAGGGTCCACGAACGCTACGTACTGCCGGTCGCCGATAAGCAGCCACAGAATGAAATCCGGGTGAAAGTTGCCGGCCTCGAAGAAGCCTACCCCGCGGCCTTTGCTGAGGTTGCGAAGCAGATACAGCTCCTTGTGGTCGAAGAAGCCGCCGGCATTATCGTGGAATGCCTTAAGGTCCTCCACGAACCGTCGCTCGCCTTTATTGAGGGGAGCAGGGCTGATCTCGACGATCTTCTGGTCCAGGTACAGGAGCGGCTCATAGAGGTGGTGTCCAAACCAGATCGCCTTCATGCTGCGGAACTCCCACGGCTTGAGGTCGCCCTTCTCGATTAGCGCCTTGAGGTTATTGAGCTTCTCGACGATCTCCTCCTGCGACTCCTCGATGAGAATGCGGTAGTGGCCGTCGAGGAAATTGGGATCATCTTGTTCGAGGTCGCGATATTCGAGGTGGGGCAGCTCCCACTCGCGCTTGCGGAATGTGTAGTAGCGCTCGGTGTACTTCTTGAGCAGGGATAGCGCGATCTCCTCCCACATACGGACCTTCTCGAAAAAATCGAAGGCCACCTCCTCCGCGGGAATCAGCAGGCGGTACCAACTCTGATCCGCGAGCAACGCTGGGATCGCCTCCCGCGTCAGGTTCAGGTTGTGCCAGCCACGCTCCGCCTTGAACCGTTCCAGATCGAAGTACAGTTGGTCTATGTCGAGGAACGCGACGTGTTTTGCGGTCAAATGCGTTTGGTTGGGCGCGGCCTCCGCATCCCCACCGGTGACGCCGACCGACTTCATTGCCTGAATCTTCGGGTACCAGTTGAGGATCACTTGGTTGCGCTGCAGGTACTGGTCGCGATCAGGGTCGGGGTTGGCTAGTGTCGGGATCGGCCCCAGCTTGCGGAACGCGTCGCCGAATTCGGTGCTCACGCCGTTGATGGTCTTCTTAAGGCGGATGGTCTTGAGCTTCTGCGTGCCCAGATTCTTGATCACCGGTAGAACGAACTCGATCCGTTCGTCGTTTGTGGGCAACCCCTCCTCTTCGAGGAAGTCGCGGAACTGTGCCATGTAATCGGCGCGAATGCCAAAGATCCCGAGTGTTTCGAGCACGGCTATATGCTTCGGCCGCGTGACGTCCTCGGGCAGCTGCGTCTTGCCGCTACGCTTGAGGCTGAGGTCGTAGCCCTTCAGCCTAACGCCGCGGCCGAAGAGCTGGATGATCTGCGAACCTTCGGTCGCGCCCACGTTCATCAGCCCCATGGTGCTTACGCGCCAGCTATTCCAGCCCTCGGTGAACTTCTTCGAGCCGATAAGGAGGTTGATGGTCGAGTGCGGCTGGTTGATCTCGTGGAAGAGAGAGCCGGAAAATTCCCGCTCGGTCACAGTCAGCTCTTTCCATTCCTCGCACAACTTGCAGAGCTTGGCATCGTCGCCGACGTTGATGACGCCGAAAGGCTCGTTGTCGCCCACGCGCAGTGCGACTTCTCCGGTGGCGCCCTTCAGGTTCTCGACGTACAACGACCCGCCGCCGGGCGCGTTGAAGAGTGTGGCCAGCGTGTCGTCGAACACTTCGGCGGGCGAGAGTCCGGCCGTGTTGAGGTAAGTGAAGCGGTTGGCGAAAAGGTTGCGGCTATCCGCCGTCACGAGGCCTTGGTTCAACACGCGCTCAATTCGCCCAATGCTGCCCGCCCGGTCGGCAACATATCTGGCTACAAAGCGCAGGATCTCGATGATGTCTGAGGCATCTTTGTTCGCCAGCGTCGCCGTCACCTTGCCACCGACGAAAATCCAAAGCGGCTTGTCGATGTTGAACGGCCGAAAGGACGCCTCCTGCTCGCGGTAGAGACGCTGCTGCTGGAAGAACGCCAACAGGCAGGCCACCAGGTACAGCTCCAAGTTGTTCTGCTGGGTTCCTTCGTCGAGGTTGAGGATCTGGTAGTCCTTGCCGAAACCGTCGCCGTAAAAGTAGAAGTAAGAGTAGTCGAAGAGAATGCTCTTGGCGTAGAGATCAGTAAGCGCTTTGTTGCCCTTAACCGCTTGCCCGAAGGTGGCCGAGTACTCGAAGGAGAAGCCCTTCTCGCACAGCGCGTTGCGAAAGCGCATCCAGGCCCCTTCCTCCCCAGCGGCTACGCCCCGGTGTCCCTCGTCGATCAATACAAGGTTGTTTCCTTCAAAGGCGTCAACGGCGACGGTCTTGTCGCCCATCTCGTCCTTGAGCTTGTGGATGTCGAGGATCTCGACCGCATGGCTTGCGAACAGCCCGCGCCCGTCCTTGTTGAACAGCTCCGCCGAAATACCCGCTTTTCCAAACTCATCAAGGTGCTGCCGACTGAGGCCCTCATTGGGCGTGAGTAGAATGATGCGGTTCAGCTCGCGGCGACGGCCGTGCTTCTCCAGATAGTCCTGGTACTGGAGGATGTTGGCGTGCATGAGTAACGTTTTGCCCGAACCCGTCGCACTCCAGAACGCCAGTTTGTTGAGCTGCAGCCAGGCCTCGGCCTGCTGGTCGAAGGGCGCGACCTGGTCGGCCTCCGGCTTGTCGGCGTTGTAGACCGCGATCCGGGTGTTCAGCGCCTTGAGGAGTTCGTCGGCATTGCGGAAGTAGCGGTCAAGGTAAATCTCGGTAAAGAGCAGCGTCAAGTATTGAAAATACTTCCAGACGATCGGCTCCTCGCCACGCGTGATACGCCGGTCGTTCAGTCGGTGGGTGTGCTTGACGATGTTCTGGTCGTACTCGAGCAGCAGCTCCGTCGGCAATTGGGTGAGGTTGAACAGTTGTGCCGTGAGTGCGTGGTGGAAGCGGTGAACGTTGTTCTCATCTAGCCCTTCGAGCGATTCGCTCCGCAGGTGCTCAGCCAAGTCCTCGAAACGTTGGACGTTGAAGAGGGACAGTAGCCACTGGTTCAACACCAGCTTGTGGGCGAACGGCACCTGCGGCCGGTTGTTGGAGCGGCGGCCCGTCTTTGGGGCCGCCACGGTGCTCCGAGGTCGTCCTCTCGGCATCAGACAACCTCCGTGTCGAACATCAGCCCGTGTAAGTCCTCCTCGATGAGCCTTACCTTCCAGGTGTCGTCGGGGGCTTTCAGGTTCTCCAGGTTGCTATCCCCGTTCACGTAGATGAGCTGGAACTCGTAGTCCTTGGTCGAGTAGCCTTGCTTCGTGAACCACTCGTCGAGGACCAGGTTGTCTTTTTCCGGGTCGCCAGTGAGCTTGCGCCAGATGACCAGCGTGCGCCGGCCGTCTGGCATTGCGCCAGAGACGGTGCGAAACCACCATGGGCCAGCGGCGACCTGCTTGAGCCGCCCCTTCACGTACAGTCGCTTCTCACTGTCGCGCTCGAACTCAGCCGTGAAGTTCTGCGGCGCGGCTATGTTCTGCACGGTGAGACCGATCAGATAATTGAAGGTTGCCAGCAGGTCGACATTGACCTCGCGGCTCTCGTCGCTGCTTGGCCGTTTTACTTTCAATTTGTAGGCTGTGGGATCCCTGAAGGCCGGTATGTTCAGCAGCGACTGACTTCCGCGCGTCTCCACGTCCAGCATGTAGCGGAGCAAGTACTGCTCCTTGAGGCCGTCCGCGTTTTGGGCCTCGGCGCCTTCGAGAAGCAGTTGCTGCGTCGGGGTGCGGTGCGTTTGCAGGTTGTTAAGCGCGTCTTCGTAGGATTCGAGGCGAATAACCTTGACGATGCGGGGGCTGCGTTCCGCTTCCTCCTTGCTCGCCTGTCGCTTCGGCTTGCCGTCCTTCCACTCGGGCGTGAATGTGACCTTCTTAATGCGTGGCAGAAGCACTGTGTCGAAGTAGTCGCCCATCTCGACAAGGATGAACTTGCGCTGTCCGCCGTCCTGGCGGTTGAGGTTTATGACAGCGTGACCGGTGGTGCCCGAGCCTGCAAAGTAGTCGAGTACCTCTCGATCCGACTCACCTGCCAAACCTGAAACCCAAAGGCAGTCCTGGACAGCGAATGGCGACTTCGCAAAGGAGAACGGAGCCGAGCCAAACAACTGAGTGAGCGCCGCACTGCCATATTCGCGGGCGGCATAGGTGTTCTTGTCCCACCACGACCTGGGCAGGATCCCTTCGGAGGGTCGATGCCTGCGATAGACCTGAGGTGAACCGTCCTTCGTTACTCGAACCTCAAGGTTACTGATATTTTCAAGCGCAGAAATGTGGTTGAGGCTCCAAACCCGCTGCTGGCCTTTCTCGTCGATAGGCCAGACAACCACTTCTTCCCCAACAGGATCTTCCAGAACGTCCCATGCCTTTTCCGCCCTGTTCCACGAAAGGGCCGGGATCCGCAGCGTTCTATCGGTCAGCCGAACGTAGATCGGATAATACTGCTTCGGCCTTTCCGCGCGGTGTGTTACAGCTCCCCCGTCTTTCCGAAAGTTCCGCCAATCGACATACCCACCATCTTCTTCGGTAAACCTCTCCAACTGTTTTTCCGTCCGAGGAAGCCTTTCAAGGGAGCTATCACCGTTGGTGTAAAAGAAGGCGTACTCGTGACATACGGATAGACCGCGCACGGTCGAACGCCCAGACGGGTTGTTCCGGATTACCGCAGTACCCAGATGGTGGTCTCTGCCGAATTCCTGGTCGAGAAGGGTCGCCAACTCATGCACTTGGTAGTCATCGATGGTAACGCATAGCACTCCGTCATCCGATAAGAACTGTCGTGCAGTCCCCAACCGGTTAGCAATCAAGGACATCCAGGAGGAGCTTCTGTAACCATTCTTGTAGTCAATAGGCCCAGCATCGGTGTTATACGGCGGATCGATGTAGACGCACTTTATCTGTTTTTGATATCGCGCCCGCATCAACGACAGCGCCTGAAAGTTCTCGCTTTGGATGAGCAGACCATCTGTCTGCTCATCCAGGTCGCCGATGGCGTCCAGCAGTCGCGCGACGAAATCGGGCGCGAAGTGTCGCGTATCCAGTACCAAGGTAGGTTGCGCCTTCAGAAACTTCACGGAAAGCGGCTCGCTGTAAGCGGGTATCGTTAAGTCGCCCTTAATTTCATCAATCGCCAACAGTCGCACCCACTCCTCCCGCTGGGCGTTGTTGGCAGCGATCTCGGCGTAACATTCTTCGGGAATACGGTCGAGCGTGATGCAATAGTTGGTCTCGACGACGAATTTCTTTTTGAGCCACAACTTCTTCTCGAAGTCCTCGAGTTGGGCGAGGAAGTCAATGATCTTGCCCGCAATCCGGCGGATGACTTTGATCCTCGACAGATACTGCTCGACACGGGGCGCCGTCTCGTTCTCGACGTCGTCGAGGTGCATGACTTCGTTCTTAACGTAGAAGTCCAGCTCCCGGCGCAGAAACCTGCCCAGGTCCTTGTGGATGAAGTAGTCGAAGGTGTTGCGGGCGGTGTAGCGGCGCAGGTGTCCCTCCAGGCGGCTATAGTCGGCCCTCTCTCCGGCGGTAGTCAGGTGCGGCTTGCCCAGCTCAACGATCCATGGGGCAAACGCGGCGTCGGTCATCTCCAGCACGCGCTTCACGGCAAGTGCCGTCATCTCCTTCTGCGTCGGGGGCTTGGTCTTCCCCTCGCGAGCATCCTCCGGCCAATCGGTAACGGTCGCGGGCCGGTACTCGAAACTCATGACGAGTTCGCCTTTCTCTTCCGCGATGAACGCCTCGGCAGCTAGGATGAAGACGCGATCGTTGCCGTTGGCGGGCTTGACGTTACCGTGCTCGCCCTCGGCGGCGTCTAGCAGCCGAAAGTGCACCCGCATCGCCTTCTGTTCGTTCTCCGGCCGCAAGCGGAAGGCGTAATCGCGCAGGTATTCGCCGCTCTTGATGTAGTATTGGTCGCGGTTGGCCCAGTGGAGCTTGACCTCCTCGCCCTCATAGGGGATGGCGTAAACGCCAGACTTGTAGACGCGCTTGGCGAGGAAATCCCCTTCCGAATAGTAACGGCGAAAAAAACTGAACAGCTGATCGTAGACCTCATTTTCCAAAGCGTCCACGTCTACAGCCTCGCCCTTGATCCGATCCCGCAACTCCTTCACTTTGGGCGAATCGTCGGGATTCAAGCCGGCAGCTTCGACGCCGGTGATGACCTTGGCTAGCTCCTTCTCCAGTTCTACCTTGTCCGCGGTCCGGTACTGACTGAACGCCTCCTTGACTTGCGGCAGTAGGTCTTCGTCGAGGAATTGCGTTACCTCAGCGGCCTTGGCGTGCATGATCCTGTAGAGCCCAAAGTCGAGGTCAGGTTGGTCCAGCTGAAACAGCTCCTTCAGCAGGTTCTTCAGCTTGTCGAACTTCTCGCTCATCGGGTTTCCAGTCCATCGCTCACGTAGATTTCCATTGCCTCCCCGAGGGTAGCCGCGGTTCTCCTAGCGCAGACTCCGCACTAATGAATTGATAGCCTTTGCCAACATTCTTCGGCGCCGATCTAGAAATTTATCGAAGTTTTCGGGTTTCCACAGTTCCCGTTCTTCCGGAATGAAATGTGCCCTCCGCGATTCCTTGCTAGTCTCGTTACCCAGATACTGCCACGGTGACACGTTTCCGATCTGAACATTTGTCTTTTGACTGAGAAAAGTGATATTTGCGATATCGTTGACCTGCTCCCTATATTTGCGAGGGGTGAGTGCCCGGTCTTCCTGATATTGCCTCGCCTTATTGTCCTTCATCATAAAGTCGAAAGGGAAGATATGATGCAGTTGCAGCTCGTCACTTGAAATGTTTTCCAGACCCTGAGGCTCCGAAAGCCCGAAGTCTTCAGCGCGCTTCTTTCTCATCGCGATGTACATGAGCAGCAAGATGACGTTTTTGGATGTTATTCCAGTAATCTGGTTGTGGCTGATCCTGAGCCCGCGATACTCTTGTTTAGCCTCCGCTATAGCGACAGCCAAAAGCTCTCGAAGCCCATCGGTGGGTCTTGTTCCAGGCTCAGACAGGTACTTAAGGTCTCTCCGTAATACCGTCTCGCCTCCCGCACCGTAGTGTCCCCCAAGCTGCGAAACCAGAAAGTACTTCATCATAGCTTTCCGATCGAGACGCTTGCCGCGAGACTTAGCCACATAGTACACTAGAGGCACAAGGGCGTTCTTAGATAAAATGAACTTGGTTTTATCGAGGAATAGACCCTCTCTTAGGCATTGCTTCACCAAATTAATAGCTCGCTTGCTTTCTCGCCAGAGCCGGTCTAGCTGCGACCTCTTTAAGTCTCCGTGCGATACTTTATCCGCCAGCTTCTTAATCTGAGGAACGTCACATGCCGTGGTAGTTATTGCCCGCATGAGAAAAGTCAGATCAAGATCGTAGCCGTCCTTCCGCAGATCGCCGCGATATTTCCGAAACTCCGTTGAAATTCCCCTCCAATGGGGAATTATGCTGGCAATGTAAATTTCAGCGCCGGTGAGCTGTGTGCCCTGAGAATTCACACGGGAGAATATTTTCCCGACCGTGGGATAGTCGGTTTCTTGGATGATTTGTACCGGGAACTTGTAGTTCCTGATTTGCTGGACATAGCGGTCGACTTTCCGCTTCGTATCCTGCGACAACTTATTGAAATCAGGAACATCTTTGACGCGACCATCAAAAACATCATTCAGTAACGCCCAGGGAAATTTGTATCCTTCTCCGTCGTTCGCCGCTTCGATTTCCTTCGGGATATGCCTCAGATCGGCGTAAAGTGAAGAAAGAGAGTTTTCGATTTCCGGTTCGATCCTTTTGAGAAAGCCCGGCTCCAGCATTACGGACGCTAAAGCTGTCACTCTCTGCTGACCGTCGATTAAGAAGTACTTAGGGAGCCGGTTTTTGAAGTATGCCAGCATCTCCGGTCGAATTATCTCCCGCATCAGCTTGCCGTCACGCAGCCTGGGCTCCCAGAAGATCAGTGAGCCGCAAGGATAGGTCTGATAAATGGAGTCGAATAGTTCCTTGACCTGATCAGAATCCCAAACCACATCACGTTGAATTTCCGGAATAGCGATCCGCCCTCTGAAGAAGTCGTCCATCAGCTCGCTGACGGATAGCTGCGTGGGAATCAGAACTGCCACTAGAAACCTCCATTTATGACGAATGCGGATCTATTCCCGCGCCCGCAGCCCTGCGTCAGTCCACTGTCCAACGGATCGTGAATAACCGTGTTGTTTCCGCTTTCTGTGCGAGTCGACGCTCCAGTGACTCGATCAAACCGTCCCGCTTCTCCATTATCTCGTCTTCAGCCTTGAATATGTCCTGTCGTTGGCGCCGCTGCTGTCGCTCCAGCTTCTGGATCCTCTCCTGAATCTTGTGCTGCTCTTCGAGTGTTGTGGCCTGCCGCGCCTCTCGGCGCAGAACCTTGATCTGCTCCTTGGTGTCGATGAGCGCCTTCTCAGCCGATAGCACCATATCGTCGGCCCACTTTTCGAGCTTTTCCCGGGCTTGGTTGAAGTGGACGCTGTTCAACTCGAGCGAGCGGCTGAGCGTCGCCTTGGCGTGGCGCTGCGACTCGGCGCTGAGGCGTGGCTCTACAGTTGCCGGAATTGGGTCGGCGCTGTTCAACCGGCCCGAACAGGCGAAGAGCTTTTCCATAGTGTCTTGGTCGAGTGCGCCGCCGTTATCGTCGAAGCCAGAGAAGAGGAGATATTCCTCGCGATCGTAGGAATTCACAACGAGACGGGTGAGCGTGAGGAAACCGCTCTTGCCGCGCAACGCCTCAATCACATGCAGTCGCGTCGGGTGGTTCGTCACGTCAAAAACGATCCCAGACAATGGCGTAGCGAGCGCCTTGGCGCCATCCACCACATACTCGCCCAGCGGGTGAGAGAGACGGTAGAGAAACCGGCTGCGTTCGTCGCCACCTTCTTCGGCGGCCCGCGGCTGCGATTTCGAGATCAGGTGGTAGCGGCCCGGCGCGATCTCTTCGCGAGGCGGGCGGTCCAGATCAAAGGCCAGTTCGGCATCATCGAAACGGGCCCGGCCGTCAAGGACGAAGCGCGTAAGCGCCCAGAACCGCTGCCCGAACCGGTCGAGCTGGGCTTTGGCGTCCGCGAGCTGGAGGCGCAAGCGCTGATGCACGTCCTCGTCGAAGTGCTCAAACAGCTTCCGGCGCGTATCATCCATTCGAGTTCGGATGCTCTCGTCCATCTCTTCTTGCAGCTGGCGAAACGCAGTGTCTATCTCCTCTGGTGTTCGGCACTCTTGGTAGATAGTCAGAATCCGCTTCTCGAAGTCGACACCAGATTCGATCGTGCCCAGCACTTCGTCCGAGGCACCAAAGACGCCGCTGAAGAGGCTAAACTTCTCGGTCAACAACTCAAGCACGCGACGGTCGGCCTCGTTGCGCTCGTTGAGGAAGTTGATCACGACCACGTCGTGCTTCTGCCCATAACGGTGGCAGCGGCCGATACGCTGCTCGATTCGCTGCGGGTTCCAGGGGAGATCGTAGTTGATGACTAGGGAACAGAACTGGAGGTTAATGCCTTCCGCCGCCGCCTCAGTGGCCAGCAGGATCGTCGCTTCGTCCCGGAAGTGCTCGATGAGGGCAGTGCGCACGTCCACAGGGCGCGAGCCAGAGGAACGGCCGGTGTCCCGGTTCTTCTCCGTCCACCGCTCGTAGATTGCATTTGCTTCCGGCCCGCCGTTCGTGCCGTTGAAGAGCACTACCTGTCCTCGGTACCCGTGGGAATCGAGGAAGGTCTTCAGATAATCCTGGGTGCGCCGCGACTCGGTGAAAATCAACGCCTTGAGGGCTGCGCCTGTCGTGGCCATCTGCTCGAAGCCGATGTCTAGCGCCTTAAGCAATGTCGGTGTCTTCGTGTCCACGCCAATTCCGCGTGCCCAAGTCGACAGCCGCTGAAGGATCTCGATCTCCTCCCGCAGCTTGTTCCGGTCGATCGTGCGCGAGGCAGTCCCCTCCTTGGCTTCCTCAGGCTCTTCGAGGATTTCGTCGAGTAGGTCGTCTTCAATCTCTTCAGCCTCGATCAGTTGTTCCGTGAACTCCGAATCATCCTGTGCGCGTTCATCGCGCAGGTTCTCCAACCGGATGCGCAGCTTGTCGAGCGTGGCGGCGATGGCTTCAGAAGACGAAGCCAAGAGCTTGCGGAGAATCAGCGCGGTCAAGTGCCTCTGTCGCCGCGGGAGTGCGTAGCTGTCTTCACGCTGGAGAAACGCAGAGACCGCCTCATAGAGCGCGTGCTCGTCGTCGGTCGGTTTGAACGGCCTCGTGATCGCTCGACGTTCCGTGTAGCGGATATACTCCGTCACCTGGTTCCGCAGCGTACGCTTGCAGAATCCCACTAACCGTTGGCGAAGTGCGTCGATGTTGCTGCCGGCGCTGGCGTATTGCGATCTGAACGAGTTGACGTCACCGAACAGCTGCTCGTCGATTAGCGTGGACAGGCCGTACAGCTCAAGAAGCGAATTCTGCAACGGGGTTGCCGTGAGGAGCAGCTTCCTGCAGTCCTCAGTAGCCCACCGGATGCCTTGCCCGAGTTTATTGCTTGGCCGGTAGGCATTCCTCAGCTTGTGAGCCTCATCAATCACTACCAGATCCCACGCTATAGCCTTCAGATCCTCCCGCATACTATTCGCGAAGTTGAAGGACATGATTAGCACCGTTTTCTCAGCGAGCGGTGAGCGACCGCTCCGCCGGACCTCGCGGTACGCCCTGGCATCCACTACCTGAACGGGAAGGTTGAACTTCTCCTGCAGCTCCAGCGCCCATTGTTTGCGTAGGGAGGCAGGGCACAGCACAAGTAGCCGACGCTTTCGTTCCGCCCAGAACTGACAAAGAACGATTCCTGCCTCAATCGTTTTCCCCAAGCCGACTTCGTCGGCCAGGAGCACGCCCTTGGAAAGTGGTGACTGGAGAGCGAACAGCGCCGCTTCGATCTGGTGAGGATTAAGGTCCACCGCTGCGTCGAACAACGACATCGACAGCCGGTCCATGCCGGAGGTCGCCCGGCGAGTCAGGTCGTATGCAAAATACTTGGCGTGATAAAAGGTTAGGTTCACTTCGCCAAACTATTCGTCCCGGCGCGTCGACCGATTCGGTTTTACACAGGTCAAACTCGAACGACGGGTATCGTACTTAACGTACACCGCCCGAAAGAAGACCAATTTCTCAAAATGGAGCTTGGCCTCCGCGGTCATTTGCTTCCACCGTGTCTATGTTTCTCGCGACACGACGCCTGTTTTCTCATAGAGACCTGCTCTTTATATATAGTATCGAAACGGCAGCGGCGGGGCATTCATTCCTTTGGGCGACGCCGTCAAGATTTCGCCGACTCGATCTGCAAACTTCAGCGTAACCGGAAGTCCGCTGGAGTAGTCGCACGAGTTGTAGTTGAGCTTTGTGAGGGCGAGGACGTCTCGCATAACAGTCGAGAGGTCGCCTTCGCCCCGGTTAATCTCGACTAAGATCGGCTTCGGCGTCTCGAATCCTGGATACGTTCTCAGACGGGGTACGTAACCGGTTGTCCACAGGTAGCCCTCTCTCTTCGAGACATTAACGGCCGTGCCTCTGAGTACTGGCACTTCCACGTCCGGCCGGAAGAGGCGGAGATCTTGAGTGGCGCGGATGCGGACGCCGACCAATCTGGTCTTTTTCGGTACTGCGGACTGGAAACCCGACCACTCTTCGTCAGAAAACCTTTGTCGGCCGTGAATGAACAACTCCTCCGGTGGTTTGCCGTGATCTTTGGTATATGCGCGCGAAACCTGCGCTATAAGATCTGCGGCGGCTGCTTCGTTGAGATGAAAATCTCCCCGTTCTGAGGAATACCACGGCCCGAGAGCGCCGCGAAAAACCACTCCGTTACCGGAGTTCAGAAACATCTGAGCCGCACAGCAAGCCTCCACTCGTTCCGCTGGAGAGGGGTCCCGTTTAAACGCCAATCCGACATAGCAGACGCCCGGGCGAACGTCTGCGAGTTGCCATGGCTGCCCTCTAGCCTTGAAGTAAAGCGTGGTTGCGAAGTTCCAGGCGACCTTTGCCGGTTCCTGCAATGAACGCTTCGGGTTCCCGAAGTTATCGAGCTCGATCGTTGGGTCGAGCGTAGTCTCACGAACGATCTGAATGACAGCCTCTTTCTCGAGGAGCTGGGCCTTTAGCTGATGGTGGAAATTCTTTACAAAAAGATACGTCTCTGCATCCTTCGCAAGTTCGGGAAAAAGCGAACCGCCTTTCAGGAAGCCCACGGCCATCTTCTCGGGCATCAACGTTGACTTCGTGGTTTCCTTGGGACCAACAACCTCGGGCCTTCCGTAGGTGAATACGATTTCGGGAATGACGACGCACCATACATCGGGCCGCACTTCCTCCGTGCGCAAGTGTTCCAAAATCGAATTCTCATAGAGCTGAACGGTTGTCCTTACGGCTTCGGTTCGGTTGGAGATGCTGGCCGCGTTCTTTATGGCGGTACTTCCGAGGACTATCGAAGCAGTTGGCTCGGTCTCGAGGCGCGCGCCGAAAGTAGATTGAAACCCTGGCCAAGCTGACGTGTGTAACGCGTCTGGATTCTGGGCGGGAATGCGACCGGCGAGCTTTTTGAGCCAACGCGTGAGGAGATCTATTCCGCTGCGAGTGCCAACGGCACCCACGTTCACCACTGCGGGACTTCCTTTCACCTGAATGGGCCCATAAAGAAAGAGCCCGTCCTGCGGATGTTCAACTCGTTGACCACTCCCGAACTCGAGAAGCGGTTCTTCGAAGAATTCAGCCTTCATCAGTCCTCGCCCTCGTCTGGCCCCCCTTCGTCATCGAGATCGTCTTCTCGATCGTCGAGCATAGCCACCTGATTTACGTTCCCTTCCTCGTCTTCTTCGTATGGCGGCGGAGGATCTGTCGCATCATAAGATACAGGCACTTCGACTAAGAGCGGGAGACGCGCAATCTTGATCAGCTCGTTTCCTGAATTCGCATTAATGCCGTCCTTGCCGTTCGCAAGAAAACTCATCGCGGCGAGGAGGCGGTCCCTCCACACATCATTCCACCACGATCGCGTCAGTCGAACTCGTCTCCTTTGCGTCCATTTGCCGGCCAGCGGCATTTTCCCGTCTTTGCTAAGGACCACGTTTGCATGGACTCGGTAAACGAGTGTGGGCCAAAGTCGTGGTCTCGCAATAAGGCACGTGTGCCAACGCAGAGCCTTAAATTTTCCGCTAAGCGTTCGGCGTTTGACCCTTCCGTTGATGTCAGCAAATGCGACTTTGCCGGAGACTAGGCCATCTGGGAAAAACCAGCCGATTTCCTTGTTTCCAAATTCGACAGACTTAAGGCCTCGGCTCTCTGCAATTTCCGCGAAATGTTGTTTCAGCAGATTGACTGCGTGATTCCCGGCATCGGAGCGCTCGACCAATGGGCCCGTGTTTCTGCCGGAAATAAAATCAAGAAACGGTATATCGTACGCCGTGCTCGCGGACAGCGGGAAAGGGCCAGCGGACGCGAATCCGGCGGGGTCAGCGAAAGTGCCGACAAGCCGATTGAGTGGAACACAGGGAATGCGGCAGGCGTCAAGCCATCCTTCGACCTGCGCTAACGCCCCGTCCAGATGGTAATACCTGATGCGCTGTGGGGGAGTGATGATAGGAAACCAGTTCGTCAAACAATTCTCGGAGCGACTAACAACAAAGCGACGTCCGTCTTCTCGGGCTTCGATGATGTTTCGAAGAACAGAGTCGTCAGGTGCCGGGTTCCTTGGAACGCTTTCCTCATCGAGCGCCGCAAACAGCTCACCAAGGCAATCGGCCCATCTCGGATACGCATCGATGATATTTCCACGTATAAACTCTGGTGGCGCATCCGAGAAGCTGACGTCGTCTGCTCGAATAGGAATCATGAACTTCGGATCGTTGCGTCGGGCCGCTACGATGGCGCCTATCGCCAGTTCCTTCTTCACGCCTGGCTTGCTTGCGTTCTCTGAGAAAATAACGATCTGCTTAACAGCTTCGTTCCGAAGCATTCTGTCGATCTCGCTCCAGAAGTCGTCACCCCCTCGGAGACGTTGCTTGTCGACCCACACTCGATAGCCAGCGATAGTAAGCTTTGATGACAGCCACAACGCGAAATCATTGTCCTCGGGCGCCGCGTGTGTAATGAAGACGGTCTCAGGTTTCGGCCGCGGGTTAAGGATTTCCGTGTCTTGTACTCTTGCCGTAATCACTTCTCTCAGCCCCCAAAGGGCAACCGCACAATCCTCTCGCTTTCCTAGGCCTTCGAAGCTGATGGTTTGTTATCTTGCCGCGCGTCGACTAGGACGATGTCGCTGTTTTCCGTCGCATCAATCTCTTTCAGAATTCGGCGAACTCTTTCGTATTCGGGCTCGTTAAAATATAGAATTACTTTGATCGATTGTTTGGTCTGGTTGGCCTTCTTGTAGACTTCGACTTGATTAAGAAGGTTCTTTTTCAATTGAGGATTGCTAGCGAGTTTGAATTCCACGAGTGTCTTGTCAGCGCTGCCTCGCGAAACCTTGAAGTCCACGGGGCCGCGGCCATTGTTGACTTCGCCATTAAGGTCAGAGGTCGAGGCAAACCATGTCAGCCGATAAAGAACATGCGCGTCTGTTTCCCGCTCGATTGGTTTGCCTTTATAATAGAACAGCCTGTAACCATCGTTATTCTCGATGACTTCTTTGAGGTATTGAACTCGTTTGTGAGCCTCGGCGTGCGTGTCTCCTTTGAGGTTGTAAAAGTCTGTCAGACTCGCGAGGCGTTCCGCGAGTATCTTGAACTGTTTGGCATAAAGAGCATCTGATTGTCTTACTTTCTCGGTACTTATACTGGTCGCTCGGTCGCCATGTTCTTCCTTCCCTTTGATGTAGTAATCGATGAGCTCAGGAAAGTGGCGTATCGTGTCAGCCGCGGCCCGGATCTCATCCTGCCGAGTGGATTTCTTGGTCAGTAGGCTCAGGAGATAATTGTTTACTTGCCCTCTGAGATGGTCGTTCGGAATAGCATCGGGAATTTCATCGAAATGCTCCAATAGATCGATCTTGTTGATCCATATATCGTCTTTCGTAAGGATCTCTTTCGGCGTGAGAATGACATAGTCCTCGCTAAACCATGGAAGCTCGAAAGTTCCGCTTTGCCAAGATTCCGTCTGATAGTTGAAGGCAACTTTCTCTACCGCGCAAATGTGGCGCAATTGCGGATCGATGTGTTCTTGAGCGAAGGCTTGCGTGGTTTCGAGCAGGTGTCCCTTTATTAGGTTCGTCGTAAAATCGCTAATCTTATCCCTTCCGACGCCATCTGCGATTAAGCACAGCTTTTCTAGGTGGCTCTCCTTGGTGACTTTTTCCTTGCCAAAGTCTTTGAAGATCGCGTGAAGATTGTTGTTCAATGCGTTCGCGAACCCTCTTCCAAGTCCTGCGCCACGGTTTTCTCTCACGCTAAAGCCGAGCCAGTTCTGTCGAACCTCCGGAAAAGTATACCAGGCGCCAACGAGCCCGGGGTCCATGTTCTCTTTCGAGGACTTGTCGCGTAGGAAGATCAAATAGTCGATCATCTCCTGATGAAGCTGCTGGTACTTTTTTCTTTTGCTGTTGAAGAGAAGGAAGGGGTCAATGAACAGTGGCAGATCAGAGAGAAGAGAAATGTTGAAGAATCCTGCTGCGTCGAGCGTTTTGGGTGGCACACCAAAGTAGTCGCAGAAGGTGACGTACATGGTCGTCTGAATTCCTTTTGTCTAGAGCGAGGAGCGACGATTTGACACGCTCACTCTCCCTTCACGCAGCTAGGCCGAGTTGCCGCCGCACTTCGCCGGTCCCGACGAAGTGTGAGAGCAATCGATAGTTTCTCTGCTCGTACCGGACCTTGCCTGCGACGATCGCGGGGTGGACCTGCAGCGCCTTAGAGAGGTTGACGACGCTCATGGGTGTTGGATTCCTGCGCGCTTCGCTCGTCTCCCAAATCGCGCGCGGAACAAGGGCTTCTTCTGCCCACTCATCAGCCTGCGCTTCCCTTGGATCACGGCGCGCGCCCTCCATATCGCGAAGAGTCAGGTCGTCGACAAAGGAAGCGTCACCATCGTTGTCCATGTGCCGCCCAACATGCGCGAGTTCGTGTAGAAGGCAGAACCAGAAATTGTCCACACGGTCGTAGCGCAGCGTCAGGCCGATCACGGGTGTGCCGTCGCCGAGCTTCAGTGCCGCGCCATCGAGATGCGTTTTCGGCAGATGAGGCACGACCACTAGCGGAATACCGTGTTTGGCCAGAAACTCCTTGGCCAGGCGTGGAGCTTCATCCGACCAGCTCAGTCGTGCGAGCTGGCGTAAAAAATCAAAAGTTACCGTACCGGGTTCGTAGGTTGTGGTCGGTCGCGACTCGTTGGCCTCCGCCAGCACCTTCCAGCACCAAGCCTTAAGCGCGTACGGGTCCATTTTGGCATTGGCTCGCGCGTGATCATTCTTGCGATAGAGCGCCGCACCCGCGACCTCTGGACCGCCGGCGCGACGAACGAGCTCTCCGATGAACTCTTTGGCTCGCAACTTAAGGTTTCGGGCATTCGGGATCCAGCCGAGCTTGGCCATCGCTTCCAGAGGAAACCGCTCCCATTCAATTCCCGCCAAGGGCTCGCTCAGGGTTGCGCCGGCCTCTTGAAGAAGTACCTCGGCGGGAATGCCGAGATGCTCATGAAGCGCTCGTGCCATCGGCATCGTCAGTCGCCGTTTTCCGGAAAGCACTTCGGAAACCTTGGCTCGACTCCCGATAAATGGGACCAAGTCTCGTTGCGTCAGCCCCGCCTGCTCCATCCTGAACTCGATAGCAGCGACCGGGCTCGGATATCCCATCTGCACATGCTTGGCCTCGTAGAGCTCCACGAGGTCCGTCAGCACATCGAGCTCCTCACCCTCCAGAGTGCCGGGCTCGGCGTCCATGAGCGCTTCGATACGGGCGAGCGCGGCTCCATAGTCCGCCTCAGTCCGAATCGGCTTGATCTTGCCCATGTCACACCTCCTCGACGTCAATTCCGTCGTATTCTGTATGCCTGCCCACAAAGCGTACGTAGACCACTCTGTACGGGTAATTGATTTTCACTACGAGTCTGTAATCGTTGCCCTTAATGTTGAAGACAACACGGTTATCGCCCACGATGCTCGCGCCGCCGTATTTCGCCTTGACCTTGGCCGGCGTATCCCAATCCTCTCGCTCCACTTCCCTGTACCAAGCGAGAAGCGGATCTTCGGCGTCAGGATGGCGCTCCCAGAACTCCCGCAGCGTCTTTTTGGCGATGATCCTCACATCAAATATAAGCTGTTCCCAAAACGATTGCAACCAGAATGCTCCCAAAATCATCAGAAGTCTAGACTGCCGTTTATTCCATGATTTACTTGCTTTCCCTCAGGGATGTTCAATCCTCCCCGAGTCTGCGGACCTACATCGGCGTTTCAAAAGAAAGCCCGCCAAACCGTTGAGCTTGGCGGGGCCAAGACCCGTCGGATCACGGGTACCGGGTCTCCCGACTTGATGGCGCTCGGGTCCGCCATAACGGCCGCCTCAGCTCACGACCAAAGCACTCCATCCGGTCCCCGACCTAGGGCTAGTCAACAACGTCTGGTGTACGATCGGACTGGCATGCGCCGGGCGAGGTCAGCTAGATGATTGAGGAGGCCAGAATCGACCTGGGAGAACCGCCGCCGCCCTGCTCGATCACTGGCTCTAAAGGTTTCCGGCGGTCGTGCTCCAATCAAACTGAGAGGGGATCGAGTTGGCTTGCCTTCAGCTTTGCGTCCGGCAGCCACCGCGTTCCTTCTTACGAAACCAAGGGTTTTGCGCCGATCCGCAATGAACCATCCGAGCGTTTTCATTGCGCAGCCGCGTCGACAAGCTCTCCCTCCAAAAAGTGAGCCCTCGCCCTCCGAACCGCTCCTTCGACCGTCGCACTAGGCCCCGCACGGAGGAACCTGCGAAACATTGCCATTGAAAGACGGAACTCCCCCAGAGCTTCAATTTCAACAAATTGCTGGCGTTCCGCTACATCTTTGTGCAAACAGCGCATTTCAGGATCATCACATCTTCGCCCGCCTGCCCGAAGGCAGGCAGGCGTTTGATCGCCAAGTCAATTAAGATGAGATTTCGTCTTCCGCCGCCGTCGCTCCTTCCGCAGCGCTTGCCTCAGCCTCGGCCGCAATGGGCGCACCGAGAAACTGGACGCGGGAGGCGACAATCTCGGTACGCTGGCGTTTACCGCCATTGTTTTTAGCCTCGAACTCGCGTGTCCGGAGACGCCCCTCGACGTAAACCTGCCGGCCCTTCTTAAGGTACTCGTTGCAGGTTTCCGCCAGCTTCCCGAACGCTACGATTTGGTGCCACTCCACGCGTTCCTGCTTCTGGCCCTCTTTGTCGGTGAACGACTCGTCGGTAGCGATTGAAAATGCCACCGCTGGTTGCCCGCTGGGCAGATTCCTCAACACGGGATCGCCGCCCAGATTTCCGATTATCATCGCTCGATTCAAAGACATGACATTTACTCCTTCCAGCCGCTCTAAATGCGGACGTTTGATCACTTTCTCCTAGTGGTTACTGCTCGCTTCCCAGACCGCGCTCTCGACCCGCTGCTCGCTTTCGGCTCGCAGATACTCGCCAAAGCATCGCCAGTGGAAAATCGCGAGTCCGCCCCAGAGGTGGCATCGAATCCAATTCTCGGCCTGTTGAACATTTTGCTTGCACATCACACACGTTCCCATTGGTCCGTCTCCTTTCCGCGCCCGCTTGCCATCGGCCAGGGCGCGCTTGTTGTCTTTCACCCCGCACCATTTTTGGGGCGCAACCGTCTCACCCAAACCCGGACGGTTGCGCATGATCGCGATCCGCCGGATGCGCAGCCTGCAGGCGTGATAGAGCGAAGCGTTCCGCAGGGCTAGCGCGCTTGCAGTGAAGCACCGGCGCATCAAGGAAAGCGCCGCAAAGCGGGAACGGCAGGCAATCCTGGGTCGTGCGGCGCTCCGCCGCGCCGTCCACAGCGGAGCCGCGCGCTCAGCGAAGCGGTTGGATGCTGGTGACGGCCTTGATCGCTGTTCGCTCCGCATAGTCAACTTGCCTCGACGCACCGCCTTTTTTTGAAAGATCGCGGGCATGCAGTAGTTCGTCCTTGATTTGCTGTTCCGAAAGGCCGCGGCTGGCGGCGTGTAGCGCCCACGCCATGTCAGCGCGATGCAGATCCCCGCTGTAGCGAGGATCCGAGTGAAACTCAGTGAGGGGTCGTACCGAATCGTCGGTCGAAGTCGAACGAGCGGCCGTCCACGCCGCGCGTTCGACACTGGCCTTCTCCGCGAGCAATTTCACTTCCTCGAGAAATTCGCGCGCTGCGCTGTACGGGCGGCCCTCGCATGCATGCAATCGTACGAATGGTTGAAGACCATTGCTCAAGCACCGCTTCGGCTTCTGGTTCGTGAAACCCGCAAGCCGACCAAAGTGACGCCAATCGGCGCTGGAAGGATCGCCTCCGAAGCGACGGGCCAATTCCTTAGCTGCTTGGGTGCTGAACGTGAGATCGGATAGCACTCGTCCGTGGTTGACCCATACCTGGAAGTTGCTGGGCGAAGTCTCGACGACGACAGCCGGCTGAAACCCCGACTCTTTCATCGCAGCGATCGCATCAGCGTTGACATCATCGACCAGGCTAAGCGCATGAGCGCCGTGTGGTCGGACGAAGATATGCGCATTGCGCGCATTTTCTCGTCTGAACCAGCTGACTGCCGCGTCGACCTGCTCGGCATTCCAACGCTCGCGCAGCAACATGCGTCCGTTCCGGTGAAGGATGCCAACGTCGAATCGCTGGCAGCCCATTGCGGAAAGCTGCTTAGCGACGATCGATCGTGTGATTGAAGCGCTCATTGACACTGCTTCCGCTGGCGCCGTCAGCGGGGAAATTACGCTCAGATTTTGCTGGTCGCCTTACCTGTCGAGGTTGTGCTGTTGCCGTTTCCGTAGCGCGCTGTGCCTGGATTCATCGGAGTTGTACTTGGAGCGCGCGACGGCATAACCGACGTGCCGCGAACATCCTTGGGAGCCGGGACCCGCTGTCCGCTGTCAGGACCAAGGTTGCTCAGCTGTTGGGTTTGCCGACCAAAGTCCATCGCGTTGACCCAGCCGGCGCCTTCGCTGCTATTGCCCGCACTGCCGTTGCCGAGTTGCGCGGCTTTGCTGAATCCGGTCTGGAGCGCGCTCGTGATCGGCCGGATGACGGTTTGAGCGATAAATGCGGCCTCGAAAGCGTGACTGAGAGCGAGGCCGATAGTGCCCCCGGCGATGCTTGCAGCGGTGTAAGGAACGGCAAGACTTACGATCATGAATACAATCGCACCCGCCGTGTAGTTGAGCATTGCCGATACCGGTAGGCTTCCCGAACAAACTGTCGTTATGATCGAGCTGGGCGGAACTCCGTAAGTGGTCCACCATGGCAGAGTCGCAGGAATGGGTTTGCAGGCAGCTAAAAGCGCCGCCGCCCACTGATTGGCCATCTGCACTCCAATCGCCAGTACGAGATAGAAAAAGAGCAGTCTGACGCCGACACGAAGGACGTAACCGAAATATCCTTCAGCTGCCGGAGCGGTGAACCGGTTTGCGCCGAAACCCAGGAGGAGCACCCCACCGCCCACCACCAGATAAGATTCGATCAGGGTGAGCAGCAACATCGCTGCCGTGATCACAAATGACAGAAGGACCACGAAGGCGGATATGCTCTGAACGATTGCGAGCTCGATGTCCGTCATCAAGCTGGCGTTTGCCGGAGCGTTAAAAATCGTGTTGGAAATTTCGCCGCCTATCTGGAGCACCGTCTGTGGGCTGAGAGCTGGTAAACCGGTGATAGATGCACCGATGGCTGAGAAGCTCTTGAGCACAGCATTCATCCAAGAGAATGCGTTGACGATCATCAGGTAGACGAACCCACCGCTCAGCATGTGTTTGATGAGCCGACCTAGGAAATGTGATGCGTCGAGCTGACCCTCAGCGGTAAATTGCAGCCAGGTCACGACGATGTCGATCAGCAGAAGGGCTATAAAGAGCTTGAGCGCATACGGTTGTATGGCAGCACTGTAATTAAGACCAGCATTGTAATATTGGGCTGCAATTGCATCGAAGCCGCTCATGATTGTGGACCTCCAAAAAAGGAGTCTTCTTTATGGCTGTGGGGGTGGTGCCCCCGGAGTAGCGTTGAGAAAGTTCGGAAGGCCCGAGGGTTCGGGGGCGGTAAAGGCCTGATGGTGTTGTTCTTCCGCGACCTGTCGCTGATACAGATGCCAAAGTCCGTAAAGAACTATGCATACGCCGACGAGCGCGAAGACCAAGATCAACGGGTTCCTTCTTCCCTTCATTCAAATTCTCCTGCAACAAGCCTTTATTGAAATCGGTTACGGCTGCGGTGGTGGCGAGGTCGCAGCAGTCCCCAAAAAGTTTGGGGTGCCGGCCGGAGGAGGCGCAGAGAATAGCGCTTGCGCCTCCAGACCGGTCTGGACTTGGTTGTTGAGCTGGTTAGCCGCTGCGACATTCTGCGAATTCATCTCGGCCATCACCAGCTGGCGAAGCATCTGAACCTGCTGGACCTGCGCGAGCGCGATTTCGTTGCTGACCTGAACCGCCTGCAGATTCCCTATCGCCGTTTGATTCTTGAGCTCAAGGGTTTGCAGCGACGCCTGCTCCGCCTGGAAGTTCTGCGCCTGGGCCTGTGCCGAAGCGAGCGCTCCGTTGAGAGTGTTCAGCGTCGTGTCGATGGTCGCCTGCGGACTCTGAACCCCTGCGGTCGAGGCAGCGTTGAAGCCCGGATAAAGTTGCTGAAACTCCTGCGTGAGTCCCTGAAAGGTGTATGAAAGCCCTTCCTGCTCGTTGATCAGATTTCCCAGATTGGTGAGCAGATTCTGGTTGGACTGCCAGACTCCGGCGTCGCCGCCGGTCGTGTTTTTAATCGCGTATTGAAGCTGCTGAGCCAGATTTGTAACGGTGGCGGTCTCCTGTTGGAGTTGCTGCAACTGACGGGCGAACATCTGAGGGTCGAAGACGATCTGAGTGCCGCCTCCGAACTGGGCGCGAGCTGGCACGGGTCGTCCGAACAGACAAATCAGCGCGACCATGATCGCGAGGAACTGCTCCGAGGATTTTCTGCTGTTCATTGATGTATCTCCCTTTGATTGAGCTTCCCATTGGCATGGAACGAATTCCCGTTCGTCCCGATAATCGCTTCTAACGGCGGGGCGAATCGTCGGTGGAGTTTGTCGAGGTACTCCGCCCAGTCCGGCAAACCGCGAATGCGAAGCCATTCAACGGTCCAACGGTCGCCGTGCTGCTCTATCATCCGCCGCGCGGACAGAACGTCGTCCTTCGAGCCCGCGCCGATAAAGGCGAGCGCCGCAGGACCGAGCGAGAACTGGAACAGCCGCCGACCGAGCGGCGAAACGTAATAGTAGTGCCGCTTGGGAGTCGCATCGGCGACGATGTCGATCTGCCGATCGGAAAGTCCGAATCGTCGATACATCTCACGACTCGCAGCATTTTTCGCTTCAGCGTTTGGCAGATAGAGTTTCGTCGGACACGACTCGATAATCACGTCACGATGAGGCGAGTTGGCGATTTCCGCGAGGCTCTGCGTTGCCAGCACCACGGCGGCGTTCTTCTTGCGCAGCGTGCGCAGCCACTCCTCGACCTTCGCGCCAAAGACGCTGTTGGTGAGCATGATCCACGCTTCATCGAGCACGATTAGAGTCGGTCTGCCGTCGAGCCGCTGATCGATGCGATGGAACAGGTAGGTCGCGACCGGCACGACCACTTTCGGTCCCATCGCCATAAGCGTTTCGAGCTCGAACGTGACGAACTGCCCTTCGAGCAGCACATCATGATCCGCGTCAAGGTAGCGCCCGAGAGGACCAGCCAGTGAGAAGGCATTGAGACCATCGCGCAACGTGTTGTCCTGAACCTGGGTAACTAGATTGCTGACGGTGCGTTGCTCCGGGGGGCCTTCCCCGACGAGTTCAAGCGCCCGCCACAGCGCCTTCCGTTGCGCAGGAATCAGTCGAACGCTCTGAAGTTCGAGCCAGTCTTCCAGGAGACTCTGGAGCTTCATCCGGTCGGTCTCGTCGTCGACGCGTGCCAGCGGTTGCAGCGGCACCTCATCCTCGCCCAGGTCGAGGTGTTGTCCGCCGAGTGCCTTGGTCAGAACAAACGCCGAGTAACCTTTGTCAAAAAAGAAAACCTGACCGTCTGGAACCGCGCGGAAGTTCGCCGCGATCGTGCCGAGCGCGACGCTCTTGCCGCTCCCGGTTGGCCCGTAGATCCCGGTATGACCCGTATCGCCGACATGCAGGTTGAGCCGGAAAGGCGTGCTGCCCGTGGTTGCGCCGTAACAAAGCGCGGGCGTGTTCTTCGGATAGTAAGGGCATGGATTCATCGCGAGCCCTGGCCAGATACTTGTCAGTGGGAGGATGTCGGCGAGGTTCTGAGTATTGACCAGCGGCCGGCGCACGTCGTACCAGCCGTGCCCTGGCAGTGATCCGAGCCACGCTTCCACCGCGTTGATCGATTCAATTCGGGGATCGAAGCCCATGTTCTGGCAGACCTTGAACACAAGCTGCGCGTTCTCATCCGCAACGTCAGCCTGGTCCTCGGTGATGACCACTTTGGGAGTGACGTAGCAGTAGCGGACCGCTCCGCCCTCGGCCTCCGTGATCGCCGCGTCGGCGTCAGCGGCCATTTTGAGTGCGTGCTGGTTTTGAAAGGCTGCCCCGGCGCCCGAGCCGAAGTGCTCGCTGATTATGCCGCGCAGCCCCAGTCGCTTCTGGAACCAGTTCCGCCGGTATACTGCCAGTTGGCTGATTGCTGTTCTCGGACCGACCGGAATTCCACGGACGGAGTAGCGATAAGAGATAGGCAGTTCGGTCAGGAACGCGGCCATCTCCGCAAAGGAGAAAGGCGGGAACCCGGACAACGCGACCACGCGGACGTGCCTTCCGCCGATGCGCGGTTTGAATCCGGCGATCAGGTCTTGGTTGGCGAGAACCGCATCCAGATAGGTTGGCGTTCCCGGCACTGCGATCTCGCACATGCGCCCGTTGATGCAACTCGCCAGATGGGAAAGCAAATCTTCCAACCGGAGCGGGGCCAGTTTCCAGACTGGACTGATCGCATCTTCGAACTCGCGGAGCTTCTGCTTGAACCAGCCGAGTTGTCGCCGCCAGTCGGCACGTTTGGGCGCACCCGACAGGAAAACGCCGGCGATCCGGGTTTGTGCGTCAGCCGGTGGACGATACGTGATCGTCAGAACGCATCTCGTCTCGAAGTGCTGGCCTTCCTTGGAATATTGAATCTCGCGCTCACGGTCGAGCGCCGCGCTGACGGGATCGGGAAAAGTTCGGCTCGGGTATTCAACGCTTGGATAACGGATCAGGTCGATGTTGTACTGGAAGCCGTCATCCAGACGGGCGAGTGCGCGATTGCCCTGAGCACGATGCGCGTCGAGTTCCTCGACACTGGCTGAGTTGAGGTCCAGACCGGAGCACTCGAAGGCCGACAGGAATGCGCCGTCCTTCAGCGCGATCGTGTAGTCGTCGACGGGGATTGCGTAGTTGAGCTGATCGGGCAGCCCCAGCAACTTGTCGCGCTTGCGTCTTAAATCCTTGAACTCTTTGAGCAACATATTCTCACCTCTCCACCATCACGCGCGGATCTCCTTCGGTGTCGGCACGGACGGCCGGATTCGTGGCGATGACGCGGTCAGGGCGGAGCGAGCCGGATAGTAGTCTTGGTAGTGCACATGCCGGACGTAGACCCGGCTGAGCTGGGGATCGAACTTCGCGGCCTGAACCAGCGCCCAGTGTCCGACCGTCAGCAGGAACGCCCCCATGGCGATCGTGTACCAGTGGAGTCCACCGCCAAGGATCAGCGCCGCAGCGGTGATCCAGTTGGCTATCGCCAAGGGTCGTTCCGCTCCCGCGAGAAGAATTGGCTGGGTGAGCGATTGATGAATCGCACTCACCCGCCGCTCGCTTTCCGCCATCGGCCATCCTCCCTAGAAGAGCGCTCCGCCGAGGGGGAAGAGCGTGGTCATCAGCTGCGTCGCGCCCAGCGCGCAGGAGCCGCCGAACGCAAGCGACGACATCTTGCGCACTCCGGTTCCATGTTCGCTGACCGACCACATGATCCCGGTGCCGATGATCGCCGCGGTGGTGATTGCGTGAGCGACCGGACCCTGCAGGTCGTTCTGGAGCGTCGTGAGCGGCGCGTCCCACGGCAGTGCGCCGCCAGCCACCGCAGCGAACGCTCGCGCCGGCCAGGCAACGGTCAGAACGCCGAATCCGTAGGTGACCATTGGTGCCCACTTTGCCAACAAACCTTTCATCTCTTTCAACGGCTTCATTTTGCGAACCTCCTTAGTTGATCGAATGAACCTCAAGCCGTGATGGCTTCGAGTCCTTGATCCAGCTTCACGGGTGTCAGTCCGAATCCGTCGCCCACCTTGTATCCGGCGACGAGGACAAGTTCCGTGACTCGTCGCCCTGCAGGCGTACGAACGATGAAGACGAGCAGGTTGATGGTTTCTGCTATGAGTTCTGGTTGCGGTGGCACGCCTGCTTCCTGCACAAGGCTCGAAAGCCTCGTCAGTGCGGCCTTCGCGCTGTTCGCGTGGATCGTAGTGACGCCGCCCGGATGCCCTGTGTTCCATGCCTTGAGCAGGGCGAGTGCTTCCGCACCGCGCACCTCGCCAATGATGATGCGGTCGGGACGAAGCCGCATCGTCGTGCGAACGAGGCGTGTCATATCAGCGCTCTCGGCCGTGTGAAGCTGGACGAGATTCTGGGCGCGGCACTGGATTTCGAGGGTGTCCTCGATGATCACGTAGCGTTCGTTCGGGTCGGAGCGCTCGACCATCTCGTTGATCAACGCTCCCGCAAGGGTCGTCTTGCCTGAGCCGGTGCCCCCGGCAACGACGATATTCAGACGCCGGTGAATTGCTTCGCGCAAAGCCTGGGCATGTGTCTCGTCGAGAATGCCATCGCGAATGTAATCGTCGAGCGTGTAAAGCACCTGCGCTGGCTTGCGCATCACACAGCAGGGCTTTCTTGCGACTGGTGGAAGCAAGCCTTCGAAGCGGATGCCCTCGATTAGCAGTTCACCCTCGACGATTGGACTGCTCGCATTCGCTACCATTCCAAGCGACGCCGCGACGGTTCCGATAAGGCTCTCGACCTGCGAGGCTGGGAGGCGCAGACCGGCTTCGTGCATTCCCTTGCCGTAGGATTCGAACCAGACGCGGCCGTCCTCATTCACAATAATCTCGGTAATCCGAGGGTCGGCGATCGCCGCCAGAATTCTTGTCCCGAGTTGTCGTCTGAGAAGTTCGTCAAGGCGTCGCTCCTGAAGCTGCTGTGGCGAAATCATGCTGACTCACCGTTCCGGCTCGCGCCGCTCTTGGGCGCTGGCGCTGACTGTTCCATCCGTTTCAGCGTCTCCTCGACCTCTGCGCGCCATCCGCGATGGCGCCGCTGGCCGGAAGCGAGAGCCTGCTTGCGTTGCGCTTCGGGGATTTCCGCCAGATGGCTCAGCATGCTCAGAGCGAACTGATCGACCATCGCAAGCAGCGTGGTGAGCTGATGAGCGAGCGGTTTCACGGTTTCCGCCGTCGAAATGCGATTGGCCTGAATGATTCGCTTTTCAGTCGCGGCGAGCGCGGCGTCTGAGAAGGTAAGTCCGGAGCCGCCATCGGATTGAAAGAGCCGCTCCTTCACGTAGCGCGACAGCGTGATGCCGCGCTCGTCGGCTTCGTCACGCAGCCGATGAAATTCTTCTTCGCTCAGGTAAGCGGTGAGTTGTCGTCTCACAGTAATCTCTCCTTGATGCCTTCCTCTTTCGACGCGTCAGCCGGCTCTTTTCCGTTCTCGACGGCGAATTTGAGAAACGAGAGCTGCTCTGCGGGTACCGGCTTCATCTGGTGAGGCTTACTAGCCGGGGCCCGAAAAACGGGGCGCGCTTCAGGCATCACCAGTTTCGGCGCTTCTCTCTCTGTGCCGTCCTTCATTTGCTTCACATCATCGGCAATGTCCGAAGGGCGCTCGATGCGGTCGCTCTTTGACGGCGGAGCAATCTGCGCCAGCCGTTTGAACGATGGGTCGGTGTAATAGCGAAGTTTCGTCGCACGGATCGCCGGTCGGCCGCTGGTAAAGATCAGCGCCTCGTTGGCACCTAGCCGCATCGCTTCGTCGGGCGTGATCAGCGGTCTCGCCACTTCAGGCTCGGAGACGCTAGCGCCCGAACTTGAGATTGTCCGGTGCGCGTGCCGGACGGTCGTCTCTCCGGTCATCTGCGAGAGCAGTCGCGCCGTTTCGATCCGGTTCGGCGCGAATGCAACGCGCGTGTGGCAGTTGGAAGTAATCGCCTCATCATGTCCATAAGCGGCGTGGATCTGACTCAAGTCCTGCGCGATCAGGCAGGCTTTGATTCCGTAGCCGGCGACCAACGACAGGGACTCCGCGAATACGTCGAGCCGCCCGAGGCTCGGGAACTCGTCAATCATCAGCAGCAAACGATGGCGGTAACCGGTCACCGCCCGCCCGTTCCGGAATTCCAGATGTTCGGTAAGACGATGGAGAATCTGACCAAGCATCAGCCGAATCACCGGCTTCAGGCTGTTCTTATGTGCGAGCGGCACTTCGATGTAGAGCGACACCGGTCGTTGGTGATTCATCAAATCCGTAATTCGAAAATCGGAGACCGCGGTGTTCGCGGCGATGACTGGGTCTCGGTAGAGTTCCAGGAATCCCTTCACCTCCGAGATCACGCCCGAGCGTTCGTTCGGGCTCTTGTCGAGCATGCTGCGCATCGCGCGCGCGATAATCGGATGTGTCCTGGTCGGAATGCCGCGCGAATCGGTCCAGCCGAGCGAGCCGGACGGATCGTGCTCGGCCCGCATGATCTGCTGCATGGTGTCGTCGATGGGCTGCCCCGGATCGCACAGCCGCGCTTCGAGTCCGCTGAAAGTCTTGTCCCGTCCTGCGTACAGCTGGTCCAGGATCATTCCGGTGAGAAACGCCGAGCCTTCGCGTGACCAGTGATCCGGTAGTCCCTTTCCGTCCGGGTCGATAATCATCTGCACGATGTTGCGAACATCACGGATTTCGTTGGGCGTGCGCAGCCTGACCTCGGAGAGCGGGTTGTAACGTGCGCCGTCGCTGTCGGCTGAGGCCGGCGCAAACCTGAGACAGACCTGACCCATCCGTTTGCGCGCACCCGCCGTGAGCGCCCAGTTTTCTCCCTTGAGGTCGTGGATGAGGACCGAGTTCGGCCAGGTGAGCAGCGTCGGAACCACGATACCGACACCCTTGCCGCTCCGTGTTGGCGCGAAGACCAGCACGTGCGCAGGGCCGCAATCGCGTATGTATGAAGCCCGTCCCCATTCCCGCCACAGGCCGAGATAGATTCCGGCTCGGCGCGCCAGCGGGCTCAGAATCCGCGTCCGGAGGCCGATTTCTCGGAGCCGGTTACGCATTGAGCTATGTGTATCGATCAATCGACCGGTTCTTAAGTCTCGTGTCGTAGCCCAGCGCGCGGAACCGTGAAGGTCGGAGACGTTTGTGAACCAGCCGTGCCGCACCATTGCAATCACAGCGCACGAAACCGCAGTCACAATCGCCATCGGGTAGAGCGCTTCGCGTGCGCACTGCTCCCATAGCGGCTCCAGTTGCGGAGCCCAGTACCATCGGGTCCACCAGACAATCCACGACCATGGTGCGTAGAGCGCTTCGCTCCTCAAGTGGAAAAGCGGGCGCCCTAACCACGACGCATGGCGAAGCACGCTCGCGGCGTGCTGCGTCGTGACCCAGTTGATCGCGATGAATGCTCCGGCGAGTGACAGCACGGCGAGCCGCTTCGCACGCGCCAGCCTCACATCCCCCGAGAATCCCGGAACCCGATAGGGACGCTGTTCAGCCATTGCGCTCGCTCCCGCGTTCGCGAACTCGATCCATGCCGGAATCGATCCCGCGCTGACGGCTGTGGGCGCGACTCTTGATCACGTCCTTGGAGACCTGGCGCTCACGCAGCTTCCGCTCGTGGTCCTCCGAAAGCTGCCAGCTTCGTTCGTCCGCCCGCTGGGCAAGGCCAAGTCCTGAAAGAAACTGCAGACGATCGATCTCTTGTTCGGCTCGAATCCGAGAACCCTCATTGAGTGGTTGGAACTGGTCATACGTGACGACGCCATTTCCATCGGCCTTTCTCTGCAAGGCCCGGTCGATCTCCGTCCACTGCTCGCGTCTGATAACTCGCTCCCGCGCCCGCAGCATCTCCGGCTCCAGACGCGGACCCAGCTCGCGCGTCGCGATCTCCTGGCTGCGGATACGAATGCCCGAGCGCAAATACTCACGATTGATCTCTAACGGCCTGCCGTTCTCCCGAACACCACGGACCAGCAGATGAACATGCGCGTCGTCCGTGTTGTGATGATCGATCGCGACCCACTCCAGCTTCGTGTCGAGGTCGCGTTTCATCTGACCGACCAGCTCCCGCACATGTTCGCGAAGGTTGAGGCGATCGGCGTCCTCGGGTGAGACGATGAATCGCCACATAAGTTCGTCGCTCTTTTCCCAGTCTCTGACCGTGGTGAGCATGTCGATTTCCTCGTGCTCCGCGTCGAACCCCAACCCCTTGGCAAATTCTTGTTGCGCGCCGGGGCGAGCGAGGTAGCGCGCGTGCGCTGCCCACGCACCGCTCCGGCGGTTGCGCGAGAATGACGCCTTGACCACGCTGCGCCGCGCGTATGCCGGTGGTTCTGAGACTCGAACTCGCGCCGCGCGCATCCCGCTCAGACTTCCGCTCGCCTGCTGTTGGCGGAGACCTCGCCGCACGCCCATCCGCCGCAACGCTCGCGCCCACCACGGCACAAGTTTGCGCGGACGCTCCGCATGCTCGTGGCGAAGCTTGATATCGACCTCCCTCTGTCGCAGGAACCTAGGCCGTTTCATCGCAGACCTCGGTCAATGCCTCGGTGAGGGCGAGTACCAGCTTGGTCGGATTCTCCGGTGTCTGCCCGCCCAGCGCCTCGATGATCTCGCGGACCTGCCCGCTGCTGAGCGTGATCGCATGCAGATCCTGCGCGCGCCGCCATGACTTCCACGCGCGCTTGCCCGTCGCCCGTTCGTCGAGTTTCTTGCGTCCGATTGTCGCAACGTGCGCGCGCTGCGAAGTCGTAAGTCTGCTGGCCTCCTGCGCGACGCTCAGTAGTGCGCCCAACAGAAAGTCGGGCGGTTCCAGATCGAGCCCCGCCAGTGCGATCAGTCCGCCGAGGTTGGCGAGATGATGCACACGGAGTCCTTGCTCAGGGCTGTGACTGTTGCCATTGCCGTTCCCGTTACCGTTGCTGCTCATGGCATTCACCACAGAACGACCGGTTTGATCTCGCCGCGTACGTTCGCTAGCGGAACGGGGCCGAAATAGCGCGAGTCCCAACTCCGGCGATCGTTGAAGCCGAACAGCCACACCTGACCCGCTGCGACTCGATAGCTGCCCCACGCGATATGCCGAAGTGGACGGCCCGCGCTGTCACGCGCTGCAACAGCGCTGCGCTTGAAACGCACGCCGTTCACGGTGACCCATCCGGGTTCGATCTCGACAATGTCCCCGGCAAGAGCGCCTGCGATCTTGCCAACTGGCTCTGCGTTCCCAGAGCATGCGCCGGTGCGCAGATATCCGTGGGCCAGACCTTCCTGGGCGATCGCAATCGGCAGGCAGGCAGCGACCAGATCACCGCGCTGGAATTTGCCGGGGACGACGCGGTATACGCCTGCAGGGGCGGCGCTGTCCGTGTTCGAAATCAGGACGCCGAACGCATTACCGACCGCGACTAGGATCGCTGCCGCGATTGCAATTCCGGCCATCGTCCCGATGGGTCCGCGAGCACCTTCGAGACGCTGAAAATGCAGGCGCTGAGCAAGCGATCCGGCGGGGTTTTCTGCCGTGCTGTACAGTGTGCTGGTCATGGCCGCCTCCGAGGGGGAAAGGCCACGAGTTCGTTGGAGAATCCGCCGAAAATGCCGTGCCGTACCGCAGGTCCTTTATCTTGCTCTACGAACGACCGGCCTTTCCCCCTCTCCAACGCACCCTCCGAATCGACTCCTTCCGCGCGCCGCAAAGCGGCTGAGAAATTTCTGAAAATCCTCACTGCACTTTCTCCGTTCCAGCTTCAGTTGCACGGCCATTCAGCTTCCGGCCCGGCCGAGGCGTACCTTCGAGCTCAGCCTTGATCTGCTTGCAGAGGCGCCACATCGCCGCCGTAATCGTCTCGCCAAGATCGAAGCCCGCGTCTTCGGCCCGGCTGCGCAGTTGATCGATCTCGCGCTTGAGCGCCGCTGGCAGCTTGAAGGTGATCGCTTCGCTTTCCTGTTTGCGTTTGAGAACTCCCATCGCATTTCTCCTTCAAAGATTGGATTGCCGATTTACTTCCCGTACGGGCCGGGGAATACGAGGTCTTGGGTGATCATCACGTCGAACTGGTAACCCGGCCGGATTTCAATCGTTGGCGGCCGATTCAATCCCTGCCCCATCATCTGCTGACCGAGAGCACCGAATTGTCCCGAGGCGGCTGAACCGGCCGTCTGGCTCGCCATCGCCCACTGATTCGGTTGGTAGTAACCATATGGTCCGTAGGTGCCGCCGCCACCGAACGCTGCCATCTGTCCGACCGCCTGTCCGGCGCTGATCAGGCTCATGACGGCGGCAGTTCCAAACGTTGCGAGATAGTGGTGGTCGACCTGATCGGAGAAGCCGGCGTAGCCGCTCTGATCAGCGCCCGGCATCATCGGCAGATTCATGCTGGCGGTGTTCGGAAAGATAAGCCGCTGCCATGCGATCTGAACGCGCTGCTGACCGTACGAAGATGCGTTCTGATAGGCGCCTATGAGCCGACTCCCCTGCGGGATCAGAACCGATCTGCCGGTCGCGCTGTCGAGGACGTTCTGGCTGACCTGCGCGAGGATTGGCCCCGGCAAATCTGAATTGATGCCGCTGATCAGAACAGCGGGGAGGATGCTTCCCGCCATCACCGTGTACGGTGAAGCCGCGGGATGAACGCTTATCGCCGGGTTGTTTTGATCACCGGAGATATACGAGTCGGCTTGCTGTCCTTTAGCGCTCGCGATTTCGAGTGTTCCGCCGCTATGAAACGCCTGCACCATCTCCGGCGATTCGAGCGCCTTCATGTATTTCTCTTCGGCCCATTGCGCATACCGGCTGGGAGGCTTCGGCGCGCTGGGCTGAACGGGGGCCTGGGAGATCGGCAGGGCCAGCATCGGCATCACCGTCGGCGCCGCGTGGGGCAGCGCGCCATGAGCTGCGAGGTCTTCGATTTCGCCCCGATCTCGCGCTGCTGAGCCTGGGTCATCCGCCAATTTCTGGGAAGCGGAACTTTGACTGGTTCCTGAGGACTGGACCCCGAGTGCAAGCGCTACTCCTCCGACCATCGCGACCGCGACGAAAACAACACCGAGGAGACGGTTGAAACGACCGCCCCCGAGATGCTCCTGTTCCTGCTCTTCCTGTTCTTGAATCACGTCTGCTGTTGCCATGGCTGTCACCTCGCTCCGCCCGCATAGGAAATGATCACGCGGTCTTGATCGCGGCCCACGCCGGAGACCAGGATCGCGTCGCTGAAGAGCCGGTCGACGACGTAGTAATTTCCCTTGACCCGGTAGTTCACCATCTGGGTTCCGCTGCCGGCGTTGATGAGGAGCGCGGGAGCCTCACTCGACCTCATCCCGGCCGGCATCTGCACATACACGTGAGAGCCGTCATCGAAGGCACGAACGGGCTTCCACGGAATGTTTGGCCCTGCGACGGTGTACGCGAAGTTGAGCTGTGCCGGATCGACCGCAGCGACCTTCACGATGTTGCCGGAATCACCCGGCGGATCGGCCGCTTCCTGCTTAGCGCTCGCTACGGCTGTATCGGCAGCTTTCATCGTCTCGGCCAGCTCGTCGGGGTAGTAGAACTCCACCTCCTGCATTGCGCGCCCCCGCGACCGGAGCAGCAGGTGGTAAATGTGCTTCGTGGTGTAGATCGTCAGGTTGGTTTCGATCCCCGGAACCTGCGGCTTTACTGCCAGGTGAGGGACGGCATTGCGCGGATCGCCGGAGGCGGCCGGCGTCGCCATCCAGCGCTCGGTATCTCCCAGCGCAACGTCGGTAATCGTCTCACCCGGCTGAAGCTGAATGTCGGTGGTGCGCAGCGGTGCGCAATCGACCGCCGGCTCCGGCTTTTCGTTGTACGGATAGAGCGTGTACTCGGCCGTTCGGTAGACGAGCCATTTGCCGTCTTGCTGATGCTCTTTGAGTGCGGCCTGCACCTCGGCCGGCTGCTGGGCGAGTAGTTGCGCTCCGGTCGGCGGTGGTGGCGTTGCAGACGACTCCGCTGGAGCCTCTGTTACGATCTTCAGTGGCGGTGGCGTGGATGCTTGTTGCTGACTCGCGCACGCACTCAGTACGAGCGCGAGCATTACGCTGCCTGCGGCTATAGACTTCATCGCGCTTCCTCCCTTGTGGCCGGGCTATCCCTGCTGCTCGGTCCAGCTGATTTGCGTCACGTAAAATCCGAGCGGATTGCTTATGATCGCGGCGTCGGAGTTGGGCGGGACGATCTGCGTCTGCAGTACAGCCTCCCAGTGCGTGGGCGCTCCGATAACGACTCCGTTCAGATCGCGTTGCTGCTCCGACCAGCGCACCTGGTAGCTGCTGGGCGAGAGCTGAAGAATCGAATCGATCTGGATCGAGACGGTCTGCTTCTCCGCGAGCTTGAAGGGGTTATGAGTGAAGCCGTCGGAGTGGTAGTAAGCGTCGAGGAACCTGTCCGCCGCGCCGCGCGCATGCGCGAGTAGCGAATTGAGCATCTGATGTTCGACCTGCGCGTCGCTGGTAACCGATCGCGCATTGTGAATGAACGCCGCGACTTCGTAACGCTGCATTCGCGCGGTTACATCCGGAACGGACGTGGGAGTGAGCGGCTGCGGAACGGTCAGCGCGTATCCGAGTTTGTCGACTTCAACGACGTAGGGAATGTAGCGGCTTCGGCTGATGAGCCAGACCATCCCGCTGGCGAGAATCAGCGAGAGCAGCAGCAGCCCGCCGGCCGCTATCTGCCAGTTGCGTTTGCCGAGAACGAGATCGGCGTAACGCTCATCCCACTCTCGACGCGCCTCGACGTAGAGATTCGCACCCATCGCTCGCACGCTCCTCGCAACCGACGTTTCGATGCGTCGATTGACAGTCCGAGAACTGTCCGACTTTTGTCCGAGTTCTTACTCGGAAGAGGTGAGAAACGAACCAACGACGAGAGCGGAAATGCCCCGATTTAATTGGGTCTGGTTGAACTATGTTGGGGCGTGTTGCAAGCGGGGATCGATTCGTAATCAGCAGGTCGTCGGTTCGACTCCGACGGGTGGCTCCAAAAAATCCAGGACTTTTGCCACTTCAGGGCCTTCGTTCAACTCCGACTGCGCCCAATTTTGCGCCCCTTCCCGCGCGACTCCGACTCCCCCGCCACGATCTTCAAGCCCCGCGATCACGGCTTCTTTACATTTAACCTTTGCACAGCGGCCTCCGAAGACACCGCTAAAAGCCGCCGGTTAGCCGACGAGGCGATCATATTCGGCGTGATCGCCGATCCAAGAACCACAAGATCCCGCCCTCGACATCAACGCCGAGGGTGCGATGATGAAGGCCTACTCGGGAAGACCAAAAGCGGCTCACACGCTTGAGATGAAGAGAAGGGTGACGAGGATCATCTTTGAGAAGGCGATATTTCTCATCGGCCAAGCGCTGGACTGCCGGTCGCAGGCCCCGGTAGCAGGCCCAAAACTTCGGGGAGGCGAAGTGCCTCAAAATTCGGTGGATTTGCTCCCCGCATGGTCGCGAAGGGCTTCATCGGCAAGCGCGTCGAGTTTCCCCGCGGTTACGTCTCGCTCGATCTGACGATCCCATGCGGCCGCATCAAACCCGGCGAACCACTGCCGAAACTGTGCAAGTTCCTCAGCCGAGAGACCGGAGACTCTCTTCTCGAGCGCTTCGAGTTTACTCATGGAAGAGACGATACCACCTCCTCTTTTCGCGGGCTAACGCCTATCCGGTGAGCAGCCGCCCACGCATGCACCCGTGTGGGCAGGTGGCTGTAATTCCAGTCGCGCCGAAGGCCGAAGGGATAGAAAGGCGGCCCGGTGGCGACCATCTTTCGATCGGAAATCGTCTCGCGGATAGCGAAAGTCGCGGTGCCCAATTTTGCGCCCTCACTGCGTACCGCCGCCGATCACCCGATGTCGATCGGTATCATCAATCAACGTGCCGGAACTCCCTATGCCCCAGCGATTTTGTTGATTCCGAGTATTAAGGAATGAGACCGATTAATCTCGATGTCTTGGAGCTGAAATACACTTCGTAATCGGCAGGTCGCCGATTTGACTCCGACGGGTGGCTCCAAAAAATCCAATAATATCAACATGTTTTTTGAGACCAGCAAAGACATGGGGTCGCTCACTGGGGCGAAGTGTCCGCATTTGCCGAGGAGTGCCGAGCTCCTTCCAAGGAACGTGGACGGCGAAGGGCACCTGCTCGGCGCGGCTCTGAAGAATGCCGACCCGAAGGATTCTTTCTATCTAACAGAAAAGCCTTCGTCCCCAAACACGCAAACACATTTGATCGGCCAGACGACAAGCCTAAATCGAAGGGGGGCCGACAGAGTTGGCGGCGAATCAGTCTGCTGGTTTTGGGTCGTATCGGATGTTAGATTAGTTATTGACCCACTCGGCAGACTTTGTGCCATGCTTCGTGGCATTTGAAACAAACGTCAGACCCTATGCCTGCTTGATGGCAATGTGCTGCTCACAAGGTGACAATTGTCTTCGCGAAGGAGTGCCGGTGGGTCATCCTTTTTGGAAGTATGTCGAGTCTCAACAGCCTTAAGTTAACAAGGAGACTCAGCGACCTAGCAAAGTTATTGCGGTTCAAGCCGGCCGCACTCTCCTACATTTTGTTCAAACAGCCGCCTGCGACCAAATACAGAGTTTTTGAAATCCCCAAGCGTAAAGGCGGGACGCGCACCATTAAGGCCCCAGCAGAAGCCTTGAAGCTGGTCCAGCAGAGGCTCTCCGATCTGCTTCAAGATTGCCTTGATGAAATTAACCAAGCGAAAAACCGGAGAGATAGGATTGCACATGGGTTTAAGCGCAAGCGTTCAATTATCACCAACGCAAGGCAGCACCGCAACCGCCGCTACGTTTTCAATATAGACCTCGAGAACTTCTTTCCTTCAATCAACTTCGGCCGCGTGCGCGGTTACTTCACCCAGGATATCAGTTTCAACCTCGATAAAGATGTGGCGACTGTAATAGCGCAGATCGCATGTCACGAGAATGGACTGCCACAAGGCAGTCCTTGCTCACCAGTAATATCCAACCTGATCGCCCACATTCTCGACATACATCTCGTGCGCCTCGCTTCGGCAGTCGGATGCACTTATTCGCGGTACGCGGACGATTTGACGTTTTCGACGAACAAAAAGACTTTCCCTCCAGAGATCGCGGAACCTGCTGGAACTGATGCGCATTTCTGGCGTCCCGGCATGGAGTTGCAGAAAATCATAACACGCTCAGGATTCCAGATAAACTCCGCAAAAACGCGTATGCAATACCGAACTTCACGGCAAGAAGTCACAGGGCTTATCGTGAACAAGAGGATCAACGTTCGCCATGAGTACAGACACACCGTGCGGTCGATGGTCCACAGCCTTTTGACGAAAGGATCGTTCGAGGTTTATGCGTCCACTGAAACAGCAGGAAAAGTAACTAAGTAAAAACGAAAGGGTACGGCGAATCAACTGCATGGAATGCTGGGCTTCATTGATAGCATTGATCTTTACAATAAGAAGAATACGGCGGAATCAACCGCTTCCGGCGGCCTTTCAAGTAGAGAGCTGCTGTATCAAAGGTTTTTGATTTACACAACTTTTTATGCAGCAGAAACCCCTGTGATTATCTGCGAGGGCAAGACAGACAACGTGTATCTAACCCATGCGATACGCAGCCTTGCTAAGGATTTCCCTGATTTGGCAGAGATTACGACTCAGGGCGAAATACGCCTGAAGGTGAGGCTCTTCAAATATCCGCGATCGAGCACGGCGCGCATCCTCGGGCTGAATGCCGGAGGTAGCAGTTCCCTTGCGAACTTCATTTACACATATAAGAAAGAGACGGACAAAATCAAAGCTTCCGGCGAAAATAATCCAGTTATAATACTCTACGACAGCGATTCAGGCGCAAAGAAAATTCGCAATGTGTTAACCAAGGCCACTGGAACCACGGTACAGGGCTCAGAGCCTTTCGTTCGCGCGATTCGGAATCTGTATGCAGTGCCCACTCCACTTTTTAACGGCGTCAACGAGTCGAAGATAGAGGACTTTTTTGACGATGCCACGAAGGTAATAGAAATTGGCGGCAAAACGTTCAACGACGGCAACAACTTTGACGTAGCGAAGCATTACGATAAGAATATCTTTGCTTACCAGGTCGTCGAAAAAAAAGCAGCCTCGATTAATTTTGACGGGTTCCGGCCGCTCTTAACCAATCTGGTAGCGGTCATTAGATCGCACTCTGCAGCAAGGCCGACCTAACTACTGAAGCGAAGCGTTATGGGTGCGGGGCGGCATCGGCGGACGTTTCGCGATCGCGATAGACCAGATAATAAATCAGCGGCACCACGATCAGCGTGAATGCGGTCGAAGCGAAAATCCCAAAGATAAATGACCACGCCAGGCCCGAGAAGATCGGATCGAGCGTGATTACCGCCGAACCCAGCATCGCCGCGCCCGCGGTCAGCGCGATCGGCCGCAGACGAATAGCCCCGGCCTCCAAGATCGCCTGCTCGAGGCTCAGTCCGTGCGCGACCCCATGATGGATGAAGTCGATCAGGATGATCGAGTTACGCACCACTATGCCGGCCAGCGCGATCATCCCGATCATCGCAGTGGCGGTGAAAAACGTTGGGTCGGCGAAACCGGCGATGGGCCGATTGGTCAACAGATCGAGCAGGAAGAACCCCGGCATGATGCCGATCATCGTAAGCGGAATCGCGGCCATGATGATGAGCGGCATCGCCAGCGACCCGGTTTGCGCGACTAATAGCACATAGATGAAAAAAAGCGCGGCCCCGAATGCGATTCCAAGGTCGCGGAACACCGTCACCGTGATGTTCCATTCGCCCTCGCCGCCCCATTCGATCGTGTAGCCTGGCGGCAGCAGATTGCCGGTGTGCTTCTGGAGCCAGAGCACTTCATTGACCGGGCTGATGCCCGCGGTGTCGGCCATCACCATCGCCACCTGGCGCAGATCCTTACGGTAGATGGGCTGCTCCGCCACGCCGCGACGCAGGCTGCCCAGCTCGCTCAGCGGCACCATAACGCCGTCGGAACCCTGAAGCTTCAGCCTGGTCAGATTTTCGATATTCGATCGGGTTGCCCGCGGCATCCGCAGTTCGATCATCAGGGGATCGCGCTCGGTCTGGCTATGCACGGTGTCGGTCGCGTTGCCGCCGATCATCAGAGCGAGAGTTTGCGCCGCCTGCGCGGTGGTGATGCCGTGAAGGGCCGCCTTTTGGCGATCGAGCATGAAATGCAGGCGCGGCTGCGCGGCGACCGAAAAGTCGTCGGTATCGACCATGCCGGAGGTGCGGTCGAAGACACTGCGTAGTTTGCGTCCGTAGCCGATGAGCTGGCCATATCCAGCCCCTGGCGGCCCATAGATTTCCGCGACGACGGTTTCGAGCACCGGCGGGCCCGGCGGCATCTCGACGATCTTGATCTTCGCGTGGTGTTTACGCGCGAGAGCATCCACCAGCGGGCGAATCCGGAGCGCGATTTCGTGCGACGACTGGGCGCGCGCTCCCTTAGGCACCAGATTGATCCGGATATCGGCCTGCCACGGAGTGCGGCGCATATAGTAATGGCGGACCATGCCGTTGAAGTCGAAAGCCGAGGGGATCCCGGTATAGGATTCGAAATTGGTGACTTCCGGAACGCGGGCCAGCAATGCATCGAAATCGCGGATAACTGCGTCGGTGGACTCCAACGCCGAGCCTTGCGGCAGATCGATCAAGAGTTGCAGCTCGTTCTTGTTGTCAAACGGGAGCATCTTGAGCGGCACCAGACCCAGAACCACCAGCAGAATCGAACCGACAAAAGCCCCACCCATCGCGAGCAGAAAAATGTGCGCACGCTTGCGGCTCGCCAGCAGCGGTCCAAGAATTCTCGTATACCAACGCCTGATCGTGGCCCCGCTGTCGTCGTCCGTGTGGCCGCCGTCGGTGCGCTCGCCGTCGGGTGAGTGGTCGCTGCGCAGCAGATGGTAGGCCGCCCACGGCGTGATCGTGAAGGCCACCATCAATGACACCAGCATCGCCAGCGGTACGTTGAACGGCATCGGCCGCATGTATGGCCCCATCATGCCGGTGACGAAGAGCATCGGGATGAACGAGGCGATAACGGTAAAGGTCGCCAGGATGGTGGGCGGCCTGACTTCATCGACCGCAATCAGTATCGCTTCGCGGGCCGAATGCGTGGCGAGGCGGAAATGGCGATGGATGTTCTCCACATCGACGATCGGATCGTCGACCAGCAGACCCAGCGAGAGTATGAGCGCGAACAGCGTGACGCGGTTGATGGTGTAGCCGGCGATGAGGTTGCCGACCAGCGTGATCGCGAGTGTGATGGGAACCGCGATGGCGACGATAAAGGCCTCGCGCGGCCCGAGAAAGAAGGCGAGCAGGATCACGATGATACCGATCGCGATCAGCAACTCGCGGATTAGCTCATTGACCTTCTCGTTGGCGGTCTCGCCATAATTCCGTGTGACCAGCACCTCGACATCGGAGGGGATGACTACACTTTTTAGCGATTCGACCTTGCCGATCAGTCCTTCAGCGACGGCAACCGCGTTGGTGCCGTGACGCTTGGCAAACGCTACCGTCACGGCCGGGTAGAGACGGCCGCGATCGCCAAGCGCGTCGAGCTTCAACTGCCCCGGCTCCTTGAACAGGTGCGCGCGGGCCGGTCCGAAGCCAATGGTGGTGTAAGAAACCGGCTCAGCCGGGCCGTCAACGATACGCGCCACGTCGCGGAGGTAGATCGGCTGCTGATGACGGATGCCGACCACCAGGCTCGAAACCTCGGCGGCGCTGGTCAGGAACGGTCCGCTATCGACCACGTACTCGCGATTGTCAGCCGTGAAGGTACCGGCCCGAAGATTGGCGTCGGCTCCGCGTAGTGCATGCGCCACTTTAAGCGCCGCAAGACCGTGTCCGGCAAGTCGATCGGGATCGAGTAATACGCGAATCTGGCGCGGCCTGCCGCCCACCACAAACGATCGCCCGCTGTCCGGGACCTCCTGCATGCGATGCAGTATCTCGTCGGCGACCCGGCGCAGCGCGGCGTCAGTTTCGGTTTTGCTCCACAACGTAAAGGTGAGGATCGGCACGTCGTCGATACCCACCGGCTTTACGATCCATCCGGTCACGCCCGGCGGAGTGGAGTCGCGATTTGATTCAAGTTTGTTGTAAATCTCGACCAGACTCTTGGTCTGATCGTAGCCGACTCGAAAGCGCACCGTGACCATCGCCATTCCCGGCTGCGAGATGGAATAGATGTGTCTGACACCCTCCATTTCCCACAGACGCTTTTCCAGGTTGATGGTGACGAGGTTCTCGACTTCGGCGGCGCTGGCCCCCGGCATCTGCACGATGATGTCGGCCAGCGGTACGGAAATCTGCGGATCCTCTTCGCGGGGCGTGGCCATGAGGGCGACCGCGCCAGCGGCCAGCGAAGCGAGCAGTAACAGAATCGAAAGGTTCGATCCCAGAAAGAGACTGACTATACGCGCCGTCAGCCCCAGCTTCTCGCTACCGTTGCCGCTCAATGGCCGACTCGGTCAGGGTGGTCGAGAATCACCCGATCTCCCGGCTGCAGTCCTGCCAGCACTTCGCGGCGCTCGCCCAGGCCACGCCCAAGTGAAACCATCTGGGTCTGAATTCTTCGGCCGGTATATACCCGCACGGTGGCGAGCTGACCGATTTGATCGATCGCATCACGGGGGACCGTAATAATGTTCTCGCTTCCCGCCGTGAAAGCCGCGCGCGCGAACATCCCGGGCCGCAGATGATTGCCACTTGGCAGCGGCGCTCGCACAATAAAACTCCTGCTCGCCGGATCGGCGGCAGGCACAATTTCGCTGACCGACGTTTGGTAAGTTGCGCCGGTGGCGTCCACGCCGACCTGAAGCGGCGTGCCGATTTCAATACTGCGCGCCAGTTCTTCGGGCGCTTCCAGTTCTACGCGCAGAGCATGCTCGTCGTACAGGCGCACAAGCGGCTGCCCCGGCATCGCCATACCGCCGGGTTCCGTCAGACGCTCGACCACGATCCCATCCACCGGCGAGCGAACCGTTGCATAATCCAATTCGGCGCGCGCCGCGGCGACTCCTGCCTGGGCCTGCGCCACGCTTGCCGCCGTACTGCGAAAGGAGGCTTCGGCGGCCTCGTTTTCCCTGGCCGTCACGGAACCACGAGCGAACAGCTCGGAAAATCTTTTCCGATCGGACTGCGTGCGGCTCATCTCCGCTCTGGCGGCGGCCAGCAGCCCTTGCGCCTGCGCAACCTGCGCGGCGAGCTGCGAACGGTCGAGCACGACGATAATTTGGCCGCGCGTGACGTGCTCACCCGCGCGCACCGTCACTGCCTTGACGCGGGCGGTGACGCGGCTGGCGGCTTCGATCGGTACCCGCGATTGGATCGAGCCAATCACCGCGTAACGCAGCGGAACCTGCTGACTGAGCACGCGGCCAAGGTTGCGTTCAGGAACGTTAATAGCTTTTTCGTGCAGCAACCCCGGCTCAATCAGATTGCCGAACAGCAGCCTGAAGAGAAGCCACAGCAAAGCGATCGCCGCGGCACCTGCGATCAGCGCGCGCTGCCGGGACCAGCCCGGCCGCGATTCGGTTAATGTATCGGTCATATTTCAGCTTCCAGAGGATGGCCCAAGCTCGTGTCCGGTTGCGAGTTGGAGGGCCGCGTCATCGACCGCCACCGTCACTTCGACGGTGACCGCCCGCAAGTCCGCCTCATCGCGAGTGGCTTGCGCATCGAGAACCGCAACGTTGGTGGCAAGCCCCGATCCATAGCGATCTTCAAGAATTTTAAGCGCACGATTCGCATACGCGGTATTGCCTTTGGCGACCTCCAGTTCCTGGCGTGCGGCAAGCAGGTTGTGGTAAGCGGTCTCGACCCCGAGCCTGATCGCGTGGCGGAGATCGTCGGCCAGCACCTGCGCCCGTGAAAGGTCCGCCTCCGCCGCATCGACTTTGGCCCGCGTGGCCATGCCATTAAACAAATTGAGATGGCCGGTCAGCAGTACGCCAGCATTATTTCCCGCCCGCACCAGCCGCTCGGAATCGTTTTCATAAATTCCCGACAGCCCCACGGTCGGAAGATAGTCGGCACGCGCGATGGTGACCGCTTCGCGCGCCTGCCGCACCCGCGAATCAGCGACCTTGATTTCGGGCCGAGCGGCGACCGCCTGCTCCTGCAGCACCTTGAGTTCACCCGGCGCTTGCGCCGAACGGCTTAAAACGGCCGGACCTTTGATCGGCGCGACCGCTTCATCTTCTTGGGCCAGGATATGCGCGAGCTTCGCCCTGGCGATTCCGACCTGGCTTTGCGTTTCGAGCCGGTCCTGTTCGAGATTACCCACCAGCACCCTGGTTCGCAGTACGTCGGAATTGACCACCATCCCATGCCGAAACAGGTCTCCGGCCTGAGTCAAATGTGCGCGCGCCGCCGCCAGCCCGCGATCAACCACATCCATTTTTTGTTCGGCGAGCATCGCGGCGTAGTACGCCTCAATCACGTCGAACTCGACCGCCTGCCGAGTTTGAATCAATTGCCAGCGCTGAACATCAGCGGCGAAGCCCGCAACGCGATAAGCCGCGATCAATCTGCCGCCGGCGAATAGCGGATAAGAAAGGACTATCTGGCTTTGAAAATTGGAGAGATAGTTCGGATAATTGAGCGCATTAAGACCAAAGCTGCTCTTGCTAAAATCCTGTTGCAGCAGCCGGTCGGAAAACACCTGAACCGGATTGTTGCTGTAGGAGACATTCTCGTTCGCGTCGAGCCGCGGAATCATTGCGCCGCGAGCGGCGCTCACGTCCGCGGTTGCGGCCTCGCTACTCAAACCACCCGCCTTGAGCGTGCGATTATTGCGCAGCGCAGTGGCTATCGCGCTATCGAGCGAAATTCGGTGCAGCGCGGAATCCGCCGCCCTGGCGACGCCCGTGAGCAACACCATCAGCAGCATTGGAACTGTCCAGCGCAGCGGCGCACGAAGCTTCAGCGTCCGGTGGCCGCGATCCGGCCGCGAATCCGTCACCGCTCCGTAACGGGTACGAGGCCAGCGCAGAAGTGCTCGCGAGCGGTTCGCCCGGTCATGGTCGTGGGCGATCATCTGTCTGCAAAATAACCAATGCGGCGCTGCGAATGAGTCGCGCAAAGCCTGAAAATTCCGCATTTGATGGCATCCGGTGCGGAATTCAGCGCCGCCACTTCGACCCTGTGATCGTTTTGCGCTCGCTTCATGAAGGCTCTCCTTGACTGCCATCAGTATTCCATTATTCTATTGATTAAGGCAACAGTGTCAGTAAATGAAATCGATCACGGTCCGGGGATGGCGATATTCGAGCAGTTCGCCGCGGTGGCGCGGGCGCTGGCTCATCCGTACCGGCTGGTGCTGGTGCAACTGCTGGGTCAGGGCGAAACTTCGGTGGAAGTGTTAGCCGAGCGATCCGGAATCACCATTGGCAATACCTCGCAGCACCTGCAGCGGCTGCGGCGCGCCGGGCTGATAACGGCGCGTAAGCAAAGTCAGCGGGTTTTATACCGGTTGACGGACGATGCGGCGGCGCTCGGCCTGCTCGCGGCTTTGCGCCGCGTCGCCGAGGGCAATCTCGCCGAGGTGCGCCAACTGATCCAGAGCTATTTCCGTGAGCGCGACGCGCTGGAGCCGGTCTTGCCCCGCGAATTATTGCGCCGGATGCGCCGCAAGCAGGTTACCGTGCTTGACGTGCGCTCGGCCGAAGAATTTGCCGCCGGTCATCTGCGAGGCGCGGTTAATATCCCGCCGGGCGAACTGCGCCGGCGTCTGAAGGAACTGCTCCCGGGCCGCCAGATCGTGGCCTACTGTCGCGGCCCCTATTGCGTGCTGTCATATGAAGCTGTGGCCGGGCTTCGCAAACTGGGCTATGACGCCCGGCGTCTTGAAGGTGGATTTCCAGAATGGAAGGCGTCCGGGATGCCAGTCGAGTCCGCTGATTAGTCTGCGCTTAGAGGTCGCTTCCGGACGCGCCGGCCGCCGTAGTTTTCCGCTCAGCCTCCTCTCCCGGTCGGGAGAGGACGGCGCGCAGCGCCAGGTGAGGGACCTTAAAGATATTCAAATATCTTCGGCTATTCTTTCCAGCACCCCATCGAGGTTCTCTACCACCTCGTTATTCCAAAAACGCAGCACGCGATAGCCGCAGGATTCCAGGTACGCGGTACGAGCGGCATCGGCCCGGCGCTGCTCTTCGGCGGCGTGGCCGCCGCCATCGAGTTCAATCACCAGCTTGGCCGCGAGGCAAAAGAAATCGGCGATGTATGGTCCAATCGGATGCTGGCGGCGGAACTTGGCTCCCTTGAGTTGACCGCCGCGCAGACGGTTCCAAAGCCGTTGCTCGGCCTCGGTGCTCGCGCGGCGCAATTGTCGCGCGCGGTCGCGAACCAGTGGCGGAGGCGGCGGTTCAGCGGCGGAGATAGCTTTCATCAAGGTCCCTCACCCGCGCCTTCGGCCACCTCTCCCGATTGGGCGAGGTTCGGAATGCCGCGCCGATCGATAATCACCACCGTCCACCCCGACGGGTGCTCACTTAGCGGGGGCGGTGGATTCGGCGATGATTTCGGCAAGGTCGCGCACCCGCATCGAATCTTCCAGCGATCGCGATTTCACCGCATCTTCCATCTGCGTCATACAGAACGGGCATCCCACCGCCAGCGTCTCCGGATTGGCCGCAGTCAGTTGATCGAGCCGCTTCTGATTGATCCGCGAGCCTTCGTGCTCCTCCTTCCAGAAGCATCCGCCGCCCGCGCCGCAGCAAAATGTGCGCTCTTTCGAGTTGTCGACGTCCGCCACCTGCGCGCCCGGAACCGCCCCGAGCGCGGCGCGCGCGCCGTCCCATTTGCGGTTGTGACGCGCCATGTAACAGGGGTCGTGATAGGTGACGCGCTGGCGCAGCTCGCGGGTGGGCTTAAGCCGTCCATCGCTAATCAACTCGGCGATGAACTCGGCCTCGTGCACCACCTCGTAGTTGCCGCCGAAGTCCGGATACTCATTCTTCAGATTATGAAAACAGTGTGGGCACTGAGTGACTATTCGCTTCGGCTTATAGCGATTCAGGGTCTCGATATTCTGGCCGGCCACGGTCGCATAAAGATACTCATTGCCGAGCCGCCGGACCGGATCGCCGGTACACATCTCTTCGACCCCGAGGATGCCGAAACGCACGCCCGCCTGTTTCATCAGGCCCGAGAAGGCGCGGCTCACTTTTTGGTTGCGCTCGTCGTATGAGCCGGCACAGCCAACCCAATACAGCACGTCAACCTGCGCCGGATCATCGATCTCGGCCATAATCGGGATGCCGCTGTCAGCCGCCCAGTCGGCGCGCTTTTCCTGCGCCATCCCCCATGGATTGCCCTGCACCTCGACCCCGCGAAACGCGCTCTGCGCCTGACTCGGGAACTTGCTCTCCATCAGCACCTGATGGCGCCGCATATCGACGATGCGCTGGATATGCTCGATACCGACCGGGCAGCCCTCTTCGCACCATCCGCAGGTGGTGCAGCCCCAGACCGCGGCCTCGGTCGCCACCTCGGTGATCAGATCCGGGCCGTGGTAGTCGATTTCCGCCTTTGCGGGATCGGCATTGTCCGCCGCCGCAGCCGCGCGCGCATTGATGATCGCGGGCGCTTTGTCCAACAGATGGTCGCGCTGCGCGATAACCAGATGCTTTGGGTTCAGGGTCTTGCCGGTCTGCACGGTGGGACAGTTGAGGGTGCAGCGGCCGCATTCCAGGCATGAAGCCATATCGAGCAACTGCTTCCAGTTATACTGCTCGACCTGCGAGACGCCGAAGGTCTCCGCATTTTCAAAATCCTTGATCGGCGCGAGCCGCCCGCGCGGTCCCAGGTTGCGAAAGAAAAGATTCACCGGCGCGATAAACGCATGGCGCAGCTTGGTGAAGGCGAAGCACGACAGCAGCGTGTAGACCAGCAGCACGTGGCCGAGCCAGAGCCATCGATGGAACATCACGCCGGCGCCGAGCGCGCCTTCGAGGCGGCCGACTTCGCGGCCGATATAGGCCCATTCGGTAAAGTTGGGAGGGTTGGCGTTGATCCGCGCGCCTTCGAGCATCAGACCGGTGATCGAGACTAGCAGCAGCATCGCGAGCGGAAATTGATAGCCGAGGCGATTTTCGAGATTGAAGAGCAGTTTTTCCGGGGGAGGACTGCTCAGTGGATCGGGGCGGAAGATCGCTCGGCGAATCCAATGCGCGAGCACACCGGCGATCACCAGGATGAAGAAGGTGTCCATCGCGGCTTTGAAAAGATGATAAAAAGCGCCGTAATAGAAATAGAATGGCAAGCCCAGACGGGCGGAGAGCAGGCTGATATCGCTATTGAGAAAAACGATATTGGTGCCGATGAAAAGTCCGACGAATCCGGTGTAGAGGGCATAATGCATCCAGCCCCACGGCTCACGCATTACGGCGCCCTGGCCTAAGGCGTCGCGGGTGGTGATCCAGATGCGGCGCCACAAATGGTCGAAGCGGTCTTCGGCGGGCGCGCCGATCCGAACGATCCGATACCAACGGTAGGCGGACCAGGCGAACAGGACGCACAATCCTACGAACAGTCCATAGAGCAGCACCTGGAAACTGATCGGAACATTCCAAAGTATTGGACGGGTGATATTTCGATCCATGGGTAATGCAGTTAAAGCAGTAGCGGCAGGCAAAATTCAATCGGCGATTGACCTTGAAGCCGCGCCCGGTTACGGCAATGCAGGAGGAAGGCGATGACGGACGCGAACGAGATTTGCCGGATGGACGCGGTAACGCTGGCGGCGAAGATCAGATCGCGGGAATTGTCGGCGATCGAAGTCACCGTGGCGGCGCTCGCCCGGATGGAGAAACTCGAACCGATCCTGCAGGCGTTTTGTACGCCGACTCCGGATTTGGCGATTGATCAGGCGCGGCGGATCGAAGCCGAAATCGCCGCTGGCCGCGATCCCGGTCCAGTGGCCGGCGTGCCCGCGAGTATCAAGGATCTGATTCTGACGAAGGGTATCCGCACCGCCTCCGGATCGGCCGCCTATGAAAATTTTGTTCCAGATGAAGATGATGTCGCGGTCGAGCGGCTCAAGGCGGCGGGCGCCATCATCCTCGGCAAGACCAACGTGCCGGAGTTCGGCTACAGCGCCACCGGTCATAATCCGATATTCGAGACCACGCGCAATCCGTGGAACACCACGCTGACTTCCGGCGGATCGAGTGCGGGGGCGGCAGTGGCGGTCGCGACCGGGATGGGTCCGCTGGCGGTCGGCAGCGACGGCGGCGGGTCGGTCCGGATTCCGGCCTCGTTCTGCGGATTGTATGGCTTCAAACCGTCGTTCGGCAGAATTCCTCTGTATCCCGGTGCGCGCGACGAACGCTACCCCGGCGTCTCAGGATGGGAGTCGCTTGAATGCTATGGACCGCTCACACGCACAGTCGCCGATGCCGCGCTGATGACCTCCGTGATGGCCGGTCCCGATATGCGCGACCGTCACAGTTTGCCACCCGCGAACTTCGATTGGATCGAGGCGTTAAAAGGCGACCTCAAAGGCAAACGCATCGCCTACAGCCGCGATTGGGGCTATGCGGCGGTGGAACCGGAGGTGCTGCGGATCGCCGATGCGGCCGTCAAAGTGTTCGAGCGCGACTTGGGCTGCATCGTTGAGCAGGCGAATCCGGGCTGGGATGATCCGGCGCGCGCGTTCGCTGGCGTAGTGGTGGCCGAAACGGATCTCGCGGGGATGCGCACAATGCTCGATCGGTATGAATCGCGCATGTCCCCACATCTGGTAGATCTGCTGCGGATGCCGTGGACAGCGGAAGACTTCACCAACGCGAACGTCGGACGCAAGGCACTGGTCAATAAAATGTGGCGCTTTATGATGCGTTACGATCTTTTGCTGACTCCGACGCTGGCGGTGCCGCCGTTCCCAATCTTGATGCAAGGGCCGGACAAAATTGCCGGCCAAGTCGCGCGCGCGTCGTCCTGGCTCTGTTTTACTTTCCCGATCAATTTAACCGGGCAGCCCGCGGCAACGGTACCGGCCGGCTTCACCAGCGATGCGCTGCCGGTGGGCCTGCAGATAATCGGGCGGCATCTGGACGATCCGATGGTGCTGCGGGCCAGCGCCTGCTTCGAGGCGGCTCGGCCATGGCGCGATAAATGGCCACCGCTGCTCGACAAAATGAGGCTGTGAAGCTTATTTCTCCGACGCGAAGAACAGCAGCGCCCGGACCTCGATGCTCTCGCGGGGCGCGGCATTGGGCGGACTGGTCGGATCCTTGAACGACGTATGGCCGGTGAAGCGGGCGCGGCCGTCGTCGAGCGAGTCGAAGCCCTTGAGCAGAATCACCTCGCTTTGCTCCATCAGTGGAAAATAGTACCAGCGGTGATCCGGATTGTAGGTGATCGTGTAAATTTCTCCCGTGCGATCCGGATATAGGCGATAGGTCGGGACGAAATCCTTCTGCACCATGGTGCGCGCATCGCAGACCGCCAGCGGCCACTCCTGAACCGGTCCGCTGATCGGCCGCCATACGTTGATTTCGGCATAATGATGCTTCAGCCGCTCCTCGGCTTCGGCCGCGGGCAATAATTCGCGCACTCGCTGCGGGCCGGAGGTCAGCGTGTAATCGTTATGGGTCGATTGGACCGGCTCCTTAATCGATCCGGCACCCTTCTCCGTCTTACCCGGTTTCGATGATCCTGCGCGTCGCAGGGTATGATCGAAAATGACCACCTGCTCGGCTCCGGTCGCTGCGCGCACCAGCTTGACGACTTCCGGATAATAGACGGTGCGGACTTCATCATCCTGATAAAGTCCCGCACCGCGGTTTCATGGCGCAGCAAAACAAAACCTTGCTCATCAAGTGAAAGCTTGCCGATCAGTGGACGGCCATCGCCGATCTTCACGATTCGAGGCGAGAAGCACAGGTTCATTTCCGGCGTACCGGCCGGCGGCGGATAGGCGTACATCACCGGCTTCTCGTGCATCTCGCCCAGGTAGTTCAGCGATCCTTCGACCATCATGGGCGGCTCGGGATTGTGAGTTGAAATCGCACTGGCCATGCGAAATCCTCCTGGATCTCCGCAATTGACCCTTACGAATGCTTTACTTTTTTCAGCTCTTCGACCATTTCAGGCACAGCTTTGAACAGGTCGGCGACCAGCCCGTAATCCGCGACGCTGAAGATCGGCGCGTCGGGATCTTTGTTGATCGCCACGATGGTTTTCGAATCCTTCATTCCCGCCAGATGCTGTATCGCGCCGGAAATTCCGACCGCTACATAAAGTTCCGGCGCGACCACTTTGCCGGTCTGACCAACTTGCAAATCGTTGGGCACGAAGCCTGCGTCGACCGCGGCCCGGCTGGCGCCCATCGCGGCCCCGAGTTCATCGACCAGCGGCTCAAGCACAGTCTTGAAATTTTCACCCGATCGTAAACCGCGTCCGCCCGAAACCACAATCCGAGCTTCGGTTAACTGCGGCCGATCGCTTTTGGTCTGGTTGAAGGAAACGAATTGCATGCGGCCCGCGCCGGCATCGATTTCAGCCTCCACTTTTTCGATCGCAGCAGAGGATCCGGAAGGCTGCGCAGCATCGAACGCCGTTGCCCGCACCGTGACGACCTTGAAAGGCCCGTCCATTTCGATACTCGCGAGCGCATTGCCCGCGTACATCGGCCGAATCAGGGTGTTGTCCTCTCCGATCGCCACTATTTCGGAAGCCATCGGAGCTTCCAGGCGCGCCGCGATCCTGGGCAGCAGGTCCTTGCCGATCGCGGTCGCGGTCGCCAGCACATATTCAGCCCCGAGCTTTTTGGCGACGGCGGAAATCGCGCAGCTATAGGCGTCGGCCAGGTATTCCTTGAGGGCGGGATGCTCAAGCACGACAACTTTACTTACGCCATATTTGGCCAGATCGGCCGCGAGTCCGTCGAGTTGGTCGCCGGCGATCACCGCGAGGCAGTTCCCGCCGCGCTTTTTCGCCAGCTCCAGGCCGGCGTGCAGCGCGACCATGGTGGTCTTCGGGAAACGCTGGCCCTGATATTCGGCGATTACAAGTACATCACCCATCGGTAGCTATGGAGATCCTTTCCAGTCAGATAACGCTGGTCAATCAGATTACTTTGGCTTCGCTGTGGAGCACCTGAACGAGGTCGGCCGGCGACTCCAGTTTCCGTCCCGCTTCACGTTTGGGCGGCGCCGTGAGCGTTTTGATCCTGAGGCGCGGGGTCAGATCGATTCCCATGCTGTCAACCGCAATTTCCTTCAGTTCCTTCTTCCGCGCCTTCATGATTCCAGGCAATGAGGCATAGCGCGGTTCATTGAGCCGAAGATCGGTTGTGATCACGCCCGGCAGCGGGAATGCGATCGTTTCGAGACCGCCGTCAACCTCGCGCGTCACGGTGCATTTGCCATCGCTCAGCTCGATTTTCGAGGCGAAGGTGGCCTGCGGCCAACCCAGCATCTCGGCCATCATCTGGCCGACCTGATTGGAGTCGTCGTCGATCGCCTGTTTGCCGAGAATCACCAGCTCCGGCTTCTCCTGCGACGCCACCGAGGTCAGGATGCGCGCGATTGCAAGCGTATCCAGCGCCCCGTCGGATTTGACGAGAATCGCACGGTCGGCGCCCATCGCGAGTCCGGTGCGGAGCTGTTCCTGCCATGATTGCTGGCCGATCGAGCACAATACCACCTCGCCGGAACCCTGTTTTTCCTTGATTCGCAGCGCCTCTTCAATCGCAATTTCGTCGAAAGGATTGATCACCCATTTGATGTTATCGGTTGCGATACCGCTGCCGTCGGGCAGCACCCGTATGGTGGTGGCAGGGTCGGGTACGCGCTTGACCGGAACGAGAATCTTCACGAGAGTTGCTCCAATTTATTGGCCATCCGGCGCTCGAAACTGATCGGCATTAACGGATGCCTACTGCCGCCGTTCGCGCAGAGCGAATTACCGGGCGAGCCTAAGCATAGCAAGTGGTTTTGATCGTCGCATCCTCGAAACCACTGCTGCTATTCGTTGTAGCCCAAACGATGGGATAGCTCGCGACCGGCCTCAAGGATTAGCGGGGCAATTTCTGCGCTGATACGCTCGTGCGTCACGCGATAGGCGGGACCCGCCACCGCCAGCGATCCCACCACGGAGCGCGTATAGTCGCGAATCGGAACCGCCACCGACGAAACATCTTCAAAGAACTCGCCCTCGTCAACCGAAAAGCCGTCGTGCGCCGCCCCTCGCAGTTGTTCGATCAAAGCCGCGCGATCGATAATCGTCCGATCGGTATAACGTTGAAGCTGCTCGGGCAGTGTCGCTTTCAATTGTTCTTCAGGATCGAAGGCGAGATGAGCTTTCCCGGCCGCCGTGCAATAAGGCGGCAGGGCTTCGCCGATCGGCGTCATGATTTTAACCGCCCGGCCATCGGGTTCCGCGGATTCCAACGCCACCACACCGTCGCGCCGCATAATCGCGACGAACGCGCTCTCGCTGCATCGGCGCGTGACATCATTGAGAATCGGGCGCGCCTGACGCACCAATCCCATATGATGGATATAACGGCGTCCGAGGTGTAGACATTTCACGCCCAGGCGATAGTTTTCGGAGGTGCGGTTCTGCTCGATGTAGCCGCGCGCCTCGAGCGTGGCCAATAATCGAAAGACGTTGTTCTTATGCAGCTTGAGCCGCTTCGAAAGCTCAGTAACGCCCAGTTCGTCGGCATCGCCAAAGAACTGCTCAAGCACGTCGAGTGCGTGAGCCACGGATTGAATAACGTAGTTTGTCTTATCGCGCCTGACCATGGCCTTTTCCTCCAGAACCGGCCGCCAGCAGGCAACTCGGCGCGTTCATGAAAAAGCGTTTTAATCTAAGCTTCATGCGATGGCAGTGTCAACGTGGATCAGGATACCCTTGCATAAAATCTAAACCATTGTTTGAATAAGTATCGATGTCGCGACCAGCGCCCTGCGTCATCAATTTTACGCCCGATCATTTCCGCCGGATTGACGAATCCGCGGACGAAAACTTTTACGACTTTCCCCGCAAGACCGTACATATCGACGATTCCGCGATCGCCACAGTCAGGGAGATTTACCTTGCCCGGATGCCATCGGGCGGCAGAATCCTCGATCTAATGAGCAGTTGGCGATCCCATCTGGCGGCGGAACTGGCGCCGCTATCGGTGGTCGGCGTCGGGCTGAACCGGCCTGAAATGGAGGATAATCCGGCGCTGACCGAGATCGTGGTTCACAATGTAAATCGCAGTGCGAGGCTGCCGCTGGACGATCGAAGCTTCGATGGCGCCGTGATGACGGTCTCGGTCCAATATCTAACCAATCCAATTCAGACCTTTGCCGAAGTCGGCCGGGTTTTGCGGCCCGGTGCGCCGTTCGTGGTGACCTTTTCGAATCGGATGTTTCCGACCAAGGCGGCCGCGATCTGGGTAAACTCGAGCGAGCTGGAACGGATCCTCATCGTCGAAGAATACTTCAGGCAAAGCGGCTGTTTTCAAAAAATCGAAGTGATCGGCCAACGGCACGCCGGCCCACTCGCGGATCCGGTTTACGCCGTACTCGGGTTTCGTGATGATGCATAGCACTGCACCCCCGAGCACTGCACCTCCGCGGCGCGATCAACCGTTCGTGATTCGGCTGACCCATTGGCTTAACGTTCCGATTCTCCTGCTGATGGCGGGCAGCGGGTTGGAAATCTTCCGGGCCTATCCGAACTTTGGCCCGCGCGGATCGCTCTATCGCTGGTATCCCTTTCAGGGCGTTCAGCCGCCATCGTTTCTGCGCGTCGGCGGATGGCTGGCGGGTGGGCGTCATTGGCATTTCGCGCTGGCCTGGTTCCTCGTTCTAAATGGGTTGATCTATGTGGCTTACCTTTTCGCGAGTGGCGAATGGCGCCGGCGCGTGTTCATCCCACAGCGCGACCTCGCTGGCGCAGTTCGCATGTTCGCCTTCTACACGCGCCTGACTCGCACCCCGCCCGCAACGGACTTCTACAACGGACTTCAGCGGCTCGCCTACAGCAGTGTGATCGCGATCGGAATCGCGATGATATTGTCGGGCCTCGCGATCTATAAGCCGGTACAACTGCACTGGCTGACGGCCCTTTTTGGCGGTTACGATGGCGCCCGCGTGTTCCATTTCGCGGGCTTATGCCTGCTCGGGATGTTTGTCGCGATACACCTGATCATGGCCGCGGCGCACCCGCGGGAAATCGTGAAGCTGATCAACGGAGGCGCGAAACCAGGTGTCCCTGTCGATAAGCCGTCGTGATCTGATACTGGGCGCCGCCGCCACCTCGCTACTCGCCGGATGCGACAATCGAGTCTCGGCCGCATTCCTCAAGGGTATGGAGCACTGGAACGAGCGGTTTCAGGCGGCCCTGTTTTCGCCACAACGGCTCGCGCCCGAATTGCCGCCCGGCAGCGAGACCCCGGAGCGCGCCTTTCCGAACTATTTCATCTCCGATTTCCAGCCCGAAATGCCCCCTAACTGGACGCTGAAGGTTGGCGGTATGGTCGCCCATCCCGCCAGCTTCACGCTGGATCAAATACAAAGGATGCCCAGCGCGGCAATGCGCGTGCGGCATCATTGCGTCGAGGGCTGGTCGGCGGTGGCGGCATGGAAGGGCGTCCGCGTCAGCGAGATCGCGAAGATCGCCGGGCTCGATCCGCGCGTGCGCTACGTGGAGTTCCGTTCCTTCGATTCCGGTTACTGGTCGTCATGGGATTTGCCGAGCGCGTTCCATCCGCAGACGATTCTGGCCTACGGCATGGATGGGCATCCGCTGCCGCCGGGACATGGTGCGCCGCTGCGGCTCTATTCGGCGGTCAAACTCGGCTACAAGATGGTCAAGTATCTGACCGAGGTGAATTTTTTACCTGATCGCACCGGCGGCTACTGGGAAGATCAGGGCTACGAGTGGTACGCCGGGGTTTGAGGAATACCGGTCAGGGAGGCTGGTTGCTAGTCAAGTGCGCGTAAAGTTAACGCGCGAGCAGCCACGACAAATCTCTGCCGATCAGCAGTTCGGTCATCTTCGAGTGATGCGTGTTTTTCATCGCGATCGCGTGGATATCGAAACCATGCGCTTGCGCGAGTTCGATGATCTCGGCGGTGTTGTCGTAGCTCATCAGGAAATCACCCTTGCAACGCCGCATGGTATATTCTCGTCGGGATTCATCGGAATCCTGCGCGGGTAACGCCCGCGATGATCGCTGGCGCGTACGAGGTGATTTGGTCGATTAAGGATATCGAACCGGTCGTGGACGGATAGGAAAGAAAGCATGTTTAGGCAGCTAATCTTGGATGAACTGAAGACTGGCCCGAAGTCTACCGAACAGCTTTATGCGGCTGCCAAACGGCACCAACCGAACGACTGCAAAGGATCGATGTGTACGCACAGACGGTCTCTTAGCGATATGGAATGGCAGCATGAGCTTCGCCGCGAACAGCAACGACTTAAGACCGAGGGACTGATCCAGCTCCGTGGCGAACTCTGGTCAATTCGAGATCAAAGCTGACCCGTTAACCCTTCTCGCCAACGAACAAGAGGGCATCAGCAACCACACCGCCCCATTTCCTCTAAGGATCGCTAAAAGAATACGTACTCGCCCAAGCGCCTGAGAAGTTCGCAATTGCTGCGATACTCCTACGAGATAAGCTTCTCACGAGGCGCGAGGCACTGGGACCTCGCACGCTGACCGCTCTGAGTCGCGGTAGGGCAATGCCAGAGGAAAATGCGCCGCCGACGGTTTGAAAGCATACAGATGGACCGGGCCGGAGAGCGAGTGCCGCATTCGGTCGAGGTCGAGCATTTCGCGCAGCGCGGCGGACATGCGAGCCGTGGTCGGCTACGATCAAGCTGGGCCGCGCGGCTGGATTCTAAAGCGTCGCAAAGTGGTATTTACAAAACTTCAATCCTCGGTGGTGGCCCTGACCGGCGGCGTGCCGCTATCGAAAGAAAGCTTCGAGGAAGAGCTGAGGATCAGGCTGCGTCGTGCTCATCCGCATCACCCGCTCGGCGCAAGTTCGCAATGAACGGTTCGATGATCACGGGCCGAGATTCCAGACCTTAACTCCGGCAAGCGCCCCGTCAACCGCTTCACCGACGACCTTTACGATACGGCTATGGTCGAAGGGAAGGTCGTTCCCGTACAATGCAGGTGAGTCCGGATCGGAGGAGGCATCAATGCAAATTTACGACTTCAAAGTGCTTCTGGAACCCGACGAAATCGGTGGCTACGTGGCCGTATGTCCCGCGCTGCAAGGATGCTACAGCCAGGGCGACACGGTCGCGGAGGCGATGACGAATATCAAAGAGGCCATCGAGCTATGCCTCGAAGATTTGCGAGAGAGAGGCGATGCGATTCCAGATCCGTCAGGTGTGCTGGTCGGCAGCGTGGTGGTAACCGCCGAGTGAGCGGCAAGCTACCGGTTGTCTCAGGCCAAGCAGCGATGCAGGCTTTCCAGCGCCTCGGTTATGAAGTTGTGCGCCAACGCGGCAGCCATATCCGGTTACGTCATCCGACCGACCCGGCAAAACCGCCGCTCACTGTTCCCAATCATCAAACCCTCAAGCCCGGCTTGCTGCGCCGTCTGATCCGAGACGCCCGGATCGAAGTCGATGAATTTCAGAGGCTGCTGGATGGGAAGTCCTGAGCTGACGCCGCTGAGATTCGCTGCGGGAGAGGCGTCGATGACAGCACTACCTAAACGCCGTGGCGGAAGGTCGTCAAAATCGCCCAGACTCCGGCGAGCAGCCGCTCAACATCTTCGCCGCCGCCGCGCACTATCCGCTCGGGGCAAGTTCGCGATGATTGGCTCGGTGGACAGGCTGAAGCTCCCGGAATACAAATGAACATAAGCGTTGCGGCCGCGATTTCTTCTCCGATCCTCGCGCTGCCGCCACCATTGGCAGACCACCCCGATGATTGCGAACCGTGGACTCCGACATCTTGCGCTGCGGGTCAGCGACGTCGATCGCGCCAAAGACTTTTACTCGCGCGTGTTTGGCATGAAGCTCGTATGGCAACCTGATCCCGACAATGCTTACCTCAGCGGCGGCTGCGATAATCTGGCGCTCCATCGCGGATTGATCGTCGATCCCGATGCGCAACGGCTCGACCATCTGGGCTTTATCGTTGCCAGCATCCCGGAGGTGGAATCGGCTTGGGACTGGACCAACCGCAACGAGATTCCAATCGTTCATCCGCTGCGGCGTCATCGCGATGGCTCGGTGTCATTCTACATCCGCGATCCCGATGGCAACGTAATTCAGGTCCTGTACGAGCCGGCGATCAGTCCGCTGGATTTCCAATAATTAGCAGGTTGTCCCTTTCGATTTGAGGTCATGATGCTGAAGAACTGTGCAACCGCCGCAGGCACCACTGCCTACGCCAACCGATTTCCGCAACTGGCGGGGAATTACCGCTCGATGCTTGGGATGGCTACGTCATCGGTGGGACTGGGCACCTACCTCGGCGAGCATGACGAGAAAACCGATATTCAGTACGAGTCCGCGATCAAGGTCGCTTTGCTGAGCGGGATAAACTTGATCGATACCGCCGTCAACTATCGCTTCCAGCGCAGCGAGCGTTGTATCGGGCACGTGCTCGGCGAATTGACCGGCAGTGGCGAGCTCAAGCGCGAAGAAATCGTAATCGCCAGCAAGGGCGGATACATCACCTTCGATGGTGCGATTCCGGCCGATCCGCGGGCCTGGTTCGAGGAGCACTTCGTCGCGCCGGGCATCATCGGGCCGGGAGAGCTGGTCGAGGGTTCGCACTGTATGACGCCGCGCTACCTCGACCACATGCTCTCGATGAGCCTCGCGAACCTGGGACTGGATATGATCGACATCTACTACCTGCATAATCCCGAGGCCCAGCTCGCGGCAATCGGCCGCGATGAGTTCCTGACCCGTATCCGGCTCGCGTTTGAGTTTCTAGAGACGAAGGCCACCGAAGGAAAAATCGGCGCTTACGGCGTGGCCACCTGGAATGGCTTCAGAGTCGATCCGAAGGACCAATCCTACCTTTCAATCGCCGAGCTTACCGCGATCGCGAACGAAGTCGCAGGCGCAGACCATCATTTCAAAGTGATTCAAATGCCTTACAACCTCGCGATGCCTGAAGCATTGACGATTATGAATCAGGCGATGCCGGACAATGGCGAGGGCTCGCCCCTGGCCGCCGCGCGCGCCTTGAACCTGACGGTGTGTGCTAGCGCATCGCTGATGCAAGGCAGGTTAGCCGCGGGATTGCCGCCCATCGTGGGTGAAGCGCTGGTAGGCCTGCACAACGACGCGCAGCGGGCGATCCAATTTGTGCGTTCGACGCCAGGTATCAATGCCGCCCTGGTCGGAATGAAGACCATTGGTCATGTACGAGAGGCGCTGGCTATCGCCGGCCGCGCGCCGGCCTCATTCGAGTCGTTGATGAAGCTCTTCAAGCCCGCTTGATTGCTATGCGGCGACCCGCCCTTGTCAGTCGTTGTTTTGACCGCCGTACTCGAAACAGCGCCACTGCGGAAATTCAGATGAACGGCAATGACAGGACAGAAGAACCTATGCAAATCGCACCGACACTTTCCGGACGCCGGAGCGCGCTGGCAATCGCCATGGTGCTCGCGGTCACCTGGGTATCATTTTCAAGCCGGGCGCTCGCGGCAAATTGGATCGATTTTCCATCGACCGATTTCACCATTTATACCGAGGATACCAAACAGGTGATCGGTCACAGCCGCTATTATCTTGAGCGCGTGGGCCCGAACGAGGCGCGCCTGCGCGGCGACAATCACTATCTGGACGGTGAGTACGACGACGAGATAGATACGCTCGCATTCAAGCCTGGCGCAGCACTACCGCAACTGACGCACTTCAGCCATGTGTACTATAAATCGGATGGATCGATCCTGGTGGCGGGCACCGCCGATCTGAAAACCGGCCAGGCGGTGTGCGTTGATAATGAGCCCGGCGGCCAGCCAAAAACGGAAGCGAAGCTCGATTTTCCGCCCGATACCTACGCCGGCGCCTCGATGTTGATCCCGATCGAGCAGGCGTTACGCGCCGGGCGCTCAGATCCTATCGTCATGCACTTTTTCGACTGCACCCCAAAACCCAGACTTTTGACCATTCGAGCCGATATCACGGCCAACCAACGCTGGGCGCTATATAGGGGCAAGCTAATCGAGATAGAAGCCAAACCCGATCTCGGATGGATCGATTTGGTGGCCGCGCCATTTTTGCCTACCACCCACGCCTGGTTCGAGCCCGCCGATACCTTCAGTTACGTAGGCGGGGGCATCAACCGCTATTTCTATAGCAAAACCCACGTGCTGCTGGTGAAGAAACCCCTCGCTCCCGAACCGGGAAAATCCGATGCGGCCGGCCGGCCTCAGGGCAAAGAAAGCCCCTCGGCGAGCGCCGCGAAGCGAGCGTCTGACGGGCAGCCGAATTCTGCTTCGAGACCGCCCGCTACGCCTTGATCGCTATTTGATTGAGCGCGGCCACGAGGCCCGCGGCGGCCGATCTAAAAATGGGTGACGCCTTCGCCATCGTGATGGCGAACACTGGACGGCTTGGGCTTGCGGTACTGGAACGCCATCTGGCAGGTGGGACAGGTTCCTTCGATTTCGGAACTGCCGTGGCGTCGAACCAGTTTTACATAACGTACGACGCCCTCACTGCACAGATGACCAGCGACCGGAAAATCGTACACAGTGCGTACGGTGGGTGAGTCTGCCATCTTGCCTTAAAGCTCCCTCATGCGGAAATCCTTGAACATTTTCGAGTGACCCTCTCGCGCTGAACGATCGCGAGAAACATACCTTTAGATAAATGCGGACCCCAATCAATATTTTTTCTCGAAAATTCGGAAAATTTTTCGATTTTTTTTTTCGCCGGCGCGCCGCTCACCTCGCGAACGCCTCACTTCGCGGTCGAAGCGCCACTTCAGCCGCCGGTCGAGATAGCCGATCGGCGCGCGTGCAGAATGCGCCGGCGCAGGATCATCACCTGCTCTTCACGCTGATTCAGGCCGCGCGTTTCGATATACACCACGCCACGATCCGGCTTGCTCTTCGAGGGCGTGACCTCGAGCACGGTGGTCTCCGCGTAAAGGGTATCGCCGGCGAAGGTCGGCGCGGCATGCCGCACCGATTCGTACTCCAGATTGGCGATGCACACCTCGCTCACGTCCTTGACGCTCATCCCGACCACCGTGGCCAGCACCAACAAGCCGTTCACCAGGCATTGACCATGCTGCGTCTTCCCGGCGTAGGCCCGATCGAAGTGCAGCGGATTGGTGTTCATGGTCATCAGCGTGAACCAGGTATTGTCGAATTCCGTAATCGTGCGGCCGGGCCAATGCTTGAACACCTGGCCGGGCTCGAAATCTTCCAGATAACGAATCATCGCTTTTGCCTCAGATTAACGAAGTTTAAATCACGTCCTCGGCGCGCAGCCGGATGGCCGCGCCCGGTCCGAATATCTGATCGTAAAATTCGTCGTTATGCTCCCCGATGGCCGGCGCGTGACGCTCGATTTCAGGCGCTTCCCCGTCGCATCGCAGCGCGCTGGCCGCTACCGGAATTTGGCCCAGTCCGGGTTGCTTAATCGGCACGATCATACCGCTGGCGACGGTCTGCGGATGCGTCAGCGCGGTATCGACATCCTCCACTTTGCCGGCTGGTACGCCGCGGTCGGCCAGCATGCGATGCGCCTCGGCCACGCTGCGCCCGCCGATCCATTGCTGAATCGCGTGATTGATCTTCTCGCGATGCTCATAGCGCGCCATGTCGGTTTTGAGCTCCGGGTCCTGCAGCAGGTCGGCGCGCCCGATAACTTTGCACAGCCGGGCGAACAAGGCGTCGCCAAAGCTGCAAATCATCAATTGCCCGTCGCTGCAATGGAAAATTTCGCCGACTCCATAAATCATCTGATTACCGACCGCGCGCCGCACCACGCGATTGATCGCCGCCTCGGCATATACGCCGTAAGCGCCGACAAACGAAAGCCCGGTGTTGAGCAGCGATGCCTCCACCTGCTGGCCGCGGCCCGTGCGCTCGCGCCGGAACAGGGCCATCATCACTCCGAGCGCCCCGTAAAGCGCGGTGCCGAAATCGACCCACGGCACATGCGACAAGATCGGACCGTCGCCGAAGCCGGTCATGGTGGCCGCGCCCGAGAGCGACTGCACGATCGCGTCGAAGGCCAGATGACGCGCGTAAGGACCGCTGGCGCCGAAGCCCGAGATCGCCAGATAAACCAGCCGCGGGTTGATGGCCGCGAGATGCTGATAGTCGAGTCCCAGCTCCTGCAGCCGTTCGCCCGGCTGATTATGCACCAGCACATCGACCTCTTTGATCAGCCGCTCAAGCGTTTCGCGTCCGCGCGCCGAATTGAGATTCAGCGTGATCGCTTTCTTGTTGCGATTAAGCGTGGCGAAGTAAATACTTTGGCCGTTTGCTGCCAGCGGTCCGCGCTGGCGATCGGGCTCGCCGCCCGGCCGTTCCACCCGGATCACCTCGGCGCCCATATCGGCCAGCACCTGGCAGCAAAATGGCGCCGCGATATAGCGCCCAAAGTCGAGAACCCTGATGCCTTCGAGTATTTTGTCCATCTTCCAACCGCTTCCAAATCGAACTGACCGAGATCAAGCTGAAACCCGATAGTCTTCGCGATTACGCCGACGGTCAAGCTTGGCGCGCGATAATAGCCGCTATGCTAGGCTGCGGCGCACATGAGACGGCTGCGCAAGTTGCTGATCGCCAATCGGGGCGAAATCGCGCTGCGGATCATCCGCACGGCCCGCACCCTGGGCCTCGCCACCGTCGCGGTCTATTCCGATGCCGATGCCGGCGCGCCGCATACGATCGCGGCCGACGAGGCGATCCGGATCGGCCCGCCCGAGGCATCCGCAAGTTACCTGAATATCGACGCAATTTTAACCGCCGCCCGAACTTCGGCTGCCGATGCGATTCATCCGGGCTACGGCTTTCTGTCCGAACGCGCGGATTTCGCCCGTGCGGTCACCGAAAACGGGATTGTTTTTGTCGGGCCTGGTGCCGCTTCGATGGCGGCATTGGGGAACAAGGTGGCGGCGCGGCGGCTCGCGATCGAATCTGGCGTTCCCGTGGTGCCGGGAATCGATACCGCCGATGAGAACTCGGCGGCGGCCTTCGCGGCACAGGCCGGGTTTCCAATTCTGATCAAAGCCGCGGCCGGCGGCGGTGGACGCGGAATGCGCGTGGTCGAAACCGCGCATGACCTCGCACCGGCATTGGAAGCCGCCGCGCGCGAAGCCAGCGCAGCCTTTGGCGATGGCAGCCTTTTTCTCGAGCGATACCTCGCATTTCCGCGACACGTCGAGGTGCAAGTACTTGGCGATCGGCACGGCAAGCTGATCGTGCTGGGCGATCGCGATTGTTCGATTCAGCGGCGGCATCAGAAGATCATCGAGGAATCTCCCGCGCCCGGCCTGAGCGAGGGCATTCGCCATCGGATGGCCGAATCCGCGCTGCGGCTGTTTCAAGCCGCCGGCTATTTCAGCGCCGGCACGGCGGAATTTCTGGTGGAAGGGGATCAATTCCATTTTCTCGAGGCCAATACGCGGCTGCAGGTCGAGCATCCGGTGACCGAAATGCGTTTCGGATGGGACCTGGTTGCCGAGCAGCTCAAAGTTGCGGCGGGCGATCCGCTCGGCGATCCTCCCGTGCCCCGCGGTCACGCGATCGAGTGCCGTATCTATGCCGAAGATGCCGAACATGGGTTTCAGCCCGATGCCGGCCGAATAGATTATCTCAGCCTGCCCGCAGGCCCGGGTGTGCGGATCGATACCCATCTGATGACCGGCGCGGAAGTTTCGACCTGGTACGACGGGATGCTGGCGAAGCTGATTTGCTGGGGCGTCGATCGCGAACAGGCGCGTCGCCGAATGATCGCGGCGCTGGCGGAATTCTCGTTGCTGGGCGTTCGCAACACGGCGTCGTTCCTGCGCGACATTATGGCCAGCCAAGCGTTCCGCGCGGCTTCATTATCAACTCGTTTTCTGGAGCAGTTTTTCCCGAATTGGCGGCCCGACCACGCCGAGATTGAGATCGCTCTGATCGCGGCCGCGCTGAGCGTCGAAGGGCTGCTCAACGCCGGCCCGCGAAATGACCGGTTGGCGTCCGATGCCGCCGACGATCGCAGCCGATCGCCATGGGCGCAGCTTCCGCGCTTCGAGTTGTGGGGCCGCCAATGAAACTCCAGCGCCGAGGCGGCCCTCAATTCGAGATCGAACTAATCTCGACCAGCCCCGGAAAAGTGCGGGTGCGAATCGACGGCCGCGAGGTGGAGGTCGAACTCGAACTGCTGGCGGACGACAGCGCGATGATTTCGGTCGGCGGCAGGCGGACCCGGGTTGCCGCGCGGCGCCGGCGCGATTCGATCTTGATCGCGGCCGGCCCCGCGGGTTTCGAGTTCGTCGAGGTGGCCGATCGACCGCGAGATACCACGCACGGCCTGGTCACGCCTGAAATCAGCGCCTCGATGCCGGGCAAGGTGCTGAAAGTGATGGTGCGTGAAGGCGATCACGTGGTGGCCGGGCAGCCCCTGATCGTGCTCGAAGCAATGAAGATGGAAACCACGCTGACGGCGGAAAGCAGTGCGCATGTGAAGCGCGTACTGGTCAGCGCGGGAGATGCGGTCGAGCACGGGGCCGTGCTGATCGAACTCAGCCCCGCTCGAGACCCATCAGATCGCGAACCTGACCATCGAGCTTCGTGAGCCAACCTTCGAACTCGTTATCGTCGCGTTCGACCACGATTTCGATCTTACCGCCCGCAAGTTTACGCACGCGGCCCGGATGCTCAGGCCGCAATGGAATGATGACCGCTTCGCGCGATATACCGATCGGTTCGATAACCGCGAAAATCCTCTCGATCTCTTTCAGCGTAACCGCCTTCGGCATCCGGGCTCACTCCAAATAGTGCGGAAGCAGATGAGATTCTTCGCTTCACGGGCTGCGGTCAGAGACGACCGGCTAGATCAGGCCCACTTCCTTCATTACCGAGCGTAGTTTTTCAGTGGCGCCGCCCGAGAGTTGCATCAGCGGCATGCGCATCTCGGGGCTGCATCGGCCCATCAGCGCCAGCGCCGTCTTGACCGGAATCGGATTGGTTTCGATGAATAACGCGCGCATCATCGGCAGCAACCGGAAATGAATTTCGCGCGCGCGCGCGAAATCGCCGGCCAGCGCCGCGGCGGTGAGTTCATGCGTTTCGCGCGGCATCACGTTGCTGATGACGGAGATCACGCCCTTGCCGCCCAGCACCATGTCCGGCAGCGTGAACGGATCGTCGCCGGCCAGAATCGTGAGGCGGTCGCCGCACAGCCGCCGGATGTCGGAAACCTGATCGATCGAGCCGCTGGCCTCCTTGATGCCCACGATGTTCTTGATATCGCTCATGCGGGCGAAGGTTTCCGGCAGGATATTGGAGCCGGTGCGGCTGGGAATGTTGTAAACCACGATCGGCAGATCGACGGCCGTCGCGATCATTTTGAAATGCTTATAAATGCCTTCCTGCGTGGGCTTATTGTAATAGGGCGAGATCATCAGCGCGCCGTCCGCGCCAATCTCGCGCGCATAGCTGGTAAGCCGCAACGCCTCGGCGGTCGAATTGGATCCCGTGCCGGCCAGAACCGGAACCCGTTTGCGCGCCTGTTCGACGGAAATCTTTATTATCTCTTCGTGCTCGGCATGGCTGAGGGTGGCTGACTCACCGGTCGAACCGCAGGCGACAATGCCATCGATTCCGCTCTGAATCTGCCATTCGATAAATTCGCGCAGCGCCGTTTGGTCCACCGCGCCATCGCGAAAGGGGGTCACTATCGCCGAGATCGCGCCGCTGAACATGGTTAAACCTCCGCTGGACGGACGGTGGACGCAACCAGTTCGCCGGCCTCCAGTTCGATAGCTCCGCGAAAAACTTCGACCGCCTCGCCCGTCATGAACACCCGGTTGGCGAACTCGCCGCGCTCACGCCATTCGATCGTTAAATTGCCGCCACGCAGTTCCACTACCGTCGTGCGGCTGCATCTGCCGGTCAGCACGGCCGCCACCAGCGCTGCACAGGCGCCGGTTCCACACGCCAGGGTCTCGCCCGAACCTCGCTCGAACACGCGCATTCGCAGGCGTCCGGGCGCGCTGGGCAGAACGAACTCGGCATTTACCCGGCGCGGAAAGAAGGGATGACTCTCGAACTGGCGTCCGAGGTTCGCGAAATCGGAGTCACTCAGCCGGAACACCGAATCGTCCTGCACGAAAATCACGCAGTGTGGATTGCCCATCGACAGCGCGGTGATCTTTTCGACCCGGCCCTCGATCCGCAATGGATACTCGATGATCGTCCCGTCGTCATTGGCTGGTATCCGATGGCCTTCGAGGATCGGCTCGCCCATGTCGACCGTCGCCGCGGTTACCCGGCCCGCCTGGTCGAGCTCGAGCGTCACGGTTTTCACGCCCGCATCGGTCTCGATCGTCAGCGGATTTTTCGCAGGCAGGTGGCGCTCGTATGCCAGCCGCGCAAGGCATCGGATCCCATTGCCGCACATCTCACCGCGGCTGCCGTCGGCGTTATACATCTCCATCGCGAGGTCGGCGCGAGGAGACGGCGTGAGCATGATCAGCCCGTCGCCACCGATTCCGAAACGCCGATCGGAAACCCGGCGCGCCAGCGCGGCGGGATCCGCCGGACGGACACGGTCGGCCACGACATAAACATAGTCGTTGCCGCATCCGTGCATTTTGGTGAATTCAAGTGTTGCCATCGGGAGAAACGTCAACAATATGTTCGCTGCGAATCAGATCTTCGAAGGTTTCACGGCTGCGGATCACGTGCACCTGGCGGCCATCGACCAGCAACTCGGCCGCCCGGGGCCGGCTGTTGTAATTCGACGCCATCGCGAAACCATACGCCCCCGCGCTCATCACGGCCAGCAGGTCACCGGCCCGAGGTTCCGGCATTTCCCGCTCCTGTGCGAAGAAATCCCCGCTTTCGCATACCGGACCGACAATATCTGACGTGATCGGCGGGCGCTCCTCACGCGCGTCAACCGGCAAAATCGAATGCCAGGCCTCGTACAGCACCGGCCGCAGCAGATCGTTCATGGCGCCGTCGATCACCGTGAAACGTTTGACGTCGGTTTCCTTGGAGTAGAGCACGCGGGTGACCAGAATCCCGGCGTTGCCGACCAGCACGCGGCCCGGCTCGATGATTATGCGCAAGCCAAGCTGCCGGATCGGTTGCAGCAGCGCCGCCGCATATTGTTGGGGCGAGGGCGGTTCTTCCTGGTATGGGATGCCGAGACCGCCGCCCATATCCAGATACTTGAGTCCGATGCCGTCAGCCTTGAGCTGTTTGACGATCGTGGCGATCTTGCCTGCCGCTTCGGTGAACGGCTCCGTTTCGGTGATTTGAGAGCCGATATGCGTGCTGAGCCCGACCAGTTCGAGGCCGCTCAGGCCGCGGGCTTCAGCGTAATACTCGAATACCTGCGACAACGGAATCCCGAACTTGCTGGTTCGATGGCCGGTCGAGATATGCGGATGGGTGTGCGGGTCGAGATCGGGATTGACGCGCAGGCTCACCGGCGCACGTAGATCGAGCCGGGTGGCCAGTTCAGAGATTCGACGCAGTTCGGGACGCGACTCGACGTTGAGCATCAGAATACCGGCCCGCAACGCGGTCACGATCTCCTCATCGGTTTTGCCGACGCCGGAAAAAACGATGGTGCGCGGGTCGGCTCCGGCCTTGAGGCAGCGCATCAGCTCGCCCCCGGAAACGATATCGAAACCCGAGCCCATCGCGGCAAACAGGTGCAGGATGCTCAGGTTCGACAACGCCTTCATCGCGTAACAGATCAGATGGTCGGTGCCGGCGAAAGCATCGCGCATGGCGCGAAAATGCCGCCGCAGCGTGCGTGCGCTATAGATGTAGACCGGGGTACCGAAGCGCTCGGCGATGTCCCTAACCGCAACCTCTTCCGCGAAAAGCTCACGTTCTCTGTATTCGAAATAATTCATCAAAATATGGGATGCGAAATCCTGGCTTTAATGGCGGTCCAAGTGACCCTAATCAATACCATAGCTTCACCATCACAAAAATGTCCCTCAGACCGTTGAGAAAGTACTCGCGGCCTGATTACGCCGTCTCCTTTTCTCCCCCAGCTATGGAGTCGACGGCGGCGGCGGAGCGGGCTTGATACTGGGAGGCCGTTCGGTGGCCGGTGACGCCGGCGTCTTCGGATGCGGGGCTGCGGACGAACGCACGTAATGCACCACCACCTCGTTCGAAGGCAGGCTGCGGTAGCCGTCGGTGGTATGGGAATAAACCTCGTAGCGGTAGGTATGGCCACCGCTGACGGTATGATCCGTGTAGCTGAAACGATTCACCACCTGGAAACGTTCCTGGTCCGTGACCGGTATTTCCACCACCGGTGCGTACTGTTCCTGCCCTTCGGCGCGCATCACGACGAAGCCGCCGAGATCACGCATCCGCTTACCGCCGAAATATTGCTGGGGCCGGGTCCAGCTTAACTGAATCCCCCGATGCTCGGGGATCGCCTCAAGATCGAGAATCTGCATCGGACGAGTGGTTTCCGGTGGGATTGGCGCGCCCTTGACGCCACAGCCGCAGCCGAGCGCAATCGCAATCGCCGCCGCCAGAAGCCTCATCGTATAACTAGCACGGTTCATTTTTCAGCGAACCTTTCCAGCCGTTTTCGCACCAGTCTAGGCGCCGGCCCACCGATCACGCTGCGCGCGGCAAGCGAATGGTCGACCGACAGGATTTTGATTGAATCCACGGCAAATAACTTCGAGTAGCCTTGCAGCTCACCCAAGCTGAGATCTTCGAGCGAACGGCCGGCGGCGGCGAGTTCGCGGACCATCTTGCCGATTACGCCGTGCGCTTCGCGAAAGGGAAGTCCGCGGCGGACCAGATATTCCGCCATATCGGTGGCGAGGGAGAAGCCGCCGGCCGCCAGGCGCATCGTCTCGACCCTGAAGCGCAGCCGCGGCCATAGTTTCGCGATTACCCAGAGCGACGGCTTTATCGTATCAAGCGCATCGAAAACCCGTTCTTTGTCCTCTTGCAGGTCCGAGTTGTAGGCCAGTGGCAGGCCCTTCATGACCGTTAGCATCGCCACCAAATCGCCCAGCACGCGACCGGTTTTACCGCGGATAAGCTCCAGCAGGTCCGGATTCTTCTTCTGCGGCATCATCGAGCTGCCGGTCGCGAACTCATCGGGCAGCTCGATGAAGCCAAACTCGGAAGTCGACCACAGAATCAGTTCCTCGCTCATGCGCGACAGGTGGACGGCGGTAATTGCCGCGGCGGATAGAAAATCGAGCACGAAATCGCGATCGGAAACCGCATCGATACTGTTCTCGGCGAGACGGCTGAAATTCAACTCACGCGCTACGGCCGCCCGATCGATCGGCAACGTGGTGGCCGCCAGCGCGCCCGCCCCCAGCGGCATCACGTCGGTGCGCGCGAGCGCCTGCTCGAAGCGTTCGCGATCGCGTTCGAACATCTCGATGTAAGCCAAAAGATGGTGCGCCAATGACACCGGCTGCGCGCGTTGCAGATGGGTGTAGCCGGGCATCACGGTCTCAAGATGATGCCGCGCAACCGCGATCAGCGCGCCGCGCAAGCCCGCGATCGCCTCGACCACCGCGCGCAGTTCGTCGCGCAGGAACATCCGCAAGTCCAGCGCCACCTGGTCGTTGCGCGATCGCGCGGTGTGCAACTTGCGGCCCGCCTCGCCGATTTTCGCGGTCAGGCGGCGCTCAATCGCAAGATGGATGTCCTCGTCGGCCAGCTCGAAACGAAACCGGCCGTCCGTGATCTCGGTTTCGATCTGCTTCAGCCCGGTCGCTATCCGCCGCGCTTCGGCAGGCGTCAACAAGCCGACCTTCGCGAGCATCCGGGCATGCGCGATGGAGCCCAGGATATCGTGCCGGTAAAGCCGGCGATCGAACGGTAACGAGGCGGTAAACGCCTCGACCTCCGGCAGCCGCCCACCGGCGAAGCGGCTGCGGATCAGATTGCGCTTGGCGCCGGAGTTCGCGCTCCGGCTTTTCGAGTTGTTGCTGGTGGATTTATTCACGAGGCAGGATTTCGACCATTACCGCCAAGAAGCGGACGTCCGGAACAATTGGCTAGCGTGGCGTATAGCAGGGACATCCGCGCGCCGCGCACGATACCGACCCGTTGGGGTGGGTTATATGCACGTCCATCCGATGGTGGCATCGGGGGCACTCGGGAACCTTGGCTCTTGGCACCAGCTTTGGTGACGGCCGTGGCGTTTTGAATGGAATGACTTTGCCCAAATGGTCGATTCCTTGCGGCCCCCCTCGCGATGACAGTCATCCGCGCGCGCGCAAACGCAGCGCGGCCAGCCTGATGAAGCCCTCGGCATCGTTTTGCCGATAGCCGCCCGCCTCCTCGAAGCTGGCGATCTTCGGATCGTACAGCGAAAGCGGCGACTTGCGTCCGGCAATCCAGGCGCCGCCTTTGTACAGCTTGATACGGGCGGTGCCGGTGACGTTTTTCTGCGCCTGGTCGATCAGCGCCTGCAAGGCTTCGCGCTCCGGGGCGAACCAGTATCCGTAATACACCATCTCGGCATAGCGAGCGACGAGCGAGTCACGCAGATGCATGGTTTCCCGATCCATCGTAAGCTGTTCGACCGCGCGATGGGCATGCGTCAGCAGCGTCACTCCGGGACTTTCGTAAACCCCGCGCGATTTCATTCCCACGTAGCGATTTTCAACCAAATCCACCCGCCCGACGCCGTGCGCGCCGGCAATTTTGTTCGCGCGCTCGATCACCGCGGCCGGCGAAAGCCGTTCGCCGTTAATCGCGATTGGGTTGCCGCCGTCGAAATCGACTTCGACGTAAGCCGGCGTGTTAGGCGCATCCTCGGGCGCAACCGTCATCCGGAACATGTCGTTGTATGGCTCGCGCCACGGATCTTCGAGAATCCCGCCCTCGTAACTGACGTGAACCAGGTTACGGTCCATCGAATAGGGCTTTTCCGCGGTGACCGGCACCGGAATCCGCTTTTCGCTCGCATAGGCGAGCATGTCGGCGCGGCCCGTGAACGGCCATTGCGGGTGACGCCACGGCGCCACCACCCGCAACTGCGGCGCGAGCCGGGCATAGGTCAATTCGAAGCGCACCTGATCGTTACCCTTGCCGGTTGCGCCGTGCGCGACCGCGTCGGCCCCTTCGGCACGCGCCACTTCGGCCTGCGCCTTGGCGATAACCGGGCGGGCGATTGAGGTTCCGAGCAGGTAATAACCTTCATAGACCGCATTCGCACGCATCATCGGGAAGACGAAATCGCGCGCGAACTCCTCGCGCAAATCGGCCATCACCAGCTTGCTCGCGCCGGTGCCGAGCGCCTTTGCTTCGAGTCCTTCGGTTTCCTCCGCCTGGCCAACGTCGGCGCAGAAGGCCACCACTTCGCAGTCATAGTAATCGCGCAGCCAGCGCAGAATTACCGAGGTATCGAGCCCGCCGGAATAGGCAAGCACCAGTTTTTTTATCTTCTGCTCAGCCACCTAACGACTCACGGATTTCTTCGGGTTCTCCGAACCTGCAACATTGCTCAGGATCTCGGGTCTCAACAACCAGACCATCACCGCTTTCTGGGCGTGCAGCCGGTTCTCCGCCTGTTCGAGCACCAGCGATTGCGGACCGTCGAGCATCTCGTCGGTGATCTCCTCGCCGCGATGGGCCGGCAGGCAGTGCATCACGATCGCCTCGCGCGCCGCATGCCGCATCAGCGCATGGTTCACCTGAAAATGCTTGAAGTCCTGCCGCCGCCGTTCCGCCTCGGTCTCCTGGCCCATCGAGGTCCAGGTATCGGTATAAATCACGTCCGCGCCACGCACCGCTTCGAGCGGATCGTCGGTCAGAATTCCGAGCCGCTCGCGCCGCAATCTTGCAACGAAGTTTTTGCCGGGCTCATAACCCGCCGGACAGGCCACGCGCAGCTCGAAGCCGGCCAGCGCGGCGGCCTCGATCCAGCTATGGGCGAGGTTGAAACCATCTCCCACGAAAGCGATCTTCAACTTGCGCAACTCCCCGAAATGCTGCATCAGCGTGAGCAGATCCGCCGCCAATTGGCATGGATGCAGCAGGTCGGTCAGGCCGTTGATAACCGGCACGGTGGCTTCGCGCGCAAGCTCGAGGCAGGTGGCGTGCGCGAAGGTGCGAATCATGATGAGATCGACCCAGCGCGACAGATTACGCGCGACGTCTTTGACCGACTCGCGTTCGCCGATTCCGATATCGTCCGGCGCGAGATAGATCGCATGGCCGCCCAGTTGCGCCATGCCGGTTTCGAACGTGATGCGGGTGCGCAACGAGGGCTTTTGAAAAATCATCGCGAGCGTGCGGCCGCGCAGGTAAGGATGCTCCAGTCCGTTCTTCAACTCGGACTTCAGGCGCGCCGCCAGTCCCAGCAGGCCGCTTAGCTCACCGGGCGCCAGCGAACTTAGATCGATAAAATCACGTTTCATAGCGGGAGGGGCCGTGCGTTTCATCCAGTTCGTGAAAGCGCGGCGGATTCACACGGCCTGCTTGCGGCGGCCTGGCGCCGCGCGCAGGGCGCGCTCGATTATCTTCAAACCATCGTCGGCCTGGGCGCGAGTCAGCGTCAGCGGCGGCAGCAGCCGAAGGACATTGCCGGCCGCGGCATTGACCAGCAGCCGTTCCTTGATGCAGGCATCGACGACCGACTGCGCTTCGTGTTTCAGGACCACGCCAATGATCATCCCCTGGCCCCGAACTTCCGCGATATTGCTAAATTGTGCGGCGATTTCGCGCAGCCGCTCCATCAGATAACCACCCACCTCGGCGGCGTTTTCGATCACGCGATCTTTTTCCAGCGCGTCCATCACCGCCAGCGCGCTGGCGCATGCGATTGGGTTGCCACCGAAGGTCGAACCATGGCTGCCGGGGGTCAGGCTGGCCGCGATCTCCGGCCGCGCTACCATCGCGCCAATCGGCAATCCGCCGCCAAGCGCCTTGGCCAGCGTCATGATGTCGGGCCGGACGTTGCCATGCTGCCACGCGAATATACGGCCGGTGCGGCCCATCCCAACCTGGACCTCGTCGAGGATCAGCAGCAGCTTCGCCCGATCGCACAGCTCGCGAACTCGGGCGAGATAGCCAGGTTGCGGAACCACCACACCGCCTTCGCCCTGGATCGGCTCGAGCATGATCGCGACGGTCTGTGCGCCAATCGCGCTTTCGAGCGCCGCGAAGTCGTCGTAGGGGACCATTCGGAAGCCGGGCACCATCGGCTGGAAGCCCTGCTGATACTTCTCCTGACCGGTGGCGCTGAGCGTGCCCAGCGTGCGGCCGTGAAACGAATTAAGAGTCGAGATGATTTCGAAGCGGCCGCCGCCTTCGTTGCTGCCCCATCGGCGCGCCAGCTTGATCGCGGCCTCATTTGCCTCTGCGCCCGAATTGCCGAAAAAGATTTTTCCGCCGCCGAACGCAGCGGAAAGCCGCGCCGCCAGCCGCGCCATCGGCTCGGTATGAAACACGTTGGAGACGTGCGTCAGCTTGCCGGCCTGGGCGCGAATCGCCTCGACCACGCGCGGATGTGAATGGCCGAGGCTGGTGACCGCCAGCCCGCAGAAGAAATCCAGATAGCGATTGCCCTCGGCATCCCACAGATAGGCGCCCTCGCCATGGTCGAAGGCCAACGGCAGGCAGCCGTAGGTATTGGCGAGATTTTGATGGGCCAGTTCGATAATTTCGGCGTTATTCATTGGCGTTATTCTTTGGTTTGCTCGCCATGCGAATTTGATTAGCCCACTTCACGACGGCCATTGCGTCCGATATCGCTGACTTTCGGCGCGGTTTGCACCACCTCGGTCCCGATTCCGGTACGGGTAAAGATTTCGAGCAAAATCGCATGCCGGACCCGTCCGTCAACGACGTGCGTTTTCGCCACGCCGGCGCGTAGCGCATCGATGCAACATTCGACCTTGGGAATCATGCCCTCATTTATGTGGCCGCGCGCGATCATCCGGCGCGCCTGCGCCACCTCGAGCGTCGAAATCAGATTGCCATCCTTGTCTTTGACGCCCTCGACATCGGTCAGGAGGATCAGTTTCTGCGCCTTCAGCGCGGCCGCGATTTTACCGGCGGCGACATCCGCATTGATATTGTAGGTCAGACCGTCGCGTCCATAACCCGTCGGCGCAACCACCGGAATAAAGCCGGCGTCCTCCAGCGTTCGGATCACCTGCGGATTAACTTCAGCGATATCGCCGACCAGACCGATATCGAGCGCCTTGCGGCGGCCGTTTTCGTCCTTCACCACCATCCGCATTTTGCGCGACAAAATCAGGTCGCCGTCCTTGCCGGAGAGTCCAACCGCCCGTCCGCCCTGGCGCGAAATGAGCGCGACGATCTCCTTGTTGAGCCGCTGCAACACCATCTCGGCCGCTTCCATGGTGTCGGTATCGGTCACCCGCATCCCGCGCACGAAGCGCGACTTAAGGCCGAGTTTTGCGATCAACTCGCTGATCTGAGGACCGCCGCCGTGGACCACCACCGGATTGACGCCCACCAGCTTGAGCAGCACGACGTCTTGGGCGAAGCTCTCGCGCATCTCCCGCGATTGCATCGCATGGCCGCCATACTTGATGACGAGGCTCTGCCCGCGAAAGCGCTGGAGAAATGGCAGCGCCTCGATCAGCACTTCGGCCCGTTGAATCAGCTCATCCACCTGAAAACCGGTTTCCTGAATCGCGAAACACTAGCACAAAAAAGGCCTCCGGCGCGCCATGGCGTGCCGCTTTGCCATTGAAAATGACGCAACTGAGACAGCCGCTAGAGGATATACCGGGAAAGGTCCTCGTCCTTAACGATCGAGTCGAGCCGCTGATGGACATAGGCCGAGTCGATATGAATCTCCTGGCCGGACATCTCGGGGGCGTTGAACGAGAGGTCTTCGAGCAGCCGTTCCATCACCGTATGCAACCGCCGCGCGCCGATATTCTCCGATCGTGAATTAATCTGCGCGGCCATCTCGGCCAGCGTATCGACCGCGTCGTCGGTGAAGGTCAGCGTGACGTGCTCGGTCGCCAGCAGTTCGGTGTATTGCCGGGTCAGAGCGTTTTCCGGCTCCTTTAGAATGCGGACGAAATCGGCCCCGGTAAGAGCTTTTAACTCGACCCGAATCGGGAAACGGCCCTGGAATTCGGGAATCAGGTCCGAGGGCTTGGAGGTATGGAATGCGCCCGAGGCCACAAACAAGATGTGGTCGGTACGGATCGCACCGTATTTCGTATTCACCGTCGAGCCTTCGACGATCGGCAACAGATCGCGCTGTACGCCCTGGCGCGAAACGTCGGGACCCTGGGCGGAATCGTGACCGGCGATTTTGTCGATCTCGTCGATAAACACGATGCCGGACTGCTCGGCGCGCTGCGTCGCCTCATGCGCAACCGCGTCCATGTCGACCAGTTTCGCCGCCTCCTCCTGCGCCAGCAGATCCAGCGCCTCGGGAATCTTTACCTTCCGGGAGCGGGTTTTCTTCGGCATGATCTGGCTGAACAGGTCCTTCATGTTCAGCCCCATCTCTTCCATTCCCTGCGGCGTGAACACCTCGACCATCGGTATCGATTGCGCGCTGACCTCGACCTCGACCTCGCGTTCATCCAGATGGCCATCGCGGAGCAGGCGCCGTAGCTTCTCGCGGGTATCGCGATGGGATCCATCGTCCTCCGGCGCTGCAATCTGGCCTTCGGGACTGACGATAGGACGGTTGCGATCCCGGCTTTGGCGCGGAAACAAAATATCGAGCAGCCGTTCCTCAGCCGCCTCGCGGGCGCGCACGGCCACGCGTTCGCGCTCCTCCTCGCGCACCATCTTGACCGAAATTTCCGCCAAATCCCGGATGATCGACTCGACATCGCGGCCGACGTAACCGACCTCGGTATAGCGCGAGGCCTCGACTTTGATAAACGGCGCTTGCGCCAGCCGTGCCAGCCGCCGCGCGATCTCGGTTTTGCCGATACCGGTCTGGCCGATCATCAGGATGTTCTTGGGCGCGATTTCGTCGCGCAACTCGGGCGGCACGTTCTGACGCCGCCATCGATTGCGCAAGGCAATTGCCACCGCGCGCTTGGCCTCGTGCTGGCCGACAATATGGCGGTCCAGTTCCGAGACGATCTCGCGCGGGGTCATTACGTGCGGTACGGACATGGAGCAATCCCGATGGGGTCTGAGGCCACTTTTTGCGATGAATCGAGCTGAATCGCCGGACAGCGAAAAATCTTCAAGCCAGTTCCTCTATTATAAGCTGATCGTTGGTGTAAACGCAGATCTCGGCCGCGATATGCATCGAGGCTTCGGCGATCGCACGGGCGTTCATGGTGGTGCAATGCCGGACCAGCGCGCGCGCGGCGGAGAGCGCGAAGTTACCGCCAGAGCCAATAGCAAGCAGGCCATCGTCCGGCTCGAGTACATCGCCGGCCCCGGAAATAAGCAGTGAATCCGACAGGTCCGCCACCACCAGCATCGCTTCGAGGCGGCGCAGAACGCGATCAGTGCGCCAATCCTTCGCCAGCTCGACTGCCGCACGGCGCAGATTCCCGCCGAATTCCTGCAATTTACCCTCGAATTTGTCGAACAGCGTCATCGCATCGGCGGTCGAGCCGGCGAACCCCGCCAGCACCCGATCGTTATGCAAACGCCGCACCTTGCGCGCAGTGCGCTTTATCACGGTCTGGCCCAGGCTCACCTGGCCGTCGCCCGCCATCACCACGGCGCCGTTATGGCGCACGCTGACGATCGTGGTGCCGTGCATACTTGCCGATTCGTCACGCTCGTGGATGGGCACGGCGATAAACCTCTTGCAGATGACTCACGCTGACGTGAGTGTAGCGCTGAGTGGTGGCTAGACTCGAATGCCCCAGCATTTCCTGAATCGATCGCAAGTCGGCCCCGTGGTTGAGCAGATGAGTCGCGAAGCAATGCCGCAGGCCGTGCGGGCTGATCGCAGTCGCCACTCCGGCCTCGATCAATCGCTGCTCGACGATCTTCTGGACCCCACGAACCGATAATCGAGTGCCGCGAAGATTGGTGATCACCGGACCATCAGGCTGCCACGCGACCGGCATCGCACGCCGCCAATCGAACAGTGCCGCCAGCGCCGGCTCGCCAATCGGCACCACGCGATCCTTGCTGCCCTTTCCCGCCCGGACGGTTACCATCCGCAATTCTTCGTCAATGTTTCGCCAGTTCAAGCCCACCAACTCGCTGACGCGAAGGCCGGTCGAGTACAGCGTCTCGACGATTGCCAGATCGCGCAACATTGCAGGTATGCGATCATCGGGTTTCGTTTCGATGGGTACCTCAATCAGCCGCACGACGTCATTTTCGCCCAGCACAGTCGGCAGACGCCGCTCCGTCCGTGGCGATCTGATTGCACGCGCGGGACTGGCGATTCCGATAGTGGCCTCGCGATAACGAAAGAATGCCTTGATCGCGAACAGCTTTCGTTGCACGGTGTTGCGCGCCGCCTGCTTCATCAGGGTGGCCAGGTAGCTGCGCACGTGGTTGTCCGTAATCGCGGCCAGGTTGACATTTTCGCCACTGTCGTCAATCGCAAAACCCTGCTCAATTAAAAAGCTTCGGAAGTGAAGCAGGTCGCGAGTATAGGCCATCACGGTATTGCGCGATGCTCGTGATGCACCTCCCAGCGCCGCCGCGAACGCCTCGACCTCCGCTGTCATCTCGCACCTCATCTGTCCGAAGGCTATGCTACCAACTGGCTTTTAAGCGCAAAAGGTAGCCCTGAGTCTCGTGAACTGCTGGAAGTGCGGGCAGACTGTCGATACCAAAGAGCGGATCGGTTTCCGCGATCATTGTCCGAAGTGCGACCGCCCGCTGCACACCTGCGTGAACTGTGATTTTTACGATCCCGGCTACAACAATCAATGCCGTGAGCCGATGGCCGAGCGGGTGGTCGACAAGGAGCGCTTCAATTTTTGCGAATATTTCGTGCCATCCCGGAAATCTCATGCCGCCAATCGCAGCAACGCGGCCAAGGATCAGCTCGAATCATTGTTCAAGAAGAAAACGTGACGCGATCGCCGCAATATAGCCTGCTTCGCCACGTGGGATGGCCATAAGGCGTATGACGGCCGATAAAAAGCTGGCGGCAATCGTGCTGGCGGCAGGCTTCGGCACCCGCATGCGCTCGGCCCTGCCCAAGGTGCTGCATGAACTCGCCGGCCATCCGATGATCGTCCGGGTGCTCGAGACAATCGGCGAGCTGGGAGCGGAACCCACGATCGTGGTGGTCGGCCATGGTGGGAATCAGGTTGAGCAGGTGATCGCTGACCGTTTCGGCGGCCGCGGCATCCGGTTCGCCGATCAAAAGCAGCCGCGCGGCACCGGTGATGCGGCGCGATGCGGCATTGCGATGCTGTCGGCGGATTTCGCGGGCGAGGTGCTGATCGTTTGCGGCGATATGCCGCGCGTATCGGCGGCAACCCTGCGCCGCTTCGTCGCCGAGCATCGCACCAGCGGGGCGCAGCTCTCCCTAATTACTGCCCAAGTGGACGACGCGGCCCGCTACGGCCGGGTGATACGCGATCGATCGGGAACCGTGAGCGCGATCGTGGAAGCGGCCGACGCCACGCCGGCGCAACTTGCGCTTCGAGAGATCAATACCGGCGTGTACCTGTGCGCGGCGGATACCTTGCGATCCGCAATCGGACAGCTACGGCCGGTCAATGCACAGGGCGAGTACTATCTGACCGATGTGATCGCGATCGCGAATGCCCGCGCAGACCGGGTTTGCGCCTGGGTAGCGGAGAATCCGGCCGAGTTCGGCGGGATAAATTCGCGCGAGGAGTTGGCAGCTATGGAAAGCGGGATGCGGCGCGAGATTAATCGCCGCCTGATGGCGGCGGGCGTCACCATGATCGACCCGGCCACCGCCTATATCAGTGAAGAAGCCGAGATCGGACGCGATTGCGTGATCGGTCCCAACGTTCAGATACTGGGCCGCTGCCTCATCGGCAACGAGGTGCGGATCGAGGGCACCGCCTGGCTGCGCGAGGTGGTAATCGGCGACCGCACTCATCTGAAGATGGGCGTGCGCGCGGAACAATGCCGTATCGGGGAGGATTGCGAGATCGGCCCGTTCGCCAATCTGCGGGCCGGGACCGAACTGGTGGGCCATAACCGGATCGGCAATTTCGTTGAAACCAAGCAGGCGCGGATTGGCCGCGGCTCCAAGGCCAGCCATCTGAGCTACCTCGGCGACGCGGATATCGGCAATGACACCAACGTCGGCTGCGGCGTGATCACGGTCAACTACGACGGCTTCGACAAGCATCGGACCGAAATCGGCGATCGATGCATGATCGGCTGCGACACCCAGCTCGTCGCGCCGGTCAAAGTCGGCAACGATGTATATGTCGCGGCCGGCGCCACCATCGTGCGCGAGGTGCCCGCCGGCGCGCTGTGCCTTTCGCGCCATCCGCAGGCGGTGAAACCCGGATGGACCGAGGGCTGGCGCAAGCGCCATCGCAAGGACGCTGCTACAGACGCGGAAAAGTCCGATCGAGGCCATCGCGGGGGAAACAAATAAAATGTGCGGAATTATCGGGTACGTCGGATTGCGCGAGGCGTATCCGCTCCTGATCGGCGGCCTGCAACGGCTTGAATACCGCGGCTATGACTCGGCCGGGGTCGCCACACTGGCGCAAAACGGCAGGCTGGAGCTTCGGCGCGCGGTTGGGAAACTCGAAAACCTGCGCCGCACAATTGAGCACACTCCGCTCACTGGAACGATCGGAATCGGGCATACGCGCTGGGCGACGCATGGCCGGCCGTCGGAATCCAATGCCCACCCGCATCAGGCCGGGCCGGTCGCTGTCATCCACAATGGCATCGTCGAGAACTACATCGAATTGCGCGAGGCGCTGGTCAGTCGCGGTCATAAGCTGCGATCCGAAACCGATACCGAACTGATTTCCCATCTGATTGAAGAGCGTCTGAAGGACGGCCGCGGTCTGGGCGACGCGGTGCGCGCCGCGATTGCGGAATTGCGCGGATCGTTCTCGATCGTGGTGTTGTCGGAAAGCGAGCCGGGCACGCTGGTCGCCGCCAAGACCGCGACCCCGTTGATTGTGGGACTGGGCGAGGGCGAAAACTTCATCGCCTCGGATATCCCGGCGATCCTTGAATATACCCGCAACGTGATCGTGCTCGAAGATGGCGAAATGGCCGAAGTGAGCGCCGGCCGCGTGCGGCTGATGAACTTCGACGGTAGCGAAATCGAGCGCCAGCCACGCCGGATCGAATGGGATGCGGTGGCCGCCACCAAAGCCGGCTATCAACATTACCTGCGCAAAGAAATCAGCGAACAGCCGCAAGCCTGGATCAATACGCTGGCCGACCGCGCCAGCGCGGGGTCGGGAACCGTGCGCCTGGAGGAAGACCCCTTCGGGCCGGGCGGTCCGGAAGCCACCCGGCGTATCGTGATGGTCAGTGCGGGGGCCTCGTGGATCTCTTCGCTGATCGGGAAATTCATGATCGAAGAGCTGTGCGGAATTCCGGCCGAGGTGGACTACTCGGCGGAGTTTCGTTATCGCAGCCCCGCGATCGACTCGCAAACCATGGTGATTGCGGTCTCGCAGTCGGGCGAGACCGCGGACACGCTGGCCGCGATGGAAGAGGGCAGGCGGCGCGGCGCCCGCATAGTCGCGATCACCAATACGGTGGATTCCTCGATCGCACGCCGGGCCGATGCGCGGCTGTACACGCGATGTGGCCCGGAGATCAGCGTCACCACCACCAAATGTTTCCTGACTCAGATCGAAGCCTATTATCTGTTCGCGATCCACACGGCGGCGCGGATGGGGCGGCTGGATGAAGCCGAGGTCGAGCGGCGGCTGCATCCGCTATTCGCCATTCCGGCGCAGATCGAGAAGGTCATTTCGACGGAGAAACAAATTCAGAAGATCGCGCGCAAGTACGGCCGCGCGACGGATTTTCTATACCTGGGACGCGGGATCAATTACCCGGTGGCGCTCGAAGGCGCGCTCAAGCTGAAGGAAATTTCCTACATCCACGCCGAAGGTTATCCGGCAGGCGAGATGAAGCATGGGCCGATCGCGCTAATCGACGAGGAGATGCCGGTGGTGGTGATAATTCCCAATGACAACGTGTTCGAGAAGACCCTGTCGAATCTGAAGGAAGTCGAATCGCGCAATGGAAGGATAATCGCGGTGACCGACCATCGCACGCCCGAACTCGAAGAGGTGGCGTGGGAGATTATCGAAGTGCCGGTGACCGATCGGATGCTGATGCCGGTGCTGACCACCGTTCCACTGCAACTGCTGGCCTACCATATTGCGATCTATCGAGGCACCGACGTCGATCAGCCGCGCAACCTGGCGAAATCCGTCACGGTGGAGTGATCGTCCCGCGTTCGCAGTCAGGCCCCCTTCCGTACCTTCCACCGCAACCAAACGGGGGAAGGAATCAGGAACGGCTATTCGTTAATCCATATGTGCCGGAGCGGCCCGCTCCCCGAGAATTTTCTTTGCATGGTCCATATGACTATAGTAGTCATATGGTATGTCGGCTATGAAAGAAATCCAATTAAAAGATGCCAAGGCTACATTGTCCGCCGTGGTCGATGACGTGACGCATGGAAAACCGTACGTCATTACCCGCCATGGGCGGCGTGAGGCGGTACTCGTTAGCTACGAGGAGTGGCAACGGCTGTCACACGTGCCCTCCTTTGGACGGCTGCTGATGGCGGCGCCATTGGAGAAAAGCGATTTGCCTGAGCGTAACCGCAGACCGCTTCGCACCGTGGATTTCTGATCATGTATCTGGTGGATACCGACGTTCTTTCGCAGGGTGCGCCACCCGCGGGAGTGGCCTCGCCGGCGCTGGTGGCGTGGATGGATCGCAACTCAGAGCGCCTCTTTCTATCGGCTATCACCATCGCTGAAATCGCGGACGGTATCGCTAAGACGCGCCGTGGCGGCGCGCGCCGCAAGGCCGCCGCTCTGGAGGGATGGCTGGAGGCTCTGCTGCATCTCTACCATGCTCGCGTGTTGCCCTTCGACGTGCCGGCCGCTCGCAAAGCCGGCCAACTCTCCGATCGCGCGCGCAGCAAGGGGCATGCGCCCGGGTTCGCCGATGTCGCCATTGCCGCGACCGCCTCGGCGCATAGCCTCATCGTGCTGACACGCAATATGCGCCACTTCCTGCCGTTGGAAATTCCGGTGCACAATCCATTCGAGACCCTGCCGTAACGGACTCGGAACTTAATTCAACTGGCGGACGCCGTTCGCAGTCAGGACCCCCATCCGTACCTTCCCCCGCAACCAAACGGGGGAAGGGACGGATGGGGGGTGCTAGGATTACGGGGCGGGCGGCGCGGGTGCCTCGACCGGCGCTTCCGGTTGGGCCGGCGCTTCGATCACATACCCGCACTCCTCTTTCTTCGGGCATAACCAGCGGGTGCCGTTGCGCTTGGTGGTCTTCTCGACCAGGTACGGCGAGCCGCATTGCGGACACGGCTGCGGCAGCGGCTTGTCCCAGGATGCGAACTTGCACTTGGGATAACGATCGCAACCGAAAAAAATCTTGCCGCGGCGGCTGCGGCGCTCGAGCACCTGGCCTTCCTTGCAGTCCGGGCAGGTGACGCCGGTCTTGACCGGGTCGGCCTTGAGCCGCTTGATACCGTCGCAGTCGGGATAGCCGGAGCAGCCGAGGAACTCGCCAAAGCGCGAGCGCCGACGCACCATCGGCTTGCCGCATTTCTCGCAAACCTGGTCGGTAGCCTCGGGCGCGCTTTGCTCGCGCGCCGTGATATTACCCTGATCGTCGCGCGTGAACTCCTTGGTATTGGTGCATTTGGGATAGCCCGAACAGGCGAGGAACTCGCCGTTGCGGCCCCATTTGATCACCATCGTGGCGCCATCGACTTCGCACTTGAGTTCGGTCGGAATACCCTTGCGTTTGAGCTCGGGCATCTTTTTGGAAGCATCGGCCAGACGCTTTTCGAAAGGTCCGTAGAAGCGCTTGAGCGTCTTGACCCAGTTCTCGCGGCCTTCCTCTATATTGTCGAGCTCGCCTTCCATCTGGGCGGTGAAACTGACTTCGAGAATATCCGGGAAGGCCTGCACCAGCATGTCGCTGACGATCCGGCCGAGCGTGGTGGGTCGTATCCGCTTGCTGTCATCCTCTTCCACATACTCGCGATTCAAGATGCTGGTCATGATCGCGGCGTAGGTGGACGGACGCCCGATCCCTTTCTCTTCCATCTCCTTGATTAGCGTCGCCTGCGAAAAACGCGGCGGCGGCTGTGTGAAGTGCTGCTCGGGGATAAAGCCCAGCAGCTTCAGCAGCTCGTCTTCGCTCAGTTGCGGCAGCGTGGCTTCCCCGCTTTCATCATCGATCTGCACCTCGTCGCGGCCTTCGGTATAGACCCGCATGAAGCCGTCGAACTTGGTCACCTGACCGGTGGCGCGGAAAACCGCGTCGCCCGCTTCGATATCGATAGTGGTCCGATCGTACACCGCCGGGCCCATCTGACTGGAGACGAAGCGGTTGTAGATCAGGGTATAGAGCGCAAGGCCGTCCTTATCGAGATAGTGTGAAAGCGATTCCGGATCGCGTTCCAGTGCGGTTGGGCGAATCGCCTCGTGGGCCTCCTGCGCCGATTTGCCGGAACGATAAAAATTGGGCTTGTCGGGCAGATAATTGGCGCCGTAGCGCTGGCCGATATAGTCGCGCACCGCGGCGAGCGCCTGATCCGATACGCGCGGCGAGTCGGTGCGCATATAGGTGATCAGACCGACCGCGCCCTGGTCGCCCAGCTCCACGCCCTCGTACAGGCGCTGGGCGATTTTCATGGTGCGCGAGGGCGAGTAATAAAGCCTGCGGGAGGCCTCCTGCTGCAGCCGCGAGGTGATGAACGGGGGCGCCGGATTACGCCGGACCTCGCGTTTTTCGATCTTGGCGACCTTGAATTTTCCGCCCTCGCAGGCCGCGATAATCTGGTCGGCCTCGGGCTTGCCGAGCTTGTAGGCCTTGTTGTCGATCCGGTTGCCCTGATGGCTGTAGATGTGGGCCTTTAACGGCGGCGGTTTTTTAGCTTCCAGGTGGGCGTCAAGCGTCCAGTATTCCTCGGGCCGGAAGGCTTCGCGCTCCTTCTCACGCTCGACGATTATGCGTAACGCGACCGATTGCACCCGGCCGGCCGAAATTCCACGCTTAACCTTGTTCCACAGCAGCGGCGAAATCTGGTAGCCGACCAGACGATCCAGCACGCGACGGGCTTGCTGCGCATCGAACAGGTTCTGATCGAGGTCGCCGGCTCGTGCGATCGCGTCGCGCACCGCCGCGGGCGTGATCTCATGCAACAACACCCGGTGAACGTCGGCTTTGACCTTGCCGAGTTGGTCAGCGATATGCCACGCGATCGCCTCACCCTCGCGATCGGGGTCGGTGGCCAGGTACACATGAAGCTTGTCCTTGGCTGCGGTGCGGATCTGATCCAGCACCTTCGCCTTGCCGGCGATCACGCTGTATTCGGGCTTAAAGTCGTGCTCGACATCGACCCCGAGCTTGCTTTTGGGCAGGTCCACCACGTGACCCACCGAGGCGGTCACCTGATAATCCGCGCCGAGATAACGCTTGATGGTCTTCGCCTTGGCCGGCGATTCAACTATGACGAGGTTCTTACTCACCCTCTAAAAGCCTCCTGCACATAATCCACCCGGGTATCCATGTCTGCCGAGCATCCTGTCCGAGCTACGACAGCGAGAAAAGCTTGCCCGGGTGTTGTGCGATGACCCCCCGCAGTTCCAAATCCATTAGTAACCTAAGCACGGTCTGTGCCTTCAGCCCTGACTGATCAATTATGGTATCGGCGTGGACTTTGCCATGCTGCTCAAGAAAATTTAGCAGATTGCGAACATCGTCGGGCTCGCCAACGCCGATTTGGGGGCGATCTGGTCTTAGATCGGCTATTTTTAGCGAATTTCCAGTCAACTCCGGTTGATTTTGACCGGATGGAGTTAAGGCTGCGATTTTAGATTCGGCGGGCGCTAAAAAGCCGCCGACCAGTTGCGGCGCCAACTCCTCGATCACATCCTCGACGCACTCCACCAGCCGAGCCCCCTCTTTCAAAAGACGATTGCTGCCCCGGCTGCGGCCGGAAAGCGGGCTGCCGGGCACCGCGAAAACCTGACGATTCTGTTCGAGCGCGGTGCGCGCGGTGATTAACGAGCCACTGCGTTCGGCCGCTTCGACCACGATAACTCCCAGGCTCAAGCCCGAAAGAATTCGGTTGCGACCGGGGAAATTCTCCGCGACCGGCGGCGTTCCCACTGGCAACTCGCTAATCAGGGCGCCATCGGCGGCCACAATCTCCTCCGCCAGCTTGCGGTTTTCAGCCGGATAGATCACGTCGATACCGCATCCCATCACCGCGACGGTCCGCCCTTGCGCATCGAGGGCGCCCTGATGGGCTTCGGTATCGATACCCCGCGCCAATCCGCTCACCACGGTAAAGCCCTTGGCCGCAAGCCCCAGCCCCAGCCGGCGCGCCATGTGTCGTCCGGCCTCGCTGGCGGCGCGCGCGCCGACCACCGCGATATATCTGGTCTGCTCGGCCGGCAGCTTGCCGCGCACAAATAAATATGGGGGAGGGTCAGCTATCTCGCGAAGATGGACAGGGTATTCAGAATCGGTCCAGCGAACCAGCCGCGCGCCAATTCGCGGCAGTTCGCATAACTCTCGTTCGAGCGTGTCGAAAGCGGCGAACTCGCGGATCCGTCGCGCGGTCGTCTTCGGAATGCCGGTGGCGGCCAACTCCTCCAAAGTACCCGAAAAAATTTGCTCCGGGCTTTGAAACTTATCGAGCAGCAGGCGCGCGAAACGCGGGCCGACGCCGTGTACGCGGCGAAGCGCGAGCCAGTAAGCATCAGGCGTTGCCATTCAAAAACGATCGGCGTGCGGTCGACATCCAGCCATGCCGGATGGGAAACTTATCTTGACCCGATGCATGTAATCAAATACTAAAAGACCAACCTTCGTAATTTGCCTATCGCGCCACCTACCTTCGCAGGATAGGATCTTCGCAGGGTAGGATGATAATGAACAGTTCAAATGGCAGGCCGGACCGGGGCGGGGAAGTGAATGGCATGGATTTAGGTGGGATGTCCGCCAAAGATAAGCAAATACTTATTTTCAGCTTTTATCGAGACGCCGAGTTACGCGGCGCTCGGCTTTTGTTCAACCTGATTGGACATTTGAAAGGCGCCGACGCTCAGCTCAGAATGTCGCGCCATCTGGCCGACGAAACCCGGCATGCATGGCTGTGGACCAAGCGCATCTCCGATCTCGGTGGCGCGCCGGTGATGATCGACGACGGTTATCAGCGGCGGCTCGGGCTGCGGACCGGGGTGCCGAAAAGCATTATTGATCTGCTGGCGCTGACCGTGGTGGTCGAGGAGCGGGCGCGGAGCCGTTATGAGGCGCACGCCGCGTTGCCGGACGTCGATCCGGAGACCCGCGAGGTGCTCAAGGCGGTCACCGAGGACGAGACCTGGCATCTGGCATGGATCGAACGTGAAATGCGCGAGTTAGCGCGCGCCCAAGGTGAGGAGCAGCAGGCCGACGCGGCGTTGGAACGCTACCGCACGATCGATCGCGAGGTTTACGCCACGTTGGCTGCCGACGAAGCCGAAATGATGCGCGCCTGAGCACTACTCCGAATTTGTTAATTTACCCTTTAGCTTTCAGCAGCGCATCGTTAAGCGCCTGACGCATCGAGGCGGCCGCTTGAGCGGCAGCCTCGCCCGGTGAGGCGCCGACCTGCCCCGTGTACGCGTACATCAGGCTGCGGCTGGCGTTGACGATTACCCCTGATCCGTCCGCACGCGCCGCGGCGATCGAATCGGGCGCGCTCGCACCCTGCGCACCATAGCCCGGCACCAGAATGATCGCTTGCGGCATTAGCTCGCGCGCCCGGCGCGCATGCTCCGGATAAGTTGCGCCGATCACCGCGCCGACCGGACTGAAGCCATCAGGTCGTGCGAATTCAGCACCCCATCCATGCACCCGAGCGGCGATTTTTTCCCATAGTCTGCCGCCGCCGGCGGCTTCCAAATCCTGAAACTCTCCGGAAGAGGGATTCGAGGTCTTAACCAGCACGAACAGCCCACGCCCGGCTTTGACTTTGGCGATAAACGGCATGATCGCGTCGCTGCCGAGATATGGATTGACGGTAACCGCGTCGCAGCCGAAGTCGCCGTCGCCGAGGAATGCCTCGGCATAGGCCGCGGAAGTCGATCCTATATCACCCCGTTTCGCGTCGGCGATCGTCACCAGGTTGAGCTTGCGCGCAAGTGCGATCACCTCGCGCAGCGCTTCCAGTCCGGCCAGCCCACGCGCCTCGAAAAAGGCGAGCTGCGGCTTGATCGCGATCACATGCGGCGCGCAGGCCTCGACGATCTCGCAACAAAAACGCGCCAGCGTATAGCCCGGCGGCACGCCGGGGATAGCGGCGGTATCGAGTTGCGGATCGACGCCGAGCACCGCGATACTGTTTTTATCGCGCTGCGCCTGGCTCAAGCGTTCAAGAAAGCGGTTGTGGATCGGACTCATCGGTACCGGGTGTTACGGCAGCATCGATGGGATGTCAAGTGTTTTAATTTGAATTTGCCCGCTCGCGGCCCTCGTAGAGGGAAATAGCATTCGGAGCGTAAGGTGGATGGGCGGTATCCATCGCGGTACAATCGTACGCTTGATGGTTCGCGTTGGTGATGGGTGTTTGCGGCTGATGGACGAAAAGATGCCTCGGGCGCTGCGCATGACGCCAGCGATGGCCAGCGTGACGGATCGCTATGGTTTGTCGAAGAACTGGTTGATTCTGTTGGACAATTGGACGGAGTGCGTCGTTATGCTGGTACGGACTAGGGCCATTTATTAAGCTCTAAGCCGTGGCCATTGAGCTGAAAATCAAGTGGGACGGTACCGCGTCGGGCTTGGCTGAAAATCGGCTGAGCCTTAGTGCGTTCGGAGCGTCCCTTCCATTGCTGCTCGGCGGATTGCGGCGAATCGCATCAAATATCGTTCGCGATGCTATGGATGAAAAGCAGGCCACCACGGGTCGCTTGGCGAAGGCTGCTAACCAACTGGACATTGAGATAACTGACCTCGTGAAGGGTTCGACCGGATTCCAAAGCGTCGTCAGCGTTAATACTCCTTCGGGAGCGACTTTCCCTCTATTCGATTTAGCCGAGCGCGCCGGATACGGATTGCTCGAAGCGCTAGATGCTGAAGGCCACGGTATTCCAAAGAATTTGCCTATTCGGCGGTTCCTAGCGTCGCTTCCGCAGGGAATAACGGAACAAGCCTATTCGCTTTATCAGAATGGCAGCGTCCTCAGAGAGGTTATTCTTCGAGATGCGGTTCTTCCCGAAATACCTGCGGAGGTGCCGTACCTCGTTCAATATCTTGGCAGCGTAGTCGGTGTCGGATTCCCACCAGGGAAGGCTGAGGTAAAAATCAAGGCTGAGAGCGGCAGTACTGCCACGCTCGTCGCGACTGCTGAACAAGTTGAAACAGCTCTACAACTTCGGCAATCGGACGTGATCGCGCTTGGCGTTGTACACGATGGGAGCCATCGGCTGCTAAACCTGCGAGACGCGAAAGAGGAACCAAAGCCCTTTGTTCGTGAGTCGGCCATTTATGGTCGCTGGCAAGGAGTACTCAAGAGGCTTGCTCAGTGAGTGCTCAGCCGTGGACGGCTTTCATTTCGGTGGAAGCTGTTGTTCAGATTCATAAGGATTGTGTCGCTCGTTTTGGAGGTGATCGGACCGAATCACCTCAGCGAGGGTGCGTCGAGAGGAGTCTGGGCGCAGCGTGGAACGCCGAACTTTATTCCGAAGATACCGACTCAGTTCATGGGTTGTGTTTTGCAGGATGTCTCCTCTTCTACCTCGCTAAAAACAACTGCTTTGTCGATGGCAATAAGAGAGTTGGTTGGGCGAGTTGCATGGAAGTGCTCGGCAAGCTCGGCCTGACAATAGAGGCAACGGGGGAAGAATGCCAAGAATATTGCCTTTCAATGCTGTCGCCAGATTCAAGGGCTGTTAGAAACGCAATTGACGTGGCTCGATAGCTTGCTCCTCGGCTCGTCACACTCTGATCTTCCAAATTCGGACATCCCCCTCACTGCTGGGGAGGTTTGACAGAGCGTTATCCCCTGAAATACTCTCAGCTACTTGCGCACTGACTCCGTTCATCTTTAACCTGGGTTCAATCCTTACGCTTCTAATCAGGCTTTCGATTCATGTTTGACACGCTGAGCGACCGGCTCGAAGGGGTTTTCAAAAAACTTCGCGGTCAGGGCCGGATTACCGAGCGCAATATCGAAGAGGCCCTGCGCGAGGTGCGGGTCGCGCTGCTCGAGGCCGACGTCAATCTCAATGTCGTCCGCGACTTTATCGAGCATGTACGGTCGAAATCGCTCGGGCAGGAGGTGCTGCGCTCGCTCACGCCCGAACAGCATCTGCTGCGATTCGTCGCCGCTGAACTGACTCAGGTGATGGGCGGTCAGGCGCGCGAAATCGACTTGAAGGTTCGCCCGCCGGTCAAAATCATGCTGGTGGGCCTGCAGGGTTCGGGCAAAACCACCTCGCTCGCCAAGCTGGCGCGCTTTCTCAAAGTCGAGCGCAAACGCCGCCCGCTGCTGGTTTCGACCGACGTTTACCGGCCAGCCGCGATGGAGCAGTTGCGCATATTGGGCGCGCAGATCGACGTGCCGGTAGCCGACAGCCACGAAAACGAGGACCCGGTCGAGATCGCATCGCGCGCGATGAAGCGGGCCGAAATGGGCGGCTTCGATGCGGTCCTGATCGATACCGCCGGACGTTTACAAATTGACGACGCTCTGATGGCCGAGTTGGTGCGGCTGAAGGCCGCCACCCAACCTCATCAGACTATCCTGGTGGCCGATGCGATGACCGGGCAGGACGCGGTCAACGTGGCGCAGGGATTCAACCAACGGCTGCAGATCTCGGGCCTGATCCTGACCAAGCTCGACAGCGACGCGCGCGGTGGCGCCGCGCTGTCGGTCCGCGCCGTCACCGGCGCGCCAATTCTGTTTGCCGGATTGGGCGAAAAGCTCGAGGCTTTCGAGGTCTTTCATCCCGATCGGCTGGCCTCGCGCATCCTCGGGATGGGCGACGTGCTGACGCTGATCGAAAAGACGCAGCAGAACTACGACGCCACCCGCGCCAAAGAACTTGAAAGAAAGTTCAAGAAAAATGAATTCACGGTCGAGGACTTCGCCGAACAGTTGCGTACGATCCGCAAAATGGGATCGCTCGGCGAGTTGCTCGGGATGATTCCCGGCTTGAAGAAGATTGCCGGTCAAGCGGATTCTGAAGAAACTCAAACCGAACTGCGGCGGATTCAGGCGATTATCGATTCAATGACTCAGCAGGAACGCCGTAATCATCTGCTGCTGAATGGGCGGCGGCGAGTGCGAATCGCAAGCGGCAGCGGCACCTCGGTGCAGGAAGTGAACCGGTTCGTCAAACAGTTTGAGCAGACGCGGAAGATGATGAAAAAATTTACCAAACTTGGCGGCGGCGGCGCGGGCATGATGCGCGGCCTGGGGTTTGGGAGTTAGAATGGATAAGGAGACACGCTGATACATGGCATTGGTGATTCGGCTACGCCGTCAGGGCAGCCGCAAAAGACCTTTTTACCGGATTGTGGTGGCGGACTCGCGGATGCCGCGGGATGGCCGCTTCGTCGAACAAATTGGCACCTATGATCCCTCGACTGAGCCGGCCAAAGTCAAGTTCCGCATGGAAGAGGCGCAGCATTGGCTGAAAGTCGGGGCGCAACCAAGCCAGACGGTACGCAAGCTGTTGGAAAAGGCGTCCAGCGCCGCCATGCCCACCTGAATCGCGACCACCTCCAAGGAGCCCGACCATGAAGGAGCTTGTTCAGTTCCTGGCACAACAGTTGGTCAACAATCCTGACGCGGTCGAGGTTAAAGAGACGCAGGGAGACACCGCCTCGGTGCTCGAATTGCGCGTGGCCAGAGAGGACCTGGGCCGGGTGATAGGCAAACAGGGCCGGACCGCCAAGTCGATCCGGACCATCCTGAACGCCGTCGCCTCACGCACCAACCGCAAGGTGGTCCTCGAAATAATCGAAGACAAGTAGGCCGACGATGGCTCCAGACGACGGCTTACCGCCCGCTAATTCGCTGGGCGCCGCGCCGGTGGCATCTTTGCGGATCGGCGTTATTGCCGGTGCGCACGGACTAAAGGGCGCCCTGCGGGTGCGGCCCGACAACCCGGATTCGACCATGCTGACGCCTGGGATGACGATAGCCGTCGAGCGCGCGGGCCGCCGCGAGGAGCATCGGATCGTGCACGTAACGCCGATCGGCCATGGACGGCTTCGTCTCGGATTCGCCGATATCACCGATGTAAACGCGGCGGAGGCGCTCAAGGGCGGCGTACTTATGATCGATCCGGCAGGTTTGCCGCCTCCCGGCCCCGGCGAGTTTTACTTTTTTCAGGCGATCGGATGCGAAGTGATCACGATCGATGGACGAAGGCTCGGCAAAATCGAGGAAATTTTCCGTACCGGTGCGAACGACGTGATGGTGGTACGCGACGATAATGAACATGAGGTTCTGGTGCCTGTGATCGCCGACGTGATTCGCTCGATCGATCTCGGCGAAGCGCGCCGCGTGACGATCGATCCAATACCGGGACTGCTCGACTAGCCCCCGCCATCCGATGGAATTTCACGTCATCACGCTTTTCCCCGGCATGTTCGAGTCACCCCTGGCGGCCGGGATGGTCGCGCGTGCGATCGAAGCCGGGCTGATCAGCGTCACCGCCCATCCATTACGGCCCTTCGGACTTGGTTCATACCGGCAGGTTGACGACGCGCCATATGGCGGCGGCAGCGGGATGGTGATGCGTGCGGAGCCGATCGCCGCGGCGATCGACGACGTAATGGGGCAGCATCCGGGACTGATGCGTATCCTGATGACGCCGCAGGGCGAGCCGCTCGATCAATCCATCGCGCGCGAACTGGCCCGCGTCCGCCCCGGCCTGCTGCTGATTGCCGGCCGCTATGAGGGTATCGACGAACGCATACGGTCGATCGTCGATCGCGAAATCTCGATTGGCGATTACGTACTTTCGGGCGGCGAATTGCCGGCCATGGTGACGATCGAGGCGGTCGCGCGCTTGATCCCAGGGGTGCTGGGCAATCCTGAATCGCTAACCGAAGAATCGTTCGGCGCCGATACGCTCGAATATCCGCACTACACGCGCCCGGAGGAATTTCGTGGAATGCGGGTGCCGGAAATTCTGCTGAGCGGCGATCACGCGCGAATTCGGGCGTGGCGCGAGGCGCAGGCGCTCGATCGTACCCGCCAGCGCCGTCCCGACCTTTTGCGCCGCGGCCGTGGCTGACCTGTTTATCGCGCTGGTTCATTATCCGGTGCTCGACCGCAACGCCCGGATCGTCACCTCCGCGATCACCAGCCTCGACCTTCACGATCTCGCCCGCTCGGCGCGGACCTACGGCGTGCGCCGGTTTTTTATCGTGCATCCGGTAGCGGAACAGCGTGCTTTCGCGACCAGCGTGATCGGCCATTGGCAGGAGCATCCGGGTCGAGTGTTCGACTCGCGCCGCGCGGAGGCGCTGGCGCTGGCGCAGGTGGTCGGCGGACTCGACGAGGCGATCGCGATCGCTGAAACGCAATCCGGATCGCCACCGACGCTGGTCGCAACTTCCGCGCGAACCAGCGAGGGGATCAGCTACGAGAGCCTGCGCGGCAAGCTCGACGATTCTGCGGGAAGCCCGGTCCTGCTGCTATTTGGGACGGGATTCGGATTGGCGCCCGAAATTATGCGGCGGGCGAACCTGGTGCTGGCGCCGATTCGTGGGGTCGGCGATTACAACCACTTATCGGTCCGCGCTGCCGTCACCGCAATTCTGGATCGGTTACGGGGGATTTAGCGGGCTGCCGCGATCAGAGCGCTGCGATTGAGTATATCGGCTTAATAGCGGCGTGGCTTTATATACGCCTGCACGGGAAATCTCGAGGCCGGGGTGGCCTGGTTGACATCGAACCGCCCTCCGTATGGTGTAATCGTATTTACGCTCTGTCCTCCGCTATCTGCTCCCCGGTTCGAGCCGCACCCATTGAGCAGCAGCACCAGAAAAAGGCCCACGGCGAGCGCAGCGGCGCGGAAGGAATTCACGGGGGGACTTTACCACGGGGCACCCTACTTTCAAGATGTAAGGCTTTTTCTTAACTCAGCCGGCAGCGCGAGCCGCATGGTTGCCTGACGATGCCAATCTCTATAGATTATCAACCTCAACTTTAGGGTCTTAATTCCCATGAACAGTGTAATCGAGAAGATTGAGGGGCGCGCCCTCCGGAGCGACCTGCCTGAAATCAGGGTGGGCGATACGGTGCGGTTGCAGGTCAAAGTGGTCGAGGGCGAGAAGGAACGGATTCAGACCTTTGAAGGGGTCGTGATCCGGATTAATCGTGGCGGCAGCCGCGCTTCATTCACGGTGAGAAAGATTTCTTATGGGGTGGGCGTCGAAAGGATCTTCCCACTTCACTCACCGCGGCTCGATCGCATTCAGGTGCTGAGTCACGGCAAAGTGCGCCGCGCTCGTCTCTATTATCTGCGCAAATTGTCGGGCAAAGCCGCGCGCCTGGAGACCGCCAGCTAATCGGTATAATCGGAATTGGCGGGGGCGGATACGCCGGAGATATGTAGCTGCGCTTCCAGGCGAGCGCCTTCCGACACCGCCAGTTGTTCGCTTTCGATCCGTCCCGAGACTCGTGCGCGCGGCCCCAGCATCACATGCCGCGAGCCGGTGATCTCCCCGCGCACCTCTCCCAGCACCACCAGCCGCGGCGCTTTTATCTTGCCCTCGATCGATCCCGCTTCGGTGATCACGATCAGGTCAATCGAGCTCACTTCGCCGCGGAAATGGCCCTCTATACGCACCGGCTTATTGAACACCAGCTTGCCCGAAACATTGATGTTGGCGCCGACCGCGATGCTGGTAGGTTCTTCCACCCATGAGGGCATCGAAAACTGCAGCCCGGGCGTCTCAGCCATGACAGCCTGATTCCGCGCCTCGTACGTACCTGAATTCGACATAATAACGCGAGGTCCCTGCTCGATCCGGCTCAGGGTGCGGGGAAGACATGGCAGGCCACCGCGCGCCCGCCCTTACCCGTTTCCAGTCGCGGCTCAATTTTACGACAAACATCTTTCGCATACGGACATCGTGGATGGAAGCTGCATCCCGAAGGCGGATTCAGCGGACTCGGCACCTCGCCCGGTAACTTGACGCGCTCGGGACGCCCGGCAGCATCGATCGACGGTACCGCCGAAAGCAGTGCGCGCGTATACGGGTGATGCGGATCGGCGTAGATCTCGTCGCGGCCGGCCAGCTCGACGATTTTTCCCAGATACATGATCGCGACCCGCTGGCTGATGTGCTCGACCACCCGCAAATCGTGCGCAATAAACAGATAGGTAAGCTTCAGCCGTTCCTGAAGATCCTGCAGCAGGTTGATGATCTGCGCCTGGATTGAGACGTCGAGCGCCGAGACCGGCTCGTCGAGCACCAAAAAGCGTGGATTCACCGCCAGCGCCCGCGCAATCCCGATTCGCTGCCGCTGACCGCCGGAAAACTCATGCGGATGCCGGTTCAGCGCGTCGGCGTTGATTCCAACCAGGTCCAGCAGCTCGGCGATGCGATCTTCGCGGGCTTTTCCGCGCGCCAGGTGATGAATATCGAGACCCTCACCGACGATCGATCGCACCCGCATCCGCGGGTTCAGCGAGGAATAGGGATCCTGGAAAACGATCTGCATCTGACGGCGCAGATGGCGCAGTTCCTTGCGCTTGAGGGTTGCCAGATCGCGCCCGTCGAATATCACCTGCCCAGCGGTCGGTTCGATCAGCTTCAGGATCAGGCGGCCGAGCGTCGATTTCCCCGAACCCGACTCGCCCACCAGCCCCAGCGTCTCACCGGCCGCAATCTTCAGATCGACGCCGCTGACCGCTCGCACCGACAGCCGCTGGCGGAAGATCACCCCGGTTGAGCCGGCCGCAAATTCCTTGACCAGTGCAATCGTGCGCACCAGCGGCGCGTTTCCCGCCGCGGCGGTGGCGCCAGCGCCGACTGGCATTGGCGAACTAGACACGGATGCACGCCACGTAATGGCCGGGCTTCTTCGCTTCGAGCGGCGGTTCGATATGGGAACAATCTTCTATCGCCCGCGGGCACCGCGGATGGAACCGGCATCCGCTGGGCGGACTGGATGGCGAAGGAATGCTGCCGGCAATCGCCTGCAGCCGCCGGTGACGTGCGCCGCCGATCCCGGGTATCGATTCCAGCAAACCGCGCGTGTACGGATTCAGCGGATCGCTAAACAATTCGGCGCTGGAGGTCTGTTCCATCACGCGCGCCGCGTACAGGATGCTCACCTCATCGGCGTATTCGGCCACCACTCCCAAATCGTGCGTGACCAGAATTACCGCCAGGCCAAGTTCCTTTTGCAGGTCGCGAATAAGATCGAGAATCTGCGCCTGGATGGTGACGTCCAGCGCGGTAGTAGGCTCGTCGGCGATGAGCAGCTTCGGCCGGCACGCCAGCGCCATCGCGATCATCACGCGCTGGCGCATCCCGCCAGAGAGCTGATGCGGATAATCTCTGACCCGGCGTTCGGGATCCGCTATCCCGACCAGCTTCAAGGCTTCCACCGTACGCCGATGGGTTTCGCCGCGATCGGTGCGCTGATGCAACCGGATCGCCTCGCCAATCTGACTGCCGATGGTGAAGACCGGATTGAGCGAGGTCATCGGCTCCTGAAACACCATCGCGATTTTCGCGCCGCGGATGGATCGCATTCGCCGCTCGTCGATCGTCAGCAGATTCTGTCCCTCGAAATGGATCGATCCACCGGTCACGCGCGCCCGTTCCGGCAGCAGCCGCATGATCGACAACACGCTGATGGTCTTGCCGGAGCCGGACTCGCCGACCAGACCCATCAGCTTGCCCGGTTCGACCGAGAAACTGACGCCGTCCACCACCCGCACCTCACCGTCTTCATTAAAAAACGAGGTGCGCAGGTCTCTGACTTCAAGCAGCGCCACGATTCAAAAGGTTATCACCGCAGCGGCGACCGCCTCCAGCGCCTTTTCAAATCAGTACGAAATAGACGGTATCCAGACGCCGCCCGGCTCCTGGTAGATACCGAACGTCATCAAGGTCAAAACCTGCGTCACCCGCAGACCATGGGCGAGGCACCATCGCATCAGATCGCCGTTCCTCACCGGCACGAGAAAACCCGGCCCATACGCCTTCGCTGCCGCGATCAATGCCGCCATATCGTCGTTGGTCTCCGCCACCGCATGGCCGAAATAGGCAAGCGGCGTGGCATAACCGGTAATCCGTCCGGCATATTCGACGACCGCCGCGGTTTCCTGGTGAATGGCGTCGTGCAGCTCATGGCCGCGATCGAAGCCATGAATGCGACGGCACAAGTTGTTGCAGACCTCAACGTCAGCCTCGCTGGCGGGGCGTACTTCGCGTCCCGGAATGGCTATGCCCGGCGCAGTACCGGCAAAGCAGGCCAGTTCCTCGCGCGAATCGAAACCAAGTTTGGTGTACAGGCTGAGCGATCGTGCATGGTAGGCCGTCTGCACCAGGCGTACCCCGGCCGCGCGCTGCGATTCGGCCCGCCGTAGCGCGTCGGACATGAGCTGCCGCCCGATACTGCGATCCTGTACCGCAGGGTCCACCGTCAACGGACCGATCGCCGAAATTATCGAGCGCTCTTCCATGAACAGGCTGCCGGCGATTCGGCCATCGAGCTCGGCCACGGCGCAGTAGAATTTCGGATGCGCGAGCAGCATCGAAGCCAGCACGATGGCGATCTCGACCTTGGGAAAATCGGTCAGAAAATTATGCTGGCGGGAGATCTTGCCAAAAGCTTCGAATATGATGCGCCCGCAAGCGGCGGCGTCATCGGGGGTGCCAGTGCGCAGGTGTAATTCCATGTGTCACCCTCTTGTCAGGCGCGCGCGATTTCCGACAGCGCACGGGCAGTTTCGATCGGACGCGTGAACATCAACTCGTGGCCAGCTTTTATCGATCGCGTCACCGGTTGATCCAGCCGTCCCGAGAATTCCGGATGCCACACGCCGGGATGGCCCATTGCCAGATCGTCCTCGCAAATGATGTAGCCGGTCGGAATTCCGAGTTTGCGGAAACCGGTGAAGGGAATCGGTTCGACGATCGGACGGGTGGGCTGCGGCACCAGCGCGGCGAGCACAAAATTATGCAGGTCCGCTGAACCGTCCTGAATGTAATATTTTGGAAAATCCTCCGGCCGCACCATCACCGAGTGCGGGCCGGTCTTGTTGCCGCGCGACCCCGGACGCCCCGGTGCGATCCGTTCGAGTTCCTGCGCCGGTATCTCCCCGTCGATCATTACCATCGCGGTGGCGAAGATCACCCGCTTGAGCCGGCGCGGAATCTTCTCCGCCACCCCGGAAATCGTCAGGCCGCCAAGGCTGTGGCCGACCAGCACCACATCCTTCAAATTGCGTTCATCGATAAAGCGCGCGACGTAATCGACGTAGGTTGGTAGCGTCACTTGCGCGTGATCCATCGGATTACCGCAATGGCCCGGCAGATCGGGAGCGAAGCTGATGTCGCCGTTGCGCTCGAGATCGCTCATCACCGCCCGCCAGCACCATCCGCCATGCCATGCGCCATGAACCAGAACGAAATTTTCACCCATCGCTCAGCCCTCCGGGTTTTGGTTATCCGACGTTGCCGGGATCGAGACGGTCGCGCAGATGATCGCCCAGAAAATTGAATGACATGACGGCGAGAAAAATGAAAACTCCGGGAATCAGAATCCATGGATAATGCGCCAGCACCTGAACGTCCTGCGCCTGCGCGAGCAGATTGCCCCAGCTCGAAGCCGGCTCCTGGATGCCGAGTCCCAGCAGCGACAGCGCGCTTTCGCCCAGGATGAAGCCCGGAATCGAAAGCGTCGCCGCGACGATCGCGTAGCCCATCACCGACGGAATGATATGCCGCACCAGAATCCGCCGCCGCGAACCGCCCAGCGCCGCCGCCGCCTCGACGTAAGGGCGCGATCGCACCGAGGCCGCCATCCCACGAATCACGCGCGCAAAACCTGCCCAACTGATGAAGCTCATGATCGCGACAATCATGATGAAGGTTTCGACCGCGCTCAAACCGGCGGGAATCACGGCCGCGAGCGCGAGCAAAAAGTAGAACGAAGGCAGCGACATTTCGATTTCGGACCAGCGCATGATCAGGTTGTCGATGGAACCTCCGATATAACCTGAAAAAGCGCCGACCATGATGCCGAGTGAAAAACTGATGATTACGCCGATCAGTCCGACGCTCATGCTGACGCGCGCGCCATAAACGATACGCGAGAATAAATCCCGTCCCAGACCGTCGCTGCCGAGCATAAAGTACGGCGCGTCGCCGGCCGCGGTGGTGAACAGATGGCCATAGTGGAAAAGATGGATGTAATTCCTGTGCGCGTTAAGGTTTTCGTAACGGCGCGCAACCGGGTCGAACATCTTCACCGGGTAGGTGTAGAAAAATCCGCTGCCCCATTGCGCGGGCGGACTCAGCCGCAGGCTCATCGGCGGACAATCCGGCAAGCCGCGATACTGAATAATCGGATCGTAGGGCGCGAAAAAAGGGGAGGCGGCGGCGAACAAATAAAAAATCAGCAGACACCCGGCAGATACGCGTACCGGCCATGATGCACGATGCCATTCGCGTGCGAGGCCGGCGCGCCATCGTTGCGCTCCGGTTGCATCGGCCGCGGACGCCGCGGCGTCAAATGGCATTCCGCGCGCGATCATCAAGACTCCAGCGAGGAGAAGTCAACCCGCGGATCCACCGCGACCAGCGCAATGTCCGCCAGCAGGTTGCCCGCGAGCAGCAGCACGGCGCCCGTCAGCACCGATCCCATCACCAGGTACACATCAAGCGATCGCACCGCGTCGAGCAGCAGCAGCCCGAGCCCTTGCAGATTCATCACCGCTTCGACCAGCGCGGCACCGCCGAGCAGATCGGCCAGCGCATATCCCGCCATGGTAACGAACGGATTGAGCGCGTTGCGCAAGACGTGCTTGTAGATCACCACGCGTTCGCTAAGCCCTTTGGCGCGCGCGGTGCGCACGAAATCCGAATTTTTGATTTCGAGAATCTGCGAGCGCATCAGGCGCATCAGCGAAGCCATCCCGGCGGTGCCCAGAACAATCACCGGCAAAATCAGATGATTGATGCGGTCGGCGATTTTCGACAGTGGATCGAGATTGGCGTAATCGACCGAGAAGGTGCCCCCGACCGGAAACCATCCGGTACGCAGCGCCAGGTACATCAGCAGAAAGGCGAAAAAGAAATTCGGCACCGACATGCCGAAAAAGGCGAGGAACGAAAGTGCGCGATCCCAAATTGAATTCTGGCGGACCGCCACGACGATTCCGATCGGAATTGCGATCGCCCACGCGAAGATCATGCTCGAAAGCGCAAGAATGATCGTGTTGAGCGCGCGCGATCCGATCAAACTCACAACGCTGACCCGATAGCTGAGCGAGATCCCGAGATTCAGATGCAGCACCGCCCACAGCCATCTTCCATAGCGGACCAATAAGGGCTGATCGAGTCCGAACTGCGCCTCCATCTGCTTGATAACTTCGGGCGAGATTGAGGGATTCATCTGCAGATTGGACAGAAAGTTGCCCGGCACCAGCGACATCACCAGGAACGATAGGAAGGTGATCCCGATAATCAGCGGGATCATGTTGATTAACCGTTTGATGATGAAGCGCGCCATCGGAAACGATCCGGCGTTACCTACTCGGCCCGGAACTGAATCAGTTCAGGCTGATACAACCCCCATACGGTGGGGCGGTAGTTTTCGAGTGAATTCTTCCAAGCGTCGAAACGCTGCTCGCGCACGGTTTCGATAATCGGCAACTGATCGTGGAGAATCTGCTGGATTTGCCAGTAGTAGGGTGCACGCTGCGACGGATCCATCACCGTCGTGCCCTGATCAAGCAGCTTATCGATCTGAGCTTCCCATGGAGTGGCGGGCTTTGGCTCCGCCGGGTCCCACAGATGCAGGTTGCCTGAAGAGCGCAGGAAGTTCGCGCCGTTATTGGGCTCGATCGTGCCGGTGAAGCCGATCAAGACGCAATCCCAATCGAAACTGGAATCGAGCCGTTCAACCAGCGTGGTGAATTCGAGCGGACGGTAGTTCACCTTGATTCCCAGACTAGCGAGGTCCTGCTGGAATATCGCGCACATCTGATCGCGAATTTTTACGCCAGTGTTGGTCGTCATGCTGAATTCGATCCGATGGCCCTGTGGATCGGCGCGAACGCCCGGCCGGATCAGGTGGTAGCCGGCCGAATCCAGAATTTGTGCGGCGAGCTTCAGATCGAAGTCATAATCCTTGAGATTAGGATTGTGAAAAATTTTGTTGGCCGGTGAAATATCGGCTACCGCCGGTTGCGCGAGCCCCTGGAAGCACAAGTTGATCATCGCGCGCTTGTCCACCGCATGCGCCAGCGCACGCATGAAATTGAGGTCGGTAAACCATCGCAGACGTGGATCGGTCACGCCATCGTGCACGTAATGGCGCGGGTTGCGGTTGAAGGCGAAGAACAGCGATCCGGTATCGATACCGATCTCCTGGGTCGTGATTTTGAGCGCCGCCGCCTGCTGCTTGAGCGAGGCCACTTCTTCGGGCCGCGGCGCATAAACGTCGATTTGCCCGGAGAGAAAACGCAGATACTGGGCATTCTGATCCTGCACGATCAATTGCGTCTGTCCGCGCAACCGTGGCAGCACCTGATGGTCCACGCCCTTCATCCAGTAATCCGGGTTGCGGCGAAACTGCACGAGCTGGCTCGGCACATAATCGGTCATCTGGAATTGTCCAACGCTGATGATTTTTGCCGGCGGCGTGTCGATTCCCCACACCTGCTCGTAGCGTCCGGCATCGAACAGCGGCTCGAGCACATGCGCGGGCAGGATCGGAAAACCGATCGCGTACAGCAAGGGCGCGAATGGCCGCGGCAGGGTCATCCGAACCGTATGATCGTCAAGCGCCTCGACCTTGATCGGTTTGCCGTCCACCGTGATCGACGGCCGGATGCTGTTGGGGACATGCGGGTCGTACACCACTCGCATCGTGAACACCACGTCGTGCGCGGTGACCGGCTGGCCGTCGCTCCAGTTCATACCGGGACGCAGATGGAAGGTGATTGAACGGCCGCTATCGCCAATCTCCCAGCGCTCGGCAAGATCAGGTTCGGGCAAAGTGGTGAGCGCATCGTATTTGACCAGCCCCTCAAACAGATTGTCGAGCACCGCACCCGAACCCGCGTCGGTCACCAGAATTGGGTTGAATGTTTTCGGATCGGTGGTGGTGGCCGTGTAAAGCACCTGCGCGCGCGCGTGATCCATAACCGGGCGACTGACCCGGCAGCCCGCCACCGTCACGACCGCCATCAGCGCGCCCAGCGCCATCGACATGGCGGACAATTTCCTAGCTGCCCGGAGCGCCAGCGGGTTGGACCTGATCAAGATCGATCTCCTTGGTGGAAGGTGCGGGGACGATAACAAAGCTGGCCGGCAAAATCTCACCATTTACGATCGGCCGTTTAAGCGTGAGTTTCAGCGCGGTGCCCGCAACCGGAAACTTGGCGTCGATTTGGTAGGGGAACCATAACGCGCCGATATTTTGATAGTCAGAATAGTGAACTTCATAGAGCAAGCGGCCATCGCGATCGCGTTCGCGAACCGTGTTCAATTGTTGCCCGGCGAATATCGCTTCGCGCGTAGAACCATCGGCGGCCGGGTACTTGAAGACGATATCGCCGGCGGCGTCGAAAGCGGCCTGCACCTGGCTGGCGTCACGATCTATTCCCGGCGCGACCGCCAGCAGCAGGTCAACCGCGGATTCCGGCTCCATGGGAATCCTCAAATAGCGGGCGAGCGTGACGGCGCTCGCGGTTCCCCGCATAATCAGATTTTTCCCCGGTTCGAAGATTTGCAGCCGTTGACCATCGACCACGATCACCAGCACCACTCCAAAGGGTGAACTGGCCTCGATCCGGATCCGGGCAGGACGCCGAACGACGATCTGCTCGCTCGCTTTCACATGCTGATCGGCGTCGCGATATTCCATCACCGCGCCGGTGGTAAGCGAACGCAGGGTGCGGTCGCGCTCGATCATCATGGCGGTCAAGGCTTTCACCTGCGCAGGGTCCGGAACTGGCGCCGACGGCGAGGACGGGACGATATGGGCGGTCGCGCATCCGCCGATCGCAAGGGCGATTAGTGTCAATGCGGCACACAGCAGCCACCTGCCGTGCGCCAGGGCGCAATCGCGACTAATGACTTTGAGCGGCCTGGCCGGCATTTTCCAGGCCTTGCAGCTTGCCTTTCAGCCGCTCGACCTGGTCAGTTTCCGACGCCTTCTTGAGCGCAAGCTGATATTCCCGCCGGGCCTCGAGCGGCCTGCCGAGCTTGCGATAGGCGTCGCCCAGGTGCTCGGTAATGGTTGGATCGTCGCTGGTAAGGTTCACGGCGCGTTGCAACTCTCCAATCGCCTTGGCGTATTGGCCCTTTTGGTAATACACCCAGCCAAGGCTATCGATATAAAACCCGTCTTCAGGTTCGATATCGAGCGCCCGCTTGATTAGTTTTTCGGCCTCGTTCAGGTTCCGCCCGTTTTCAGCATAGGAGTAGCCAAGATAGTTCAGCGCCGGCGCATTAGCCGGATTAAGATCGATTGCCTTCTGCATCTCGGTCACGCTCAGTTGCTTCTGATGGTTTTCGTCATAGAGCGCGCCGAGCGTGAAATGATATTTGTCATTTTTCGGATCGAGGGCGACCATCTTCCGGGCCAGTGCGATCGCTGCCGGATAGTCCTTCTTCTCCTGATAAACGCCGATCAGAAAGCCCATTATTTCGGTATCCGCCGGCTTTTGCGCCTGGGCCTGTTTCAGCGATTCGATCGCCTGATCGTAATTTTTCTGCTTATCGTAAAGATAGGCGAGTTGCAGGCGCGCGTCGACGTAATGCGCGCTGCTGTCGGGGATTTCCTGGAACTCCGCAACCGCTTTGTCGTTCTGATTGAGCTCGCTGTAAGCGGCGCCCAGGTAATAGCGCACGGCCCAGTTCTTCGGTTCCGATCCGAGCACCAGGTTGAACTCGGTGGTGGCTTCGGCGAAGTCGCCACGTTCGAAATAGAGCAATCCGATTTTGGTGCGGGTATCGGCCGGATTGGTTTCGAGCTGCTCCAGCCGTTTGAACTGCCCCATCGCGGCGTCGTATTTTTTCTGACCGACGTACAACTCCGCCAGCCGCTTACGCACCAGCTCATTGTTCGGATTTAGCTGCAGGACCCGTTGATAGTAGCCGATTGCCTCTTTGGGCTTACTCTCGATTTCGCGCAGCAGCGCCAGATCCAACAGCACCAGCTCGGATTGCGGATTAAGGTTAAGCGCCTGCCGATAATAATGCTCGGCCTGATCGTAATTCTTGGCCGCAACCATCACGCGGCCCGCGTAGTAGTAGCCCAGAAAGGAATCGGGATCGAGTGAGATCAGCTTCTGAAAGGTCTTTTGCGCCTGATCGTAATCTCCGCGTTTCGCGTAAAGCGTCCCGAGATAGAGATAAGCCTCCTGGCTGTCGGGCCGCAGCGTCAGGACAGTCTTATATTCCTGCTCGGCGGCCTGGTCATTTCCCAGCGCGGATTGAATTCCGGCCGCCAACAGGTGCGCATCGGCCGATTTCGGATCGATTTGGGCCGACTCGTTAACCTGGTCCAGCGCGCGCTTCAACTCGCCGTTGCGTACGAACAGCGTCGCCAGGCGAAGCCGTAGCAGGGAATTTGCCGGATCGTACTTTACCGCCTGCTGGTAGTCATCGAGCGCTTCGGTCCGATCGCCCTGGTCGGTCGCCACCTCGGCTTTCAGGAAAGCGCCCATCGCAAGCGCCTGTGCGGGAATCTCGACCGGCCGGGCGCTGCCGAACGGATGCTCGCCAGCGGCGCTCGCGTCGCCGATCGGAAATCGATCGTAATCAGTGCGTAATGTCGAGCAGCCGGAGCATACCAGCGTCACCGCCAGCGTTGCCGCGGCGCCCGCAAAAAAACCTTTCATCAAATGAGGAATTCCACTGGAAAAATTGAGATGTACGACTAACACAGCAGTTTCCGAGGTTCAACGTGGACCATCGACGTTGACCCTGCGCCCTGATTACCCTCCGGTTCAATAGCCTTGCGCACGCCAAGCCCGGGCGCAACCCTTCTTAAGGTCATCGAACAATACTAACTCACCCGCATACGGATATTTTTACTCCTCCGGAACAGATTCGTGCATCTTACTTGCTCGCGCCGGCCCGCTCCGCTACACGCTCAGTCAGGACTAGCAATGAACCCGGTCAGCTTCGGCGATCAGCCCCCACCCATCGAATCGGCGCCTGATCGCGATTGCGCGCCGGCTTCAGTTCGCAACGGTCTCGCAACTCACCGGCTTAAGTTGCTCCCGCTGATATGCCTTATGTACCTGACCGTCAGCGGCGGCGCCTATGGAATTGAAGATGCGGTTCGCATCGCGGGACCGCGCCTCGCCTTACTGCTGTGCCTCGCGGTGCCGCTCCTGCTGAGCCTGCCGACCGCCCTGATGGCCGCCGAGTTGACCGCGCTAATCCCTGCGCAGGGCGGTTTCTACCAATGGGTCAAAGAGGCCTTCGGGCCGTTCGCCGGCTTCGCCGAGGTTTACCTCACCATCCTGTATACCGCGGTTGATATGGCGATTTACCCGGTGCTGTTTTCCGCCTATCTATCGTTCCTCATTCCGCTGAACGCCATGGCGCAGGCGGGCCTCGGGATAGTTCTGGTGTGGATCGCCGGCCTGCTCAATCTGCTCGGAATCCGCCCGGTCGGCCGGACTTCGGTGGCGCTGACCTTCATTCTGCTGCTGCCGTTCGCCGCGATGGTTCTGCTCGGGAGTCCCCACCTGCTTCACTGGCGTCCTCCCGGCGGGCAGCTAGCCGGCCATGATTTCCTGGGCACCCTGGGTGGCGGCTTGAGCGTGGTCATCTGGAATTTCTGCGGCTGGGAGAACTTGAGCGTGGTGGCCGCCGAAATTCACGAGCCGCGACGCAACTATCTGCGTGCGATCGGGATCGCGATGCCGATCGTGATCCTCGGATATCTGCTGCCGCTGGCGGTCGCCCTCAACGGTGCTTCCAGCGGCGCCGGCTGGCAAACGGGGTCGTTCGCACGGGCCGGCGCGGCGATCGGCGGTCCGCTGCTGGGAGTCGCAATCGGTATCGGCGGCGCGATCGGATCGTTCGCCATCTTCGAGGCCGCGATGCTCTGGGTGTCGCGGATGCCATACGTGCTGGCATCGGAAAACTACCTGCCGAAAGCGCTGGCCGAAGTCTGGCGATCGCGCGCGCCCGCCAAATCGATTTTGCTTTGTTGCCTGATCTTCACCCTGCTGGTGCCGCTCGGGTTCGTCACCCTGGTGGTGCTCGATGTGTTTTTTTATATGGGAGCGTTGATGCTCGAAATGGCGGCGCTGGTAAAGCTGCGCCGCCTCCAGCCGTCGCGCACGGGACTTTTCGTAATCGGTGGCGGACGTTTGGGGCTGGCCGCCGTGGTGATCGCACCGATTCTGGTCTGGCTTGCCACTTTTGGGCTGGCTCTGTCCCAATCGCCGGGCCACCAAGACTTCGTGATCGCGATCATCCTCGCGCTTGCGGTATGGCCGGTCTACAGCTTCTGCCGCCGCCGCTACGGCGGTCCGGCCCAGGCTTCTTCAACGCGCGCGATTTTTGCGCCGATACAGATCGAACAGCGCGAATCCGGCGATCACCAGCGCGTGCGTGATCTTGCCGGACGCGATTAGCCCGCTCACCTGCGCGGCGGGCACCATAACCACTTCGGTCTCCTCATCAGCGTTGGGAATCGGCTCGCCAACCTGGTGCGCGTCAAGCGCGAGATAGGTGTAACACCAATTCGGCTGAAACGCCGGGTTCGGATGCACCCGCCCGAGCGCAACAATCCGCTTGGCGTCGTAGCCGGATTCCTCGCGCATCTCGCGCCGCGCGGCGCTTTTGGGACTGCGATCTTCCGGATCGACCATGCCGCCCGGAATCTCGAGCGTGAAACCACTGATGCCATGACGCCACTGGCGAACGAAAACAATCTGATGGCCGGCCGTGAGCGGGATAATATTCACCCACGCCGGCGCTTCGAGGATGTAGAAATCCTTCGTCCCGCGTGCGGTATGACGTGATCGACGCCGCGATAGGTCGAAAATGGGCGTGGTTACAAGCTGATCGTCAGTCACGGTCTCCCATTTTCCAACCTTCACATCCGCCTCCACTTCGTCCGCCACCGATCACTCAGGCTACGCGATCGACATCTGAAGAAATCAGCCGAACAGCCGGCGATATTCGATCGCGGGACAGCGATCCATCACCACCGTCATCCCGGCCGCCTGCGCGGTGTGCGCCGCTTCGAGGTTAACCACGCCGAGCTGGCACCATAGAATACGCGCGCCTTTGCGAATCGCCTGATCGACGATTTCCGGCAGATGCCCCGGTTGCCGAAACACATCGACCATCTCGATCGGATCCGGAATCGAAAGCAGATCGGGATAGCATCGCTCGCCCAGTGCTTCGATCAGTGCGCCGGCGGAAAGTGTCGGGTTAACCGGGATGACGCGAAAGCCCTTCTGGCGCAGCAACTTCGCGATTCCGAAGCTGTCGCGAACGGGCCGGTCCGAGCATCCCACCACCGCGACCGTCGCGGGCGTCGAAAGGATCGCCCGGATTTGATCGTCGGACGGGTTGATAAACTCGGGCGCGGGCATCTCAATTTTCGCTGAGCAGTCGGTCGACCACGCGCGGAACCAGCCGCATGATTTCGTCGCGGCAGTGCGCGAAGGCTTCGTGGCCCTGTTGCATCGGATCTTCGATGTCACCCGGCTCGCTGGCAAAATTTTTGAACCGCTCCATGCGTGGCAGCGGGAGATCCGCGAATGTTTTATGCACGGCGGCGGCATGAGCCTCGGCCATCGCCAGGATCAGGTCCGCCTCGGCAATCATCTCCGGATGACGCTTCAGATCGTTCGAGGTCAGCTCATCGTCAACCGCGATACCGGCCTCGCGCAGCGCCATCCGCGTATCCAGCGAGACCAACGCGCCATCGCGCGCATAGGCGGCAATTCCAGCCGACCGCACTTGCACCAGATGCCCGGCGCCGCGCGCCCGTAGTTCGCGCAAAATCAGATGTTCCGCCATCACGCTACGGGCGGTGTTGGCCGCACAAACCAGCAGCACCGATCGGAAGCGCGGCGTACGACCCGCGCCGTCAGGAATTTTGGAATCCGTCACCGGCTTACTATGATTCGCCAGCACCCTCGGCCATCACCGCGGCCATGCTCTCTTTTTTGCTCAGGCCCTTGGCCAGCTCCTCTTTGAGACGGCCGCCCAACGCCACCGGATCCCAAACCCCGCTGCGCTGCTGGACCTTGGCCACCGAATGCCATCCCTTCATCAACCAGACCGCTCCCATACCGGCGCGAAACACCTCGCCGTGAACGTCCTTGGCGTCATCGCTCGCCAGCCAGCATACGACCGGCGCGACGTGAGCGGGGCTATGCAGATCGAACTCGCCGGTCTTGGCTTCGCCCATCGAAGCGCCGAGTTGCGGGGTAGCCTCGACTGTCATTCGAGTGCGCGCCAGCGGCGCCACCGCGTTTGCCGTCACCCCGTAACGATGCAGCTCGCGATCGATAATCACCGCCATCGCGGCGAGCGCTGCCTTGGCCGCGCCGTAGTTCGATTGGCCGGCGTTGCCGAGTAGTCCCGAATCCGACGCCGTATTGATGATGCGTCCGTTGAGCATGTTGCCGTTTTTATGCTGCTCACGCCAATAGGCGGACGCATGGCGCGCGGTATTGAACGATCCTTTCAGATGCACCGCGATCACCGAGTCGAAATCTTCCTCGCTCATATTGAAGATCATTCGATCGCGCAGAATACCGGCGTTGTTCACCACAATGTTGAGCTTGCCGAAATTGTCGATCGCGCACTCCAAAATCCGCTTGGCGGATTTGAAGTCGGATACGCTTTCGTAATTGGCCACCGCTTCGCCGCCGCCGTTGCGAATTTCCCTGACCACCTCTTCGGCTGGCGAGCGCGATTGCCCGGTGCCATCGAAATGGCCCCCCAAATCGTTAACCACCACTTTGGCCCCATGCTTGGCCATCAGGAGCGCCTCTTCACGGCCGATTCCGCGGCCCGCGCCGGTTACAATCGCAACTTTTCCGTCCAATAATGCCATCGCTGGGCTTCCTCTGTTACTTCAGCTGTTCAAAAAGCATCAATCTTAGGGTCAAGTTCTGGATAGACTCGCCCGCCCCGTCAAGTCAAGGCGCACCGGCACGCTAACGCTTCACTAGCGTGCCGGGCGGGCTGCCGCCGCTTCGGGATCGAGCTTGCGGTACTCGGCCGCGACGCGGCTGTGATGCCGCCCGTAAGCGAAATAGATAATCAGCCCGATACCCATCCAGATGAAAAACCGCTCCCACGTAATTCGCGGCAGACTCGCCATCAGGTAAAAGCAGAATATCACCCCCAGGATCGGTACGAGCGGCACCAGCGGGGTCCGGAACGGACGTTTCAGGCCAGGCTCCAGATGGCGCAGAATCCAGATGCCGAGGCATACCAGCACGAACGCGAACAGGGTCCCGATATTGGTTAGCTCGGCGATCTCCTGAATCGGCAGCAGCGCCGCGGCAATCGCCACCACAACTGCGGTGATGGTGGTCGGGATGTACGGAGTCTTGAAGCGCGGATGTATTTTGGAGAAGGCCGGCGGCAACAAGCCATCGCGCGAGACCGCATAAAAGATTCGTGATTGACCGAGCAGCAGCACCAGCAAAACCGAGGTCAGGCCGGCTACCGCGCCGAGCGAGATAATTCCCGAGAGCGCCTTCAGTCCGCGGATCACGAAGGCCGAGGCGAGCGGGGCGTTGATATCAAGGATGCGTGCCGGAACCATCCCGGTCACCACCGCGGCGACCAAAACGTATAGCAGCGTGCAGGCGAAGAGCGAGCCAAGTATCCCGATCGGCAAATCGCGCTGCGGATCGACCACTTCCTCGGCCGCAGTCGAGACCGCATCGAATCCTATATAAGCAAAGAAAATCACCGCTGCGCCCTTCATTACGCCGCCCCATCCGAGCGGAGCGAACGGACTCCAGTTCGAGGGACGCACGTAAAATGCCCCCACGACGATCACGATTCCAATCACCACCAGCTTGATTCCGACGATCAGCGAATTAAACCGGGCGCTCTCCGAGATGCCGACATAGAGCACCGCGGAAACCGCCAGTACGATCAGCAATGCCGGCAGATCGAGGATCGCGCCGGGAGCAGACCCCGGGGCATGGCTCAACGCGGCAGGAAGATGAATCCCAACGCCCTCCAGAATCACCCGCAGGTAGCCGGACCATCCGACCGCGACCGCCGCCGAACCTACCGCGTATTCGAGCACCAGGTCCCAGCCGATAATCCAGCCGACCAATTCGCCCATCGTGGCATAGGCGTAAGAGTAGGCGCTGCCCGCCACCGGAATCATGGCGGCGAATTCGGCGTAGCACAGCGCCGCCATCGCACATGCAAAGCCGGAGACGCAAAAAGAAAGCACGACGGCCGGACCGGCATATTCTTTAGCGGCCACGCCGGTAAGCACGAAGACGCCCGCCCCCACGATCGCGCCGATTCCGAGCAGCGTGAGATCGAACGCCCGCAGGGCGCGTTTGAGTCCGCCCGGCGCTGCCGCCTCGCGCAGCAGCATCGCGACCGGCTTGCGCCGCAGCATCTGCGCTCTCAGATCATGGTTTGAATCGCTCATGCGTTGGCACCGCGGGAAGCGGTGATTGACCGAGAGGCTTACCCGACCGCACCGGGCGGTTCAACTGGGGATGTCAAATCAGAAGCGAATCGTTTACCAGGATTGATAGCCGCCATCGACCGAGATCGTGGATCCGGTGACATAGCTGGCCGCCGCGCTGGCGAGAAAGATCACCGCTCCGCGAATTTCTTCCGAGGTTCCGAGACGGCCCATCGGGGTGAAGCTTTCCATCCGCTCACGATATTTCGGCTTGGCGATTCCGCCTGCCGTGGCCTCGGTTGGAATCCATCCGGGCGCGATCGCGTTGACCAGAATTCCATAGCGCGCCCATTCGATCGCATGCTGGCGCGTCAGGTTGGCGAGTGCGCCCTTGGCGGCGGTGTAAGACGCCAGCCGGTAGACTGCGCTGCCGTATGCCGCCAGTACCGACGTGATGTTTATAATCCTGCCCGGCCGGCCCAGTTCGATCAGCCGCGCGGCCACCCGCTGCGAGAGCACCATCGGCGCGGTCAGGTTGGTAGCGATAGTCGCGTCCCATTGATCGCGCGCAAAGGTCTCGGCCGGACCGGTCGGGGAAATACCGGCATTGTTGATCAGGATGTCGACCTCTCCGAGTTGGCCGCGGACCAGCGCCAGCGTGCGATCGATTTCTTCATCGTAGGTCACATCGCAGCCGGCGGCAAAAGTCCGAACGCCATATTTTTCCGCCAGTTCGGCGGCCAGCGCCGCCACGCGATCGGCACGACGCGCCACCAGCGCCACGTCGGCACCGCCAATCGCCAGCGCATGCGCGCATTCGACCCCGAGTCCGGATGAAGCGCCGGTCACCAATCCGGTATGGCCACGCAGCGAGAACAGTGAATCCAGTGAGTTCATGACTTTCAATTGGCGAAGGCTTCGGCGGCGGCTTCGCGGGCGGCCGCGATCGCTCGATCCACATCTGCCGCCTCTATTCCATAATGAGTTACCGCACGAAACACGGTCGCGTTGCGTGCGGAGACCAGTACGCCACGATGCTTGAGGGCGGCTTCAAAACTGGCCGCGCGAGGCGCGCCGCCCTGCACTTCAAAGAAGACCATGTTGGTGCGCCGACGGGCCTGCTGTACGCGAATGCCATCGATCGGCTTGAGTCCGTCGGCCAGCACCTGGGCATTGCGATGGTCTTCGGCGAGCCGGTCGATCATGGTTTCCATCGCCACTATACCGGCCGCCGCGATTATCCCCGCCTGACGCATGCCTCCACCCAGCGTCTTGCGGATTCTACGCGCGCGATCGATAAACTCGCGGCTGCCGCATAGCAGCGATCCGACCGGCGCGGCCATCCCCTTCGACAGGCAGAACGAGACCGAATCAGCATGTCGCGCAATCGTACGCGCGTCGGTTTCGAGCGCCAACGCGGCGTTGAAGATGCGCGCACCATCAAGATGCACCGGCAGGGAGCGCCGATGCGCCAACTCCGCGACGCTCGCCATATGGGCTAGCGCAATCGCCTCTCCACCGCATCGATTGTGCGTATTTTCGATCGTCACCACCGCCGCAAGCGCGAAATGCGGGTCGGCCGGCAGGTCCAGCTCGGCCGCCAGCACGTCGAGCTCAAGTTCGCCTTCGGCCGTGTTGGGAATCGGGGTCAGGATAATTCCACCGAGCGCCGAGGCCCCGCCACCCTCATACAGGTTGCTGTGCGAGAGCGAACCGACCAGCGCCTTGGTGCCGCGTGGGCAATGCGCAAGGAGCGCGATCAGATTGCCCATGGTGCCGCTCGGCACCAGCATCGCGGCCGGTTTGCCGATCTTGTCCGCGGCGAGCGCCTCCAGCCGATTGATCGTCGGATCCTCGCCGTAGACGTCGTCGCCCAGTTCGGCGCGCGCGATCGCCTCGCGCATCGCGGGAGTAGGCAAAGTGACGGTATCGCTACGTAGATCGATCAAAGTTGCACGGTTACGCGGTTGACTGCTGCTCTTATTTTCAGTGGCGAATAGCGGTCAGGCCGGGAAGATCGCCTTGACCACCTCATCGATCGCGCGCTTGCTTTCGGTCTCGTCGGTCAGCGACCAGGTAACCGCGACGGTGGCCGCGCGCTGCGGCGCGATACCCTGTTGAATCAACTCGCCGGCATAGATCAGCAAACGAGTCGAAGCGCCCTCTTCGAGGCCCGAGGCTTTCAGATGGCGGACCTTCTCACCGAGCAGGGCCAACTGGCCGGCTATCTCGGCACTCACGCCCGATTCATGCGCGATGATGGCGGCTTCCTTTTCCGCCGGCGGATAGGTGAATTCGATCGTGACGAAACGCTGGCGAGTGGAATGCTTCAGGTTCTTCTGGATGCTCTGATAGCCGGGATTGTAAGAAATACAGAGCAGGAAGCCGGGATGGGCCTCCAAAGTTTCGCCGCGCTTCTCGATCGGCAGAATGCGCCGATGGTCCGACAGCGGATGGATCAACACGGTGGTGTCCTTGCGCGCTTCGACCACTTCATCCAAATAACAAATGGCGCCACGGCGGACGGCCTGGGTGAGCGGTCCGTCAACCCATACGGTTTCGTCGGCCTGAATCAGAAAACGACCCACCAGATCGCTGCCGGTAAGGTCTTCATGGCAGGCGACGGTGATCAATTCGTTGGGCCCGTTGGCAAGCTCGGCCAGCCGATGCGCCATATGTTCGACGAAGCGCGTTTTGCCGCATCCGGTTGGCCCCTTCAGAAGGACCGGCAGCCGCGCCCGGTACGCGGCGGAAAAAATATCCGCCTCGTCACCGACCGGCAGATAAAACGGCGCGTTGCCGGGATCGAGATGCCGGACTTCGGGCGTATCCTGAGTGCCAAGGCGGGTATCGAAATTTTTTAACTTAATCGCCATTTTGCGCTCGCAGGGTTTGGAATAGAAAGTTTAGAAAATCCGCGCGCAATTCATCATGACAGACTTGCGCGCCGTGGACTGATCAACGTGCCTCCCGGCGTATCCTTCACCTCGTAGCCCTCCGCGATAATCCGCAGCCGCAATTCATCGGATCGTTGGAAGTCCTTCGCCGCGCGGGCCGCATCCCGCTCGCTGCGCAATTTCCGTACAGTTTCCGGGAATTGCGCCTGCGCGGCCAGCCGGCGTTCCTCAAGTCCCAGCCCCAGCACACTGTCGAGCCGCCGCAGGCTATGCCAGATCTTCCGATCCTGCCGCCGGTAGGCTTCCCCCACCAGATCCAGCGCCACCGCCAACGCTCGCGGAGTATTCAGATCGTCGGCCAACGCCGCGGCGAAGTTGCGCTCATAGTCGAGCGCCCAGTCGGAATCAGCCGCCGCCGCAGCAGCATCGTCCGGCAAAGCGTAGGCGAATTCCCAAAAATACTCCAGATTTTTCTGCGCCCCGCGCGCCGACTCGAGGCTAAAGGCCAGTTCCGATCGATATTTCGCGCCGAAGCAGAACAGCCGGAACGCCAACGGATCGATCCCCGCCGCAGTCAGATCATCCACCAATGGGAACTTGCCGGCGCTCTTGCTGATCTTCGCCCCCTCCATTCCGAGCAGGAAGGCATTGTGGACGAAATAGCGTACGAACGGATGGCCCGTCGCGCTTTCGGATTGGGCAATCTCGTTCTCGTGATGAATCGGTATGTGATCGAGCCCGCCGGTATGAAGGTCGATAGTTTCGCCGAGATATCTGATCGACATCGCGGAACATTCGATGTGCCAGCCCGGATAGCCGCGGCCCCAGGGACTTTCCCACTGCATGATGTGCGAGGGCTGATTCAACACCCACAGCGCAAAATCGTGCGGATTTTTTTTGTCGGTCGAATGATCCAGCCGTTGGCCAGCGTGTTGCTCGTCAAGGCTTTGGCGGGACAACCTTCCGATTCGGTCGGGCCCGCGCCATTTCTCGACCTCGAAATAAACTCCGCTGTTGGTGACGTAGGCATAACCGTGATCGATGATGCGCTGGATCAATACGATCATATCGCCAATATGATCAGTCGCCCGCGTGTAATTCATCGGCGGCTCGATATTAAGGGCGGCCAGATCGCGCTGGAACTGGGCGATGTAGAAGTTCGCGATTTCGAGCGGCGACTTGCCCTGCGCGCGCGCGGTCTTCTCGATCTTGTCTTCGCCCTCGTCTTCGTCCGAGGTCATATGGCCGACGTCAGTGATATTCATCACATGGCGGACGTCATAGCCGTGCAGGCGCATCGCACGTTTGAGGGTATCGACGAACAGATAGGCGCGCATATTGCCGAGATGTTGCGGCAGGTACACGGTCGGACCGCACGAGTACATCGTCGCCAGCGGAGGATTAAGCGGTATGAACTCCTCCACCTTGCGCGTCAGCGTGTTGAAAATCTGGAATGGTTTCATCTGAAACAAGTCAGCGGCACAAGCCTCGAAAACCCGCGATGGCTTCAGCCGGATCGAAGCGAATCCGATGAATTACTCGGCCGGTAACGATAACGCGACCTCGCGATTCGCTGGTACTGCCAGTCGGCGAGCCAAGCGTAACCCGGAATATACCAGAGGTAAGCCAGCGCGCCAGCAACTCCGCCCTGACGGCGCAGGATCTCATTGATCGCGCGCGCACCGCGGAACACCCGGCCACGATCGTCGACCGCATGCAGTTGTTCCATCAGTTGCTCGCGGCTCAGTTCCGGAAACGCGGCTCGCACCTGTTCGTCATGGAAATCAAGCGCGTCTATATTCCCGGAATTATCGAACTGACGCACCGCCTGCAGCATCGCACGGCACAGCTCGCAATCACCATCATACAACACCGCCAGACGGCCCGGCGCCGCATGTCCACGAGTTTGGCTGGAGGCCGTCATCGAATCCGCATTCAACCCGGCTATCGCCGCGAGATGCGCGGGTTGGTGGTGCCCCGCTTATGCTTTAGATTCTCGAGGTTTATACGCCATTCATAGCCATCGACCAGCGATTTCCAGCCGGCTTCGACGGAGTTGCTCGATTTCGCAAGCGTCGTCCACGACTGCTCGCCATCAGAAAACTTTTTTACCGAAAGCACTTCCGCCTCGGTCGATTCGCCCGCCGCATGGGTATAGGTCTCGGTTACGCGCACCGATTCCAGATAGGGGAAATATTTAAGCAGCGCGATACGCAAAGCCATATCGAGGGCGTGGACGACACCGACACCGCGCGCCGCCCCGGTCTCTTCGACCGCACCCACTCGCAACACCACGGTGGCGTCAATCGTCATGCGGCCTTCGTAGTGATCGTCGATTACGCGGCGGCGAATCACTTCGAATGGCGCGGCGTAGGCGGTCGAATTGCGCAACTCCTGCAACTCGCGCGAAGCCTGCGGAATTTCGGCCTCATGGAAAATCGATTCGTGCCCGATGGTCATCGCACTTGTCACCAATTATCGTTGCGGTCCACCATCCATTCAAGGCGGCCGCGAAGTGCAACCAGGTTAGAAAGATTAGTAAAAATAGATACAGCGGCCAGCCCGCGTCACATCGCGAGTCCGCCATCGATATGTATGACCGCGCCGGTGATATATGCGGCAGCGTCTGAAAGCATGAAGGCGGCCGTCGGCGCAACGTCCTCGACCTTGCCGAACCTGCCCAGCGGGATCATCGCGCGGGCGGCGTTACGATGCTCTTCGGCGAGCGCCGCCGTCATATCGGTTTCGATAAAACCCAGCGCCATCGCATTGACCCGCACGCCGTGCCGCCCGACCTCCTTGGCCAGCGCCTTGGTCATACCGATCAGTCCTGCTTTGGCAGCGGAATAATTGACCTGCCCAGGCATTCCAACCACCCCGCTAATTGAGCTGATATTCAGGATCGCGCCGCGCTTGGCCTTCATCATGTTGAAGACCGCGGCACGGGAAAAATTGAATGCGCCGGTTAAGTTGGTGCGGATCACCTCCGACCAGTCCTCTTCGGACATCATCATGATCAGCTTGTCGCGCGTGAGCCCGGCGTTGTTAACCACCGCGTCGATTTTCCCGAATTCCCGCTTGACTCCGGTGACCATCTCGCGAACCGCCTTGAGATCGCCCGCATCGGCCTTGAACGCGAGCGCCCGTACCCCCAAAGCTTCGATCTCAGCTTTGAGCTCCCCTGCCTGCGCATCGCTTTTCAGGTAATTGAAGGCTACGTCCGCTCCCCGGCGCGCAACTTCGAGCGCGATTGCCCGCCCGATCCCGCGGCTGGCGCCGGTGACGATAATCCCCATCCCCTCCAGGTATTTCACGGCTGCTCCGCTAAAGATCTCTAGCCCGCGTGAGCAGAGTCAGGCGGGCGGGGATTAAATATTAAGGAAGTTGACCTTGCTGCGAAATGTTTTCAGGCGCTAAAGGAAGATCCGCATCCGCACACACGCCCGGCGCGCGGATTATTGAAGCGAAAACCGGCATTATGCAGCCCTTCGACGAAATCGAGCGTGGTGCCCGCCATGTAGGGAAACGACAGCTCATCGACGAGCACCTTGATGCCATCGATTTCGGTCACCGTATCGCCCTCTTTTTGGAGGTCAAAATTGAGCGTGTACTGAAAACCGGAACAGCCGCCGCCAACCACGCCGATCCGCAAACCCTGTTCGGGGCCAAGGCCTTCTTTGACGTGCATTTTACGCACTGTCTCCAACGCCTTGGGCGTCAAGCTGATGGCCAAGGTGGCCGATTCTGTCTTGGTATTCTGTTCTACGCTCTCGATTTGCTCTGACATTGCAAAGGCCTCCACGGCCATTCTTTCTCTCATTTATAGCTTAGCGGTCCGTGAAAAGTATCGTCAAGGAGCGATCCTTGAGAGTCGCGTCTGCTGCTATGATGAACTCTTGGCCGATATTCTCAAGGATCATATCACATCTGCGGCACGGCAGGCGGGATTCGTTCTGACCGGTTTTGCGAGGCTGCGCCGGCTGGAAAATCGCGAAGCGTTTCTTCATCAGTGGCTGGACGATGGCCGAGCCGGCGAGATGCATTATCTGGCGCGCGATCCCGATCGGCGTTTCGATCCGCGTCAGCTTGATCCTCGGCTGCGCTCCGTAATCAGCCTGGCCTATCCTTATACGGCGCCGGCTCCGCCGGCGTTTCAATGGCCCGATGATCTTCGCGGTCGAATTGCCTCCTACGCCCTCGGGCCTGACTACCACGACCGAGTGCTGGCAGCGGCGCGCACGGTGGCCGAAGCGATTGCTACTGCGAAACCCGGCGCTCTGATCCGATGCTACGTCGATACCGGTCCGGTGTTGGAGCGGGAATGGGCGGCCGAGTCGCGCCTGGGATGGTTCGGGCGCAACACCAATTTGCTTAATGTTCATCATGGTTCGTACTTTTTTCTGAGCGAAATCTTCACCGACCTGGAATTCGAGGCCGTCGATCGGCCCTATCGCGAGCATTGCGGCAGATGCCGCCGATGTCTCGACCTCTGCCCGACCAATGCGCTCGCCGAGGGTTATCTGATCGAGCCGCGCCGATGTATTTCATACCTCACGATCGAGCATCGCGGACCAATTCCGATGGAGCTCCGAAGCGGATTGGGCAACTGGATCTTCGGCTGCGACATATGTCAGGAGGTTTGCCCCTGGAATGAGAGCAGCGGCCCCTGCGAGCCGGAACTGGCGCCCGCGCTGACAGATCTGATGGCGATGGACGTCGAGGGTTTTCGTCGGCGTTATGGAAAAAGCGCCGTGAAACGGGCGAAACGCGGTGGGCTCCTGCGCAATGCCGCGGTCGCGCTCGGCAACAGCAAAAATCCCGCGGCGGTGGATGCGCTGGTCTCCGCGATGACCCATGATCCCGAAGCGCTGGTGCGATCGCATTGCGCATGGGCGCTCGGAGAGATCGCCGATGCGCGCTCAAAAGCCGCGCTCGAACAGGCGCGATCGCGCGAGCCGGAGCAATCCGTTCTGACCGAGATCGGCCGGGCGCTCGAGCAGCGTGCCGGGACTTGCGCTTTCGACGGTCGCAATCAACACTTCACCGGAGATGAGCAACTGAGATGAAGGATGCGCGCAACGAATTCGCCCGGCTGGTGGCTCGTGAACCAATTCCGCTAGCCCATGGCGCGCTGTTGATCGCCCGCGAAGAATATCCGCAACTTGAGATCAACCGCTATCTCGACCGCATCGCGGCGCTGGCCGCTCAGGCCGAGGCGACTATCCGCGGCGGCGAGAACACCGTCGAGCGAGTCCAGTTGCTTTCGAGCTTCCTGTTCGAGGATCAGGGCTTTGCCGGTAATCGGGAGGATTACAGCGATCCGCGCAACTCGTTTCTGAATGAAGTGTTGGATCGCCGGCTGGGAATTCCGATCACGCTTTCGCTGATCTACCTCGAAGTCGGCCGGCGCGTGGGATTGAATTTATATGGGGTCTCGTTCCCGGCGCATTTTCTGGTCAAGGCGGTGGACGAGCGCGGCGAACTGATTATCGATCCGTTCAATGGCGGGGCGATTCTGCAAGTGGCCGAAATTCGCGCCCGCCTCACACAAATCTATGGACAGCCGGTCGAATTGGCTCCGGCAATGCTGCGTGCGGTGAGCGGACGTCATATCCTGATTCGGATGCTCCGTAATCTGAAGAACATCTACTTCAACGCCAGCGACTATCCGCGCTTGCTCGCCGCGCTCGATCGAATATTGATTCTCGACGCGGGCGCGATGGATGAGCTATTCGAGCGTGCGGCGCTCTATGAACGGATGGAATGCTTTAAGGCGGCGCTCGATGATTATCAGTCTTTTATCGGCCATGCGCCTGACCATATTCAGGTTGACGCGGCGCGCGAGTCTGTGATGCGTTTGGTGGCTCAGGTCGCGCGCATCAACTGAACGATCTTCTTTCCAATGGCTGTATCAAGTAGTAACCCGGGCTTTTTCGCCGCAATCGAGACCTCGATTGCCGACACCGAACTGAGACGAAAACTGGCTAATGCCAGCGGGCATCATCTCGAATCGGCTGCAAGCACCCGCGCCGAATTCCCCCGCTACGATGAAGAGCGCGAGGCGGCGCGAAGCCTCAAGACCGCTGCGATCGGTCGGCTCGACGAGCTATTAATCGAGCTACGAACACGGCTTGAAGGGAACGGCTGTCACGTATTCTTCGCCGACGACGCCGCTGCGGCGCGCAGATACATCGTCGATCTTGCGCGCGTCCGCAAGCTTAAGCGGGCGGTCAAAGGCAAATCGATGACCACCGAGGAGATCGAGCTCAACCCGGCGCTGGAAAAAGCCGGGGTCGAGGTGGTGGAGACCGACCTGGGGGAATATATCGTCCAGCTCCGGCACGAACCTCCCTCGCACATCCTGACGCCCGCGATTCATCTGTCGAAGGAGGACGTCGGCCAACTGTTTCACGATCGCTTCGGCACCGCATACACCAACGAGCCCGAGCGTCTGACGGCGGTGGCGCGCGACAATTTGCGCGCGGCGTTCCTGTCGGCGGATCTCGGAATCACCGGCGTCAATTTCGCAATCGCGGAGACCGGTACGCTGGTGCTGGTCGAAAATGAAGGCAATGGACGCTTTTCGAGCACCCTGCCCGATACGCTGGTCGCCGTGATGGGAATCGAAAAGGTGATCGCGCGGCTCTCCGACCTCAGTCACTTTCTGGAAGTGCTGGCGCGCGCGGGCACCGGTCAAAAGATCACGACCTACACCAACTTCATCACTCGTCCCCGCAGCCACGACGAACTCGACGGCCCACGCGAGATCCATGTTGTGATCCTAGATAATGGACGTAGCCGGATACTGGCCGATCCGGTCCTGCGTGAAGCCCTGAATTGCCTGCGCTGTGGTGCCTGCCTTAATGTATGCCCGGTCTATCGGCGTATCGGCGGGCACGCCTATGGTTACCCGTACCAAGGTCCGATCGGATCGATCATCAGCCCAGCTCTGTTTGGCAAAGCTGCGGGCCATCTGCCGTTCGCCTCGACCTTGTGCGGTGCATGCCGTGAAATCTGCCCGGTCAAAATTGATATTCCGAAGCTGCTGCTGCATCTGCGCTGGAAGGAAAATCAGAATAATCTCCAATGGCCGCGCGGTGCCGCAAAGGCGCGGCGGGGTGCGGCGCGCTTCGGCCGGATGGCGAACCATCCCCGCACCATACGCGCGTTATCCCGTATCGCCGTTCTGATCATGCGTCCGTTCGCGCATGAAGGCTACGTCAAATGGATGCCGGGACCGTTTCGCAACTGGACTCTGACACGGGACTTCCCGGTCCCAAAAGCACCGCTTAAGCATCGGTCGGCCGATCAGCCGCAAAGCAACTAGCATGGGCGCGTTCGTCAGGATTCTGGCTTCCGTCAAAACTGCACTGGAGATGCGGACGTTGGTGAATTCGGAGCCTCAGGTTGAAGCGTCAGTGGCCGCGCCAACGCTAATCGAGCCTTCCGCGGCTCAAATTCAAGTACCGATTGCGCGGGTGACGCATCGAGCGGAGTTGCTGTCGTCGTTCGCGCGCGAACTCGAAGCTATCGGCGGAGTCTTCGCGGGATCGGTTTCGCCGGGCGAACTGCCGACGCGATCGGTTGCGATCGCGGATCAGCTTGGCGCACTCATTATCGCGGTGGGCGAAGGCGTCACCCACGATCTGCTTCCGATTGCGAATCTGCTCGAACAGCATCATCGCGACCTTATATTGTTCGGCGCGGCGGGCGATGACGAAGCCCGGCGCGCGGCGCTGGCGCGAATCGCGCGCGCGGACCTTGGAATCGTCGAGGCGCATTGCGCAATCGCGGCCAGCGGTACGGTGGCGGTGGTCGCCAGTCCGGCGCGCCCCAATGCGCTGACGCTAATGCCGCCGGCAGTGCTGGTTATCGTTCCAGCCGATCGTATCTTTCCCGATCTCGCCTCCGCCATCGAACAACTCGGGCCCGATCTGATCGCAGGTCGTCGGACCGTATTCATTACCGGACCCAGCCGCACTGCCGATATCGAGAAGCGCATCGTGATCGGCGTGCATGGTCCGCGCAACCTTCACGTGCTGGCGCTGTGGCCCACCGATGTCTGAAGTCCGCCTGTTCAACACCTGCCTGGCCGAGCAATTCTTTCCGGCTGTGCCCGAAGCGGCCGCGTCGGTGTTGGCGAACCTGCACGTCAAAGTGGTTCCTATCCGGCGCGCGTTCTGTTGCGGACAGGCGCCGTTCAACGAAGGGCTGCGCGATGAGGCGATCAAACTGGCGCGGCGCTTCCTGAAATCGTGCGAGCCGGGCACTCCAATCGTCGTACCCTCCGGCTCGTGCGCCAGTATGATTCGCAATTTCTACCCCGATCTGCTGGCCGGCCATCCGAAGTTGCTTGCGAAAGCCAAGGCGATAAAACCCTGGGTTTACGAATTTTCGGAATTTCTCGTGAATGTGATGAAGGTCAAGTACCTGGGAGCGCGCTACGAACGTGCGGTGACCTATCATTCATCGTGTCATCTATTGCGCGAACTGCATTTGGACGCTGAGCCGATGATGTTGTTAAGCGCAGTAAACGGGATTCGCATTTGCGATCTGCGCGATCGTCAGGAATGCTGCGGCTTCGGCGGTCTCTTCTCGGTGAAGTTTCCGGAGATCTCGACCGCGATGCTCAAGGACAAGCTGGCGCGCATTCGGGAAAGTGGGGCTGAAACCGTGGTCGCGAACGATTGCGGATGTCTGATGCAGATCGGCGGCGGACTGCATCGCGACGGCAGCGAAATCGAAGTCCGTCACCTGGCCGAAGTCCTGGCCGGGCGCTGATCCCGATCGTCGCCCAGATTCTCGGCCTGGCCTTCGCCTCAGATTGATTGGCGCCGTGTCAGGTGGCAGTCCAGCGCGTGGCCTGTTCCATCGCGATCGAATCCGCCATCTTTTGAATTCGCTGATCGAGCCTGGCGATCTCGTCGCCCATTTCGGCGAGCCTGGTCTCGAGCGCTTCCACCCGGGCGTTAACGTCTTTGACCAGCACGCGCTTGCGCGATGTTCCATTTATCCCGTTCTCAGCCATCCCGGCCACCTCCCCGCCCACATTTTCAGACCTGATTCTGCGGGCTTGTCACCGGGAGTTTACGCGCGCACCAGCCTCGAACAAAGCTGGTGCCCAACGTGGCCTAAATCAGCCTAAAAGTTCTAGCCCGCGCTCGAACAGGCGGGGGGCGGATAGCGCGAAGGTTTCCCACATTTCGTCAGGACGCTTACCCCTACGATGGAGCATCAGGTTGAACGCGGTAATGGCGCCGAAGCGGAAACACGATAACGCACGGAACCAGCGCACCTGATTGTCATCGGTTCGCTCGCCGGCGGCGCCTTGGTAGCTTTCGGCGATCTCCTCGGGCGCAGGGCATGCGGAGGGCACCAGATCGCCGGTGACCCAGCACCCGCGATCGGAGAACATGCACAGCCATCCCAGATCGAGCATCACGGCGCCGATGTGCGCCAGCTCCCAATCAATTATCGCGGCCAGCGAGCCATCCTTGAAGAGGCAGTTCGACCATTGAAAATCGCCATGTACGCATCCCACGCGCGGCGTGGCGGGTATCGCCGCCAGCAGGCGGGCGCGAAGGATTGGTGATCGCTCGATCAGTTTTTTTTCGATCAACGGCCGTTGCAGCAGCCGATCCCACGCGGCAATTTCACTCGCCAGCCCGATCACTGCGCCGAAGCTCTCGCTGTAAGATCGCCAGTCCAATCTATGGAGCGCAGCGGCGGCTTCAACGGTCGCCAGGCTGCATCGGCGCATCTCATCGGGACTGAAAATTCTTTCGCCCAGCGCCGGTTTATCTCCTGCGACGAAATCAGCTATGAAAAACGGCCGGCCAAACCATTTTGTTTCCTCTCCCCACCATCGGATGGGCGGGACTGCGACCCTCGATGCCGGCGCGCCGGCCAGCGCCGCCATGATGCGTCCCTGGCGCGCGATGTCGTTGGGTCCGATCGGCGGCACGCCCAATGGCGCCAGCCGAATCACGAGGGCCTCGCTGCGGGCCGCACCCGCGCCCAGTCCCTCGTGCAGAAAGCGGTAGCTGACTCCCGCGTGCCCTGGTAGCGGTACAACCTCGCTCACCCGTGCCTCGTTATCCGCCGTATGCTCACGGATGAACGCCGTCAGCCGTTGCGCCAGTTGGATCGAATCAGCCCTCATGGACAACTCTGAGTTCCGCGGTTGCAGAAAGTTGCGTTTGGCATGAGACAAACTATCACCCTTTTAATTCCGTTTTTTCGACGCAAACTTAACCTGCTGCGCGCGGCGCTCATCAGGTTAGCGCATGGATTCGATTTGAGCGCGGCGAAGAGTAACATCGGTAACATTCCTTTTAAAATTCTCATCGCACTCTATTCCTGAGGTAGAGACCGGCAAGGATCGCGATGGGATCGCGGAGGAAGTCCGTAGCCGGTTGCTGCGGCATTAACCGGTGAGATAGGACATTTGCCAGCGTCATGGCTCGCACCCATCAAATACGACAACGAGGTTACCCGTCATTCGCCGTCGCGGATGACTGAAGCAGCAAGATGAAATTTTGTCCTCAATGCGGCGCGCAAATTTTACCCGCCGCTAGATTCTGTGTCGAATGCGGCCAGTCGTTCTCCAGTGCAACTCTGGCGGCGCAAGATCCGGCGGCGCATAACCAGGCGCCCGCCCCGCGGTTCACGCCCGCCTTCGCCGCCGCGATCGTCGTGCTGCTGGTGGCGGGCAGTATCGCGGCCGCGCTGATCCTGCGTAACGTACCGCAACAACAGCGCGCGCAGGCGCAACTCGCGCAACAATCGGGCGGCTCCGCGGCCAATGGAACGCCCGGCAATCCTGCGGCGATCAAGTTGCCGAAAACCGCGGTCGATTTCATCAACAAGCTCGACCAGCGCGCGCAGGCCAATCCCAAAGACCTTGCGCTTTGGGATCGATTGGGCGAGGTCAGCAGCCGCGCCGCGCTGTTCGATCCGTCGTATTACCATCGCGGGCTCGACGCCTATGCGCATGTATTGAAGATAGCTCCCGACGATCCCGCGGCGTTGCGCGGAGTCGGCAATATCAATTACGACCTGCACAACTACGATCAGGCCGCCGCAGCTTACGAACATTACCTGAAGCTCAAACCCAACGATCCGGATGTACATACCGATCTTGGCACCATGTATCTGTCGAGCGGCAATCCCGATCAGGCGATTGTCCAGTACAAGCAGGCGGTGCAGGTAAATCCCAAATTCTTCCAGGCATACTACAATCTTGGAATCGCATATTCACAGGAAAACCAGGCCGCCAACGCGCGGATCAATTTTGAGCAGGCGCTGGCGCTCGCGCCCGACGATCAATCGCGCAACGAAATAAAACAGATGCTGGCGCAAAACGGCGGCGCGCCCGGCGCAAATGGCGGAAAAACGGCGCCGGCTTCATCGCCACCGGCCACCACGTTCGCGGCAGCGGTCGAGCAGGCCGTGCGCAATTTGCCAATCGCCGGCGACAAGGTGGCCTCGGTGCAATGGCCGTCGAGCACGCACGCGCGGATCGCAATGCAGAATTTTCCGATGAATGCGATGCCGCCGTTTGCGCGCGATAAGTTTCTGTCGGACCTCAAGTCGGGGGTCCGGAATGCGATGGGACAGTACCACGTCGGCGGGCCGGTTCAGATCGATCTCACCGATGCGGGATCGGGCGCGGCGATGCAGGCCGTTACGATCGATTCAGCGGGGACGAGCGCGCCGCCATCCGCAGCCACAGTGTCATCCGGCGCTGCGCCCTCCGTTGATTCCGCGGCCGCCGCCCCTGCGAGCGACAGCTTTCAAGGCGCGGTCGATCAGATGATGCGATCGCTGCCGATCGCCGGTTCCAAGGTGCAGTCGGTGAAATGGTCTTCGCCACGCAAGGTTACCGTACTGATGGACGACTTTCCGATGGACGGGATGCCGCCGTTTGTACGCGGCAAGTTCGTCGATCACATCAAGGCCGGGCTCCAGAACGCCAAGATTGCACATAACGTCGCGGGAACCGTGCAGCTCGATATTGCTGATGCCGCCAGTGGCCGGGTGATGGAAACCGTTACGCAATAAACCGCGCGAGGTTGCGCCATGCTCAAAACCGGGGCCGAGCATCTGGAAACTCTGCGCGACGGGCGCAAGGTGTTTATCGGCAGTGCGCAGGTGGGCGACGTCACCAGCCATCCGGCCTTTCGCAATGCAGCGCGCACGGTCGCCTCGATTTACGATCTGAAGGCGGCGCCGGAAAACCGCGAGGCCATGAGCTTCGAGGAAGATGGCGAGCGCTTCAGCGCCTATTTTCTGCGTGCCCGCTCGCGGGAGGATCTGGCCCGGCGCACCGAATCGCATCGCAGTATCGCGGACTTGACCTGCGGCATGTTCGGACGCTCGCCCGATCACGTGTCTAGCTTCGTCACCGGGATGGCGATGAATCCGCAGGTATTCGGCAAGTACGCGGAAAACGTGACCGCCTATTACCGGCACATGCGCCGCGACGATATCTATGCCGCGTATGCGGTCACGCCGCCGGCCTCCGCGCGCAATCCCGAGTTCTACCAGAAGAAGAATCTGCCCGTGCCGACGCTGCGCGTGGTACGTGAAGACGATGACGGCGTCGTGATCTCCGGCATGAAGATGCTGGCCACCGGCGCGATTCTCGCCAACGAAATCTGGATCGGCAACGTGCTTCCGCTGGCGCCGGAGTTCCGCCGCGAGGCGATCACCTGCGCGGTACCGTGCAATGCGCCGGGGCTGGTGTTGTGGTCGCGCAAGCCGCTCGAAGCGCTGGCGCGCAACGAGTCTGACGCTCCGCTGACCTTCCGTTTGGATGAAACCGACAGCATGGTGCTGTGCGACAATGTGAAAGTGCCGTGGGAGCGGGTGTTCGTGCATGACGACGCGATCCTCTCGCGCAGCATCTACGTCGAAACTCCGGCCCATGCATTCGGGAACCATCAGTCCAACGTGCGCTTCGCGGCCAAGCTGCGGCTGATCGTCGGTGTCGCCAGCCGCATCGCGCAATCGTCGGGAGCCGACCAGGTGCCCGCGATTCGCGAAACGCTCGGGCGGCTCGCGGCGCTCGAAGCGGCGCTGCAGGCGATGATCGCGGGACAGCTTTACGCAGCCGAGCCGTGGCCGGCGGGATATATGACGTTTAATCGGCGCTTCATGTACGCCGCGCTCAACTGGTGCACCGAGAGCCACTCGGCGATCATCGATTGTCTGCGCGAGTTATGCGGCGGCGGGGTTTTGCAGATGCCGGCCGACGACTCGATAATCGACGCTCCCGAACTGCGCGAAGTATTTCAGACCTACTGGAGCACGCCGCAGATGGCGGCGCAGCGGCGCATGAAGCTGTTTCGGCTGGCGTGGGATCTGGTCGGATCGGAGTTCGCCGGCCGCCATCAGCAATACGAAAAATTTTACGCCGGACCTTCCTTTATCGTGCGCAACTACAGCTTCATGACCGCGCCGTGGGACGAGCTCCACGCGGTCGTTGATGGGCTGCTGGATCGCTCTAAGCAGTAGGTCGCAATCGAAGGTGCCGGGATTCTTCGGCTACGCTCAGAATGACAGAATGGGCTTGGGACGCGTGACCGCCGCCATTCACTTCAATCGCGCAGGGCCGGGAAGCTGATGCGCACCGCGCGATCGATCAGCTCGGGTTGCCTGAACTCGCCATGTAGCGGGCACTGTGCCGCGTAGGTTCTGAGCAGCACAGAGGCGGAATCGACTTCCGCGACCAGCCGCGCCGCCAGCTCACGATCACATCCCGCTTCCGGGCATAAAATTGTATTGCGCACCGCATCCTCCTCCATCCGCTCCACCCCCCTTAAAAGTAGCATTTACAGACCCAGAAAATCCCGTTGCTCGGGAAATTTGGCCGCCAGTTTATGCGCCAATTCCGGATCGCCGGTTATGTGATTCGCCACCTGCTGGAATGCCTTCACATTTTCGGTCTGCGTACGGAAGCCGCGCACATAGGGATTCGCGGTTGGTATGATGCTGTCGGCGGGCGGCGGCGGTATCCCTTGCCGCGGCGCCGTTAAATCGAAGGTATCGAGTAAACTACCCACTCCCTTTCGATTATTTACCGCCGGCGAATAGCTATTGCCGCCGAATTTTTGCGCGAGAAACCTTAGTATCGATGTGTGGTCGAGCGGGTCGCTGTGGACATGCGCCGCCGAAACGAAAGGCGAGATCACCAGGCCCGGTACGCGCGGGCCGCTGCTGACGAAATCAGAATATTCATGGTTGGGCGCCTGAGTAACGATCGCCAATGGCTGCACATGATCGTAAAACCCGCCGTGCTCGTCATAGGTGATGACCATCGCAGTCCGCAGCCATCGCGATTTGTTGGAAACCAGCGCCCGGTAAATATCCAGGAGGAAATGCTGTCCGCCCAGCACCGAGGATGGCCGATGGTCGTCGCTGCCCTCGCCGGTATGCGGCGCATCGGTGTATTTCGGTTCGACGAATATGACTTTCGGAAAAGTCTGGTCGGGCTCGAGTTTGAAATCGACACTCAACTGATCGAAGCGGCGAAAGCGATCGCTGCCCACCATCTCGGGCGCCCACTTGAGCATCATCGAGAAGAACGGGAAAAATCCCTGATGATAGACTCGCCACGGCACGCCGCGCTGAGTTAGCCAGTCGTATACCAGCGGCTGATCCGGGAAGCTGAGCGGATCGCCGACGTTCAGATCGATCCTGCTCTCGCCGGCCATTGCCATCAGGCGATTCGGCTGAGTGCCGGCAGGCAGCGCCGCGAACCATCGGTCGCAAACGCAGAAGTTCCGGGCGAAGAAATCATGGATCGGGACCACATCGGCGTTGTAGTAGCCCATCACGTTGGAATCGCCCTTCGCGTTCTGAACGAATCCTTTCATCGGATAGAACCCGCCGGGCTGGATCGGCCCGAATTGCGCGGCGACATCGGGGCGCTCGTGCGGCGAATCGGCGATGTTCAATTCATGCAGTGGCACCTGTTGATATCGGAAGCTGTCGGGCGGCAGACCGGGGTTGGCATTCTGCTTGAGCCACGCCTGATCATCGCGCAAGCCATCGAGCTTCAGCGCACCGCGGTTCGGATCGGATGTCGGCAGACTGAGATAACCCAGCAGATGGTCGAACGATCGGTTCTCCATCATCACGATTACGATTATGTCGATCTGATCGAGAATCGATGGCATTAGTCAGTTCCTATTTTTCATAAAAAAGCACTGAGTTCCTCGCTGCGCGTCAGAATGACAGCCGCTTATTTCCTTCCGTTACTTTGTACCCAAAAAATGAGGGGCCGGGATTGCTCCCAGCCCCTCGCCGCCTCCCCAACGCCGCCGCACCACCACACTCGGTTAAGCAAACTGTCGCCCGCTGGTCATCAGTGTCCCGGCATACAGGTGAGAACCCTGCAAAAGACCCCGGAGGAACTTTTCACCACCGCCCACGCGTTCATCCGCCGCCGCACCGCCACGCCCGCGTGAAACTCTTTCGACCCCGCCGCCTTCTTCGTCCCTCCGGGGTCTCGCAACATCCGCCAGCCCCCCGCCCCGCAAAACTTTATGGACCCACGCCCGCGTTGTCGGATCTCGGAATCACCTCTCGATGCGTGAAGACCCCATGCATCGGGCACCATCCGCGATACAACCGCAACAATGCTTTCATGGTTGGAACTACACAGAACAGATTTCCCGCCGACCGCCGCTGACACCTTGGACAATGCACTGTACGCATCGCCGCCCCCTCGCATCTGTCCATTCGCTGTTGCGCAATCCTGACCGCGTCCTATCGCGATCCCCCTCTTCAATGCCCAGTTCAACTCCTCGGCAATTCCACCTCACGAGCATCCGCTGGTGGTGCCGCAATTCATGCATTTGTAGCAGGCGCCATTGCGCACCATGATGCATCCGCAATCGGGACA
>JADEYI010000080.1_pt1 | contig 181812 bp, 187 predicted proteins | sample 8542331 | NCBI WGS metagenome assembly JADEYI01 (sample SAMN16510988, study PRJNA670497) | mine drainage metagenome | isolation source: biofilm near Copperflume 1 | place: Germany: Marsberg coppermine Kilianstollen | collected 2018-02 | reverse complement strand
TGTCCCTTGTCCTGTTTCCTGACTTATAGAAGATGTGGTCCGTGACAAGTTCTCGTGCTGGCAGTAGCACCTGCACGTTGGCATGGAGGATTGCAGAATGATGGCTGGGCAGAGTCGCCATCAACATGGTGCCAGGCCTGCCAGCATCACTTTGCAAAGGCTCAAAGCTTCATCAATGCACGCAGCTGCAACAAGCAGGCACCAGCCAGAGCCATGACTCGGAAAGCCTTGGAGTCTCTTATCATGCTTCGATCTCGCAGCAAGCGCACAGCACATGCTGACACACCCCACGTTGGTCAAAACCCATAATCAAGTACTGTCTCATGCGCAGATAATTGGCTCGAAGGCAAGATTTTAGAGGATCACAAAAGCCTCCGAAGCATAAACCGGTGTACCTTTGATCCATACTTCTCTGCGGCTTTGTAGCGCAGCGATGGGCAGTCAGACACCACATACCAGTGCACAGGCATTCCCTCCACCCGGTACTCATTCTCAACCTGCATGGCATTGCACAATGATTTGAGACAGCGTGTCTTTGCCCATGCATTGACAAGTCATCAACTGACTGAGGCCAACTGACAGACCTTAGTTACCTGGATGACTGGCCTCCAATGCGGCATACCTCTAGAAATTTTGGGGCTTGATTGTGCAAGCTGAATCCTGACAAAGAAGCCTGACAATGCGGCTCTGCATACAGAGAAGAGCAGCACTACTAGTATGGGCGGCAGAATGCTATGTTTCAGTACAGTTTTGTGTCAACTGTCTCATCGGACCCTTGCGGCTGCTGCGCCTGCCGCTTATGTGAATGATGCTTGATGCGGCATCATATACAAGTACAACCGGTGATGAGCCACCAGCTTTGTAAAGCTGATATACACAAACCTTGGCATGAATTAGGCATTGAGGGGAAGGTAAGAGCACTTGGAAGGCGCGTTGCGCTATAAATACAGAGCACTGTGCCCACGGTTGATTGGGTCTCGTTTGCATCTGGCGATTGTGGCAGCCTTCATCTGCAGTTTGTCTGCAGGACACACCTTGCCTCTTGGCAGGATAAATGTGTTGCAAGAATAATCATAATAACTAGAGCACCCAATGACCATTAGCAGATCGTCCCTGTTTGCCAGGCCACAGTTTTGCCAGTGTTTAGCCAGAGATGTCCTGCTGATATCCTATGCTGACTTATAAATCTCAGGTCACGTGATGAGAGGAAGGCAGACACTGCGGGACCTCACACCTTTGAGGCGCACCGAAACCACCGGCCCCAGTTATCGTAGTCTATCTCCCCTTTACAGACCCCATGCGGCTTATCCCCCAGCCATGCATCGCCCATCCGCACCTGCAACACCCACATCTCTACTCAGACCAAACATGCATGCAGTAGTTGAGTGCGCAACTTTCCCCTCGCGTCTAGGTGGCCAGAGCCTGTTCTGCACATCAAACTTCTCTGCACGGCCACTAGTCTTATTGACAGCCCATGCCAGCGCTGTGCATTGATACGATACGTTGCATAGGAGGGGACTATTCCCAAAATACTAGCAGCCACGCTACGTCATTTCAAAGTCCTTTCACAGAGAAAGGCGATTCCTGGAAACTGGAGATCTACCCCCGTAGAGCCCACCATTAACTTGAAAAACACACATTCTCTTGTACTGAGGCTTATCAACACAAAGCATGGGACGTGACAGACACCGTGGCTCGTGGCTCTTGTCAGCAATGAATACATGGCCCACTACACATTTCCTGTACTTTTGGTAGGCATCCAACACTGGTAGATATGTTTGCAGGGTGCTTCACTCAGTTTGCAGCAATTTCAACATGAGATCGCAGGAAGTGCGCAAATGCAGGCCTAAAAATTCTTAATATTGATCAGGGGGCCAGAACCTGGATGCCTATTTTTAGGGCGTCCGGGTTCTGAAGCGCCCTGTAGCTGTCAGCCACCAGATCCAGCACCTCTGGACGCGGCCTAAACAGATAATCCAGCGCACATCCGACAGCCGTCTCCGGCCGCAGGCCCCAGGCAAACAGCTGCACAGCGGCACAGGAACCTTCATCTCATCTGACTGTTTCTCTGTCACAGATCACAGATGCAATCTGAGATATTGCAAGCTACTAGACCAGTACCAGAACTACTTCATCTGTGAGGCGGTCTAATTAGGCACGGCCATGCGCCAGCACGTGACAAATTGCCCACAATCACTAGACCCGTATAGCCAGAGTCTCTGATATCCTCACAGTTGCCTGGTGGGCCCCTCGCTGCTCTGAGGCACCTGTTAGATACCATTACCATCTTGCCAAATTAGTGTCCATGCTCCATGCTTGCACTTCCCTTCATGTTGGCTGCAGAGCTGCTGTCTAAGGTCTCTGGTGCCTCAAGCAATGATACACCACGTGCTGAATCATCAAAGATACGAGATAATACCTTTACTAAGGCATATAATAAGCTTATTGATAAGAGTTTCTGTTGTTTGAAGTATTCTACATGTCATGTCTTCTGAACTCTGCACTGCAGTCTGGTCTTGCCTGATGCTAAACACCACGCTGCTGCACAGGGTGGAGGAGGGTTACTCACTTGCTGCCGGTGGTACGGGTTGTAAAAAAGCTTGTCTACGCTCCCTGTGTTCATCTCAAACTCGACCGTGCGAGCGTTGGAAAACTTGCCGAGGTCCTCTCCGCCGAATACCCTAAAGTCTACAGCGTCCGGCGGGTGCCGGCCCCCCGGCCTGTCCCAGAGCACGCGGATGACAGTGGCGAAAGTCACGCCACTGTCATCCGCTGAGTCACTTGGAGAAGCTTCCCAATCCACGTTGGGCTTCTCCATCACAGCTGCCAGAGTAGCTTCTGGGATTGTGCCTCGCCAGGCTATCCGGAATGCTCTCCCTGGCAAACACCCATCGGGAAGCAACGTGGGGTCAGAGCTTGGCATGCAATGTTTACTGCTCTGATTTTGAAGCGCTTCAAGGCAGGTATGTTACATAGTGGTCTGCACGGGGCCAGAACGGCAATGACTTTGTCAATTTCTGTTGCAGTTCATTGGAGTCACAAGCAGCTCCAGCAGAGACTCTACGACATACGCTCTGCTACAACCGACTGGGCAAGCTGGACTTAATACACTAAATGGTGGATCATTTGGAAGGCTCCTTTGGTGCAGAAGTCATCTGCACCTGAGAGCATTGCGTAATAGAAAATGGTGACGGCAGATGTCAGCCTATCGCCAAGCCCGTTGACACGTGCTTTGTATACAGCAAAGCGCTGCTTGGAGGGCTCTGATTTGAGGATGCCTGCATGCAGGCGCGCATATTGTCCCTGCCAATTCTTTCCGCATTGGGGGCTCTCTCGTGCCCCAGACGCCCTGCGCTGTTGGATAGATCCAGGATACTCAAGTCTCACTCAACTCTGTCTCAATAGCTCACTCAAGTCTGCTCCAAGATTGCTTCTCAGTAGCTTGCAATACCATGCAGAAGAGTAGGACGGTTTTTCAAAACGCCGTTGATCACCATATAATCGCCAGTATCTCATGTCTAGGCGAACTAACTGCCACATCTTGAAAGATACATTCATGTACCTTCATATGAATGGTGTGATGATCCTCTCGTCCTCCGTTCGGTGAACCCAATGCGAGTTGCAAGGATGCGATGACGATCACAACTATTGCAATTCTTAGCCATCCAACTGAGCGGGACAAGACGTGCTGAGACCAATGCATCTATTCCAGGACCACCCCTGCCGAATCGGCAAAGTTGCTTGATTCTGTAAATACGTCTTGTCCTGTCTTCATCGGGGATCTATCAGACACTGTGGATGCGTTTTCTTCACTTGAACGGGATCTTTTCTGTCTGTGTGGTGGCTGCTTGAAGGGTAAATACTATAGATCAGTATAGTAATTACCCCTAGCAATCGAATTTGCTCACGTGAGTGCTAGCAGCGCTGCCACGTAGATGCCAAGTGTGCTGGTGCCAACGGATCGTCGGCTCGTCTGACCCAAGCAACATCCTTGAGATGCAGAGTCTATCATTTTGAGCTATAATAACACTCTTGATTGCGTCAATACCGCTCATCACGACAGCTGACCACTCCGGGAAAAGAATACAAGAAACATCTTGTTGTATAGGATGTTGTAGTTGCTCATTCTCAACATGTGCGAGGATATGCCAAGCATATATCAAGGTTTTTTCACATCTTAAGGTCCCTGCCTGATCATCAGTAAGTAATGTTAACGAGAGAGCTGCTCACTTGTTGTTTGCCAAATTTGTGAACGCTTGCCCTGAAAGATTACAAGGGCTCGTCCTCAGAACCCCATGAGAAAGGGTTTGTACCTTGATGCAAGGTCCATCGTTGTGCGGTGCAGGTGCCATGATATTCGAGGACCTGTGCTCAGTCTCTTCCTCGCCATCCTTGGACAGCTTACCAGGAGCCTTGCACAAGGTCGGCAGCACACTTGACACATCGAGAGAAGATCTACCCAACACATCAGCTCAGCACCGAATCCTGGGGAACGACTACAGCAGCAGCAGCAGCAGCAACAGCTCTTCAGGCTTATCTGTGCTGTTCGACGTGTCTGACAGCCAGTCAGATGTCTTGCGCGCCCTGCCAAGAGGGGTACAGCGCAAGGAAAACCAGCAGCCACTGTTAGCGTTTCAGAGCAGCCAGGCAGGTGCCGCGCTGGTGCCCCTGGAGAAGAACAGCTTCCAGGATGCGGCTGAGAGGGAGCATCTTGTGGCCAGATGGGCCACTCACGACAGTGCACAGGCAGTGCTGGATGTGGCTTATGCAACAGAGAGGGCTCTGCAGGAGCTGGAGTTAGAAATGCAGCTGCAGGGGCCGCGCATTCCTATGGTGCGCTGACCAAACAAGGCAAACCCTCCACCCTGTTATTTATTGGAATGTGTTGCCATGGTGCACATCCTGTGATGCTTGAAGTGCATGCGGCTACATGTTAACGTCATAACTTGCAAAAGCCACAAATTATCATGCAATTGTCATCCTGCTTTTGGCAGACATTGGTAGCCAGGGTTTCCAGCAATGCTGTGTGATTTGATAGGTGAAGGGGTTTTTGCATGGAGGAAAGAACAGATCTGTAGATTGTGGATTGCCAAAAAAGTTTATGCTTATGTGACAGGTGAGGCTAGAGGAGGCAACGCAGCATGCCGGGCGCTTGCAGGAGGCAAATCAGGCGCTAGCGGAGGAGAGGGATGCGCTGAGCCAGCAGCTGAGTCACCAGCGATACATTGAAGCCCAGCACGCTGCGCAGCTGCAGGCACGGAATGCGCAATTTCTGGATGAGCGCGGGCAGCTGCTCCATGCCCTGGCAGCTGCCCGGCAGCAGCTGCAGCAGCAGGTACGGCAGCCCCATTATTTATCTTGGGGGTGCCTTGCACTAGCTGAAATGTCTCAGAGCATTTAGACGAGGCATTCTACGCTGTGGCATTCTACTTCATATGCGTCAAGATAGCTGGGCCTGCTGATTTTGATTGGTTCATCACGCTCACTGTGAGCACCTATGGGCCCGTGGCCACTGTTATGCTCATTTCTCCCTGCCTCTCTCACCAGCAATTAAGACTGCGCGCATGTTTTTGTGTGCAGATCCCTGTTGGCGGACCGCATACTATTGTCCGCATACACTTAAACCCTGGCAATATGTAATTTCCAGGCTGAGGGTGATGCGGAGAGACAGACGCTGATGCGCCGCGCGGCCGACGCCGAGAAGGCCACTTGTGCTCTGTTGGAGCAGCATGCTCGGGAGGCGGCCGTGCTAGGTGTGCACATCTCAACAATGTGGCCCCTGTTTGCCTGGCGAGATGGCTAGAATCATCATGATTCTACTGTCTCCATAAGAGTGTGACGCAAGCCTCTGTTTCCCTCCTTGATTGCAGATGTAGCCGGCGCCAGATCAATGAGATGTGCTCAAGATCCTGCACAAACAGCCATCAGAGCAAATACCAAAACACTGTAATCAACAGATTGTTGTCTAAACGACAGAGTTCGATGCTAAGCGATGCGGCCATCCTGGCCTTGATGCCCTAATATCTGCTCTGATGGCTGTCTGTATAGGATCTCGAGCTCTGAAGATATGTCCAGGAACCAATGAGAATGGCGTTTCCGAGTCTACGCACGTGCTGGTGTATCACCAAACTCATGCAAAAGTGGTTTTGCATCCCTTCCCTCCTCTCAGCTTTGCCCCACCTATTGACAGAAGAGTAATGAACTTTATGCATAATGATGCGCAGGGGAGAGGCACAGGGCTGAGATGGAACGTCTGCAAGCGCTGAGGGAAGCTGAGTCACAGCATGCTCAGCGTGCGGAGCAGGCGCTGACATCAGCGCGGCAGGAGCTGAGTCAGCGGGCCGAGCGCTGCGCTGATCTGGAGCGCGCGCTTGAACAGGCGACCGCTGATGCGCGCGCCGCGGCTCAGCGGGAGCTCACTGATTGCAGCGCACAGGTGGCCCCCACGCTCAACCACTTGCTTTTCATTCCCCTGGAAGGGCAAAGTACTGTAGTTCTAAGCCTTGAGGGAACCCATGCATTGCCCATGTTTGTCAAAAACTCTGGACCCTGGCATTCAGCATCTGAGTGTTGCTGGGCCTGGGAAAGCCCTTCCCTGGACGTGGGACGCTCATTTCCCAAACCATTGGGAAATGAGCGTCCCACCCCAAGCTGCTTTGATTGATTTTGAATGTGCTGTACAGCTGGCGGCCGAGAGGGAAAGCAGCGCGGCGGCCGAGCGCGCCCGGGAGGCGGCGGCCGCCGCAGCAAAAACCGAAGCGGACTCAGTGAAGTGCGCGCTTGAAAAAGAGAATCAGCGGATCAGAGCTGCAGCAGCAGCCGAACTTAAAGAAGCCAACGCTGCCAAGGACAGAGCCATCCAGCAGGTGCAGTGGACTTCATTCCTTTGACCCAAGAGATGCCTGATAAGCATTCAACTCTCTGATACAAGCAGGGACAAATGTTCTATCAGGTGGTGCTCGATTTCTTTCAGCCTTTAATGTGAGCAACATCCCTGGTCTGCTCTGGCATCGTGCAACCTCTTGGCAAGATTATGTTCATGACATCATCCATTCGGCTGTGCAGGAGAGGCTTGCTCATGAACAAAAGCTGCAAAAGGTCAGAGAGGCGGCTAAAGCAGACCTGCAAAGAGCGCTGGCGGCAAAGGATAGCGAAGCGCAGAAGAGTGCTGAGACGATTGCCAAGCTGGAAGCACTGGCACGCGCTGAGCGGCAGAAAGTGGCCGCCGCCGAGACGCGCCTTGCTGCCGAGCAAAAGTGCACTCTCATCACCTTTGCACCTTCAAAACCATGCAGACAGCAAGATATGTAATGTCTGCATCATGCTAATGCCTGCTCCATTGCTGCCACACTTACATGTGGCCTCACCAGAAAGCCATGCGTGAGTCATGCAAGGCAAGACTCCGGTTGATGCCCCAGATGTATACCCCCACCCAGGCAAATAAAGCAGATATAGCTATGCCCTTTGTAAGATTTATATATTTATGTAAGGTTTACGATTAGGGTTACTAAAAATTCTAAAATTAAATTTCTTGTCCATGGCTGTTACCTCTATTCCGCGTCAACATGTAATTGTGCGCAGGAGGGCAGAAGCTGCGGTGGAAGCCGAGCGGGCAGCTTCCCGGCAGGCGGCCTGCGCAGCTTCTACCGAACTCAGCGAGGTGCGCCGCCACGCGAGCAACGAGGCTCACCGGCTGACGATGCGGCTGGCCGCTGCCGGCAAAAAGGCCGCCGATGCCCGGGAGGAGGCCACCGCTCTGGCTGCTCGGCTACAGGTGATTGTTCATACTGGCATCTCCTGCACGACATCGTTCTGCTTCTGCTGCCTTGTGGGCTTCAGGAAGGCAGAAACCTAGGGTGGTGCAATGCAGCGACATCGAGATGCGAAAGCTGGCTTGGAGAGGCTTATCATGCTGAAAAAAGGGTCAGCTCATTCTAAAATATGATGGTGTTCTTTTGCAAGGAAGCCAATGTTGCCCCACTGTCCCGATGTAAATATTAACACCAAACTTCCGGCAATGTGTGTTGTACCTCAGTTGGGCTGGCAAAATGGTGCAGGAGTCGGAGGCGGCGAGGCAGGAAGCTGCGGCAGATCTCCAGCGCTGCTATGAGGAAGCCGCCTTGCTGCAGGCGCAGCTGTCCTCGCTGGCGGCCAGCTGCCGGGAAGGCGCCGACTGCCGCGTACAGCGATTAATCGCGCGGCTGCAGCAATGCAGCGACGGCCTGCGCCAAATTAAAGCCTGCGCACAGGAAGCCATGCTCGAAGAGAGCGATAAACCCTCTGACGACGGCACAGTGAAGGACCCCAGTCCTCTGACTGTGGCGCGGGCAGACAGTCAGCAATTTCCAATCAATTGCGGCGAGGCACAGATTTGGGTACAGCCAGAAGAAGACGGGGATGACACATTGGCGTCGGCCGTCGAGGCCGTTACGGCGCTGGCTGAGCTGGCAAAGCGCGCACAGCGGGAAGAGGTACAGCAACGGGAGCGGGCCGGGGCTGCCGAGGTACAAAAGCTTTTGGGATTTCGCCACAGATGTGACAAAAGCCACCGTTCTGTCTATTTGCATGTGGCTACACATTGAGGTCTTGAACTTCTTCTCAACGGAATAAAATGCATTCCTCTGGTTCGTATGGCCTCACCTGACCTCTTAGTGGGCAATCTATCACATGACATGCAAAGGAGAAAATTTACAGCCTAAGGGAGGCGGCGTCGATGCAGGCGGCGCTGCAGCAGCAGAGGCGGGCGGTGCAGGAGGCGCGCGCGCGATCGGCCGCACTCGAGATCCGCGCGGCCGAGGCGCAGCGCGGATTCGCCGACCGGGCGGCCGCCGCCGAGGCACGGTTTGAGGAGCTGCTGCGGCAGGCACGTTTTTTTTTGTATTAATTTTGGACCATATTTTGAATGGATAACAATGGCCTGTAGAGCGTCAAAAATCAATTTTTTGGAATATTTCACTGGTATGCCCTGCATTTGCTTGCTTTGAGGAATTGTCGTGGCAGGCGCGCTCCTGTTCAGGGCACAAGTGTACCGTATTTCGTATTCTTTGGGGTTTGATGGGTTTTGTGAAAATATGTTTTGCTACACCAGCAATTGTTTGAAGAGATTTTCACTGGTGCATAAAACAGGGGCGGGCGGAGACTGCTCGTCTCCGAAGCGAGGCCGCCGCGCTCGAGCAGCGGCTGGCTGACGGCCTCTGCATCAATCTCGCCACCACCGCCGCCGATGCGGCCGCGGCCCGGGACGCCCTCGCTGCGGCAGAAGCCGCCGCGGCCAGCCGGGCGGCCGAGGCCGAGGCGCTCTCCAGCCGGCTGGCCGCAGCGGATGCGCGCGAAGCGGCGCGGCAGGAGGAGCTCGCGCGGACCGAGGCGCAGCTCGCCGGCGCACGTGAGCGGCTGGCAGCGGCCGAGGCGGCCCGGGCCGACGTGGGCGCGCGGTCACTGCTGCAGGCGCAGACGGCGCTGCTCGACGCGGAGGGCCGCCTGTCGGGGCAGGCCGCCGAAATGGACCGCCTCCGAGCGCAAGTGGCGGCGGCTGATGGAGATGCTGAAGTGTTCCAATCACGGCTGGAAGCGGCAGAAGGCAGGGTGGCCGACCAGGAGAGCGAGCTGGCAAAGCTTAGACAGGACCTGTCAGAGATGCAGGCGGAATGTGCAGACGCATGGGACTTGGAAAGGCAGCGCAGACAGGATAAGGAGGCGCTAAAGGCTGACGTGGAGGCTGCAAGAGAGCAGCTTGCTGCAGCAGAGGGCCGGCAGCAAGCTCTTCTGGCCGATGTTGCTCTGCTCACGGCGGCCGTTGAAGCCTCAGCATCTCTTCTTCAAGCCACATTGCAGCCCGGTCCCGCATCGAACATGACTACTACCGTTCTCCCGGAAACCACCGTCGGTGACCCACCAAATGTCTTAGGCACCACTACTGAAGAAAATACAGACCCGGAAGGGGAAGTAGAGAGTGCACAGGACCTGGAAGTCACAGCCGCCAGAGTGAGAAATGCAGCGCAATCAGCGACGGCGCAGATCGCGGCCCTGCGCGCAGATCTGGAGTCCACCGCCTCCGAGCGCGATTGCGCGGCGGCCGCGGCGGCCGACCTGGGGCCGGCTATGGCGCGCGCCGAATCGGAGGCGGCCGCGGCGGCGGCTGAGAGCGACAGGGAACGTGCGGAGACGGAGCGGCGGCTGCGCGAGGGGAGAAAGAAGATTCAAGAGTTGGCGGCCGCACTGGAAGGTTGCAGGGCGCTGCTGTGGCAGTCGCAGGAGGAGGGCGTGCATTCGCAGGCCACCTGTGAGGTGCTGCGGGAGCGGCTGCAGACCGCTGAGAAGCGCGCCAGCAAGGCAAGCGCCATTCTACCGAGAGGATTGTAGAGCGTATCCCAAGACTTTGAATCTTGAGTTCAAGTGAAGTTGTAGAGCTTGGATTCCACGCAGGCACACTAAGTGGATAACTTCAGGTACTCATGCTTATCGTCAAGCATTGGGTGGTTTTCATTGGACCGTCAAGCACCTGTGACTCACACAAGCACAGATAGCACAACAGGGCACACTTGTCTGCTGTTAAGGTCCTGCCGCACTGCAGCAAAGTGTGTCCTGTCATTGGGCAACAGCGGATGATTTGCATGCATCTCTGCAGCCTATTAGAATGGCAATAATAAGAATCACATCATTGGGCGATTCACTTTGCAGGCAATTGAGCTGAAGGCGGCGGTGGAGGCTGCACACAAAGAGAGGGAGGAGGCCCGGGGCCGCCTGTCGGACGCTGACAAGGCGCTGAGTCAGGCAAGGGCTGAGTCAGCGCGCAGGTGCAGCCAGAACAGGACGCTCCTCGGCAAGCTGGCTGCTGCACAGGTGACTCGCTAACGCCTCTCTCGACATATATAAACCCCTGCCGCTTTATATAAACCCCTGCCACTTCACATGCCTGGAAAATCCTGCAGCCTCCCATCCTGATCTTCAACCACGGACTTTTGTGGTTCTTTTCATGATGTCAAGGTTTGCAATGGATTTACCAACATTGCAGCGGGGAGTCTGGGCGGACTTCAAGATTGTGTTTTCCTGACAAGTGTAATAATCAGGATTTACACCTCTGACAAGTGAGGCAGGGCTCAGCTGGGAAATAAATAAAGACTCGTTTATAGCAATACCGGCGCTACAACTATGAAATAAAGTGTTTTGCCTGAACAGGAGCGGGCAAAGAAAGCAGAGGAGGTTGCAGAGAGCAGCAAGCAGCACATAGCTGAGCTGGACGCACAGCTGGCACAACTCCAGGTCAGCAGCAAACCCTCTTCGACTACATTTGACGAGGAAAGGGCATGACACAAGTGTCTTACTTTGCTACATCTGAAGACTGCTGTGTGTACTGAGTACTAGTTGCTGCCTGCAGGACACTGTGAAACGGCTGCAGCACAATTGCAAACTGCAAGAGAGCCAGATCCCGACACATGCCCTGCAGGTATGCGCCCCTCACTCTGCCCTTACCAGAGCAGACAATGTACCTCTCCCTTGCTCATGCTCAAGCTATGCTGTCAAAATTGATCAGGAGGAAGAGTTTCACAAAGCCAGATAATTGCATGTTGCGCATCTCATTTTCCATAGACTTAAAGTGCCCTCAAGCTTTTTTTACAAAACCTTGGGGATTGCAGGAAGAAATCTGCCCACTCTACCCCGCTGCCCCGAGGGCTTTGGGCGATTTTGTGCTGTGTTGTGCAGAACCTTGTCTATTCTGTAGCCATAGGAGCATCATAGCAATGAAATGCAGGTCATACTCATCTTCAATCAACAATGCAAACTTAAATTATCTGTTATTCATCTTCAATGACAACGCAGATGCTGGAGGCAGCAGAAGGGTCCCTGGTGGAGGCCCGGCGGGCGGCGGTGGCCACCGCAGAGCGGGGGGACCGGCTGTCGGCCGAGCGCGACGCCGCGATGCGCCAGGTGGCGGCGCTGCAGGCCGCGCTGGCCGGTGAGTCATCGATTAACCCACCTGAATCATCCCTGCAACCCATGCAATCAGAGGAATTAGAATATATAAATTATAGAGAGGCCCCCGCCAATAGACTGACACAGTGTTGGAAAGGGACATGAGCCATGGCATCTTAGTGGCTTTTGTGCCAAGCGCCGGTGGGTGAGTCAGCATTGAGCAGTGGCGTGTACGGCTGGCATTAGGCTATCTGGCTCTAATGAGGACGTGGTAGTGCCAAACGCAAAAGACATGATCCCCCGTGTCTGGCTTCAATGTGTTAGTGACATATTTTGACGAGTGTGCACTTTTCCAGGCTATAGGAAAGAGCTAGCCTGCTCATAATCTAAGTGCTGCAGACATTTGCAGAGAATGTGTGTGCCATTCAACAATGCATGTGGCAGTTTTTGGCCAAATTTAGTATGTATCATTTTAACCTAGTTTTGGGCACATGCAGGGTTGGAGGCAAGGGAAGCTGCGCTGAGCTGGACGGCGCAGCAGCTGCAGCACAGCGCAGCGCAGAAAGAGGACTCCAGAGGGTACGCTCAAGGGCCAGGGGAAATATGCGGGGGTGATCACGCCGATTGTTCCAGCTGCGCCGCCAAGGCCGAGCGCATTTCTGAGCTGAGGTGAATCCTTATCAGTTTATAACATAGTATAATATATATATATATATACATATATTCCCCCAATGCTGGATCTATATTGTGCAGCTCGCCTTCAGCCCTACATCCGTCATCCGTCAGGCATTCTCACCCTTGCACTTTGCGTGCTGTCCTCTCAGAGGCAATAGGTTGCAACCTGCAAGATCTCTGCACTAGGCACTTGCAAAGGGCCTCTACTTAGCACCTGAAGTGCATGCATGCGTGCATGCCGGGAAATCCGCCAAGACACGAGGCGCCTTCAGCATTCCTTGTCCTAGTACGGTATATGCTGAGGAGTCTGCAGCTCACGAGCTGATCAGACGGACTGCAGGCGCAAGCCTTGCGCCTGGCAATGCAGCCAAGGATTTAGGGAAGAAAGATGTAGGGGTTAGGGAATAGACCCTATAACAATGAAATTTCAGGGGAAGGCAATGGTGGTATCTTGGGGTAGCCACCAGCTTGTATTGAATAGGGAATGGGTAGCAAGGCTGAGGCAAGTGTTGTGCAATTGCAGGCGCGCCCTTGCCGAGAGCTTGGCACAAGGCAGATGAAGTGATCAGGCGCATGCCTTCGATAATGTTTTTGTTCCTCGGGGAGCTGATACAAAAGAAGTTGGGAGTTGCAACAATTGTGCCCAGCGCGCATGCATGGTACCAGGTGCCCAACATCGTTACCTGATGTTCCCATTTCAACGCTACTTTTACATATTTTGGATTTCTTTAAAATGTGACGTCGACGTTGCTATGCATGCTGCTGTCAAGAAGATGAGCAAATGCGTTTTGAATTTTAAGGATGCACATGCTTTGCAGGAGGAATGCCAGCTGTCTGCCTTGGATCAGGGCAGGTACTTCGGTATGGATAGCATGCTCAATGACGTGCACCTGCCAGCACACGTGTGCAAAGCCGAACTTGAATTCTCGGATGCATGTGGAGAATACTCTGGCAAAGCTGAGTGGGAGTGAGACTAGTTAGGGAACTAGCAGTACTCTGGCTCAAGTAGATTATTCTTGCCTGTGCCTGTTGCATGCCTATTGCATTGATGAGCAGTGAAGCCACACGTGCGAGCCGGTTGCTTTCCAATTACAGGCTGAGCAGGGAATATAATATGGGTGACCAATTGTTGAGATGAGGCCGAGTCCACTATCCTTGCATGCATTCAATTGATGTGTACTTGTTGGCAACGACTCATTGGGATTGCTTTCAAACCGTTGAGTCTGCTCTGGCTGATAGATTGATTAATGATATCAATCACACACAGCTGCTCACAACAATGATGGCTCTTGATAAAGAAGTGCCGCCCGGTGCTTTACAGTAGATTGAGCGGCCTATGTTTCCAGTCATCGATGTAAAACTTTCCTCAACGCTGCACGGCATGCAGCTGAAGCATGGAACCGCCGGTGTGAATTATTGATAATGCCCTGGGAATCTGATGCAGCTTCGTAAAAGACAAAAGGCCAGTCAGATGACAGCTTCTCGGATCTTTAGGCCAGTGCTGCAGAAGCCAGTCAGCAGTTTTCAAACTCTGTATATCTTGCATCAATCTCGTGTAAGGGCGGCCAATGAAACAGGCAGTCTCGTAGTAAGAGCCAAACTGGTGTCGACAATATCTTTGAGCGATAGCCCCAATCCTCCACAATATTTGCCAGAATCTCTAAACGCTCGTTCTTAGGTAGTCCACCTCATTACTCCCGCAAATGCATCTGTTCCATGCTTCAAGTGCTGCTCTCTATTGTTCGCATCATACTGATCTTCCAGGAATGGGCACAGGAAGAAGGGGAAGACAAGGAAGATGATGATCAAGCATGCAAGACAGACAGCGAGGATAGCAATGACAGCGACAGTGGAGAGGATGGCAACAAAGTGGCAGTGAGACCGAGGAGGACATTCCTGTGGCATGCAAGAAAATCCAAGAAAGACTGCAAAGAAGAGCAAGCCTCAGCCTCAGCTTAAAGTGAAGAGGAAAAAGCAAGCACGGTGCGTGGCTGCAGCATTTGGCTCAATTGCAGAACTGTGTCTGCCTATCCTGGCTCTGCAAGCAGTGACTTGCCAATACTGTTACATCTCACATGGAGCAGGTTGACCGTCATTCACATTGTTCATGGCAGGTTGCTAGTGGACACAAAGGTTCACCCCTGCATGCACTTGGGGAATACAACTGGCTTGTAATGATGCATGCAGGTAGTAAGAACATCCATCTGGAGCAGCTGCTGGAGTCTTTACTGGAGAAGAAACTTGCACGGCAATCAAAGGCATCTGGGAAGTCTGCAGAAGAGGAGCCGCTTAATCGTAATCTGGTGAGCCAGCCTCAAAATTGTTTGTACGCTGGCATTCTCTGACCAGCTGTGAGACATGCATATGCTCGTGTAATTCACTTTGAGCTCTAATGACGTTTTCTTGAAGCGGTCTCATGGAAAGCAGCGCCAGAGATTTAAGGGTTGCAGCACTCACAACCAGTCACTGGTAGTAACAAACAGAATGTGTGCAGGGCAAAAGAAGGACATCGTGCAATACTGCCATGAGAAGCTCTCAAAGAAGACGATGTACTTTTCGTCCGCTGCCATGGAGAAGACAGCGAAGAGCTGGCGTCCAAGAAGGAGAAAGGCAGCGCATCATTCAGACGCGCCATCGTCAAAGTGGTGCGTGGGAACTCAGTTACATTTTGCAGCTCATGCATACATGTGCATGTGCAAGCATGTGCCTGGTCGGTGTCTTGTTCATGCCAAATGGAACAATGCGGCTACCCAATCCCAGCGCTGGGCTAGCCTCTTGTCATGTCAGGCTGCATCGTGCCTCTTATGGCCATGACGCCTCCTTGTTGTGTTGCACACAATGCGCAACACAATGACAAAGCAGGTGCGAGGAGAGACTGCCAAGGCTATCAAGGGAGCACGGATAAAGTACTATGGTCACCTGAAGAAACAGGAGATGTAGGGATGCTGGCAGGTGAGAGAGTCTGCCCCGACCATTGCAGGAGTTCACTTCTCTGAATGGAAGACAAGCAGCCTAGTTGCACCATCCGTCCCATAGCGTGAACACGTGGCTGACATAGACACATGCTCAGGAGCACTCACTGCTCACTGTGCGGTGGGCGCAGATGTGTCCTACGGGAAGGACGTAGCACAGCAGTACGGGGTGCAACCCATCTTGAGCCTGCTGCTGGACGTGTACAACCTGCGCAAGCAGCCAGGGGGCGCAATGCAACTGAGCGCAGCAGAGGTGGCCTTGGCCGAGATGGGTGTGAGTTGGCCAATTCAACTCTTTGAGTGATGCGGGATTCAGAGGACACACACTCATTGCCATGGCGTGCTCTGCAATGCGTTTGAATTCAATGTGACCATCAGGTCATGCAATCCTGTCCGCTGATCGTGTCTGGTTGTGCCTGCCAGGTGTGGCTATTCTTGACGGCATCCCTGAGTTCCCAAAGGACACCACAGAAGGCAGAAAGCAGAAGCTGGAGAACGACCGCTTTCTCGCTGAGGCTGCAGCTGGGATCAACAAGAAGGAAACCTCATACTGATTGTGAAGAAGACCAACTGAAACCTTGTTTTATGCAAGCATACACTGAGCGAGTCTTTAGCATGGCAGGCCTAGGAGCAGGGGTCGTGCTCCGATGCGTAAGATAAATGTACTCATCTCTGAGACAGAGTGCTTTAGTGACGCAGATTTTTGTCTCTGTAGCGATTTGTAGGGACTTGTATCACAGTCCTGGTTTGAGACAGCACTGTGCTGTCTAGTGACAAGGTGGTGATGTGTCATCTGATCATCACTTGATGTAGACCCTAGGATGTCAGGAGTACTGGACCTGTATATGCATATGATGTCATCTGATGACAAGAGGCTGTAATTGGATATCTGGATGATAACCCAGCATCACTGCTGGTGCACTGACATGCATTTGATACAGTCTGGTAACATTGACATGCTCTGGCCCAGTCTGGCATCTCTGATATCCTTTTGACATCGTATGACGTGTCAATGACATCACATGATAATGATTCGTCGACCCGGAGACCCAACGCCTGCAGCATACTCCTTCCATCATTTTAATATCCGCCATGATGTCATTTGGATATACGTCTGAAACAATTGGTCATTTGAAGCCATAATGATATCGGTGTCGCGATGACGTCAAAAGGAGTTCAGCATCATCCAGGTGTTGCGTACTTATCTCCCTCTTCAAGGGGCTTCTGCAGAGGAAGGAGGCGCATGCAGGCTGAGCGGCTGCTAATGAGATCAGAAGTCCATCCAGATATACACCGTCACTTATGCTGATGTAAATCTCCTCACGGCCTGATCTTCGATGCTGCTCTCCCCAAACCAGACCAGGGACCCTCACCTGTAAGCATGGTCCTTGTCTGGCATTCAATTAGATGCGTGACAAGCTCGCCGGTGCTGTGCAGCCCATGCAGCAGCAATGTGCCCATCTGGTCACTGAGTCAGCCCGTGGTCAACACAACCTCACTCCACCCAGGTTGGCGCATCATGTGTATGAGCCCTTTCAAGAACATGTCATGGATTGTGGCAGGCGTCCCTTGATGGACTCCACTTGCCCATAGCATGAAGGCGAATACAGTAAATGTCTACAACCCCGTGGGCTGTCCAGAACTGCAAGCTACTTGAGACGAGAAATATCAATAAAAAACACAGACATATGCAGCTGGTGTTTGTTGCTACTGACTGCAATAATTATGTTTGAAAAATAATTATGTCACTTCAGTCATCATCCGGGCTTGCGACGAGTAGCTGATCAAAACAGAAGACATCCGATGATCGGTTGTCACAACACGGGCGGCCCGCTGCGGCTGCTGTCATTTCTATGTCAGACACGGGAAGCCAGAGAACATAGCGGGAAGCAAAAGGATTTCTGTTACACATAGTGAGCTTGCATAAGGGCAAGAGAACACTGGTTGAGCAGATTGCAAAGCACAACTCTTGTGAAAAGAAGCGCAGAGATAGGATCAACGAGAAGTGCGTTCATAGCACTTGCTAGAGTGTCTCATCCGCCTTGCAGCACATATGAAGGACTTTGAAAGTCAAGCTTGCAACACATCGACTACTTTGTTGCCTGAACTTCCTGCTTGATACCCTAATACAGGCTGTCCATCCTTCGCAAGCTTGTGCCTGGGGCCAAAGGAATGAGCACAGCAGCCCTCTTAGAAGAATGCGCTACATACGTGGAGAAAGCGCTACATACGTGGAGAAGTTGAAAAGTACGTTGGCTCAGCAAGAGAAGAACTACAGCGATTCTTCACCAGCTTGCATTGCGCGCACAAGTACTGGTTCATCCATAGCTGTGGGAGGTATCACTTTAATTCTTGATTCTGTCTAATATCGTATGATGCAAACTTGGTAAACCAGAAAGGGGATGTGGGTGCGAAATTGCTTTCAAGTATCGCTTACCCAGATTTGCCTGTCATAAATATGCGGCAGACACACCCTTTAGGGCCAGTCTGATGCCAAAGACTTCAGCTGCTGATGTTGCTTCTGAGACAGAATACATGGTTCGCCTATCCTCACCATCTCTTCGTTTCAGAATTCAGTACATAGCCTTACTGCCTTGATTGGACTGCAGGTTTGCTGCTCAACACCTCGCAGCCTGCCAGACACTTGGGGCAGCGATGCTAGGGCACCCTTGATAGATCTACACCGCTTCCTCTGAGATCAAGTAGCTTTCTGCTGTAAGTGCCAAGATGGGCAAGGCGGTGCTTCACTTCTACACCCTAGGATGTCACATCAGACATCAGAGAGCCAGCCAGGGGTCCAGCACTAACTCATTTGTAGTTTCTCAGAGCATTTGATCTGTTTCGGCAGCCGTTGTGGGGCATTCGACTTGCTTGGTCGTATTACAGCTACATCGAGGAGCTATCGTGATTGGGTATTTCCTTTTGCTCACAAGCTTGGAAGAGCATGACCTTGCAGCTTTCGTATCAGCAAGAAGGGCCACCAAGTGGTACCTGTGCAGCTATGTTCATGCTCGAGCTTCCACAGAATCTCGGGTGAAAAGCATACTGCCCAACTCAAACATTTTGACAGAAGGATGCAGATGTGCCAGTCGCTTTGAGACTGGTGCAGGCCAGTAGCAAGCGCACTTTACGCACGTTGTGTACTGTTTCAGTCTTCAGAACAAGGTTGCTCATCGAGACGATAAGATTTTAGTACTAGAAACGAGCAGAGCAAAATGGGTGAAAGTCCAAAGAGGCAAATGGAACGCCTGCCATCTGGTAGTGAACTATTCCATGTAGCCTGCCACTAGGTTTAATAGGTATTGCTCCGCAGCGTTGCCTACAAGCAAGCACTAAATTGTACATGTTCCTGACTCAGGATATTGTTGTACACAATGTGTGTTACCAACGCCAGAGATGAGTGCCCCACATCCCGCATCACACGCCTAAAACCGGCTTAAAGTGACTCTTGAAAGCCCACAGCTTCCTTTGTGACACTTCCATACTGCTCAAACATGCGGGAACGCCATGCGTGCAGCGGATCATCCATCTCCAGAAGCTTAATGGGGCTGATTGCATATGCAAACTGCACCCACAACCACACTTTTGTAAAAGCTACCAATGCCAGCGCAATATGATACAAATTGACATCAAAATTGATCTGCTGTCCAGTGCTCCTGAGACACGCTCTCCCGGCTGGCAACATTAGGGCAGCACTTGGATAGCACGACAAGTGGGGAGGTGTATGCACCATGAAAAAGCCAAAGACGACAATGTCAGCGTATGACGGTCCAGTCTTGCCACCCAAAAAGGGATATTCGCTCAAGGCTTTCCTTAGGGGTTCCAATGTCACCTGAAATCTCTTGACACCTTCTTTGCCATCCGAGAACTGCAGTGCACACGACACGTATCATATTTTCAGTGAGTGCCTCATTTGAGATGCATCCCCAATTATTCCACAGCTGAAGATGCTGGGAAGGCGCATTGACTGACTGTACTATAGGTCACCTCTTCATTGGCACCGTGCCATGTGACATTCGCAAGCTGTATACCTATGCTATCATGCACACAAGTACGCACCCGGTCTTTACTATGACAGGCATGCGATAAATGTGTGCTTTTGAATAAAACATATAAGTTGCCTTCACAGGGTGTAGGACGAGAAACGCACCTCTTGCAGAGGACCATATATTTCCTCCCTTGTTTCTTTGAACCAAGGCTGGAGATCTGTTGATTGGGCCTTGTACTCGTCAAGAATAACGATTTTCATCAGAGCATCTAAAGGCTCTTCTGTGAACCAGTTTTGCACAAGCAACGCTGTTGCCTCCCCTGAACCTGTGACAACAATAATGATGCACACGTTTCAAGGGCCTCATGCACCAGTCCAAGGGCAGCATATCAGTCCCATAGCCCTTTAGCAGAAGAAAGTGATGCTCCTGCTCAGTCTCCTTTGTCACCCATCTTAAACAGCATATGCCTATGGCATACCATGCAGTCCCTCAAACAGGCTGCCGCGGTCAGGATAAGTGTCCTCCAGATAATTGGCGATCGCCCACGAGTCGTTGACCCACTTGTCGTTCTGATTTTTGTCCACAATCACAGGAACCTGAAAGTAATATATCCAAGATTTCAACATCAAGCGTTCATTCAACTAGATTCCCAGGTACGTGATGAGCAAGTCCTGTGATGCAGGCAAGGCACTTTGGAAACGAAATGCAGAGATTTGGAAGGACTACTTCACTTGCGCACCAGACTCTGCCCAGAGAATGCGATCTTGTCTTGTTGTCGGAACTTCCATGGTAAAGTGTCCACTGGGATGTTCTTGTGTGTAACTGCGAGACGTGTTGCCCAGCAGAAGGGGCTAAAATAACGTTTCTCTCCAGTAACGAGCTCGTAAATTTGGATTGGCTGCATCATATTACTGACGACACGGACTCACAACAGCTGGCCCCCACGAGGATCGCACTCTGATCTCAGCAAACGACCGTAGTTGCTATACTCGCAGCGATCGCGAAGCAACACATGCCACCAACCGATGCGTGTCTTGTTATCACAGGGGTCTCCATGGAAAAATTACGAGAGGCATGATACTGACGCTCCCGTATTACGTCATGCCTTCGAACAACCCTTACTTTGTTCTTCACCCACTTTCACCTTTGGGGATTTCGCGAGGGCTTCGATTTCGGAGCGGGCTTCGATCTCATTGCAAGATGACCACTTAGCCTGGTCGCTCCCCAGTATGTTACACAGATAATAAACTCGACATAAAAATTCCTCATCGCGACAAGATAAGGTCGTTAGGCACCGCAGCCCGTGAGCAATGGTGAGCTCTCATGGTGGGTTCAAGTGCAGCTGGTTCCTGACGCTTTAGATCCACTCAAACTTTAAAAATTCGATTGCAAGTAATTAGAAAAAGTTCAACAACGCCCAGAATGTCGTTGCACTTTGCGTTGATTTGGGCAGATTGCGAAATCTGAACTGCAGATGAAAGGATCATCTAAGCAGCACAAGGCACAAATTGCAGGCAATGATGTATGTGCAAGAGAAAAGAGCTGCGCAGCTGGCAGCATATGAAGTGCGTCTTCTAGACAGGCCGACAGTTGATGACTTGTGAAACTGCCACAGTTTGCGCAGCTGTCGCACAAAGGCAAACCTGCTGTTGAAAAGCCTATGTATACCCAAATCACCTCATCCTCATTAACACACAATGTCCGACACATGGTCCATCACGTCCCTCGTTAGGCGCAAAGTTAAAACACTTCCTCCGAAACAAACGCTGGCGCTCTTTTTGGCTCCAACAACCACCTTCTCGACCCCAACGACGTCCTCTCCCTTCCCATCGTTCACGATCTTCAGTGCCAACCCTATGCATTTGGCTTTGACTGGCACAATGACACCCAACAAGTTACTATGAGACAAAAAGTATGGTCGTTATCTTCCGACACTGGCCCAAACCATGCATCGATCTCGCGCACGCCTGTCGCTCCCACAACCTGCCAGTCGTTGGCAGGGACAGTGGCAGAGCCACTGCTCCTAAGCCAAGTGCGAGTCACCAGAACCTGGCCCTCGATACCCAAAGGGGACGACCTCAGGCACGTCATGGTGCCCACCCTAAGAAGGGTGCCAGGAGGGGCAAAAGGGCAGCTAAGCCACTCGTCTGCTTCTGCTGCCTTATGGGCTTCAGGAAGGCAGAAACTTAGGGTGGTGTAATGAAGCAACATTGAGGTGCCAAACCTGGCTTGGAGAGTCTTATCATGCTGCACGGATGGTCAGCTCTTTCTAAAATATGATGGTGTTCTTTTGCGAGGAAGCCAATGTTGGGACCCACTGTCCCGGTGCAGATAATAACACCAAATTTCTGGCATGGTCTGTTGTACCTCATGTGGGCTGGCAAATCGGTGCAGGAGTTGGAGGCGGCGAGGCAGGAAACTGCGGCAGATCTCCAGCGCTGCTACAAGAAAGCCGCCTTGCTGCAGGCACAGCTGTCCTCGCTGGCGGCCAGCTGCCGGGAAGGCGCCGACTGCCGCGTACAGCGACTAATTGCGCATTGCAGCAATGCAGCAAAGGCCTGCGCCAAATTCACGCCTGCGCATAGGAAGCCATGCTCGAAGAGAGCGATAGTCCCTCTGACGACGGCACAGTAAAGGATCCCAGTCCCCTGACTGTGGCGTGGGCAGACAGTCAGCACTTTTCGATCAACTGTGGCGAGGCACAGATTTGGGTACGGCAAGGAGAAGACAGGGATGACACATTGGCGTCGGCCGTCGCGGCCGTTACGGCGCTGGCTGACCTGGCAAAAGGCGCACAGCGCGAAGAGGTATGTCAAAGGGAGCGGGCCGAGGCTGCCGAGGTACAAAAGCTTTTGGTATTTTGCCACAAATGTGACAAAAGCCACCGTTCTGGCTGATTGCATGCGGCTGCACATTGGGGTCTTGAACTCCTTTTACAACGGAATAAAATGCGTTCCTCTGGATTGTATGGCCTCACCTGACCTCTTAGTGGGCATTCTATTACATGACATGCAAAAGAGAAATTTACAGCCTGAGGGAGCTGGCGTCGGTGCAGGCGGCGCTGCAGCAGCAGAGGCGGGCAGTGCAGGAGGCGTGCGCGCGGTCGGCCGCACTAGAGATCCGCGCGGCCGAGGCGCAGCGCGGATTTGCCGACCGGGCGGTCGCCGCCGATGCACGCTTTGAGGAGCTGCTGCGGCAGGCACAGTGTAATATCCAGGCACATATTACTTTTTGGACCATTTCTTGGTTGGATAACAACGGGCCTGTAGACCGCAATAAACCAAACTCTTTGAAAATATTTCAGACTGGTACGCCCAAATTTGCGTGCTTTAAGGCATTGCAGTGGCGGACGGGCTCTTGTTCAGGGCACAACTGTACCGTATTTTGTATTCTTAGGGGTTTTATGTTTGTGTGAGAAAAGATGTATTGCATTTGTCTACACCAGCAACTGTTCCAAGCAGTCTTCACTGGTGCATTAAACAGGGACGGACGGAGACTGCTCATCTCCAAAGCGAGGCCGCTGCGCTCGAGCAGCGGCTGGCTGGCGGTCTCTGCATCAATCTTGCCACCACCGCCGCCGATGCGGCCAAGGCTCGGGACGCCCTGGCTTCGGCAGAAGCCGCCGCGGCCAGCCGGGTGGCCGAGGCCGAGGTGCTCTCCAGCCGGCTGGCCGCAGCGGATGCGCGCGAAGCAGCACGGCAGGAAGAGCTCGCGCCGACTGAGGCGCAGCTCGTTGACGCACGTGAGCGACTGGCCGCGGCCGAGGCGGCCCGGGCCGACGTGGGCGCACGGTCGCTGCTGCAGGCGCAGACGGCGCTGCTTGAGGCGGAGGGTCGCCTGTCCGAGCAGGCCTTCGAAATAGTCCGCTTGCAACAGCGGCTGGCGGTGGCCAATGCGGATGCCGGGACCTAACAGGCAATGAGAACCAACTTGGAGGCGACGGAAAGCAGGGCGTCAGAATAGAAGAGCGAGCTGACAAAGCTCAGACAGGACCTGTCAGAGACAAAGGCAGAGTGTGCAGACGCATGGGACTTGAAAGGCAGCACAGACAGGATAAGGAGGCACTGGAGGCTGACGTGGAGGCTGCGAGAGAGCAGCTTGCAGCAGCAGGGGGCCGGCAGCAAGCTCTTCTGGCCGATGTTGCTCTGCTCACAGCGGCCGTTGAAGCCTTAGCACCTCTTCTTGAAGCCACATTGCAGCCCGGTCCCGTATCAGACAAAGCTACCGTTCTCCCGGAAGCCACCGTCGGTGACCCACCAAATGTCGTGGGCACCACAACTGAAGAAACAGACCCGGGAGGGGAAGTAGAGGATCTGGAAGCCACAGCCGCCAGAGTGAGAAATGCAGCGCAATCAGCAACGGCGCAGATCGCGGCATTGCGCGCAGATCTGGAGTCCACCGTCTCCGAATGCGAACGCGCAGCGGCCGCGGCGGCCGACCTGGGGCCGGCGTTGGCGCGCGCCGAATTGCAGGCGGCCGCTGCGGCGGCTGAGAGCGACAGGGAACGCGCGGAGACGCAGCGGCGGCTGTGCGAGGGGAGAAAGAATATGGAAGAGTTGGCGGCCGCGCTGAAACGTTGCCGGGCGCTGCTGCGGCAGTCGCAGGAGGAGGGGATGCGCAGGCCACCTGCGAGGTGCTGCGAGAGCGGCTGCAGACCGCTGAGAAGCGCGTCGGCAAGGCAAGTGCCGATAGGATCGTAGAGCGTATCCGAAGACTTCGAATTCCGAGTTCAAGTGTAGTGGTAGAGCTTGGATTCCACGCACGCACACTATGGGATTATTTCAGGTACTCAGTGCTACTTATTGTCAAGCATTGGGTGGTTCTCATTGGACCATCAAGCACCTGTGACTCACACAAGCACAGATGGCACAACAGGGCACACTTGTCTGCTGGTTAGGTCCTGCTGCACTGCAGCAAAGTGTGTCCTGTCATTGGGCAACTGCGGATGATTTGCATGCATCTCTGTAGCCCATTAGAATGGCAATAATAAGAATCACATCATTGGGCAATTCAATTTGTAGGCAGCTGAGCTGAAGGCGGCGTTGGAGGCTGCGCACAAAGAGGGGGAGGAGGCCCGGGGCCGCCTGTCGGACGCTGACAAGGCGCTGAGTCAGGCAAGGGCTGAGTCAGCGCGCAGGTACAGCCAGAACAGGACGCTCCTCGGCAAGCTGGTGGCTGCATAGGTGGCTTCCGTGACCAGCTAGTGCCTTTCTCGACATATATAAACCCCTGCCACTTTATATTTACCCCTAACACTTCACTTGCCTGGAAAATGACCCTGCAGCCTCCCATCGAGATCTTCAGCTACGGACTTCCGTGGTTCCTTTCATGATGTCAAGGTTTGCAATGGAATGACCAACATTGCAGCGAGGAGACTGGGCGGATTTCAAGACTGTGTTTTTTTAGTTAGTGCAATTTTCAGGATTTACATTTCTGACATGTGAGGCAGGGTTCTGCTGAGCTACAAATTTGCTTGAAAAGTGAGGCAGGGTTCGGCTGGGAAATAAGTATAGATCCCAGCAATATTGGCGCTACAACTGTGGAATAAAGTGTTTTGCATGAATAGGAGCGGGCAAAGAAAGCAGAGGAGGTTGCAGAGACCAGCAGGCAGCACATTGCTGAGCTGGACGCACAGCTGGCACAACTCCAGGTCAGCAGCACACACTCTTCGACTCCATTTGACGGGGAAAGGGCATGACACAAGTGTCTTATTTTGCTACACCTTTCAAGACTGCCGTGAGCACTGAATACTAGTTGCTGCCTGCAGGATACTGTGAAACGGCTGCAGCACAATTGCAAACTGCAGGAGAGCCATATTCTGGCACATGCCCTGCATGCCCTGCATGTGTGCGCCCCTAACTCTGCCCTTACCAGAGCAGACAATGTACCTCTCCCTTGCTCATGCTCATACCTTGCTGTCAAGATTGATCAGGAGGAAGAGTTTCACAAAGCCAGATAATTGCACCTCGCGCATCACATTTCCATAGATGACTTAAAGTGACCTCTCAAGCATTTTCACAAAACCTTAAGGATTGCACATAGGAATCTGCCCACTCTATCCCGCTGCCCCGAGGGCTTTGGGCCATTTTGTGCTGTGTTTTGCCGAAATTTGTCTACAGACGTCTCGCCTTGTTTGCAGAAACAGCGTGTAGCAATAGGAGCATCATAGCGATGAAATGCAAGTCATACTCATCTTCAATCAACAACGCAAATTAGAATTATCTTCTGTTAATATTCAATGATGACGCAGATGCTGGAGGCCGCGAAGAAGTCCCTGGTGGAGGCCCGGCTTTCGGCGGTGGCCACCGCAGAGCGGGGGGACCGGCTTTCGGCCGAGCGCGACGCCGCGATATGCCAGGTGGCGGCGCTGCAGGCCGCGCTGGCTGGTGAGTCACCGATTAACCCACCTGATACATCCCTGAGCCCATGCAATCAGAGTAATCATAATATATAAATTATAGAGAGGCTTTTGCCAATTGACTGACATATTGTTGCAAAGGGACATGAGCCGTGGCATCTAAGTGGCTTTTTTGCCAAGCGCCGATGGGTGAGTCAGCATGTATTACATAGTCAGCCCTCTTTTTCCGTGCAGTCTGCTGATCGGCTGAGTGAATTCTTTGTACGTCTCATTGAGCAGTGGCGTGGACGGCTGGTATCCCAAAATAGGCTCTCTGGCTCTAATGAGGACCTGCGCAGTGCCAACAAAAAAGGCATGATCCCCCGTGTCTGGCTTCAGTGTGTTAGTGACATACTTCATTGAGTGTTTTCCCTGGCAGGCTGATGCCAGAAGGTCCCTGCACTTTTTCCAGGCTATAGGAAAGAGCTAGCCTGCTCATATTCTAAGTGCTGCCGACCTTCGCAAGAGAATGTGTGTGCCATTCAACAATGCATGTGGCAGTTTTTGGCCAAATTTAGTATGTTTCATTTTGACCTAGTTTTGGGCACATGCAGAGTTGATGGGAAATATAGGGAAGCTGCGCTGAGCTGGACGGCGCAGCAGCTGCAGCACTGCGCAGCGCAGAGAGAGGACCCCGAGGGGACCGCTCAAGGGCCAGGGGAGATATGCGGGGGTGATCACGCCGATTGCTCCAGCTGCGCCGCCAAGGCCGAGCGCATCTCTGAGCTGATGTGACTCCTCACTAGTTTATAACAGAATAATTTGTGTTCCCCCGATGCTATCAATGCTAATATAATCTATATTGTGCAGCTCGCCTTCAGCTCTACATCCGTCATTCGTCAGGCACTTTTACTCTTGCACATTGCGTGCTGTCCTCTCAGAGGCAATAAATTGCGACCTGCAAGATCTCTGCAAAGGGTCTCTGCTTAGCACCTGAAGTGCATGCATGCGCGCATGCCGGGAAATCCGCCAAGACACGAGGCGCCTTCAGCATTCCTTGTCCTAGTACGGTATTTGCTGAGGAGTCTGCAGCTCACGAGCTGATCAGACGGACTGCAGGAGCAAGCCATGCGCCAGGCAATTGAGCCAAGGATTTAGGAAAGACAATGTAGGGGTCATGGAAGGGTCTCTATATTAATGAATTTCCATGGGAAGGCAATGGTGAAATTTTGGGGTGGCCACCAGCTTGTTTTGATTAGGGAATGGGGTTGTAAGGCTGAGGCAAGCGTTGTGCAATTGCAGGCGCGCTCTTACTGAGAGCTTGGCACAGGGCAGATGAAGTGATCAGGCGCATGCCTTCGACCATGTTTTGGCCCTTGAGGAGCTGATACGAAAGTTGGGAGTTGCAACAGTTGTGCCCAGCGCGCATGCATTGTACCAGGTGCCCAACATAGTAACCTAATGTTCCCATTTCAACGCTACTTTGAAATTTTTTTTAATTTGACGTTGACGTTGCTATGCATGCTGCTGTCAAGAAGTTGAGCAAGTGCGGTTTGAATTTTCAAGATGCCCATGCATATGCCTTGCAGGAGGAATGCCAGCTGTCTACCTTGGACCAGGGCAGAGACTTCGGGATGAATAGCATACTCAATGATGTGCACCTAGGTGCCTGCCAGCACGCCTGTGCAGATCCGAATTCGAATTTTCGTCGTGCATGTGGAGAATGCTCTGGCAAAGCTGAGGGCGAAGTGAGACTAGTCTGGGGACTAGCAGTACTCTGGCGCAAGTACCGTAGAATATTATCGTTGGTGCCTGTTGCATGCCTCTTGCATTGATGTACAGTGAAGCCACACTTGAGACGGCAGCTGCGCAGGACAGGCTAAGCAGGGAATTTTATATGGGCGGCCAACTGTTGAGATGAGGCCGAGTCCACTGTGCTTGCATGCATGCAATTGATATCTACTTGTTGGCAACAACTCATCGGAATTGCTTTCAAAACGTTGAGCCTGCTCTGGCTGATAGATTGATCGATGATATCACACTACACACAGCTGCACACAACAATGGTGGGTCTTGAGGCCAGCCCAGAGGATTTGAAGGCTGTGAAACGGAAATTGTGCTAAAATTCTGTTGGGGCTTTCAGCACCTCTCAGGCTGACAGACGGTTGTGACCTCTGGTAGCAAGATTAGCCACTGGCTTATGCAAGCGCCTTAGTCAGTAATGCATTGCTCTGCCGAAAAGCTGCCGCACATGCGCCAACAGGACTGTGCATTCAACTTGACGCATCATGATTAATTCAGACAAATAACCCAGCAGGAAGCTTCTTGGCAGCTGCGCAGCTGCATGCAGTCTGCAGTCAAAACGAAGGGACTTTGAAGTTGCCAGCTACTTGACAGGCAGTTGATGATGTGTGCAGAAATCAGACGTAACTGTGTGTCTGTGTGCCAGTGTTCACGTCAGGTGACACAAAAGCATTTGAATGAGAGGTTGAGCACTGCATTCAGGAGCATGCATGCGAACATGCACGCATGCATGCATCTTGAGGCACAAAGGAAAGGCCTTCTGCATGTGGACGGTTCAAATCGCATCCGTTACACCAATATAATCTACAAAGCAGAGCCCGATGCATACGTGGCCTGCTATATTATCATCAGGAGTAATATTTGGCGAAAGCCGAACAAATTTAAATCAGCACAGCTAGGAGGAGCGGCAAAAGACACAGCTTAATCTACAGGCACAAACGTCTCCTGCCATATGCTTTATGCGCATTTGCAGCAATGCACTCAAGATCATACAGTGAACTACTTCGTCAAATCAAGATAAGACCATCGACACTGCTGGCCATGTCAGCCGCCATGTCAAAACAATTGCAGTGGGGGTGATTTCATTCATACATTCATTTGCAGCCAGACAGAGTAAAGGTGTCCAGCAGGTGAACATACATCTGATCCAAGCTCAGTCCATGTTCGAAATTGACAGTGCTGATATCCCTTGCACGATCCACTCAGTGCAACCCAACTCCAACATCAAGTGAGTCCTGTGCACAGCCCACACGTCTGGCCTTTGAGACAGCTGTCAGACAGCAACTTCGTCAATCATTCCAATTGTCATCATACAACCAGTTTATCAGTGTCTCTGGACCGCTGCATGTTCAGGAAGATCCAAACTGCAAGGTCTTAGCCAGGGCAGGAATATTAACATCACATCTGAGTCCTCAGTGCCCTGTGCTGCATGACGCAACCGCATCATGAGCAGCGAAGCATATCTATGGTACATTGGACAGAACGAAAAGTAAAGAAAAAGAGGGTAGCACTGATGTAACTAGACTGGACAACAACCCCATCGATTGAGTTGTCTGTGTGGGCATGGCAGATGTGCTGTGACCAACAGACTTGGATGACCCATCCTACACTCTTATCTGCGTTGGCAGAGTGGGTATGTGGCTGCAAGGCCATTGCTTCCGGCTCCACAGCTCAGGAAATATGCTTGACAAACTGAGGTTCAACCTAGCACAACACACAAGCATCAGTACATCACAAGGAGAACCCGAGACCACTTTTCAGCTTGACTGGCACAGTCACCAACGTTTCTTCTAATATACAGGGATGAGAAGATATACCTCCGGTATTACTCAGAAACTTACAGAACTTAGTCCTACGGTGAGCCCCGCCACTAGGTGGCACGGTGCGCTAGGAACCCATCTTCTAGACGATCGCGGAAGCCGTATTGCCAGAAAACCATTGTAACAGGTCAGATACATATACCAACTTCAGTATCTGACAAAGATTCCGCATACCTTTCATTCCCGCCATGGTTGTTATGACAAGGCATCAGATGGCTTCAGGGCGGACGGTCACGCCCGTCATGTGCCGCGCAACCACCATCCAACGCCAGCGGCCATCCTTGACAGCTTTCATCTTGGGGGCATCGATGCTCCAACACCGTTCGAAGGCCGTGCGAGCCTGCAAGGCCAGGATGTTCACACAGACATCCGGGAACACGAACCAGGATAACCACAAAAATGGATGAACAGGCTACAGGGAGGAGTTGATCCGACATAATAGCGGACTGCCAGCTGAGGGCTTCATTGCTGATAGCTCTGGGGAGCAGTACGTAATATGTGTCCAGGATGTCAACATCTGAGAATATAGAACAACTACCACGGCAGCTCCTCAGCACCTAAAAAGCACCACTGAGGGTCCCAAAAGGATAAGGACACACCTGCTGCTCAGCATTCTTGAAGAATTGGTCCATCTGCTCTGGACTCGGCGAGCTTCCAAAAAGGCGCCTAGTCGCTTGCCTCTTCGTCTGCTCGCCTCCAAGGGTCCCTTGCTGGTCCACTATTGGCGCATCGTGCGAACATTGGTCTTGGCAAGGCCGTTTCCTGCTCTGAACTTCCTCACCCTCCCCACTGCCGCTGCTCACATCTTTCTGAGTAGGTTCGCCCATCCCGAATAATCTTCTTGACGACGAGCCTGCCGACCCGTTCTGCTGCTGCAATTTTTTATCCGGAGTGATGAGAGCATCTGATAAGCTTGCAGCCTCCTGCTGCTTCTGACAGAGAATGATTCTGCTGCTTTCCTGGTGCAGCATATTCTTGAAGTTTAAACAATCCTTACTGCATATGCTTCCTGGGTACAACAACACCTGATCGCCCTGACAGCATGCGTACTACAGAGTTCTGGGAGCTTTTGTGTGCCAGACATGGGTATACGCAGGAGGCTGTAGCGCGATTATATGTGTCCTGGAACAGAGTGCGAGCGTTATGATGAGAAAGCATAGTTTCTAGGACAATGCCCCTTTATGCACATAATATTAATCCAAGGGATTTATAGGGCCAGGACAGCAGGCACCCTGCCATTGGCAGTGCGCCAAATCGCATCTCGAGCAACTTGTTCGTGGCAGGGATGACGTTGGGATCTCACTGAAACAAGAGTCGTCTGGCATATTGGTGTTCTTCAGGGTCTGAGGCTCTCAGACCTGTTGAGGCAACCTTCCGAGCACTCACCTTGCTCTGTGCTCTACCTCAAGCACTGGTGCAGCCCTAGGGACGAATTGCGCTTCCAGTGTGCCAAGATATTCTAAGTAAGCTGGCAAAAGCTTTCAATCACCGCTCCTTGCTGGAGTTGCGGAGGGGATCTGCTGACTTGGCAACCCAGAGCTACTCCTCAGTGCACTTGTGAGGTACGTTGTTGCAGTGGCGTTCTCTTGCAGCTGTTTCGAGAATCTTGCAAAACATATTGCGTGGGCCAGCTTTCCTACTCGAGAAACATGGCGAGGCGAAAGTTTGAAGTGCACTTTGATGTTCCTTTGAGTATTCCATGATTTTTGAAATAACCTCGGCTCAGAGATGTGTGCTTCGTTGCCAATGGTTCAACGCTCCCCTAAAACCATGGCCTGCATTTTCATCCACTCTTGAGGGGGAGTGCAAAGAAGATGTCTGAAGAAAATGCATGCTTCCTGCTTATGATTTTGCCTCCCTGGTCCTCCAGGCGGAGTGGAGCAGGTCTCGGGCGACTGATTTCGCTCCTGGCAATGAACGGACACGCGACGCCCCTGTGCTCCATCTGCTGGGAGACGTTGGGCAAGTATGGGGGCCCAGTCACCCTTCCATGCGGTGCGGTCACAGCATCCTTCCATCACATGCATCCTCTAAATCCCCAACATACCTTCTCATTTAAACGGCCTTGATCTAGCAGAATCTGAAAATCTGGCAAGGCGCCTGCTTCTGCGTGCAAGATTGTGGCTCAAGTCTGCGTACTGTAGTGGAGACTCTCTCCTCCGCAGGGGCACCATTACGGATGTGCTGGCTAGCCATTCAGGCAGCGCATACAGGTCTGCCAAAAGGTTATAAGGCAGAAACGTATTCATTGCGTTGAAGCAGCCGCCTGGTCCCTCTGTGTGTGCACGTATACATGATCCTTATGAACTCAAAACGTCGGATTTCTATTGGCATGGCTCTTCATTGTGCAATGCCTGGGCCCGGCTTTGGGGGGGCGGCACAAGTACTGCGTGCCCACCCATGGTTGATTGGGCCTTGGTTTGATCTTGCGAATCCAACAATGAGCAGTGGGTTCGGCAGCCTTTGCCTGCAGCTTGTCTGCAGACGCACCTCTTCTTGCCTTCTGACAGGACCAATGTGTGACACAACTACTTCATGGGCATGCTCCATCGGATCGCACTTGTCAGGGGCTTTCCGAATTCGGCCTCAAGCTTATTAGAGGGTGATTATGCGTGTCAGAACGAGTGTTACAGGATTACTAATGTTACTACTGCGCGTGGGCAGGACACAACGGCTGCCTATACTGCATGGCGCAGAATCACCTATTCAGGTCCAAACACATGCAATTGCTAATGTTAGTAATGTGCCTGGGCAGGCCACAACGGCTGCCTGCACTGCATGGCGCAGCTGCAGCGGGCCAAAGCGGAGTGCCCCCTCTGCCGCGCGGCGTTCCCTGCAGGAATACCATTAGTCGTCAACCACGAACTGCGCGACCTGATCGCCCTCGCCGCCGCGCTCGGCACCGTCGAGCAGAACGACGGCTGGCAGGCAATTACGGCCCAGGTCAGTGTCTTGATCTTGAGCAATTGTCTGAACTTGAACATCAACCTGAACCCTCTGGAGCCCTCTGTGCTCAAGTACAAGGGGATGTGAGCCCCATGTGCAATGCGGCACTCCACGGAATACCCAGACATCTCGAAGCAGCACAAAGGGCTGTGTATGTTGCTGAGCAGTCAGCAGACCATCGCAGCCCAGGTGCACATGCTGCGTTCTGGCGCTCTTTTGAAGCTTTCATTTGCAGACCAGGTGAGGGTCTATCCATGTGCGCCTGCCATGCTAGTAACTGGGGGCCCACAACCAAATTGCATTGTGTCTCAATGAACACCAGGGGACCGATTGTGCGTGTTTATAATCTATTTTTTTGTGCAGTGAAGAGCTAGCCGGTTGCATTGGCTGATTTTAGACAAATTCTTGCAGTAGTTGGCCTACCCAATAAGCGGTGACAGGGTGTGTCCGGCAGTTGCAGTGGGGGCAGTAGCGCTGATGAACAGCAGGTCATCCATAGATAGCACGAACCACCCGTGCAATAGCCTAAGCCTAGGGTGATCTTTGACATGAGGAGAAGCTTCTGAAAGCTGCAGCTCTGGACAGGAGCAAGCAAGCAGCTGCCCACACCCTGTTGTTCCAAGTTCTTGAGTCACTGTCGACCTCTTGCGGGTGGTAGGAAAACCAGAGAGTATGATAACGGCGTTGGAATTCAAACCTGTTATGGCATGTGCGCGCAGGTGCCGAAGAAAGGCGCGGACGGCGAGCCGGAGGGGACGCAGTCTGAGAACGGCGTTTCTCTGGTGCCGACGGCGCCGCCTGCGCACATGTCTCTGAGCGCCGTTCTGGACGGCGACGGAGACCTGCTCTCCCTGGAGCCCCCCTGCTGGGTCCCTGACTCGCACGCGACAACTTGCACGCGGTGCAAGGCCGGCTTCAGGTGGGTCTGAAGACCCTTTGTCAACTCCCCTTATCTGACACCACTTGGGAATGTCATGCCACAATAGAGTAGGGTCGGCTAGTACACCATAGCCTGCCCCCGCTGCATGCGGGCTACTAGTGCATCTGCAGCTTGTCTGTTGCTCAAGTCCCAGGGAAGCGAATGTAACATGCAGGAGAGAGTTGACAAACATGTGTCCGCCTGCCTGGTATTGGTGCAACGACAGTGCTTTCTGCCGCCCATGAGATGGATCCCTGTCAGGTTTCTGAGAAGCCAGGTGTTGGGCAATCTCATTGTGGGTGTCTTGAGGTCCATGCAGCGAGGAAAGGCAGAAACAGCTTGGCGACCTCCAGAGTAAAAGCTGCTTTTATGATTTTGCAGCTTGCCTGTACGGATGCATGGTATGCCATGCATACACATGGTGTCATTATGAGGGGTTCCATTTTTTTGTTTACAATCTATGCCTCAATGCCTACCCCCAGCCGTCCTCATGGAGTAACATTTGGCCATAGGGTGCAACTACCTGCTTCTGCACCAGCGCGACCGGTGTTGAAGCAGGTACATGTGCCCACATGATCAAATTTTCTTCCTGGGGTTGATATCCCTTGCATTATGTCCACTGCCAGGCTCCTCAGCTTGTCAGGGAATGCTTGGCAGGAAGAGTAAATTAGATGTCTGGATTTTGAATCAATTCAAATTTGAACGCAGGCCGCTGGCGCGCACGCGCCACCACTGCCGGCTGTGCGGGAGCATATTCTGCGGCGCATGCAGCGCGGGCAAGCTGCTGCTGCCGCCCAAATTCCGGGAGGCATCGCCCCAGCGCGTCTGCGTCAACTGCGCTGCGCTGCTCACCCCCCTGCAGCCCTTCCTCGCAGGTGCACGCACCTGCCGACACTTGACACTGGTACCACCCTTGCATGCATGCAGCACCTACCACCAGCACCAAATGCACTTAAGCCGAGCTGGAAACAGAAGGGCGTTTGACAAATTGGGCATGCACTCTAGCTCATTGCTGTTGCAGGACTGGGTGGATTTGGACCTTGATATACCTCTGCAATGTCTCAGTATGCCTGGCATTATCACTCTCTTGGACATTGACCCTCCGAGAAAGAATGTTTTTTTTGTAAGCAGAGTTCCCCCTTCTGTTGTTTACTAATCATCCTGCGCATGTGGGCCTAAGCAGGCACGGTGAGTCACGCGGTGCAGCCGGCAGTGCATGATGTCACGGATGCGAGCGCGCTGAGGTCATGGTTCAATCCCCCAATGGCCGCCAGTCTGGCAGCTGAGCTGTACAAGGTGCGCGGCACTATGTTAGTTCTGTGCCGCTTGAGACCACACACATATTCAGAAGTATTCGGCTGCTATTTTCTTCGTGATTGCGTTGTGTAATGGAGTTCAGTCACGTCTTTTGCATTGTACAGGCATCTAGTATATCAAATCCAAAGGGGCAGGAGACTGTCTTGCAGAAAAGTGCATGCAGGTGGTCTCATAAGTGCCATGGCCTGGCTCTGTGATTCCTTGATTTACTTGTGTGGTGGGTTGTGATCATTGTGTAGGTTCTCATGTGACTTTGTCGGGCCATGCGAACTTCTGAGGCTGTATGCATGTATCCATCTGGCACAGGTCCTGTGGCATGCACGCATCGACTACTGTGAAACATCTTTCTGATGTGGTTGATGTACTCAGGCATCTTGTGCCTGCACGCCCAATATAGTATGTGGGGGTAATACTGTATTGCATACCCCGCAATATAGGTACAATATATTCTAATTTGGGCTATCCCCAAAAACAAATTCACCCCAAGAAACATTTGGGTGAATACATGCAAAATGGGTAATGCGCGCAGGCGACAAACATTGTGCGCAGCTTCGCGGCGGTCGGAAGCCGCGCGCCGGACAAGGCAATTCCGGCCGCCATCCTTGATGGCGCTGCAGGCTTCGCCATCCTCTCCATTGCCAAGGTGCGATTGCGCCGTTTGTTCTCCGTTTGTTCTCAATCTCTTCACATTTTGCACTCCACTGTCCAGTCAGTACTGTGGCACTTCAACATCGAAATAGGTTTCTACTAGACCAGCGGGCACGCCTGCTGCGCGCAAGAGGCGCCGCAACACCCACCTGTCTGGCTCGAACTGGCTATCCATGGCTTGAACTGGAATAAGCGCATTTGGGTGCTGCTGCATTTGTTGCAACGCATCGGACGTCCTTGAAGGGGGGGCTCATTTTTTTCCGATTGATGCGCTCTCTTCACTCTGCACGGCAGCCCTTTTTCTCTTCATGCACTGCACTTGCATATCGTTCTTTCTGTCTTTTTGGAATTACTCAGATTTGAGTTTGCTACAAAAAAGAATGTGCGCAGTGTTTGCGGCCATCGTAATGCATTTGCCTCGTTTCTTTCAGTTTCACTTTCGGAAATTCTGATGGGGAAGTTACAATTTCAAACTCGAATATCTGAGAGGGAACACGCGCGTGGCAGGGCGGCTGCGGCTGGAGCGTGGCGGCCGGGACGGGGCTGGTGGTGGCGCGCAAGGCCGGGGGGTCCTGGACACCCCCCTCGGCCCTCGGCTTCTACAGCTGCGGCTGGGGGTTCCAGTTCGGTGGCGTTGTCTCCGACCTCCTCATCGTCCTGCGCAACCAGTGCGCGCCCCTTTCTCCCCCCGTTTTATTTGATACCCTGGCATGCCATAGTAGGTCATTTTGTGATGGGGGAAGCATGTTCCTTGACTTGCTGACAAGACCTGGTAGTTCTGCATGCCAACTATCCATATGTTGACAGCAGGGAAAAGAGGCAGCTGTTGCTATTATGAGCACATTGGTGCAGGTTGGTGTTCTGGGTGTATTGTGCCATTGGAATGATTCGCAATTCTTGAACGCCCCGTTGAAAAGCTTATCCTCAAGACCTTGCAATGATGGGATGTCTCACGTCATGCAGCAGACTTGTGCACGCACAGGCCTTGCTCTCCATAAGCACAGTTCTGGAAAATAGCTTTGGACTCTGCCAAGTATGCTTATGGCATTTGCAGGGCGGCGGTGGCTGCATTCTGCGGCACGTTGCACTGTGGGCTGGCGGGCGGAGTGAATTTGGCGGTTGGGCCACTCGGCCGCCAGGCTGAGGTGACCATGCAGGTGCGCGCACATGACCCCCGTCCACGTCAGCATGACCTGCTGGGCTGCTGTGTTGTCCCTTTGTTTGCAATTGTCGCTGTTTGTGAGTTGCAACTTAATTGTGGTAGCGCGCTGATGCAAGCAGTCTCTGTTGTCTGGATTGCGGCTCACCAAGTTTATTCCACTTCAAGGCCAGGGAACACATGTTGCTGGATGTGATCATGGCATGTCTTTAAAAGTACCCTGCTGTGTATCAGCTCAATATATGTATAGTTCCTGCTGGTCTTTAAAAGGGAGCTATGAGAACCATCTGAACCCTTCAACTACGATACCCTGGAGCTCAGAACAAGTGCTCCATGAGCTGGGGTCATCAGACATGCAGTTCCTTACGCCGATTCTGGACTGCTTGGTATGAGTGGGATTGATGACTAAAGGGTTACTGCTCTGCCAGGTGGGCCTGGCCGGCGTGGCGATGTGCTACAGCTACTCGTGCAGCCGTGGAGCATTTGCCGGCGTCAGCATCGACGGCTCACTACTGACAACGCGCTCTGATGTCAACCTCAACTTCTACGGTGAGTTCACGTTTGGCTGTGATCCTCTCTCCTGAGTCCAGTGTCTCTGGTGCTTCTGTTGTAGCGAAAATGTGAGAAGTTTAGATTCTTTGTTCGCCATGTGCTCGGACCTGAACTTCTACTTCTTTCCTTGCAGTCTCTGAAAGCAGTGGCTGTCCGTGTTTTACTTCATTTGTTGTTTGAGGACAGTTACTCAGAACGGCAGGCATTTTGACAATCATGGTCCCTTGCGCTGCCAATCAGATGCAATTTTGCCCTCATGGAGATCTGTTCTGGATAACTGTCCTTTGTTTGTATGCTTAGGCTGCTCTTGAGGGGCTGCCAGCTCTCCATTTGTGCCCTAGCAATGCAAACCTTGCCAAAGCGAGTGGGGATTGGGAACTAGATGGGATTGAGGTTTATAAGGGATCCAGGAACCGCTTGTCCTGCTCGGCCGGGGTGGTTTCACATGTCTGCCAGGTGTTGCATGCAATCTGTGACTCAGCGGTGAGGTGATTGACTTGGGTTGCCTGTTCAGGCCGGCCGCTGACCGCAAAGCAGCTGCTCATGGGCGACAACGTGAGCGCGCCAGTGGCAGCCGATGCGCTCTACACTGCACTTAACGACCTCATGGCGCGCGCCGGAGCGCTGTCCGCCGAGAGAAGGTGAGCAATTGTCTTTGCTTTGGGTATCTTCGTCTTTGGTATTACTACTTTTTTCTGACAAGCAGTATGATGTGGTGTATGTGTTTTGCTGGGCGGCGTCTGTTGGGGCCTGCAATTCCCTGCGCTCTGTGGCAGCCTAGCAAAAGCTGAGGGTGTTAAGAATTACCGCATCTTGGCAAGTGTGCGTCCTGGGAGGCTTTTTTGTGCAAAGCAGGGATGAGAGAATGCTGCCGCAATCCTTGCATATAATCAAGCTTGGTTAACCTTGCATACTTCTCTGCAGGGAACGTCTGGAGGCGGGCCGGCGGCAGCAGGCGGCGGCAGCCGCCGCACAGCCAACGTCGTGCCTGGCGACCGCGCGCTGCGGCGCGCGGCCGGAGCCGGCTGTCCGGCCGGGCAGCCGCGCCGCGCTCTGGGCTGCCCGAGACGGCCCGCCGGCCGCCGCCCAGGCCGAGGCGCTGCCCGAGCGGGCCGAGGTCCTGCCCGAAGCGGCGGCCGCGCCAGCTGAGGGCTTTCTGCAGTTCGGCTATGTCGATGAGGAGGGGAGGCCTGAGGACGGCGAGGATGAGCTGAATTTTCCTGGGCTGTTTGAAGCTGAGTACGACTGAGCTTTCTTCCTTGCTGCTCCCTTCGAGGGACTTCTGCCGCAACAGAGAACCCTTCGCAGGAGGTTGCCAGACTGCGAGAGAGTGGGGCCTTTACCGGTCAGCGTGGATCAACTGAGCGTCGGTGAGAGAAGACAGATAGAAGAGAAGATCAGCAGATGGGCGGTGTCTCTGGAGCCTGCATGCTTGGACTTCTGGCTGCATCAAGAGCAGATTCCATTGGCATACCCGTAATAGCCAAAGGGTAATGGCCTAGGAAGTGCCAGCACTAGAAGCTTTCCCTCCTACGGTCTATTTTGCACTGATCAAAGCCACACAAACAGCCTGATCTGGCCGGCAGAAAGAGTTTCCTTTTGCCTTCTTGCACCCAGGCACACCTTGCAAATAGGTGTCTCCGGTGCTGTAGCAGCAAGAGTCTTATTGTATATAATGTACATGCAAAAAAGGAACAAAGAAAAGGTGCTCCTTCTGTATCTCTAGAATGCTCTCTGCTCGCAGCAAACGGCAAGGAATGATTGCCGAAAATTTTGGTTTGTGTGGCAACCTGCCTTGGTTTGTTTTGCAGTGTATCAAAATGCCTAGGGCTCCAAGTTCCTTCAGGCTTTGACAGCCTCTGAATTCGCATCGCTTTGTTTTGCTTTTGAATTTAGCCTTGCTGAAACAACAACTTTCAGTATCTGTGGCAAGCAGAAAATGCTTTGTACATGATGTACCAATGCTTGTTCTTTTCGAGCCACCCTTTAGCTTCCAGGCAGCTCGCATGCATAGCATGCACTGGGCTGCTGCTGATTTTGTGTAGGCGCGCCTCTCTTGTACATGTGTATATGACCTTTGCTTGATTTTCAAGCGCCACTTGTCTGTGAAGTGAATCTTGCAAGTATATAAACTTGGTGGAGAATCCCGGGCTCTTTGGATCTTTGGCTCTTTGGACCCTAGCAGGCCTGCAGCTTGTCTGCAGTCACATCTTGCCTACTGGCAGAAATAACTTGTAAAAATACAGTAATAACGGCAATTGCTCTCTTGGTTGCAACCAAAGACCACCTTCAGGAAACATCCATGCCAGTGGCCGGCCAACTTGAAGTTGGTGATATTGCAACTGCAGTAGCTAGTGTACTGCCGGATTGGCAATTGCAGTCTTTGGGGGCGAGCCTCAAGAAAAATACCCCGGCCTGCAGGTACCAGCTGGTACCACCCACTCAGTGCCAAGCTTTGTGGCGGTTACTAAGTAGTGCTATTCAGCTGACAACTGCAGTCACCACGGCCGCGGTGACCACGACCGCGGTGGCATCATGCTGATGATGATCATGCATCATGGACGATCCACCGCGCACATGCGTGGGCACAATGCGCCACCTGGGCGTTCAAACTCTCACAGTATCCAGATTATCAAGCACAATATTGAATGGAATGCACCCTGCTGAGTCTGGTATCTGGGAAAGTGAGATACGGCACAGAGCACTCCTCACCTAACACCTGGCAGGGCATTCGAAAGGCACGTGTTGACATGAGTGCAGAACGCCAGCGCAGACCATGGACGGCCCCACATCTCCACTTTCCTAATCGCTGCCACAGAACAATATTCCAGCCACCAAAGCTCGTCGATCTCCGTCCGCCCCCTGACTCTGTTGCTACTTGCGCCGAAGCCATCTAAAGCTTCGCAGTAGGCCCTCCGGGTTGCAACTCTGGCGTATATTCTGACCAGTAGACCAAGAGCAGAGCATGGAACCAATAGGCGGCCAGTGCTCACAGTTGTGTAAGAGTAATAGCTTCAGTACCAGCGGTCAGAAGTGCGAGCGCGATTTGGCATTCGGAATAGAGGACGTCAGGCCTTGGGGCGCACAGCAGAAGTTTAGCGCAGCTTTCGCAGATGTGAGTATCCTGGCTTCTGGGGGGTTGACTGGCATCATGTGCTCGCTGCTGGGCATGGATCAGTCTTGTCGATATATGAACAGCATTGCAAGTAGGTTGAAGTGGGCATGTATACCAGGGTCATCAATCTGGACGTTGCTGCACTTGCTGCTACCTGTGTATTTTGCGTAGCAAGACTGCCCCAGGGCAGTATGGTTGGCTGCGGACCCAATGTGCAATTGCTTTGTAGAGTATTTGGAATGGATGGTTTGCGCAAACCTGCCGTGCCAAGAACTTCGTTGCTCACAGAAGCTTGTTGTGTGGTGCAGTGCGTGAAGAAGCCATCATAACAGGAGCTAGTGGAGCATCAGTCTGACAGTTATTGGCAAACATATAGGGAGCGACCAATAGAATATAATGGAAAGCGAGAGCGTGCTTCCTTGCCCCTTGTTTGAGGGAAGCGAGAAACGCCTTGCGGCCGAATTCTCCTTTGGAGCCGCCAGCCTTGTTGAGGGCCTCCGGGCGCTGCGCCGTGGCCAGATCGATGCGCTGCTGCACCAGGTGTGCGACCTTCCCTGGATTGATTGGAGACGGATCCAAATTAATGGTGTCTGCTGTCTCGGTGCAGACTCGAGCTGCTGTCCTACTGGATCGTGAGGTCCTCTAGAGAGTTCTGCAGCGAATGCATGGAGGCATTAACTTGCTTGATTATTGTACGAGAAAAGGGTTTTATCATTTGCATGTCACTGGGACCCTTGCTTGATCGCAGCTTCGTGTTTCCGGATGCTCGGAACGTGCTCGTCGAGGTCCGGAAGCTGCTCGGTTCTGCTCACAGCGTCCTTTTGCCATGCAGGCGGCGTGCTGCATCGTCTCGTGCCGATCCAACGAGGAATTCGATGCCTACGTGCTGTCCGAGTCGAGCCTGTTCGTGTACCCCGACAGGCTCGTGCTGAAGACATGCGGCACCACCGCGCTGCTGGCTGCCGTCCCGATGCTGCTGGACCTGGCAGCGTCGCTGGACATGCGCCCCTCCAACTTCAAGTACTCCAGGGCATCCTTCCTATTCCCGGAGAAGCAGGTCACTCCTCACATCACTTCCTCAAGTCGGCTGAAGACCAGCAGTGCAGCACTTTTTTGCGTTCCTACATCAATATGTTACTGAGTGTTTGAGTAGCAATCCATCCAGTTTGTGCGGGCTCGTGCAACCTTGGGAATAGCTGCTAAGCCATTTTCTGCTTGGGGTGTTGCCGCCACGGGCATGCATGCATGCTTCCCTGTGCCGCAGATCAATGCAGTGGGCCTCTTGCTTCACTTGGGGTATGCCAATGTTCTAATGCACGTTCTTGAGCAATGATCTGCGGAGTAGAAGCCTGATCCGGGCGCTGTGTTCTATGCAGCCGGACCCCTACCTGTCTTTCGAGCATGAGGTGGCATTTCTGGAGGCCCATTTGGGCCATTTGGGCGGAGGAGGGAACGCGTACGTCCTGGGAGACGCGCTCCACGGCCTGCGCTGGCACGTCTACGTGGCGTCCGATGGCGGCTGGCCGGCAGCTGCGCGCAGGGATTCCTCCGCAGACCACTCCATCGAAGTCTGCATGACCGACTTATGCCCCGTCAAGGTGGGCACTGTCATCATGCTGATCTGTTGTAGCGGTCATTAGCGGTTCATTTGCTCCACCGTGGCATGCAGCCTCTTTGTCCACTGTGGCTGCATGCATGCCCTCTTGCCTCTGGCTTTAAGTTGGCGAACTGAAGCTATAGGGGACTCGTGCACCTTCTGTCATGATGCTGAAAGTACTACTATGCACATGGAGGACCCTATTTTTCACCCTTTGTTTCAACATGCTGACCTTGGAATGTTCTTGTCTCGGTGCTGGCTCCGTTGCTTTGTAGCTTGCTTGCAGACGTCTGCTGCGTCGCTGTCAATGTCTGTGAGTAGAGGTAAAGTTTCATCTTAGATGATGATAAAATTTGCCGATTTGAACCATGTTGCCAAAACAGGCGGCGCAGTTCTTCCGTGGCGACACATTCGTCTCGGCGCGCCGCACGACGGCCAACACCGGGATCGCTGATTTGTTGCCCGCCGCCGACATCGACGAATACGTATTCGAACCGTGCGGCTACAGCATGAACGGGCTTCAGGGTGATGCTTTCTCAACCATCCATGTCACGCCCGAAGCCATATGCTCCTATGCATCTGTGGAGCTGACTGGATGCGCGCAAGAGGACGTTGCCGCTTTCGTCGCCAAGGTGCGCTGCAGCAGCTGTGCATCTCGTGTCAAGCTATTCCACTACAGCGCATGTTCTGCACCCTTCTGCAATCTCTAGAGTGCTATGCCACGTCCTCTCTTAAATAGCAGCCATCTCTGTTTGAAAGGACGCCCGAGCAGGGTATGTCCAGACAAGTGTCTGTATTGCAGCTGCGGACTTTGTAGTTCCTGGCAACCTTCAATAGAGGCTCTTGGCATTTCGAGAGATGGTCAGAGTGGCGCATGCAATCTCTTGGACCTGTATGTTGGCATGAACAACTTGTAAAAAACCGCATGCTGATCGTTGTGGTGTTTTCTGTGCAGTCTGCGGAGATATTCCGCCCGGGCAAGATGACGGTTTGCATCACAGCCGCCGCCGGCGCGCCGCTGAGCGGATCTCTGTCCGCGCCTGGCTACAGCGTTCTGGGCACCGCTCTCCAGTTTCTGCCGGGGGGCGCCAGCGTGCTCGTCCACAGCCTGCAGGCGATTGGCGCTTCTGCAGCGGCAGCGGCGGCCATAGAACAGGTCTGGGTGCTCTTCTTGCACTAGTGCCGAAAGTATGATGGAGCATACTTATGTGCTCGCACACGTTATACAGAGCCAATTTGTAGGATGATGAAGTCGAGAGAAGTTGAAGACGTGGCGCCAGCTTGGTGCGGGATGACAAGGATCTCACACCAGGCTGCTGCCATCTCTTCAGCTTCCGCAAACTTCAGAGGTCGTGGTGTGAAAGGGGGATGAATGCATGCAATCAAGGGGCAGCAGCGTCATTCCTTGCATGCTTGTGTCAGGCGGTGTCCTTGCATGCATGTTGAGTTTGCCCACTGTCTGCAGTGCTATTACCGTTTTGCAAGGAAATTAATTTTTGCAAGAACTGTATTGAGAGGAGCCATACCTGAAATTTTGTGTCTCTGCTTGTCCAGGCTGGCAAGGGAGCCGAAGCAAGTGAGAAGCTGGCGGCAGCTGCCAACGGGGCAAGCATGGAGGAGGACAGGCTCAGCCAGATCAGCGAGCTGACTGGACTGGAGCTGAGCGGACTGGCCGGCAGCGCATGCTGCTCTGATGACGATGGCTCTGCTGCTGCCATGAGTGCCAGCTATGCGTCCAGCCTGGCATCTGAGGCCACCAAGCAGAGCCGCCCCGCCACTCCTGAGGCCGTCTGGCCAGGTGCGCTTTTGTTCACCTTTTGCCTTTTCAATTATGAAGTTGCCAGGCAGAATATGGTCGACAATGGCGATTTTGATATCAAAAGCAATGCGCTGTAGGGGTGTCTGTGGTGAGTGCATCCTTCCTAGACACAGCGGTATTATTTTTCAGTGGTCCTTACTGTCCCACTCAAAAATTTGCTGCAACGCTTTGAGATTCTACCTCTAATGAGGGTAAGCATGTGAGTCTGTCCTCCCCGCGAGGCCAACGCATGCACATGGTCTGTCAGCACAGCGAGTACAGGCCTCGAGTGAGAAGTCTTTGGATCTTTCTGTGCAGAATTTTGCAAGAGACTACGAAATGGTAATTAAACTGACAATTTGAAGTTGAAACTGCAATTCAATTCTGGGATTGTATTTTGAGGGGACTTTGCGTGACCTGCAGATTGGCAGATGGTGGACAAGCCGATGCCATCGCCGGTGTCAGCCGCCAGGAACGCGGCTGGAGATATGACGTCCTTGCTGGCAGGGGTCCTCGCGCGATACAGCGCCGTGCCGCTGCCATCTGGCGACGAAGCCACGCTCGACGCGTACCTCTCCCGCCTGATCAGGTGCGCGTCCTTCTTTTCCACCATGCAGCTGGTGAATCCTCCTGATCACATAATAATCACAGGCTCATCTGCGGGAAATGGAATGGTGTTTCCTTCCTGCATTGACAGAGCCTCCGCGACACTTCCATGTATTAATCACAATTCTGACTGTCATAAGAATTGCAGCCTATGCATGACATTTCCTCAGATTGCACATGGGCTTTTTTCTTTGACTGGCATTCATCAAATTCAATTAATAAAATTAAGCTTGAACATGAAAATTTTCTGTGAATTGAATTTCAAAACCCTGATTCGCAGGCAGCACCGGCTGGAGGACCCGGTGTGCATCGTGGATTTGGGCGGAGTGGCGCGCCTGCACGCGGCCTGGGCGGCTGCGATGCCGCGGGTGACGCCGTTCTACGCGGTCAAGTGCAACAATGACGAGGCTATCCTCTCCGCGCTTGCCGCCCTCGGCGCTGGCTTTGACTGCGCCTCTGACGCAGAGGTGAGATCTCTTTTGTCGTTAGTGATAGGTTACTGAGATCCGCAAAGGGCCTGAGCTCTTGCCAGGTCAGCAAGGCGTCCAATATAGTATTAGATGCAGTTGAGGGTGACGGGACAGATATTGGGGGCTGAGACAAATGCGATTTTGTCAGGGGCTTATATGCCTGCCTTTGAAAATGCGTTGTCTCTTGCACCTCAATCTCTTGTCACTGATCCTCTTTGTGCACTGTGACATGTCGGAGTACTTGCACAAGGAAGGAATCAGCTAGTATCAGCTGCTTCTGCGTAGACTGCTGGCTAGTATTCAAGCTCAGAATATCCGCATCCTGTCGGCTGCTGAGGTGAGATTTCCTGTTTCCTGCAGCTGGACATGGTGCTGGGGTTGGGGGTTCCCACCGGCCGCATAGTGTTTGCCAACGCATGCAAGCGCCCACGCGACATCCGCCACGCAGCCGAGAAGCAGGTCCGGCCTCGTATGCCTTGTTCCAGCATATTTTGCCAGCTTGTCCACATTTCCCATGTTTACTTTCCAGAGGTCTGCATGGCACCACTGAACAGGAAGAGGAGAGTCATTGCCTTGAAATAATTAGCTGCTGCCTTACCTGCTGTGCAGACTAGCAGAAGTCTTCAGCCTTGCTTCAGCTCCTGAAATGTGGTTTTGGAGGATTGGCGCCTGATGTGATGTTGACTTGCGCAGGTAAATCTGACGACCTTTGACACGGCGTCTGAGCTGGCCAAGCTTGCCAGGTGGCACCCCGCCACGCGTGCATTACTGCGCATCCGCGCAGACGACCCGGCCGCGCGCTGCCAGCTGGGCAACAAGTATGGCGCCGATCCCTCCGACGTGCCCGCCCTGCTGCAGGTGGGTTATTTATCTTCCAAACGTTATATTCCTGAGGAGGGTCGTCATGGGAACAAACTGGGTCTTGGAGGGCCCCCAGGGGGTCAAGCATTTGAGCTCGAGGGCAGTTTAATGATCTCCAGCTCTTGCATGTCGGTATTGAAGCAAGTTTACTACTATTACACATTTCTAGTTGTTCGAATCCTTTGGTAGTGTGCCCCTGTTCTCAACAAGGCAGTGTCTCAAGCGCATGCTGTCTGCCTCATTGTCGCAGTATTTGTGATTGCGAGCACATCAGTGCCCTCATCAGTGGAGGGCAGAAATCTCCACCCTCCGGACCTTACGAATTGCTGTAACTGGATGCTGATGTGGCCTTTGTGCTGGATTAGGCGGCCAAGGAGATGGGCATTGAGGTGTGCGGCATCAGCTTCCACGTCGGCAGCGGCGCGACCAACCCGGACGCTTTCAGCGAAGCCATCGCTCTTGCCCGCACCGCCTTTGACGCTGGCACAGGTATTGCTCGCACTGCCGTGCTGTTCTTTTCCTCCCGCAGACTCTCTGGACCTGGCCTTGCTGCAGAATTCCCGGGCTGATAACACGCATGGATCGGACTATCTTCAAGGTAAAAGTGCCTAGCATTCCATTGTGTAGCTGATGTCCATGCCTCCGCTCTGGTCTCGTTTTAACGCAAGCATCTGCCAAGCTCGTAGAAGAAGCCAAGCAAATGCATCGTTATTTTCAAGAATACAGTGGTGTATATCTGATGTCGTACAGGAGTAAAGTGGTTGTGGTGTGTACCCAGGTTTAGGGGAATCTTTTGTTGTCTATCAAAACAGCATGTTGGCTGACTCTGCATTCTGTCACATGTGCAGGCGTGGGATTCACGATGGACCTCCTGGACATCGGCGGGGGATTCTGCGAAGGGCGAGTCATGGGTGACGTGGCGGTGGCAGTCAACGCCGCGCTAGCCCTGCACTTCCCCGTCTCCAGTGGCGTGCGCATCATCGCAGAACCCGGCAGGTGTGTTGATCAACCCTGCCAGACTGCGAGACACGCTGTCTGTCAAACTCTGTATCAGACGTGCATGGTAAGTTGTGTTTGGAAGTGTGCACCTCGTGCAGCCCAGATTTTGAGGAGCTGGGAAAAGCAAAATCTGATTCCCAGCTTCAAACATGTCGGCCGGTGGCATTTTTGGAGTGCCTCTAAGCTTTCAGCCGGTGGCACCTGCAGCTAGCATGCGGAAAAATTACAGGGACTGTCAAATGCCAGCATTCCCGGCGTGGTCAGCATGGCGAAGAGATAACTTGTGCTAAGGGACTTGATTTCATGCAATGCAGGTACTTTGCAGAATCCTGCGCCACCTTCGGATCCATGGTTTTCGGTGTTCGGGACGGCCACTGCGCCAAATCCGGCGCGGCCACTCGCGACTACTGGATCACTGACGGTGAGTCATGCTCTGGCTTTTGAGCGGCTTCAATATGCTGTGCATGCGTGCTATGTTGTCCTTTCTCTCAGCCTGGAGTGCCCCACGATGCAAGATTGTGGTGTTTGTGCTTGCATACCGTCAGCTTCAAGGGTGCTATCGAGAGGCGCAAGTATTGTAGTGCGCAACCACCGTAGTTTGCAAGAATTGCGGCATGCTTGAAACTAACTGGGTAGGAAGGAAGTGCTGTGGAAAATACTAGAGTATCAGGCATTGGAAGTATATCTCCGTCTTGTGAAGGAAAAGGCCTGACTGGTTATGTTACATTTCTCCTGTGCAGGCATCTACGGCAGCATGAACTCGTTGCTGTACGATCATGCCACCGTGGCGCCGCGGCCGCTGCACATGATGACTAATGAGGCCGAGAACGGCGCTACGGACCTTACGGATCGTCCCATGCTACGCGGCTGCGTCTTTGGCCCTACCTGCGACGGCCTCGACACCGTGCTGCATGACTACGCGTTACCTAAGCTCGACGTGGGTGACTGGTTGGTATTTAGTAACCATGGAGCCTACACGTTCGTCGGAGCCTGCCCCTTCAATGGCATGGACCCTGCTCCTGCCACGTTCTATGTCTTCTCTGAGAAATGAGGAGCTGTGGGGATTTGAGGAAGTGGGAGCGTGAGCAGGAAGTGCAGCTGGCAATGCATTGAAGAATTTGGATGTGTGTTGGATGGGCACTGATCAAGACGAATTTTATGGAGGTGTCATGCAGAGGTCAGAGGATTAGTGGCAGGCAGAACTTCCAGGAGGGAGGGGGTATTGCCGTGCTAGTGATGGATAAGTCGGAGAATTGGGTGTTAATGATCATTATATGAAAGGAAAGCAGAGTGGGATCATGGACTAACAACAGGAAGTATGTGTCATAAGCAGGCAGGTTCACGCTGATCAGCGGTTGATGTGCAAATTGGTTGGATTGCAATATAGCCAGAAGGTATTCTCATTTGGCAAGTTCTGAGCTCCTGAAGTGGCGCTCTTAGGAGGATTTTTCCATCATCAGTGGCTATTCTGCTACAGGTACAGTCAGGAATGGTTATTATTGTTACTACACGCTTTTCCAGCCAAAAGGCAAGGTATGTCCTGCAGACAAGCTGCAAATGGCTGCCACAATCCTACTCTCAGGAATTGCTGGTCATGATATAGTATTTTTCTCATGAGGATCACTTATAAGTAGTCTTACTCATGTTGGATCAATTAAGCTTTTTGGCAATGTGTAGAAATTTCAATGGGTTGTGTGCGTTCCTCATCTGCAAATTTGTATTTTGTGAATTATGCACATCCCAAATTGCCGGATTTCCGCCATCAGTCTAGCCTGTGGCACTGTGCATGACATAGCATGTCATTGGTTACTGCCAGTGTACTGCATGTGCATATCGCTGTGCATCATATTAGCCGCAAGTCTTCACATGTATCGACCGCCTCCGAAAAGTCCTAGTCACATCCCTTTATTATAATTTATGCTGGTTCCAGTCATTGGGCTAGGTTGCAGCAACTTCTCAATAGTTCTCTCCAGCCTTCCTTGTCTTGGCACTTTCTCCACCAAGGACATGTCAACCCGACCCTTCTATGATTCTTAAACAGCAGCTGTTTTGGTAGCCAGTCTTGCTTCATTCTTTCCTCGTGACCATGCCATCTCAGCTGTCTACACCTGAGCAACTCAGCAATCTTGGACAATCCAATCCAATTTGTCATGTCATCATTGGAAATTTAATCCATGAGTGTTACACTGCATTGTGATATATTACAGGATAAAATGGTCTCTACTGCAGCCTCAGCCCTTTCTTACCATCCATCCTGCGCTTGCGCCTGTACATGCCATGCCGGAACCAACAGATGCGAACAATTTTACTTGGGGTGTCAGCGTTCATGGCTCTGGCAATTGCAGGCCAAACACTGCATGGATAAGGTATATGGCATCTGCAATCAGGCTTTGAGAGTCTTTTTCGCAAGTTTCGGCGATATTGTAAAAGATGCGCAGCTCCCCATTCCTGTCGCGTGCATCCCAACTTTGCTCCCATGCACCAGCTTGAACCATGAGGGGACCATCGGGATCCCTGAGATGCTTCTCTCGGTACCCATGCAGCCAATCTGCCACGTAGATTGGGAGACACATGCAGAACACCTCAAAGCCTGTGTATTTCTGCTGGTCGTCCAGCTCAGACGGTTTTGTGCAAGAGAATGCCTTCAAACAGTACCCCAAACAGCCTGTGGATCTATTTTCCCTTAGGATAGCCTTCCACTGATGCTCCACTATCTTGCAGGCAAGCTCCTTGACATCCCAGACTCGAATCTTCCCATTCTCCATTTGACCAACCTGAGGTATCATATAGCCTGGTTCACCGAAAATATGGGGATGCATAGCAAAGGCTGCTTTGCAGCCATCTGCCAAGAGTATCCGATTCCTCCACGCTTGGGCGTCCCTCTTTTCAAAAACGAGTGGTTGCGCTTGTATGCGCTTTGGATGACATCTGTAGAGACTGTTATGCTGATCAAGGTGCTGCCACAATGTGTATGTATCTCTGCTCAAGAGTTGTAGTGATTCCTGAGATTGGTTGATGAGCGCATCCTTGCGTCGCTCGCCTTCTTTCACGCTTCCTAACAAGCTGAAGAACAGCGACACTACAGAAATCAGCAGTGAAAGGAGCGAGAAACCGAATGGCACCCAGCTCGAGACATCCTTGTCTCCCATTGCAGATAAATCCTGTGAAGCAGTCGAAATTGCTCAGTGCCCCTGAGGATTTCTACGAGTACGACACCGCAATCATTGGATGATCCTTCCGACCTTTCTAAACCCTGCTCTATAACAATCCGAACATTTGTCAATGCGTGTTTAACCAAGGTGTCCTCATCACCTCTTGGGCTGCTGCGAACAATGTCAGCGCGTCGGCTTGTCCTCCTCGTTGGCCCCTTCAATGGCACACGACATTTTCAGGACAGTCTACGTATATCGTCCAGAGGTCGAAGCAAAGGATGCGAGCAAACTCGACAAGGCTTGCACCTTTTTCATCTCAGCGCTTGAGAAGACAGAGCAAGCAGGGATGGCATCTTTGCAATCATCTGCACCGAAGAGAGTTCTGTGGAAAGATCTTCTTCTGCATAATTTCAAAACACAGCGCAAGGCATGACCTGATAAGCAGGAATCCCTTGTGAGGTCATAAGCTTCAATGATAGAAGTCTCATTTGGTGAATCTTTCAGGCTGTATAGAACAGCGACATTAGCCCAGTGGGAACGAAAAGACCGAGAATGTGCGCCCACCAGTTACTTTTCGAAAGACTCGACGCCTTCACCTCCTCAGCACGTCAATGCACGTCCCTGTAGAGATCGTTGAGCCTTCCTCTCAACGCTTCCCCATAGTCACCAAATGGGCATTTCTTGGCCAAGCAGTACGATCGAGGGGAGTACAACAGAGTGAATTAATGTAGGGTTTCACGCTGAATGTAATATGTGTGACCCCTAAAACGTGACATACCCTAGATTCTCATAGGGTTTCAATATATGCCCCTTCAGTGGCTGATTGGGATCGATTTTAGATCTGCAAAGTAAAACAATAATAATATTCTTTACAAGTGGCGAACCCAAAGCCAAGAGGGCCATAGGGCATATACAGGTCCGTCTGCAGCCGGAACCCGGCCTGGCCCATGTGGGCCGATATATACTATAATATATGCACAGGCTTGCAGCCTTGTCTACTCGCTAATGCACCCTTGCAGCCTACAGGTCTACACCCCCTTCTTACACGAATGCTGAGGGGCCATCCATAGCAAACCGCTCAAAAATTCGGGAAGGGTTTTCGACAGCGACGACGCGGGTGTCTAGACCGGAGATCTCCGGGGCGGCCGCATCGCCGAATGAACCCGAAAATGTTTATACACTACATATGTAGTGGTATCCTTGCATGCATGTCGAGTTTGCCCACTGAATGCACCGCTCTTGCTGTTTCGCGAAGATTGTGTTTTTGCAAAAATGGCATCGAGCGGAACCATGCCTGACATTTGGTGTCTCTGATTGTCCAGGCTGGCAAGGGAGTGGAACCAAGTGAGAAGCTGGCAGCAGCTGCCACCGGGGCGAGCATGGAGGAGGACAGATTTAGCCTATTGACAGAGGCAGTGCATGAATTGTCCCTGCTCAGAATCATGTATGTTACATCAGACCTTTTTGCAACACAGAAGGCACACAGAGTCCGTACTTGGATGTCTTGTGGATATCCAATGCCTGCCAAGACAACGTACAGGCAGTGCTCAAAGGAACAAAACATATGCACCATGCCGAATCTAATGTGTCGTCATGACGGTTGCACCACACCATAGATTTACTCCCTCTGTAACTGTTTCTTTGCCCACAGCATGCATGCATGCATCTGGCAGGAGGGTGTTCCCTCCTGCAGTGCAGTGCCTGTGCGCACATTGGGCAGTGTAAAAATAACACTCCCAGCATGTGGAAACCGATTCATATCTCATACCCTCCATGAGAGAGCTTCACGCCTTTGAGGCCCCCATCTTGTCAGGGTGGCCGCCCAGCTTGCCTTCCTTGATAGCTTGCAGCGGCTTCTGCCCCGCCAATGCAGCCTTCAGGGCTGTTGCAAGACCACCATCCACCTGCAGAGCAGCAAATCTGTGAAGTCCTGCCCATGGAAAGTTTCAGAGTGTCATAACGTCTTGACAAGAGACAGGCCCAGCTGTGCTGAGACTCGATCAACAATGTTCTGAAACATCCAGGGTGCCAATACAGCATGGGTTCTCACCATGCATACCCAAATCTGCGTACCGAAATGCACAGGTAAAAGCCAAGAAACTCACAAAATTCTCCTGCCCCGCAGATATGCATACCATACTGGTGCCAGAAATATGGCTGTGTGACAAAGCATGCAAATACCCCTACTTTCTGCAATGATGTTGCTACTAGCAACAAACATATGTTCCTGTAGTCACTCAATTACGAAGGGAAACAGGCAGGGGGCGTGCCTGCTGCCAGATGTCCAGCCAGCGATGCCTGATCTCAGGGGTGCACTTTGGGTCGGCCATCCAATTGCTCAGGGTGAATATCAGCTGCCCAGACCTGCAGTTACCAAGTCAGCAGATAAGACGGGGCCAGCCTGGACCTCTTAAACACCAACTTATTTGGCACAGGACACGGAAATTTCGCCGCCTTGCTGGCGCTCCTGCACGCTTTGTTCTGCACCAATTGGGATGAGACACCTTCTCTTGAATGGCAGGTGCGAATAAAAAGGCATACATGAATATCCTTTCAAGGCCGTGCATCGAGAGGAGCCCTTGATCTGCTGAACCATTACTCTGCATCCATGTCGCAAAGAAAGCTCAATACACTCAAGTGCAGCACAGATGTCTGCTGAGGATGGGGGCTCACTCGCGCACAGACATCTTCCTGTAGCGGTCGCCCGCCTGCTTGAAGTCATTCTGCTTCTCCTCCGGGATGTCCTGCAGTTCAAATTTATATTCCATCTCAGCGAACCACTCTCCTGGCCCCGGCTGGCGGGGGGCGGTACAAATACTGAGCACCGTGCCCATGGTTGATGGTCTTGCTTGGATCTGGGGAGTCCAACAGGGGGTAGGAATTCGGCAGCCTTTACATGCAGCTTGTCTGCAGACGCACCTTGCTTTTGGCAAGAAAAGCGTGTTCTAACAATAATAATAAACCACTCTCTTGAAGGGTATTTATCGCAGCTTGAGCACACTTGCTGGGCACACTGATTGAGCCCATTCATACAAGGGCGCTGGCTGGCTTGGGCGAAGGTCTGCCATGTTGCTCTTAACAACAGACTGGCAAGTGCCTCAGAAACGCTTTCACAGAGACGTCGCAGACAGCGCTTGGTAGAAGACAACCCAAATACACTTATGAGGTTCACCAGAGGTAACGTGTAAAGCAGGTAGCACCTGTTTCACTCTCTTTCCATTGATCTCGTCTTTGCTGACGGTGTGGGCCTCCTTGCTCTCGGGGCTGGTCTCAACGTCGTCCAATGTGGACGGCCAATAGTTCACCTGCATTTCATGTAATAACCCGCTTTGATATTGACTTGAAGTTCTCGTCACTGCGTGCATGTGTAATTGGATGAAACCGCGAAAGTCAAACTGCTTGCTTAAAAGCTTGTTGCTCTGCGTTGCCTCTTGCAAGCTCTGAAGTATCTAACACTGCTGGCAGCAAGAGGACAGCACTGTTTGCAGCAATTGTGGCAACTGAGAAATAATGAGGATGGTGAGATACAGCAACGACACCTGTCCAGATTTCTCCATGAAATTCATTGCTCCTGCACAGCCAGAAGATTTCTGCATCAGTGAACACTGCACATGGTACAAAAGAGAGAGGGTATGGTGTCCTGCCCTTTGATTTTCAACACTTCAGATCAAGGATTTCTTCCTTGAGACAGTTTAGTACACACGGCGTCTCCTGACTTGTGTCCTCAGCAGGCAAAAGGCAAAAGGCATTTTCTGCAAGGCACTGCATAAACTGGTGTGCCCTGGCCCTTGCGGTTGCAACAAAATAATCACGACACCAAATGGCAGCTATGATCTCAATCACAGCGCAAGGTACCCTTCTAACGAACACAAACATTTCAAGTTTGTGTGGACACTCTACCATTTTCCAGAACGGGACATTTGAGATCCGTAGCGACCCTTGGAATCAACAGGGGGTTCTGTATCTAAAATTAGATATATAACCCCCTAGAATCAATTCACCAAGGGTGGGCGCACCGTTCTCATGGGAGTTGTGGAAGGGGCATCGGGGGGCGTTGATGGGAAGCATCTGGTAATTTGTGCCGATGCGGTAGCGCTGAGTGTCTGCATATGACAGCGCTCGCGACTGGAGTACCTTGTCATTGCTCAGGCCGATGCCTGCGCACGAGAAACAGGACCTCAACTGCCTCCTCCTTTCTGGTCGCTTGCAAGGCTTCGGCCCTTATACCAAAGCATAGCTTTGAAGCCAAACTGGCTTTCCAGCTCAAACAAATTCTAATAACACACTGCTTGCAGCCTGTGACGCTTTGGGTCAACTATTGGCCTTGTAAGGCCTGGACATTCATCCTATGTCTCCCATCAGATAATGCTCGGCAGAAACTGTTTGAGAAAGGGTGAGTAGCCTCTCACCTCCGACGGTGACAGATGGGCTGAAGGCAATCTGCTCAGACTCGTTGTGGAAGTTGTCAATGTTCTTATTCAGCGTCAGCGTGCCCACTGGCTGCAGTGGGAAGTCCTCCTCGGGCCAGACCTGCAGATGACAAACACTCCATTTGGCACATCGTACTTACAGATGCACTGTTCTCGATTTAGATCTCAATTTCGCAGGAGATGCGCAAGTGCTGAGCCATCAAGTACTCTTGGGGCTAAAATTGCTCTTGGAGCACTGAGTCGATTTTTCTGACTACGAGCTGCTACTTTTCAGGCTTTCTCAAAACTACTCAGCAAACAGACATGCCAAAAGACTATGCCGGACCAAGAGACAGACAGACAGCAATAGGAGTCAACGTGCCAGGGCAGCAGAAAAACTTCAAAAGGCCATGCTACTGGTTTGGGATCTAAACTCTCATCGAGACACATGCCTAAGAGACAATTTTGTACGAGTGCAGCTGTGACAATTTGTAAGAGAGGGTTTTGAGGCCCCCTGACCTTGGTGCAGTCCAGGGGGTCAAAATCGAGGGTGAGCTCATCCTTAGGGTCCAGCGTTTGAATATAGAAATCGTATTTAGGGTAATCCCCATCTGCGATGGCATTGTAGAGGTCATGAGTCGCGTGGCTGTGTCGCATCTGGAACTCCCCTGTAGACTGCGCCTCGTCATCAGTCATGAACTTTGCGCCTGCATGCATGCAAGTAAGATATTACCATCTCAATATCAAACTTCCACCGCCTGCGGGCGATACATCAGTAATCAACCTGGAGCAAGGAAATGTGCAATGACCCTTCCATCTTAACATGAAGATTAGATTTGGCAAAGAAGCAGAGCATATGCATAGTTCTCCAAAAAGCTGTGATTGCCCAGTTCTATCGTCAAAGGTAAGCACTGCGATATTGCACTTGTGCGAATGTTGCGGCACAAAGGATGAGAGCAGAGTACAGCTGGGGTAGCAAAAGCCCGGAGGCATAATGAGCAGGGCTGAGCATCTAGCGAACCTTACAAGCATGCATCTTTGTCCTCAGACTCAGAACTTGGCATTCAGATGCAAGGGTCAATAATGAGCAGGGGGATATGATGCGTACCGAGCTGGGGCCGCCAGTGGAATTTGACGTAGGTGCTCTTGCCCTCAGAATCGACAAGTGTGAAAGTGTTGACCCCGTAGCCCTCCATGTGGCGATAGTCCTTGGCAATGCCTTCCATGCCCGCCAGCCACGTCATCTGCGCAGCACATTTTTTTCATCATCATCATCATCATCATCATCATCATCATCATCATCATCATCATCATCGTCATCGTCGTCGTCGTCATCCACATCATCATCCACATCGTCATCCACATCGTCACATTGTTATTGTTATTGTTATTGTTATTGTTATTGTTATTGTTATTGTTATTGGCTTTTCCACAGAAGGCAAGGTGCGTCTGCAGACAAGCTGCATGTAAGGGTTGCCGAATTCCTACCCCTTGTTGGACTCGCCAGATCCAAGCAAGACCCAATCAGCAAATGTAAAAAGAAATATGAGCATTAACATTTGCGTCAAAATGGTAGTGCCGTAATGTGTGCCAGCAGAGAACCCCAATTCCTGGTCCCACACCCTAGAAGATCCTCTGCAAGGATTTTAATAACTCAAATCTGGCATCTTCGCCTGGTGTAGGAGATGCAGCCTTTACCTGCTGCTCGTTGCATGCGTTCCAAAAATACTCAACATAATCTGTCCACAACCTGCCTGAGCTGCGCTTCAACGATCTGGCGGACACAGGGTGGATAATAGGCAGTCAAGGAAGCACTACCGGTAACAACAAACAACTTACATTCAACGTGGGGGATTGTTTTTGGGATTTTGGGGCAATCTTCCTGGCACTGCAAGGGAGCGAGGAAATATATGATGTAGGCAAACAGTACCAGAAAAGACCAGAAAGGGGTCAGAAAGGGGTGATTTCTAGTATTCCAGGGTTTGGAGTTCAGATTCCTCCCCTGGAAAATGAAAAAATAGTTCTCACCATGTGAGCGGGCCGGGGTGGAACGACAAGAAGTCGAGGAAGTACAAACTGGATATAATTATAAGCGATTTAACTTCAAATTGAGGATTTTAGGGCGAGTGTTCAGCTCTAGTATTTTTCATTTGAAAATTATAGGGGGCGTGGATATATACCATGTGGGCGGACTCGGGGTGGAAGGAGAGGAAGTCCAGGAATCGCCAGGCCTCCTGTATGTTGTTGGCCGGGTTCGGCCGCAACGCATGCACCAGGTCAGGAAACTTGAAGCCGTCGCGGATGAAGAACACCTGCGAGTCATTATTATGTAATCAAGCAGTCAGTGGTGTCGAGGGTTTCGAAAAAAAAGTCTTTCGTATCAAGGGCCGCCGCGGATAGAAAACACGTGTGAGTGATGAAACCAACAGGAGTGAAGCTGTGAGCCCACAGCTGAAAATGCGGTGGATCCTCTCACAAGCCTGACAGACCTCAGATTGTTCGTGTGTTGCTGATAGAGTCTGTGTTGCGCCAAGATCTCAGCGCTACTAATCAGCATTGACAGCATATCACCAGGCCCGTAAGAACTGTGCTGCACAGACGTACACCCTGAGAGTTGCAACACCTGAATATTATACGAGATTTTGCAGTGGTCCGCCTGTGATCAAATTCTTAAGAAGCTCACCGGGATGTTGCTGTCGACAAGGTCCCAGCTGCCTTGACTTGTGTGACACTTTGTGGCACAGCCTGGCTCATGCTGATGTAAACACCCCAAAGCCCTAACCAACATGTGGTGACTGAAGTCCTTGGTGATCAATGGACTTGACTCTAAAGACAACAGGAAAGGCTGACCGTTGCCAACGACGTCCCAGTTGCCCTCGCTCATGTAAAAATTTTGTGGCAATGTTTGGTACGTATTTTTCTTGATATCCTCAGACCCATATTTATATATTGGTAGTCAAGTCTGGGGGTGTAAAATGCTACTCACAGGGATGTTGTTGCCGACGAGGTCCCAATTTCCCTCAGATGTGTAAAATTTTGTGGCGAAGCCTCGCACATCACGCAGGCCCTCGGGGCTGTCGCGGCCGTGAGTCACCAGAGAAAACCGAACCGCCGTCTCAGTCTGCGTTTGGCAGAGAAGATGGTGTTGACAACTTGCAGATAATGACAATTTAATGTGATGTTTCTTGCCAAGGATGTGAATTGTGGGGGCAGTGAAATGTAGCTGGCGGCCTAAGAGATTGCCTGCAGATTGATCTGCTGGAGGAAACTGATTAAACTTGCTCCGTCTCGTTCAAATTACAGATAGAGCTGGTAATGCCATGTAAATGGACAGGTGAATGACATGTAAATGGCTGTCGGCAGTTTGCACATCTGCATGCAGCTGCTGCACATGCAAAGCAGGGTTGTGGCATGTCGTGAAGAAATGGCGGTGAAAAACAGAAACTACTTCGCACCTTTGTACCGACGCCGTTCAGAAAGGCCGCAGAGGTGAGGTGGCTGATGTCATGAGTCACCTGGAACCCACAGCGCATGCTTATCATTGGTGATTGAATCCTGATTTTAGCAGATATTCCATGCCATGCCAATATCCCTTATTTGAAAAAAGCAGTGTGAGAGCTGTGATGCAGTCATGCCTCCCCTTGAAATTCACCAATCAAGGCACCGCTACTTCAAGGCTTGCATGCATTGGTGTTTCACACACTGGGAGGTACAGTCATTCAGCAAGTCAACGAATTTTCAAGCTCGCCCAATTGTCAAGCCCACCTCAAAATAGCCTTTGGCAGTGATTCCTCGAGCGTGCACAATCCGCTCCGGAGTCTTCTCCCGATCAAACTGCACCCAAGCAAGCCAATTTTTCAGCCAGCAGCTGCACAGCTTTTATAAAATAATTTTGATTGCCAAATATCAAACACATGTTCCTAATATTGTCAGCAATGAACCTGCGTCATTATTGTTGCTATTATTATTGCACGCCTTTCCCTGCCAAAGGGCAAGGTCCATCCTGCAGACAAGCTGCAATTTAAGGCTGCCGCAAGGCTGCCCCTTGACGGACTCGCCAGATCCAAGCAAGACCCCATCAACCCGTGGGCACGGTGCTCGGTATTTATACCGCCCCCCGCCAGCCGGGGCCTGGTAATCAAGAGGATTCTGAATCTTCCTTCATTGCACACCTGCATAGTTGACAGGAGCTCAATTATTAGTCAGGTGCAGGACACACCTGCTGCAGCTTCTCAATCAGATGAAAGTCCTCCAGCAGAATTGGTCCTGCAAGCAGCAAAACCGAATCTTAGAATACCATCAACGATGGCCCACTATCTCACCACGATTGCTACTCCGCCAGATCTAGAGGAGCCCTTGAGAAAAACGGGACAGCGTCGTTATGGCCTGCCCAAATGTAAGTCGAGCTGCAAAGACAGGGGCTGGGGAGCTCAAAACAACAGCAAACTCACAGAATTAGATACTAGGAAATGCTCAAGCAAGTGCCTACATGCGGACCACTCTAATTAACTTGTAGGGGGATCCTCTGGCCCATTCTAAGGCATGTCCCACAAGTTCCAGACACAATCTTCGATCATTGGCATCAGCTCAATCAGCGCTGCAGTGAATTGTGGCACCTGCATGCAGCTGTCAAAATCTGGTGTACCAAGAATTGCGTGCACTAAGCAATGGCAGTCCTGTCAAACTCTAGCCTGATGCATGAAGCCAGCGGTGACAGTGAAACAGCTCCCTGCCTTTGTCAAGCCATCAACAGTTTCCTAATTGGGTCTGCACCTCTGGGGCCCACTGTGAGGGAGTGATCGTTGTTGTACACTCGAGTTCCCTGTTCGGTTGTCAGGTAGGGTACATTGTCTTTATTGGTAGGCAGCTGCCGTGTGCTTGACACCTGCAGTCAAGACGCAAGAAGCTCAGACGTCTCACAGATGCCCCGAGATTTCTCTGCTATAGGTGTCCAATGGTCACGAGCGGAACGATGTGGATGAGCAGTCGTCACACCTGAGATCCATTGCCGTTCGAAGCATTGGTCTGCAAATAGAATAGCGTCAGCATCATGTAGTGCTGTAGATAGGTGCATCTTTGTAGCCCAAAGTACAGATCAGTGTGCTTTCGGACAATTTTGTAACTAGCTGCATTGGCCATTAATTTCGAAAATGATCACTTACCGACTTCGACATTGCTTGGAATCGCGAAGCTGATCTCTGGGGCCTCTGAGTGAAGGACACCCACCGTGCGGCCATGGCGGATCGCCCAAAACGGATTGATGACATCTGCATCCTGGCAGGCTCCAGGTTCCTAGCTTCTATGCTGTTTATAATTCTCGATTTAGTTACGCAGACTTTGCTGTTGCCCGAAGCTCGAATGTCCGTGGCATCTCATTTATCGGACTTTGAATTTTGGGTGAGCCCTAGCCAGCGAGGAACCCTACAGGCTTTCCCAAAAATAGCATGAAACGGAGCAACGTCAGCAGGACACTTCATTCATCATCATTGATGGTGCGCAGCTGCAATCGGATCCTTGCAAACGCCCAAGCTTATCAATAGGATGACCTCCCACAATGCATTACGCAGCGCTACAGCTAGCTCTTCAACCTTGTCTTCAAGAACTTGAAGCTCTTATAAGAGCACACGGCTTGTGCAATATGGTTGAAGCCGAAAATGGGAAAGCGGCGGGTTCCATTTTTGGGTCAGGTGCACCCCACTCGGAAGGTGAGACACACCGTGTGCTTCGTGACGATCCGTGTGATTCCAAAGAGAATTTGGTGCTGGGCAACAGCATGCGTTGCAATTGACTAATATGTTTGATTGACTTAACTGCAGCTGCATCACAAAGGCAGGAATGCAAGACGACTGTGGTATCATGCTTGCCTGGCATGATGCTTGCCTGCTTAAAGCATGACCACTGGTATCCCACAGGTACCTGTGAACGATCGATCAGGGACCAATCTCGCTGCCCATGCGGCATGGCCCAATATTGACTTACAACGGTTTCTCGTGTTCCTATAGGTACAAGCCCACATAAGGACCAACTCCATTTCATCTCCCGTGTAAGTGTTGAGATCTTCTTTCCACACAGCAAACCATAGATGGGCTACACGCTACACGCAAAACGCACACGTTACACGTTACACGCACAGTACACTAGAGTTGCAGTTCTGTGGCGTTATACACGCAGTCTACACGCAAACTCCTATTTATGGGGGTTTGGAGCACTTCTAGGGCACCAAACATGGGTAAGATGTCATGGTAGGCGTTCCTAAGCCTGGAGAGCTCATTTAAGCATGCTTGGGTGTGAAGAATTATAGATTTTCCCCACCAATGGCTCTTGACTAGACAGGGTGGAGCCGAGGAGGATACCCTCTATAATCCCCCCTCATCTATAAGAAGCATTCATGCACACTATAATTGGCCCTATAGCATTGTAAGGCTTCCCAAAGCATGTTGAAAGGTTTGGCGGATCCTTCTACTAAAAATTTGGCGGTGTTTGAGCTATTTTTGACGATTTTTGAGTGGTTCGTAACCAGGCACGTGACCCAAGCCTACACGCACGTGTACAGCACGTGTAGACATGCCACGATTCCAACTGCAAAACGTTTCTCTAATGCGTCAAATGTAGCTTGTCACAATTTGCAATCTTTCATTGCTGTGTCAGCCTGGGGTCACTTTTCTTTTCCAGCCGCAATTCAGAAATAGTTCAAGAGGGTCCGCACAGTCAACAAGACATCCTGAAGCCTGCAATGTAATCCTCCTCTTGACTACTCTGCTACTCCCCAACCAAGAAAACAACTGCAAAATCACATACATGGAGCCAGATCAGGATGCGGGCACAGCTTCAAACAGTTGCGAGAAGTAGAACTTGCTGGCAGTCAGCTCGCGCTTAGTCACCTTGTACCCGGCCTGCTTCAGGGCGGCTTCCACATCATCCTCCTTGTGCAGGTACGCCCTCGTAGCCTGGCCCCAGCAAATAACACAACCCTCAGGCAATACTAACAATCAATTTAGAAGAAGATTGTTGCTGCTGGAGGCAAGGTGCATCTGCAGACAAGCTGCGGGAAAAGGCTGCCATAATCCCCTTCCCTTATTGGACTCGTCAGATCCAAGCAAGACGTATTCAACCGCAGGCGATTGGTGACGTCCTGTTTATAGAGCCAGCTCATTTGTTTGTCGACTAGATGTTTGCTTGCATATTTGCCTGACAGAGTGCACTGACAGTGACGGATCTGCAGACCCCACTTTGCTGCGAATGCTCTTTGGCAGGCTATGACTCCTTCGTACACTTGTTTTATGCGCCAATGTACATGTGATTAAGTTGCAGCAATTTAACAAAACAGGATCATGGAAACCAAGAGTCCTTGCATCCACTAAGCTGCCCTTTGTGTCCCTAAGACATGTCTATAAGCCTGCGAAACACAACCAGACTTTGCGCAGAGCAACTGGTCCTAGCAGATATTTGCCCTGGCACAGGTTCAAAATTTGCCCAGCTCTTGCCTTCCAAATAGTCAGAGCCCCGCAGGCGGGGCCAGACATGCTTGTGCATGCTTCAGGATCCGCTGGATTGCAGGAAAACTCACCTTGGAGCCCTTGGGGAAGTGTTCGCCGATGCGCTTCAAGGTATCATAGTATGGAGGGGAGGTGCAAAAGAAAGGAAGTGATTTTTTTTTTCACAGATTGCCCCACTCAGAGGTCAATGTGGTGCCTCAAGAGTCCACGGATTAAAGAGGGGAGAATCACCTTGGAGCCTTTGGGGAAGAACTCGCCGATGCGCTTGAGGACTTCGTAGTAGGGAGTCGATGGTGCGAATGAAAGAATCAGCCGCTTGTCTGCCAAGCTTGCCAGATGGCCCACCATCTCTGCCATGCGCTCCTGTGAAAGAATTCAAATTTCAAAAATATATTTCAAGTTTTTCATTTCAAGCACAAATTTCACCTAGCAGACCCCACAACGACAAAGCAGGACTCCCATTCTTGGCGACACAACATCAGACAAAAACTCTCAGCATTTCATCAACATTCAAACTGCCAGAAAAATGCAGCAGGTGAGGCTCCTGTGCACAAAGCAGGCTTATACAGAGAGAAGAAATACGATTTTTGGGCCTAGCTCTTGATCCTGGCTTTACTTATACCTTATTTCCTTGATTTCAGATAGTGCTGGCCAGATTGATGCTTCTGGACCCTTTAAACTAGATGAATCTACGTCATGACCTGAACCTTAATCATGCGTAGACAATGGTAGGCATCCTTTGGCTGTTCCAGCCATAGCCGACGGGCTCAAGCTAGCCGTAAAGGAGCCGGTCTTGCCAAGCAGTGCCGCTGTGGTGATCTTACTTGTAGACCCCTTGCTCACCTTCTTGTTGAGCCAAGTGGCCTGGGCAGTGATACCCTGGCTTGATCCATGCAGGTGCTGTCATCTTGGATATAATCGTTACGAGCTAGGATCGACATGTGCTGACTAAAGACAATGAGGGCCTCACCGGGGGGTAGTGTATCAAAACATCGATGCAGCAGACGGTGTGGTAAGTGCCGCTGATGGACTCCAAGTCCTTTGCCTCGAATTTCGGCGCCTCTGCCGCTGCGTTTGATTTCGCCTCCACCTCATACCTCCTGGCAGCCTCATTTGCCTAGAGCACATTACTCAGCAGTTACTGACCAGCTTCATGCATGCATTGCATTTATGGGAGATAACATTACAGGACCCTGCATCCCAGCTGGGCTCTTCAATATTTTGGCCCTCTGGACAACACAAGACCACCTGAGCACCGGGGCCTTTAAAGCAAGCCAAAGCAGCGAGAGAAGGGAATTAGCGGCTTTCAGTCTCCAGCTGGACACTGCTAGGAGACGTGAAGTTGTGGAGTGTGAATCAAGAGCTGCTGGGAGTGGAAAGGAGGGAACAGCGCCGTACCATGGCCTCTGAGATGTCTGATCCGTAAACCTTCGCTCCCTGGAGGGCCAGGGGAATTGATAGGGAACCGGTGCCGCAGCCGGCGTCGCATAGCGTGATCCCCTTGACCCCGCTCCCCTCCGATAACCACCCTAGGACCTTGTCCACAGTCACTGCGTGCCCCTCCCTGATGTCCATTTGCACCTGCGAAAAAAAACGCCCACACAGCTCCCTACTTCAATTAATTGCCAGCTCATAGGACAACTGCTGCATTATCATGACTCCGCCCCTCACATGCAAGGCTTCCCCCTGTTCCTCATCATTCTAAAAACGGGAGCCTTAATAAAAGACGTGCCATTTGCATTCCTTCCTGCACCCTGCATTCCCAAGCCAGCAGGATTAGGCATGGAAAGGTTGCACCTCCTTCCTGCACTGAACCATCTTGGGCACACTTTTACCTTACCTGTTCCAAAGTAGAAATCATGATCGGATCTGACATCATTCTTTGAAAAAAAGCAGGTGGGACTTATCACGGAGCTGATCTCATCGGTGGTCCCACCGATCTAGAGACAGGCACCCCCTCGGCTTCCCCTTAAATCTCTACAGATTGCAGAACAAAAGTATTTTCCAACGGAGGGTCCCACAGCTTGCTTTTGCTCAATGCCCCTTACTGCATGCCATCATTGAATTTCTCCTGGTCGTGTTGCCCTGTCACCCAATTTTGCTGAAATGTGTGTAAATGTCCTGCAGGACCCGTCAAGAGTGGCTCACCGAGCTGATCTCATCGGTGGTGCCGTAGATCTTGTTCCAGCGCTCAAAGCCGACAGTGTTGAAGTACCCCTTCACCGCCTCTTTCTCGTCGCCCCCCGCGGTGGTCGTCTGGGCGGACCTCCTGCGCCAGAACAGGCAATGCTGCCACGTCAGCATGACTACAGCTTACGAGGCTTCTCACTGCTTGTTTGTCTTTCTGGGCTGCTGAGTTGCAGAGAATGCTGCTATCGCAACTGCGGCGTTTAACAGTCCCACAGGAGTCTCAGGCAAGTCGCTGTAGTCATTATCTTGAAGGAGACTGTCACATCATTGGGGCACACAAGAAATTTGCCTCACTCTTTTGTTCTGAGCAGCGGTCTTGCAATACGCTTGCAAATTGGTCATGCACGCGGCGCTCTCATTGCCAAAATCCACATCACCTCTGCATGATGAAAATTACACCGCCAACAGATCAGCACCCAGCCTGGAAATGTGACGCACCTCTTCTCTGGGTCTGCCACAAACAGCGCTGCGCCGATAAGCCCCACTGCTCCAATGGCTGTGAAGGCGCTAGGAGGGATGGCCAAAGCGCCATCAGCAATCTGCACCATGGCATCAACCTCGCTGGCGTCCCAAGACAAGCTTGTGGAAAGAATAATATTGAGTTGAGATGTGGATGTGGGCGCGCTCTCTCTGTCAGCATGACTGTGCGCTGAGCGTTTGGCTCAGGACATGGACATCCCAGCTCTGAGGGCTGTTTGACACAGAGCTGGTGAAGGGTTCCCGGCATGCGCGCACCTGCGAGATGATTTCCGATGGTGTGCTGGCTGCAACTGTCCTGCTTTGATGCGATCTTCCGGTCCTCCTTGTGGAGAACCTGCCCAACACACACTGCCTTAGACTTGGAATGGAACGTTTCAGCTTTATAGTCCACATCCAGATTGGCCCACGCTGGAATATCATTTGAAGCCTTAAGGAAGACCATCTCGATGAAAACATTGGTCTGAAAGCGTACCTTGGGGCTGCGATCTGCTTCCTGCTGCTGAATGTCGTCTGCTCCAAGCTAGTAGATCGCCTGCCTAAGCCTCCCAAGCTGCAAATATGCTGCGAATGAGCCATCACCATTGTGTCGATGAATTATTCTCAGGATATATTTGCTGCTTATGTTGATGAGGACCTATTGCAGAACTAGTGTAGCAAAAATTTCCGATATTATCTGGATTTTAACTGTCAGAATTCTTGACTTTTACTCCCTTGAACGAAATGTAAAATTTCAAGAGCTGAAATGCAGGTGTTGCAATTTAAAGAAGGAGCGCAGAAGGCTTCTGCCAGAAGCCAATCGGGATCCTTATCCTCCATAGGCTTTATCCACCCCTGTCGGAAGGCAGAACCCGAGCAACAAATCTCGGGACTCCCCCAATTAGAACACGACCTGCCCGAAATTGCCTCCAAACTCAATTTGGGAGGGTCAGCAGCGAGCAGCTGCCCAGCGATGATGGCGAGCCAATCCGTGTTCCTTGGCACTCGACCAGCCACGCGCTCCCCTCTGCCGATTGGGAGAGCTGGGCATGGTGCGTCCTCGAGGGAGTCAGCTTGTCAGATAGCAGAGCCAGTTTTCTGCGTGGCGACTGTCTTTGACACACCAGCGCTAGATGTCAGTAGAGGCTGTCATGCATTGCTTGAAGGCGCAGCTGGTTTGGGCAGGAGGACATGTCCTCTCAGCTGCAAGAGATCTGCTTTGCTCGAGTCTCATTGATACTTGAAGTAGCTCTAGAAACATGTGGTGTTGTATGTTCAGTCCTGGACAATCTGAGTAATGCTTCTGGCTGTTTGTCAAGCTCCATCACAGTGAATAGAGTGCATGATCCGATGCCATCACCTTCTGTGCCTGTCTCCATCTGCGGCTGACAATCGCTGCAAGCATGTGACAATTTTTCTCGCTGGTGGTGGACTCAAGACGTCTCCATCGCATTTTCTTTTTTCCCGCTTTTGAGTGGGCCTGTGGCATCCCACCTTTGCAGGATCAGCAGGAAGGCGAGCACTGCGGGTCACGGCGATAATAAAAAGCGACAATCCAGCTGCAGAGAAGTATGACTTCATCCTGGTCGGCGGCGGCACAGCAGGCTGCGTGCTGGCCAACAGGCTGACAGCAGATGGATCCAAGAAGGTCCTGCTGCTCGAGGTGCGCACACTTGGACTGCAACTAAGAGGTGCAGCCATTTGAGCGAGAAGACAAACAAGTGCCAATAGAATTTTATAACGAGGCTTTCACCTGCTCAGCATCTGCTGGAAAACTGGCCCTGACACATCTCCCTCAAGTGCGGAGCGGCAATGACTTTGCTTCCCATGCAGCCGTTGTGTCAAGTGCTTGCGTGGAGGTCTGGTAATTATTTCCAAGCCCATTTGTATGGGGACCGTCTGCAGTCCTGTGTCAGATCAGGGCAGCTGCATAGCATGCAACACACAAGACACAGCAAACACCATTGAAATGACAGATGGATGAATGCATACATATTCCTGACAGGATGGCAGAGGGTATTCTTATATTGGACGAGCGCCCGGAGAGTAATGTGGTGACTAACGTGTTTGTCATTGTTCAGGCGGGAGGCGCCAACAAGGCGCGGGAGGTACGCACACCGGCCGGGCTGCCGCGCCTGTTCAAGAGCGCCCTCGACTGGAACCTCTACTCCTCCCTGCAGCATGCAGCCAGCGACAGATCGGTGCGCATCCTGGGGTCCTCCTCACAAGTGGGAGTCATTCAACGCAAGGCTCATCAAATCCAGTGAGTTTTGACGGGGTTAGACAAAGCAGTCCAGGATTTGGTGGGGCATTGACTGTTTCCTGGGGTGCCATGGATGACTGTGCCTAAATTTGCATCAAGTGCCCAGCAAGCTTGGCAGGCAACCTTGCTAGATATCTACAGCGGATTGGATCCTCCATTCCACAGCATGCCCAGAAGTCATGCAGCAACAAGTGCCAATTGCAGCCTGCCAGCAGTACCCATGGGCCACGTCTCTTGAGGCGCATCCGGCCAAAGTATACAGGAGGAGATTGGCTGCTTTGAACAATACTGGATGATCTGGCAGACCGCCTGACAACAATAATGGAGGCTGCAGATTGAGGATCTCTGGGCAGGATGATAGCAACATGCAGCAAGGTGTACTGTTAGAGGCAAACTTCCTGTGCGGGGAAGAAGATCGGTGGTGCATGATGCTGATTATGTGGCCAAGGAATCCTTCAAACCCGCCTGAATATCTTCCTTTGGGATCGTGCCTCTGCAGATCTACCTGGCACGGGGGAAGCTTCTGGGCGGCAGCTCCGCAACTAATGCCACGCTGTACCACCGGGGGACTGCGGCAGACTACGACGCGTGGGGTGTGCCGGGGTGGACCTCCCAGGACGCCCTGCGCTGGTTTATCCAGGCAGAGAACAACTGCAGAGGTGGGTTTGGGGAAAAAACTGAATTTAAATCTACACAGGATTGAAGGTCAAGATATAGGGTGCTGGATAGCGGTGAGAAGAATCTCCTGGGATGCTCCTGTGCTGGTTCATCCAGGCACAAGACATTTGCAGAGGTGGGTGCAACAATCCTTGTTTGGTCAGCTTCCCCAAAGGACAGATCTCCACGGCACAGCTTGGCTCTTCTTCGGGGTGAACAACTCTTCAGTAGGGAATCTTGGCTTCCGTGCCTGATGCCCTGACAGTGCTCGGGCCAGGGGTTGTGTGCCCAGCAGTAGACTCACTTAACCTGGAGGAAGGCCGACGTTCTTGAACAGCTCCTTCTCCTTCCCACCATTTGCAGCAGGTCAGCTGCAGGCATTTGCTGGTGTATGCTAGAGAATGACAGCTGTTGCATGCATGGCAGGGATTGAGGACGGGGTGCATGGGACCGGGGGATTGATGCGCGTGGAGAACCCTCGCTACAACAACCCCCTGCACGAGGTCTTCTTCCAGGCGGCCAAGCAGGCCGGCCTCCCAGAGAACGACAACTTCAACAACTGGGGCAGATCACAGGTGTGGTTTCCTTCTGATAATTTTGTTGTCATTATCATCATCACACGCTTTCCCTTACCAGAGGCAAGGTGCGTCTGCAGACAAGCTGCAGTAAACGCTGCCAGCTATCCAAACCCTTGATGGACTCACCAAATTCAAGCAAGGATCATTCATCCTCATCAATATATATTAAGAGATCTGAGATCTGTTGGGAGCCACCTAATGTCTCCTGATGCAATCATGACTCCATGTGCTGGACTCTGGTGCATCCCCCTATCTCTTCTCTGGCGCATTTTCTGACTGTGGGCAATGCACTTCAATCTGATCTTGTAGCAAATTGTGTCTATGAAGCTGAGTGCAGATTACTCAGATGCACTGAGTGCAGCTAAATCTACCACAAGCATGCTCGCAAACAATTCCTTAGTTAGGATGCAAGACATACAAGGCAGTGCGAGCGCCAAGAAGGGAGGAAGGCCTGCTCCGCGATTTGAACATTTTATAGTCCAAAAAGCTGAAGAAATTAGTCTACCGCGAATGCTTCGCCTTGCAAGGGCCTCACAGGGAGCTTGAGACGCAAGCATGAAATCCGTTATAGAGGGACACACAATATATGCGAGGGAGATGATGACTTCAGGCGGGGTATGGGGTTGTTTGAGGGGAAACAAAAGGGTGAGATGAAGGGTCAGGCGAGGTGTGGGGAATTTGCTGTAAGCGCAAGACATCAGGGAACTAATCAGGGGTGGTTGATGCGTCAGGCGGGGTACGGGGAGTTCCAGGTGACTCACAGCAAGGGTGAGCGCGCCGACTGCTTCCGGATGTACCTGGAGCCAGTCATGGGGCGTTCCAACCTCACAGTGCTCACTGGAGCCAAAACGCTAAAAATTGAAACCGAAAAGTCCGGCGGCGCCACGGTCTCGCGCGGCGTCACCTTCCAGGTCAACGGCCAGGACGGCAGCAAGCACTCAGGTGCGAGGAAATCGAAAAAGAAGAGCAATGAGTCGTTGTGCGTTGAGCTGTAGACACAGCAGCAAAGCATGAGCCTTTCACGTATGGCAGACATCTCCTGCACTTCAGGAGTGTGTGTTCTATTTCTCCTAAGAAAGTTCTCCTGTCCCTCTGGCACTGGGAACCTGGGAAGTTTGGTTTTCGGAATATGGTTTCTATGACACCTGCAGCGTAGCTGAGGCAAGGTCACGCTGCAATTCGGCAGTTCACGCAATTTACCTTGTTCATGTGTCAAGCCAGGAGGCATGCATCGCTGAAAATGTCAATAACTTCCTGAAGAGCTGGTGTAAATTCTGTCGGCGGTTGGGGGCCAGTTGGGGCCATCTCCTTGTTCACGGCTTTCCTGACATTGAGCCAGCAAGCATGCATCCCTTGAAACAGATGCTTTTTAACTGTTTTAAATTTGTGCAGCTGAGCTGGCTGCAAGCGAAGTGGCAGCCAGCTGCGAATTAGCAGTGCATGCAATCACCTTGTCCATGTATCAATCCAGCAATCACTGAACGCTTGAAGTCTCAAATTACATTTGCACCTTATTGAAAGGGTGATTTGAATGCTGCAGCTGAGCTGGCGGCTGGGGGCGAGGTGGTGCTGTGCGCGGGGTCAATCCACTCGCCCCAGATCCTGCAGCTCTCCGGCATCGGCCCCCAGGCAGAGCTGCGCTCCAAGGACATCCCTGTCGTCGCAGACCTGCCCGGCGTGGGCCAGAACATGCAGGTGACTTTCTTGTCCTGTTGGTGGCCATGATGTATGTTACAACCAGAGAGTGGTGCTGCTGCTCTGAAGCACTTGGAACCCCAGTGCTGATGATGCATTACTTAAGTGCAGACTGGCCGGGACCTCATCATTTTGCACTGCTAGTGATTGACTCTTAGCGTCTGATACTGCCTGCCATTCTCCCCGATTGTGTTATGTGGTGTTCAGGGTTTTGACCCCTCACTGTGATGAGGCCCCCTTCATGAAATATTGAGAGACCCCTCTGATGCAGGGCCACCTTGCCTGCTTGTTGCGTTCTTCCTCAACCCCTTTCAACTCCTCAAAAACTTCCCAAACCCTGTGTTCTTATCACGGAACCACCCGGGCATGCCTCTCAGCAAACTGACCGAAGGACAGCAGGTCCCTGTGTTTGCAAGCCTGCTTCGGGGCCCTAACCTTGTTCTGTTTATGTAACAAGTAACAAATCTGTCTCCCGATGCAGGACCACCCGGCGTGCCTGTCAGCCTTCTACCTCAAAGAGAGCGCGGGTCCCATCAGCGTGACTGATGAGTTGCTGCACACCAACGGCCGAATCCGTGCCCGTTCAATCCTAAAGTACCTGCTCTTCAAAAAGGGGCCCCTTGCCACCACAGGCTGCGACCACGGCGCCTTTGTGAACACTGCAGGTGCGCTTTAATTTACGCATGAAGGCATTGGCCATGGTTCATTTGTGAGCTGGTGCTGCATGCTCAGCTGCTCGCAAGCTGCCACGCTACGCTGATGTTGTATATGTGACACTGGGGACTGCCCAGCTGAGGGCATTCAGCCGTACGGCGCAGGCCGCAGCGAGCCAGCTATTTAGAAGTCTTAGGAACCCTTGAAATATCTCGATGCAGGTACCATGAACATGTATTTTCTCTGTTCATTAGTAACCAGACGATCATAGATGGGGCACCCTAAATGCAGCATGCATAGCATTATTGCATGAAGGCAAGCCTGGCTCGGTAAGATGAATGCGAGAGGACTTGTCTGTCGCATGCACAGATCCAGAGCAAGCCAGCCATGAGTCTCAGTACACGCTTGCGCCGTGCCACTGTGAAGATACATATAGTGAGTCTGCATTATGTGCAAATTCAGTAGAGCTTGGACTGACTGGTTAACATGACAAGACAGCTGAGTTGGCAGGAATTAGGCAGCTTGCTGACCTCAGCGTGGCCAGGTCAGCGCCCTCCTTGTCAGTCAGGAAGCCGATGTCCAGTTTTGGCGCGTCCCAGGGGTCGTCGCTGCGAAGACCCACTGACCCGCGGCTCCTGCGCAGCATTGCCCAATCTAATTTCACAATCCCTCTCTCAGTGTCAGCGGATTTTAGGGCAGAAAATTAAGGAGAGCTGTCTGTGTTACTGTGCAGGTCAGGGTGAGCCGGACCTGCAGATCCGCTTTGTGCCGGGTCTGGCGCTTGACCCTGACGGAATCGGATCCTACACGGCCTTTGGCAAGATGAAGGACCAGAAGTGGCCCTCCGGAATCACCTTCCAGCTGCTCGGAGTGCGGCCCAAGTGAGCCTTTCTCACTTCTCTCACACTTGCGTGTGTACATTATAAAAATATGGAATCCCTTAAAGCAACCCTCGCGGCCCGTGTAAGATCCCATCGTGCCTTGCGCATGTAATATCACACCGCCAGGCTCTCTGTCAGTGCGCGCCAGTGAAGCTCTCAGATTCTCATTGTGCTGCTCTAGAAGGAACTGCTAATAAACTGTGAGGAGGCCCCCTAAGGCTGATCCGTTGTAGACTCCTGATCAAGCTAGCTGCAAACAGGCTGGATGCCAGCACTTGCAAGAGCTGCTCAATGTTTATAAAATGGGATCTTTCAATATCTAATTGGCAGGCTAATGGCCTGCTCTCCTCAAATTCGTGCCCCAAAATCCGCTGATACTGTGAGAGGGAATGTGAAACTAGATTGTGCAATCGTGCGCAGGAGCCGCGGGTCGGTGGGTCTTCGCAGCGACGACCCCTGGGACGCGCCAAAACTGGACATCGGTTTCCTGACTGACAAGGAGGGCGCTGACCTGGCCACGCTGAGGTCAGCGAGCTGCCTAACCCCTGCCAACCCAGCCGTCTTGTCATATTAACCAATCAGCCTAAGCTCTACTGAATTTGCACATGCAGAGCGCACAGTAGCATGCCATGCAGCGTTTGTATGCGTGCTTGCATGCAAAGCCTGCAGCAAAGGCAACTATTCTTAGATAGCTAAATTTAAATGCCTTGTAAAAGCATGTGCAGCGCAACTGAACACCTGGTTCTTCGCCTAGATCATGTCCCACTGTGCTAGACTGCAAATCCAGAAAGCAACTAAGGAATGCAGCCTAGTGACTAACGGGTGACTCATCGTGACTCATCGCCTGCAGGAGCGGTATCAAGCTCTCGCGCGAGATCGCAGCGGAGCCGGCATTCGGAGCATATGTAGGCAGCGAACTTCACCCGGGCGCAGCCGCCTCGTCTGATTCTGCGATCGACTCATTCATCCGTGACACGGTGCTGATCTTACACTTCTGATCACTGTTGCATGCACAGATAGACTGCTAGGTATTTGGGCGGGAAAACAGGGCGATCTGTCTGTGATGCATATGCTGGGCATTTAGCATGTCAGGTGGGAAGATGCACGGCTTTTGGAGAGGAATGCTTGCATGCAATGTTTGCAATCAAAAGGTGGCTTTTCTGAAGAGCGCAGTTGTATCTGAGATACAGCAAATGCTGGCTGGCTGGCAGGCATGCACCAGTGCAGTGCTTATTGTGCACGCAGGCCTTAATCTCCTAGTACAGTGTAGTACTCCACAAAAAGTGGCTGCAGACGTCCCGCGTGTGAATGCCCTCCTCTGCCTTTTCCGTCTGCCGAATTTTTTAAAATGACAATGACAACATTATGACTAAATTAATTTTATTTTTGTGCATTGTCGCAGGTGCACTCAGGCAATGCCAACGTGGGCACATGCTCGATGGGGGTGAATGGGAACGCCGTCGTGGACCCGTCACTCAGAGTGTTCGGCATCCGCGGCCTGCGAGTGGCCGACGCATCAGTCATCCCCGTCATCCCTGGTCAGTACTCACTCTCCGGTGATACTGTAATGGGTGCTTTTTGCGCTGGCACTGCTGGGTATTGACCCCAGGCTGAAGGTCTGGGCTGGACCTTCTGAAAAATGTTGCTAGAAGGGTCTGCAATTAAGTAATAGCTTGGGGCTTGAAAGAAATAGGCGAGATAAAGCAAGCCTGTTGCTTGTAAGCATGACACTGACGGGCACTCCAAAGTTGGCCTCTTGCCGTCAACAGCACATAGCAAATCTATAGCAAGTGTTCCCTGCCGTACCTCGGATGTCCGCAGCAGCTAACATGGGATTTTATTTTTCCTGCAGGAGGCCAGACCGGCGCTGCAACGGTGATGGTGGCAGAGAGGGCCGCGGAGATTCTCCTCGGCTCGAACCAGAAGCAGCCGGCCGCCGCCGTTCCCGCCGCGCAGCCGGCCCTGGCTTGAGTCAACGGCTCATGACGTGCGCGCTGCGGGGCCTATTCTGGCACTGGCATGTGGCAACACCGCATATCAGACATGCCTCTGCCCTAATCTGGCGCTGGCGTGAGGCAATGCCGTGCGAGGAATGCGATGCCGGCCTATTTTGGTGCTGGTTTGAGGCCGTCCCGGTTTCCCAGCTGCCCGGCCGGGCAGTCGTCTGCTGCCCACGGCCTGCCCGGCACAGGGGCAAGGGATCGCTGCTGCAGACCGGGGCGCCAGGTGTCATGGATGCTCAGTCAAAAAGGGTTGCCTCTACCTGGCAGATACACTTTGCCATGCTTGTCCGGGAGTGACAGCAAATACCAACAAATAGACACAATCTGACAATGGTCCTGGTACTGGTGGAGAATGAGCTGGAGCCTGCAATGTAGATATGGAGGTGTCAAGGGGGGTTCTTCGTAAGGGAGGAAGAGAAAAGGCTGGTGCCCTTGCTGGAGGTGACATGAGAGGCCACCTGGCGCATTGCTGCAGCATGCTTATGTTGTACATGCAGTACAGTGTACCTAGTACACACTGACCTACTGCTGCTGCCCAGAGCGCATGACTTGCTGGGTGACCTCAGGAGATGCAGGCATTAGTACAGCTGTGACAGAACAGGGAAGAAGAGGGAGGTTGAGGGCTGTGAGTGAGGGATGTGCCAATGGCCCCTATACAGCAGAACTACAGCCTTTTAAAATTTCCATATGCGAGTTGGACACCTGTGTGGCTGAATTGGTGGAGACTAAAAGGGCGGCAATAAGACCAAATCGTGGCTTTCAGTTGACATGACTAGTCTTTGGGTCAGGCTGCTCGCTGGTCACTCCACAAAATCAGAGTTGAGGGCCCTTTCTGGTCACATACGATGTCTTATTGGATGCTGAATAACAAGTTTTTTGGTGGTGGTGCTTAGCTCTTTGCTTGCTGCAGTGAGCTCCTTGGCCCTGTGCTGGAGATTCTCCTGTTGAAATATTCGTGAATCAGATAGAGGATAGTCAGAAATGAGCATTACTGCATGAGTAGTACTGAAAGATGCACTTAGAAGGGGTGGGCAGACCACAAATGTAGATTGCTCTTTTGGAAGTATCGCTAGAGCTGTTGTCAACGATTGAATTTAGATTCAATGCGATAGATCTATCGCAAGTTGTTTTGCTCGACAGTGCCTGAGAGTCTCCAATTCCAGAGATTGCTTTGTTTGATTTTGCATCATGCCGCAGCAGTCTGAGATGAACCTCAATTTTGAGAGCGAGACAGTCACCCAAACTCAGTAAGATACTTGCAAGCAGTATCGGGTACAAATCTTTCCACTGGCAAACCTTGAGCATGAACATGCATATCGTTGAATCAGTGCTATTCATTTCTTCTTAGTGACCCACTGAGGCCTGCATATTGTCCATGCCCAAGTGCAAATCTTGTGGACACACTGTGGAGCATTGACATCACTGTAGACTCCTAGTAAAGTCTTGGTCAGATTCCCATGGGATACTTGCACGATCGCGATGGGTGAAAGACTGCTTCGGCTTTCAATTCACAAGTCATGCTGGGCTGATTTTTTAGTCCCCTTGAGTACAGGGAGAAAACCTTTTCTTGGTCATAAGTAAACTTGGCATCACTTCAGACATTTAAGCCAAAGCAGCCAGATTGGGACACAAGATTCGGTTGGCGTTGCATGTCGTCAGTCGAGTTGGTAAATGGGTTGTCATTGCCAAGATTTAAAATTTTCTGAAACCATGTTGATCTGGTGCTCAGACTGTTATCCGATACACACATACAATTCGATACCGACATGTAAGAGTGAAACAACCATTTAAGACCAGGTGATCTTTGATTGACTATCATGAATAGTGTGACCAGTACAAACCTTGGATTCCTGTATCGGTTGCATTCTTTAGTCGTTGAGGAATCCTGTGCCTTTGAAGGGAGGAGCATGGGGAACGATGGACAACTGAATGATCACAGCCGGTCAGGCAGAGCTGGGGAGTGCTTCGTCTGCGGCCAGGTTTGTCCAGATGATCTTACCCATCACTGCTGCTCTAGCCGGCCAAGATGCGCTGTTTTCTGCATTCTTTTCGTTTCCTCTTCTGTCAGGTGTCTTAAATTGTTTTTTGGTGCGCGCAGCTTGGACATTTTGCCCGTGACTGCCCAATGAAGAGGGGAGGGGGTAGCAGAGGTTTCTCTGGTGGAGGCCGAGGTACTTTACTACCAAACGCTTTCTGAAGCCAATTGATTGATTGCCTGATCTTCTGAGAGCAACAAAATGCACCTGTGCGTATTCTGTTACCGTGTATGCAATGTAAGGTTGCACCGAGCACCTTGCACCCAGCTTGAAGCTCTTTCCAGCCCATCAGTTCACAGTATTTGCCCGCTCTTGCAGCGCAATTGCTGACTACCATATGTTCATCATGCCTTCTGCACACATCATGACCCCTAGTGCAACATCGTCGCTGACCATCATATGTTCAGCCTGTCGTGTGCGCACCTTGAATTAAAGAAATTTGGAGTCACAGAGGGGAAGCGTGCTTTTGCAGGGGGTTTCCAGGGGAGGGGGATGCCAGGCCGGGGGGCACCCTTCGGTTCCTTTGGGATGAGCGGCGGGCTGGATGGCAGTGGGCCCATGATGATGGAGATGGGTGCGGCCTCTCACCTCCTGCAACACACTAGATCACTGGCAGTTGAACAGCAAGGGCAGATCTTGGGGTGCCCGCATCCTGAGATTTGGGTGCTGCACTACGCCCGATGCAATACACTGCATCACTGGGAGTTCAACAGCGAGGGCAGATTTGTGAAAACCACCATTCTATTTGTCAGGAGGCATGGAAGCTTGGGTGCCGCATGGCGCCCGATCCAATACACTGCATCTTTTGCAGTTCAATGGCAAGGAACGATCTCAAAGTGCCAGCATCCTATTCTGTCAAAGGCATGGGGATTTGGTGCCGCATGACGCTTGATGCAATACAGTGCTCATGCTCTTGAACAGCAATCGCAGGTCCCTGTCACCAGGAGGCGCCAGACAAATTGGTGCTTGGTACAGCTTGCAGTGGCTGTGGCTCATACGGCGTGGTGCAATCAGTAGATGAAGGGCCCTGTCAGGTCTACTGGGGAACCACTGTTGCAGTGACTGCAGCTGTTGGAAAAGGCAACATGAAATGGTAGATGTTCATGATGACATCGCCCCAGTCATCGGAGGGTCACCGGAGGCCCGAGGGTCCAGAGAAAAACAGACTTGCAAGGGCGCGGGTGTTCAGATGTGGGGTGACGTGGCAAGTGTATCTGCGTGCAGGCCAGGCGGAGCCGATGTTTATGGGCGGCGGGCAGGGGATGATGGAGAATCTGCCGGGGCCCCCCGGCATGATGATGGGGGACCCCATGCAGGGCCTCGGCTCCCCCTTCCCAGGTGCAATTTTTAAATTTCCCATACAGTCCCTGAAACTCCCCCATTCCATTCAAAGCACCTGCACATTTTCACTGCACTTGGATTTTCCTTGTAGTCCAGCCCACCAAAACTATCACTTGAATGCCGCAATTTTCATATTTCCTCTGTAGTCTCCCAAGTGTGTGCTGCAGATCTGCTGACACTCATGACAGGCAAACAATGTCCTTGATGCTGTCTGTAAGGGATGGTGCAAGAAAATCACACACTAGAAGTTTGTGATATGAAGATGGGCAGTGACAGACTGCCCACAAGACCCACAAGCCTTAGGTGGCTCCCAACAGCTCTCTAAAATGTAAAAATATAATTAAAAACATCAGCGCTGCTGGATGTATTCACAACAGCTGCTGCACTGCAGGCGCAAGGCCCATGGGGGTGCCGATGGGTGGACCGAGGCTGCCACCGATGGGGGGCCCGCCGCAGGGGGGGGACCTGCACCGTATGGGCGACGGCAAAGGACTGGCCTTCGGTTTTGACAGCTTCGGCGGTGAGCTTCCTTGATGCTCAGATTAAATTATATCATTGTTTGAAACTTGATCAGTGCGCTGTTGCAGGTTTCCTGCTGTCACTCTTGTCTGTTGAACACCAGTCCTGTTACTGCACATCAGCGCTTATGCCATGCCTAGGATGCTTGCAAATTCTCGAGACAGAAAGCTGCACAAAGTTCCCAAACTCACTTTGTCAAATTCCAAGTCGCTGCATTCAGACTATACACCAGCTGGGGGCCATTTCTTGATGTGTTGCAAGTACTTGGTAGACAAGCTAGGGGGAAGGGGGAGATGTGAGAATCCTTGCACATTGGTGTTTAGGGCCGGGAGAGGCGCAGAACGGGGGATCCACGCCGGGCAGGGGGGGATCCCGGGGGCGCTTCGGTGGCCGCGGCAGAGGGGCGTCCTCCGGCCGCCGCGGCGGGGGCCCCCTCTCCACCGGGCCGTCCCGGGGGGAGCAGAATGACTACTGCCAGCACTTTGTCGACACCGGCGAGCGGCCGCAGAACTTCCTGAGAGACGTGCAGCTGGTATGAACATTCCCTCCACTGCCCAAAAAATGAACAGCTGTACATCTAACTGGGATCAAGGATCAATAATGAGGGCTGCATTTAGGATAGGACGTACCATTGGCACTGTGGATGCATTGCTTATATAACTGACCCTCACATGACTCTATTTGTGCCAAGTCAATTCTCAACAATATGCACTTCAGAGCACGCAGCATCCTAGAATTGGAGTGAAATGCATTGCTAACTTTTACCATATACATACCATACTATTTGTACCATATGTACCATACCAGTACCAGGACCTTTGCAAGTGTCTAATGCCCGAGCTTGGATATCAGGGCGCTCTTCAGCGCTTTTTTGCAGCACGAGCATGCTGCTGGATGGGCAGCTTGTGGGCTCTAAGTCTGGCATGCCTTTGGTTTTGCAGCAGCTACACACGTTATTCTGGATTGCTGGCGCTGAAATTTTTTCTGGTCCCTGCTCAGATGGACCCATTAATATGCTACGGACTCTGAACAGCCTCAAAGTTTCCTCACAGGATAGCCTCAATTGCTTGAGTTGATGTCCTTTGCCGGGTGCCTGCTCAGCCTCGAACAGGTTGCCAACTCATGGCATGCACCGCTGTAGCACGTAAAGTGCAATGATTTTGCTGACAGTATTTTCTGTCCTGGATCATCCTGCACAGATTCTGCTTGCTGACAAGCCTGTGCTTCCCAGATCTGCAGGCCACAGACTTTGTGAAACACCCACAACATGCTGTCATTGCTCAACTTGCTCAGAGTGGATTATTTCCTTGGTGCGCACGCAGATGGATCGTTACGAGGAGTACCCGAAGATGAGAGAGCTCATACAGCGCAAGGACGACCTGGTCGCCCAGAAGGCAACGCCGCCCTACTACCTCAACGTAAGCACTCTTGTACTCACAGCTCTTGATCACTGTCACGCGGAGCTCTGTAAGCAATGCCGATGACTACTTGCTCGGGGACAAAGCTGCACTGAGAGGAGAATGCCACATTCCCGGTGTGCTGGCGCATATTCCAAGCCTGTCAGCACTTGACTGCTCTCTGACCTGTATGAGAGTTTGTATCAGTGGAAATGGGGACGGGTCATGTCCTCTCATCCAGAGATCAACAACCAGTAAGATAGGATGGCTTTGAAATTCTGATGGCTAATTGATACTCTGCAGGCGGACCTGCGCGAGCTGAAGCTGAGTGTGGCAACGTTTGGCACCAAGTTTGACGTCGTCCTGGTGGATCCACCCTGGGAGGAGTACGCCCGCCGCGCGCCCGGCATCGACGTTCCCTCCTGGCCCTGGCAGGACATAATGAAGCTGGAGATCGAGGCCATCGTCGACGTTCCCTCCTTCGTCTTCCTCTGGTGCGTGGATACACCCTGGGACGAATCACCTGTTATTTTCATGCCCACATAATTGGCAATCTTCATTTACAGAGGACTTTCGGCCTTGCCTCAGGTTACCATCCCTGCCCTTGCCGTATGCATCAAAGTATCTTTGCAACCAACACATCCCAAAAAGCAACAGGTCTGGTGTTTTGACAGCAGAGATGGCCCCAACACCTAATATGCCAAAGGATTCTTGAATCCCCAATGGACTGACATTGAACCGGCCTGATCCACCACTCTGTGGGCTGCGGACAGAGAGAGCAGTGTTCTTTGATCGTAAAATGCAGGTGGGATCAATGATTGCCGAAACACTCCTGTGGACTACAATTTGAATCTGAATTTATTAGAATTTGAGTTCAAATTTGCAGGTGCGGCAGCGCGGAGGGGCTGGACGCCGGGCGGCACTGCCTGAAGAAGTGGGGCTTCCGACGCTGCGAGGACATCTGCTGGATCAAGACCAACGCGCAGGCCGCGCGGAAGGTGGCCGCCCGACAGGACGCGCACGCCGTCTTACAGCACACCAAGGTAATCACCCACGCTTTCTGATGATAATGTCAGTGACCCCTGACGGCATATTGACCCTGGGATACTAAACGGCCTCAGGGCCGGGACATGCATGCCGTCCTACAGCACACCAGGGTGGGAAGCCTGGCTATGGCCCATAGTCCTCCCTAATACAACTCAAAATCCCTTGAGCGTCCCAGAACTTATGCCCTGACGTGACAGCATTGGTGTGTGAAGCACTGTGCCTCACCTGAAGTTCCAGAAAGTCTGGGCCATACTGCACCTTGAGCACGCCAGGGGCATCATTCGGTGGAACACCCATCTCATACATGCATAACTTGGGCTCTGAAAGCATGCAAAGGTTCGGTCACTCTCTACTAAATCTCGCAGGAGCACTGCCTGTTGGGGTCTTGTTTTTCCTCCATCCTGGGTCCACGGCAAGCCTGTATCCTTGCTATCAAGGCGGAAATCACCTGATGACCTATGACAGACCTTGTCGCTCACGTGCAACCCGCGCATGAGCACTGCTCCTTCATAACCACCTACTTACCCACCCTTGACTGATCCGCTCTCGCAGGAGCACTGCCTGATGGGGATCAAGGGCACGGTGCGGCGCAGCCAGGACTCGCATGTGATCCACGCCAACGTGGACACCGACATCATCGTGGCAGAGGAGCCGGCGTTCGGATCCATGCGCAAGCCCGACGAGACCTACTCCCTCATCGAGCACTTTTCGCTGGTGCGCGCCCCTTGGCAATGCTCCTGGTACCCTCAGGGTCAAATGGTTTAGGGGATACGGATTCATAATTCAGGGTGTGGAAATGGGTCCAGTAACAGTTTTTTGCCCTCCTTGAACACTTCTCCCTGGCGCACCTGATCCACTTTCCAATGGCAACTGCTGCATGCAGCTTTGCTGGTTTTCTAGGAATGCTGTCGCCATGTTTGGGGGCACTCGTGGAGGCAGTGCTTCTGTGTAAGGGTTGGACCTGAAAACAGCATGTGTTGGAATGAGTGTGATGATTGTGACACCGCATCCCTTGATTGCCGCCCACATGCTGTGTCAACTATCGGGGAGTTTGCATTGCTCAGCACCCTCAAGGCTTGCAAAAATCCCCAATCTCAGCATTAGGCACTGTGATTGAGCCCAAATGTACCAACCATGCAGATGTCAAAGTTATCCTGGTCTGGGTTTGATGACTGTGTATCTTGGGCAGCAGCAGACATGGGAACGAAGGTGCATGCCCTATTTGTTTCTTGGTAGGGTATTTTATTCCCCTGAACCCTATGTGTGCTCCAGGGCCGTCGGCGGCTGGAGCTGTTTGGGGAGGATCACAACATCCGCCCCGGCTGGGTCACTGTGGGCAACGATCTCACCGGCTCAAACTTCAGCGCGCAGGTGCGGGGGCGTTCCCTGGCACATTCTGGTCAAATGCATCTTGGTTACATTCGACAGTACCCGTACTGGTCACCCTAAACTTTACAGTGGGGTTGTATAACAAGCAGAAAATAATTACTGTTGGCCAGAATACGACCCTGTCTCCAAAAATATATGCCCATTGAAATCTTGAGACGTGATTCGGAAAAAACTTGACAAGCCCAATCCAATGGAGCATGGCCCTGGCATTTTTGGAGTCAGGAAAACCCCTATAAGCTGCTTTGAAACGATTCTTGCACCGCCAGGGGTGCGGATTCTAGTATGAGCACTATTCCTGGGCCAGCTGTCTTGTGTGTCTGCACGCTTGCCGCATTGCGTACAAACTGCGATGCTACCCTTCCTGCCGGGCGCTCGCAGTGGCTGACATTTCTTGCGTGCTCCCTAGTTACAAGGGGACAAAGGTCCCATGCAGCCCAATGCATGCAAATCGTTGGCAGGCGCCGAGGCAGGCTCTTGTTGACAAGTGGACCTTGTCCTCTTAAGTGTCTACAGCGAATGCATGGAGGCCTGCCTTCAGATGTTTAATTATATTACGAAGAAAAGGGTTGTGCTTGTGTGACTTGCATTGCCTGCGCAGAGGTCTGCAGCGCAGGGCTGCTACTCTTATGGGAGCTCCATGCAGCTGTAGTCTTAGTAGGCAGTCCAAAGAGTCGCAGTGCAGGCTGTTCATTGGCTTCATCCTGAGAGAATTTGACTGATTTGCATGTGTTGCGCGCAGACGTACGCTGCGCAGTTTGCTGACGAGGCGGGCCGGCCGCATGTGAGCAGCGGCGGCCGGCCGCCTCCGGGCGCGCCCCACCTCCTGGGATCCACCCCGGAGATCGAGGAGTTACGCCCCAAGTCCCCTTGAGCGGGGGGACCCGTCAAGGAACCGGGGGACTGGCCGCCGAGTGGGGGGACCGGGCGCTAACATGGGGGACCTGCGTCAGTCATGCTCCACCGAGAGGACCCACAGCCCTTTTGTGGGAGGGAACCCCCTTCGAGGGACTTGGCAGATCTGGATTATCAAAACTTCTGACAGGAGCCACCGGTTGGCAGTAGAACCAGTGTAACCTGAAATCTGTGGTAAGGGAATGTCAGGCAGTGTGCTTAAGTGCATGTGCATTGAAGACATCCAGTGGGGCGAGTAATTGCTAGGATTTTGGGTTACTAAACCCTGGAATATAGTAACCCTAACTAGACTCAATTTGAACTTCTTGAGACTGCAAGGCTGCGCAGCAATGCATCATACATGATGTCCCATTTGGGGCACTGGCTCAAGAGTGAGTGACGCGTGGACAGACTTGGAATGGCGACTTTTGAACTCAGAAGTTTAGATCCCAGCCCTCCTTTTCATAATGGCTGACTTCGGAGGTCGAGCCGTTGACTAAGTCATCTTGGCTTCAGACCTCTAGAAATAGAGATAGATCTATTGCATTCGCCTGCACTGCACAGTACTGATATTAGTCATCAGATACGAGGCGCTAGTCAGCTAGTCAGCATGTCATCGGTCAATCACCAATACACGTTTGCACACCTGTAATCATAATGGCCATGGCGTCATGGTCTCGCCTGCCCAACAGCAATTGCAACTTGAAGTCTCTCAATGCCCCCACTTGGAGTCTTGAAGTCTCTTCAACGCCAAGTGAAGAGGGCATGTTCAGTGGTCTTCATGCACTTGTTCAGTGATTGTGCTAAGGTTCCCCATGGCCATCTGCTGGAGGAGAAGGAACGACCATGTCAGAAGCGTCTGTGATTATCCATCTGCCCACCCAAATCCCACCAATATCTGGTTTTGAAAGTATTAGGACGAGGGTGAGAAAGATTTCCACAGTAAAGTATTAGCATCTTCGCTGCTGGGACTCAGGAGTGCTCAAGTGGCATCTCTGTGGGTATTCCGTGGTTGAGATTCTGTGAGGGTGCAGTAGGCTTCCATCTGTCTCCCCTGATATCCACTGCTTCAAAAATCTCCTTTGCAGCACGTGGCTCTGCAACCGCCTTGTTTGTCCTCCACTGTATTGGTCCTGGTTGGCCGGTCCATGCTTTGGGCCCAGCCATCACTGGCCCATCTGATTGGGCCGCAGGTCAATGCATCGCTGTGACTGCGGCCAGCACAGCAGGTATTCAATCAACAGTGGTGCAGGTGTTTGTTCACATGTGTACACGTGAGGGGCGAGTCTACATAAGAAGATGCAAGGACTCCTCGAAACCTCAATGCGGAAAAACTGACATGTTGACCCAGTTGAATGGAATATTTGTGAAAAATATATAAGGCAGATGATGATGCATTGGGATCGATGCATCCTTAACGAGCAGAGTTGCAGCTGTGGTCTCCCCCATCATTGTATCGGTACAGATTCAGAGTTCTTGCATCTCAAAATAGCCTGTTAAGACAGATCCATCCCTTACACAAGAAGGGTTGATATTTACCCCCGCATCGTCAAACTTGCCTTGCTAGGTATGTATGTGAAGAACACCGCAACGTAGCCTTAGCACTAGAAATATCACAGCGGGAACCGACCAAGAGTACTGATTCTTATGTTGCCTTCAAAAAATCAAAATAGTGACAGTTGCATTTTGGATGTACGAGATTCACTGACCGTTCTCCGACAAGTAACGCGTAATCTGTTCACAAATATGCTTGCCATTGTCTCTCGAAGGCAAGCAGACACGATCAGCTTTACCTTGGTCTTGTTACAGCTGGCTCACGCAGCGAGATTTAGCTCTCAAGTGCACCAGTTGACATCATCTGGACAGAAGTGCATCAATTCATCAACCGAGCACAGGGGACTAAGTCCCCTGCCGAGCACAGCTCCAGGGATTTGTTCCAGTCAGCGGCAGTTTGTCACCCATTCAGCCCTTCCAAAACCCTATCATAGCAGATTAGGTGTTACCAAGGAGCCAATTTTATAGCGTAGGGACTCATAAAGACGTCCTGATAGGGCCAGTAACTTATTTTTGGAGTGGTGGTGACCTCTCTGCGGCGTCAGGAGGTCTTTGCGTTTTGTGAGGATCGAATTGACGGAGAAGGATGACGGCGAGGCGGTGAGCGCGAAACATGCAGTGTTCCCAGAATTCAGCCGAGTGTGTTTTGGGAGTGTCAAAATTAAATTCGATATCCTTTCACTGGCTGTGCCAAGCACCAAATACTTGGCTTCCGCCCGTCATGTGTCATGTGACGGCCTCTCTGTTTATTTACTTTTGCGTTTTTATCCACTTGTCCAGGACATGGTGGGCCACCCTCAGATTGGATGATTTGGTTGTGGAGAGCCGAAACGTCGCTGCCTGCTCTGCAGACGCCTGCAGCGAGTGTCCATGCTGGTTCTATTGAATGGACGACCAGCAAGAACACCCTGCAAGGTGAGCAAGAATGACATGCACCCTGCCGGAAGTGCATATCTGTTTATTTTTCAAAATGGAACAAGCAGTCGTGTCTTCTGGCTACTTCTGTCCCTTGACGTGGACGGCCGTGAGCAGTCCTTTGGCATCGACGCTCGTCACGTTGTATTGGGTTTTCCTGAGACTTATTCTCCGGCGCATCAGGGTCCAGGTTTCGGCCACCAAGAAGCCGCTACATTTCTATGTGGAGCTGGCGAAGGTACAAACGCCTCCTCGCTGTGTTGTCACCATAAGCGCTGTTGCACAAAACTCTAACAAAGAAATGGCAATGGCAGTTTGCATGTTCTGTCACATGTATCTGTAAAAATTTACATGGTTGTTTATCCTTGGCCTGGCAACAGAGCATGGAAATGCTGTTTTCGTGGACGTTCTCAGACCAGCAAACAGCACCCATGGCAGATGGAGTGGAGAATCCTCCCTAGATTCTGTATAAGCATTTCTATACACCTTTTGTGGTTCATGCAGAGGTTTCTGCAGGAGCATGGGCAGGTGCAGCTGTCAGCGATTGGCCTTGGTACGACACAGCCCCCATCCCTTGGCCACAATACTGCAACACTTGCTTGGACAGTTACCGCAGCGCAGCTGCAATCCGACAATGAGCCAACAACATGCCTGCAGCTGTGTGGGATGCTTGCCTTGAAATACTATTGGTGCACATACCTCAACAGCTGAAGATCTGTTCGCTCAAAGCATGCATTGTGAGGGTCATTGCAAGATGCTTTCCATGGAAATGGCCTTTAAGCAGCCATGGTTTGATCAGGTGCTGCATGTTAATAAGTGAAGAGAGAATACTGCAGCGGCAGCTGATGTTGACTTTGGCTGTGTGGCTTGCAGCAATCCCCATGATGGTCAACCTTGCGGAGATTTTGAAGGCCAACCGCTGGGCAACTGAAATAAGTGAGCCCTCCTATATTCTGCTCCCTTACATTGTTCCGACTAAAGACCTGCATTAGCCCAGAAGGTATTGCCCTACTGGCCCGGCACCAGATGCACCCCAGCTGCAAACCTCGTTAGCTGATTTCCCCAGTGAGATTGTGGCTTGTCTTGCTTTATCGACATGTGTAGTCTAGAAGAGATACAGAGTGCGTATGATCTGCTGTCATGTTTCTCTGGGATTTTGTTTTGGTCTCAGGCAATGAGTGATCAGTAGCAACTGCTGGTGTGGTCATGCTTTGTTGTAGCAGCCATTGCATAGAATCTGGCGAGTCCATCAAGGGTTAGGAGTTGTGGCAACCTTCACCTGCAGCTTATCTCCAGACGCACCTTGCCTCTGGCAGGAACAGCGCGCAAGACTAGCAACATGCACTTTTACTTATACCGGTATACTGACTGGAAGCAGACAGCTTGTCTGCAGGACGTACCTTGCCTTTTGCAGGAAAGCGTGTAATAAGGACTGCAATACTGAGGGGAGTGCTGTGCTGCGCAGAGATCCGGACTGGGCTGTACCAGCTGCCTGGCGAGCCCGAGCTGCCTGCCAGCGGGCTGCCCAAAGCAAAGATGGAGATCGTGCTGTCCAAGTCAGCCGAGTTTGATGACATCATGGCGGGTCCCCCCGCCCCGGCACCGCCGGGCCCCCCGCGACCGCCGCGTGGGGGCCCCTCCCCGCCGCACGGGGGACCCTACGCGCCGCGGGGGCCTCCGCCGGGGCCCATCGCACCGCTGCCCTTGTGATTACTGCTTGGCCCGTAACTTCAGGCAGGCAGCACTTTTCCTTTGGATCCTTCGGGACATTGCCTGCGGCAAAACCTGAGCACTGCACGTGGCCGTGCAGCCTAGGCCTTCTCTAGAGGAGGGCAGGGGAGGCCCCTGCAGGAGGCCCATTCCTGTGGGCTAAGGGGGGGGACCGTCGTCTTAGTCAGCATCCAGTCAGCGCAGCAGTCAGCGCGCGCTCTTCTTCACACGGCCGGCGCCCTCTTGTGTTCAAAGCACCACCGGCCGACTTGGCGGTGGACAGGGCAGTTTTAACGCGAGGCAGCAGCCGGCTGGGACGCCCTCTGAGACGGGGCATGACAGCATGGCGGAGATGGCGCATAGCGACAGTCTGGGGGGATTATTGCGAGGGCTCAGGGGTGAAAGCATGTCGACGGCGCGCGGCCGGCACGGGACCGGGAGCCGGGAACGCCCCGCGACAGAGCGCGCATTTGATGAGTCAGCGGTGACTCAGCGCAGAGTCAGCAGCGCGATAGTTGCGCCTATAGAGTGAGTTCTGCGAGCACAAGACCCACAGAAGCTATCCGAGCGCCGACGGCCGGTGAGACGCCGCGGCCGCTGCCCGGATCAGCCAGGGCTTGTTGCTCCCTCTTTGCAGCACTGAGAGCTTTCCCCCTATTTTTTCAAAATGTGATTTTTTGTGCCTGCTTTTGAGCCGGGCCCTGCGAGCATTTGCCCTTCTTCTCTCCGAACTTTTCGAAAATTCGAATTCGGACTTCATTCTGGCATCCAGGAGAGGCGGCTGGGCTGCAGGGCCCGGCGAGTCATTGTTACAGGTCTATGAGTCATAAATTACAGAGCCTTGTTTCAAAGCAAGAGTCCCCGGTGGTAGGAAAACTGCTGCAGAGATGGGCAGAGAGCGCCTTAAGTCCCATTGAGACGTGCTTTGCCTGGGTTTTGGAGTCCCTTGCAGCACAGGAAAAAATGACTGAAGCGGCGTAAATTGCCCTTTTATTTTGATTCAGAGTACTGTCGTGAAACAGAAGAGCCCTGCCGTGAACATCCTGGTTGCCAAGTTGTCAGCTGCCAGTTTTGGCACGGACCGGAGCTTACTAAGCGGGGCTGACTAACCGTACTCAGGCATGAGTCAGTCTCAATGCCATCTGACCCTGGTGACCCGTGCAGGCATTTTTTTGCAGAGGTTCAGATGGTACGGAAACATCCGGAGTGCAAGGGAATTGAGGAGAGAGTGTCAGAAGTGCATCCACAAGTGCTCTGAGTGCGACCCAAGTAGGGGAAACCCAAATGCACTGAAATGGAATGACACTCGAGGCAGTCGCCTGGTTACTAGGGAGTTGAGTTTTTCCAGTGTGCTCTTTCTTTCGCAGCGGTTCGTTCATTCTCATATCTCCACGCGCGAATGAGAGAGAGCTTGCAAGAGACTCCTCTCTTCTTTGGTGTGCTGTATTCTTTCTTAGGCTCCAGAACCCACAATTTCGATTGATCAGCATGCTTCAGGTCTCTTAGAAGGGACACCGTCTGAATTGGGTGCAATGTTCGGAGACAGCCCCATATTGTGTCTGACAGGATAGTGTGTGCTTGTATTCGAATTCAAAAACGGATGTAGAGGTGAAAGCTGACGTGGCGCAGCTGGCAGCAGCCGGCTGGGGGCCACAGGGTTGCTTGGTGGGAAAAGGACAGGGACACAGTTCGCATGAAAGGGTTTTTATATTCAAAGGGGCCTGAAAGGGTGGCGCCTGGGCATAGAGAAGGGTCTGAGTTGGGGGGCCATCTGTGACTGTGGCTCAACAGCGCTGAAGGCCTGCCAGGTGGCTGGCGTTCCCTTTTTGCATGTGCAGCACTTCTACTGCAGTTCAGTGGGCAGCAGAAATAATGAGAGTTCATAAAGGAAGTTCAGGTTGCTCATCATGCCAGGTGATTTCTGGGTGAAGCAGTGCATTCCGCGTGAGGTTGACTGAATAAGTCTGCTGCATGCGATGCCATACTCAGTGGCTGGCGGCTCCTCTTTACTATCGGATAGTATGCGATCGGAATATTCTTATTTAAATCTTTTAATTATTCGAATTCGTACTTACTTCTGTGCAGCATTGTAAGAGACAGGACTTGCTGCCGCAGTGGCTGCAGTACATGGCATAAGATGAAAACAGGAGAAAGAGGATTGCTAACATGCATGAAGGCTGGGCGGGCACCAAAAGTCAGGACTGTTGCAGCATATCCTGGCGCAGCCAGCACTGATTAACTGCACCAGACATCATGTCTTCGAAGACTCTTCATGATGCAAGGCACCGGTGCAGTGTGCTTTTGCCGGGCATGGGCATGCATGTGTACAGCATGGGTCATACATGGGACTCTATACATATATTCTTTATATAGTCTCTCCACTGCAACATTGATCATGACTCATGATGTCAACACGGTGGTGTGCTACCACAAAGTTGGAGCCTGTGATGCATCTACATTTGTCTGGATGGAGTTTTTAACCAAGGCATGAAGATTTCTGTAGAATACGGCACATCATGTGTGTGAGCATCAAAAGTCAGTTGAGCAAATTTTCAGCAAATTTTCGAGGTGAGCCTGAAAAGGCTATATAGCACTCATGCCCATGCATTGATCCTGTCAAAGTCAATTGCTTCAAACAAAACAAGAGAGTTGAGTTGATAACTTGATCGCCAGCCACTGCCCATAATGAAGCCTGGAAAGGCAGTGAGGGTGTGTGTGATTGGTGACTCTCAAGTGGGAAAGACATCCCTCATCACTGCAGCAGCTACTGAGTCTTTTCCTGATAACCCACCGCCTCTGCTTCCAGCGACAAGATTAGGTGCTGATGCGACACCAGAAGGAGTTCCACTGATCATCACAGATACATCATCGCGTCCAGAAGACAAGCCAGCTCTGGAAGTGGCGTGCCTGAACTCTGATGTGATCATCCTGGCGTATGACACAGGTGAGAGGGAGAAACTGTACTCCCAGTCACTTTTCTAGTTACTCGTGTCTGCGTTGTCCTGCGTAAACTGTGCTATTTTTGTAAGTGAGGCCCTTCCAAAGCTGCAATGCTTGATCAGTACTTTGTATCATTTCTATGTTGAATCTCGCTTTCCTCAATTCAGGGAATCCTCGCACTCTCAATCGAATCACAGAAGTGTGGGTGCCGGAGCTGCAACGTCTTGGCGTGAAGGTGCCCCTTCTCCTGGTGGGATGCAAGAGCGATCTGAGGCCACAAGACCAGAACATGCAGCAGGTCAGTAGCTATGGATTCCACTGCAGCTTTGTGATCATTTTGCTTCGTGCTATTTTTATAAAGGACCTATCTGTGATGCCGTCTTCCTGATGTCATCCCTCTGACTATCCACGTGCAGGTGGTGGTACCAGTGCTGGCGAAGTGCAAGGAGATCGAGTCCTGCCTGGACTGCTCAGCCAAGAACCTCATCTTTGTCAGCGAGGTGTTCTACTATGCTGTGAAGGCTGTAGTGCACCCAGTGGCGCCCCTCTTTGATGTCCACGCTCACAATGGCGCCGGCGCGCTGCGTCCGCTGTGCATCAAGGCCCTCATGCGCATCTTTGCCATGTGCGACAATGACAGGGTGCGAGCATCCCCCCTCTATGCTCCCAAATGTACTGCGCTTGTGCAATATGCAGTTTCCACATCATGTGCGCCATCAGGAAGTTTGTGCATCATTGGAGTCCAAGGAAGGAAGCAAGAAAGGATGCAAATGATGCCCCACCTATGTGCTTGGCATTAAGTCCTGTATTGGTGAGATCTTGAACGTGGGGTCATCAACTATTGCACTTGCCTGATGTGCAAAAAAAAATTTAATTCTGCAGCTTGCCAATGAGCATGCATGATGTACAGGCATGCACATTGGTCTTGACTGCATAAATGGCAGCTTGCTGGCCCTGCTTGCACTCCTAGGGTGTTCAGATCTGACATTTTGGATTTGAATTGCAGGACGGGACGCTGAACGATGCAGAGCTGAATGAATTCCAGGTGCAGTGCTTCTCAGCACCGCTGCAGCCCGAGGAGCTGGCAGGGGTCAAGAAAGTGGTGGCCCAGAAAATGCCACAGGTGGGTTTTCCTTTGCTGCAGTGAATACTGTGGCTGGCATTGTTGCCCTGAGCAGAAGGCGTAGAGTGAGTTTAGTCAATTCATGCCAGTGATCAAGGGGTATCACAGCAAGGCCTCGTGAAGCAACAAATGGCTGACGCTGCGGGGCGTATTCCTGGGTGCATTTTTTCCAGTGTGCCCTTGGTGTGGCGTCTAGGGATGGGGTTAAAGTTTCATGGCCTCTGTGCTGCAACTGGGCGTGAGCAACAAGGGGCTGACGCTGCCGGGGTCCCTTTTTCTCATGGACCCCAATCTGTAGGGATTCAGGGGTAGGGTCAGGGTTAGGGTGTCAGATTGATACTGCTGTAAATGATAGTGGGGAGTGCCTATTCAGACAACGCTCTGTTGTGGTGCGGCAGGGTGTCAGCAAGAACGGGCTGACAATGTTTAAGCATGCAAGATTAGTAATGTACCCGCGGTGTAGGTTTTAAGGATAGGGTGGAGGTTCAAGATTCAAATTTGTATGTGCTGCGGCAGGGCGTGAGCAACAACGGGCTGACGCTGCCGGGCTTCCTGTTCATGCACGCCCATTTTTTTGAAAATTTGTATCCTCGGCCTAGGGGTAGAAATAAGGTTAATATTAGGATTTCTGATTAACTCTTTATAATTATGTACAGTAATGTGCTGCGGCAGGGTGTGAGCAACAACGGGCTGACGCTTCCGGGCTTCCTCTTTCTGCATGCGCTCTTCATCGAGCGGGGGAGGCTGGAGACTACCTGGGCGGTCCTGCGCAAATTTGGGTACAACAACGAGCTGCAGCTCTCTGAGGAGGCCCTGGGGGTGATCAGTTTCCAGCGCTCACCCGACCAGGCAAGTTGCAATTGCATCTCCCTTTGGTGGTTCACTTTCAAGCTCAAATCTGGGATTGCATTGCACACCCCATGGTGTGCATCTGTCTTGCGGGTGCCTCCATTTCGCAGTTGTGAGGCCCGAGTGCACCTGCATGTGCATGAATCAACTAATTTTCTTGCACAGAGTACTTGCCTGACCAACATGGGGTTGTTGCAAGATAAACGTACCAATCAGAGCTCGTAGAGATGCACTGCATTTGTCAAGGTACACACATGAGCTGGTGGTCACCTTCCCAAGAGGCATGGTACTGAATCTGAGCCTCTGACGAGGACAACCTTCAGCTCACATGTCTATCAGCTTGTCAGCTGACGTGGACATCCTTGTGGCAAAACGACTGTGATTTTTTGAGGCCCCATCCATTCCTTTGAGTTTTAGCCTTGCGGCTGCACCTCAATTCCAGTGGCAGGGACCGCCATGCAATACAGACTGCAGTATAGTTTGCAACATCTTGGCACCTTTGCAGGCTCTCTGCGAGTGCTCCTTTGTACATCTTTACAAGAGTACTTCAGAAAACTGTACTACGAGTATTTCTGTCTCATCGCGTACTGCGAGGGTGGAAAAACGGGCCGTACCTAGTACGGAGCACTACTTCAAGGGGATTACGGGGAGATGGTGCATTTAAGGAACTCTGGTGATAAGTCATAGATTGGAGGTGGGATTTTAAAAAATCTGCGGTGTGTTGAACCTGGCTGAAGCCGTGAGAAAGCTTGTATTTTTTGTTCAGCTGTGTAAATTACTGCAGGTGGTGGAGCTGACGCGGGAGGGCGTTGAATTTTTGGAGCAGCGGTTCGCGCAGTTTGACAAGGACGGCGACGGTCGCCTGTCACCCGCGGAACAGGATGACATGTTTGCATGCGCGCCATCCAGGTGCATGCTTGAATTAACCCCAACTGATACACCCTGCGATAAAGATTGCCAAGAATGGGCCAAAAGTAGTCGCAGTGCAAACGGGCAGTTTGCCACATCCTCCTTGTTGTGTTTGTGATGATCCCTGAGATGCATGGCGCAGCGTGGCAGGTGTGTCGAGCAAAAGAAGGCGAGCGATCCTGAAACAAGCACCATCACAGGCTGGAGTCCTTGCATGCTGTTGTGGACTCTCCTATCTAGGCCGCAACACATCGGAGTACATCGCCGTGTAATGTTTGCAGGAGAGACAGCAGTGGTAGGGAGGCAGAGCAAAGCAGGACAAGATCAGTCCGCACCTGCTGTCCAAAGAGCAGAACCCTGATACTTCCCCTGACATGCGCAGGCCCTGGGAGGGTCCGGAATACGAGGGCCTGCTGGTGGAGGGAGATGGGGGCACCGGGGGGCGCGACGGCCTGACCAGGCGCGTAATTCGAACTCATTCTCATCATTGGTTGAAATGTTAGGGTAAAAAGAGCTCTAAGCAGAGGTAATGGAACGCCCCCCCCCCCCCTAGGAGTGAGGGAAACTCTCATTCAAAATCTTGGATTTCCATCACACCCTGCACAGGAAGACCTGTACCGCTTTTATGACAGGCCGAGCACAACAGGCAGTGTGGGTTGCATCGTGTTGTCGCAACGCCTTCATCACAAGGCACAATCGCCACATGTTTGTACTGCTACAACAGAGACTTGTATCAATTCTAGTTTTCTTAGATTTACCTTGAAATTGTCTGGTATTTTCCCTGACCAGGAGTGGATTCCTATCTCGGTGGGCATTCACTACTGCGGTGGACCCCCGCGCGACGCTGGAGCACTGCCTGCTGCTGGGGCACCGGGGGGACCCGGCACCGCTCTTCTGCATCAGCCGCCCGCGCCGCGCCGAGCGCAAATCCGACGCGCCCGGCCGCACCGTGTTTCAGGTGTCCACCCGTTCATGCCGCTTTTGTCTGATGCTGTCCTGGCCCCTGCCTGTGCTGCGAAGGGAGCTGTGCTGACAAGGCAAATCAGAACAGACACAGTAAGCCAGATGGTGTTTATAGGTGAGGGATGAGGGTGAGGGAAATTCAAAAATAACTTTCTTCAGAGGGATCATTGGTCTGCCTGCTCCCTCTGCCCCACATCCCTGTCTTTTGGCTTTGTCTTCAGTCAAACAAGGATACGTTCATCAAAGGGGAAGTGTCCAAGGCGGGTTCAGGTTACTGCACGCATTTACCGTCTGCTTACCTGCAAAGAACGCTACAGGTTTTACTGACAACGGTCCCTTCACATGCAAGTTCTGGTGATGGATTCAGGGCTGTGCATGTTAGCACCGGCATGCTTGCATAAGATGCTACAGGGATAGCAGGCAGAAGGAGTGACTATGTTATTTCTCGTACAGGTTCTGGTGATGGGTGGGGAGGAGTCTGGCAAGAGCAGCCTGCTGCGGGCGGTTGTCGGGCAGGGCGAGCTGCCCACCCGAGCAGCTCCTCAGCTGCCCGCCCGGGCAGCCGCCAGCCCGGCCTCGGGCAGCGGCCGCGGCCGGCCCGCCGCCGCGCGTGCTACTGCCGGCCCCCGGAGCATCTCCGCTGTCCTGCAGACTGCTTCCAGCGACCGTGAAGGTATCGTGCCTGCAGAAACCTTTCAGCATATCACATGACATCGCTGAAATCACCAACTCAAAAGATCAATCTGTACGGTAAGCCCCTGCCGAACCGCGGACGAAATGCTGCAAAATTTTGACTGAGTGATCAGCCCGTAGCTGCAGCAGTGGAAAGGAAAGGTATTGTACAGTCTGCATTCAGCATAGCTGCCATTCCTGCATCTCAAGATTTGCCAAGGCCTAAATCCCGCGCTGTGAGGCAGTCCGCATACAGACCGCAGCGATATATATGAAGGCCAGTGCTGCACAGCGTTTGCGTCTTGCCCCAATGAAGGATCGCTGAGCAGGGGTGAAGCAGCCAGGGGACTCCAATGCAAGTTGATTTGTTGGATTACAAGTCCCCTGCTCTATGGGTTTAGGGTTTAGGGGTTTGTGACCTAAACAATAAACTTTAAATAAATGAATGTAAAGGGGTTTGCGCCGCGCGCAGGGGGCGCTGAGCTGGCGGCGACGCTGATAATGCGAGAGGTCGGAGAAGGCGCGGCCGAGGATGTGCTTGCCAGAACAGGCAACGCCCCGGGAGCGCCAGATCTGGCAGAGGCTGACGCAGCGCTCTTCATATTCGACTGTTCGAATTTGAATTCGCTGCGAACCGCCATGCAGCTGCTGCATCGGACGGCGGCGGCTGCCGGTGATGCGCTGCCTTGCGTGCTGCTTGCTGCAAAGGATGACCTCGGCATGTCACCGGTGAGTTTATTCGCATTTTAATAACCCCGTACTAGGTATGTGTAGGCTTGGTGCGGTTAAAAAAATCTTGGGAGAGAGGGTTTTAAAAATGTGACAAGTGCTGAGGACATGCTAATCGCTTCCAAGGAGGCCATGGACATGTCACCGGTGAGTCAGGACACTATCCACCCCTATTAAATCCTTTGATCATTCCCCCCGTGCAGGAAGTGGAGGCCGCCTGTGCAGAGGCGTGCGCTGAGCTGGCGATGCCCATGCCACTGGCGGTGTCTCTGTCCGGCGGCGATGCTGCAAGAATCCCTCAGCAGCTGCTCTCCATTCTGCGCAGCCCCGATGGCGCCATCCCCCTGACACCATCCCTCAAGGTGTGTCACATTGAGTTATCTCGCTCTGGCGCAGATTGGATTTTTTTGCCATCTCTTGTGCTTTGAAACACAAAGTGACTGATTGGCCCTTAGACTGTCTTCAAGCATCCCTGCCTTGCATTTCATAGAAGTGATTGCCCCCCTTTGTACGTCTGTGGCGTGAGGGATCCAAAGGATTACATGAGACCCTTGATCTTGTGACTGAACAGTTGCCTCTATTGGAGGCTCTCCCTTACCACGCAGCAGAAATTTTATTGGGTGTTGGATATTTTTGGTGAGAAGCTGCCAAAACCTGAACATCAAGTGGACAAAGGACAAGATCTTGGCACAAGTACAGCAGAGACAAGAGGGCTGCCGTGCAGCCCCCTTCTCCGTGGCAGCAATAACCTTCCTTTCAGCTGCAGCGCTTTTATGGGTACTTTTCCAGGCCGCAAAGCTGGATGCTGCCCCGTTTTAGGGCACGTATTTTCTGCTGCCCATTCAACAAGGCGGCTAGAGCAACCAGTCACCTGCAACCCTGGTCAATGCTTGTCCAAATGAGTGCCAGCCTGCTTAGAACCCGTGCAGCAGAACGGGAATCACTAGTGAATCCCGCAGTCAGTGACCTGAGGTAGGGAGGAATCTTTTCGGGCTCGAACAGGATGATTAATGCCACGCATTTGACTTGTGCAGGCCGCCCGACGGTACAATCGGATGCTGCGGAGGGCAGCGATGTATTCGGCAGGGGGAATGTTGGGAGCACTGGCACTGTACGGCGTATTTAGGATGCAGCGGTCACGATCCAGTCAGCAGAGCAGTGACTCAGCGCCAGCTAGGCAGCCGGCGCCAGCCGTTCGCTCACCCCCGGGCCTGAAGTTGGTTCCTCGCAGCTAGAGGATGTCTCCTGCCCTGATACAGTAGAAAGCTCTTTCTCCTTAATTTGGGGCTTGCACTGCCCTGTATCTTTTGCAGTGAACCTCACTGTCGGTGTCCAGCAATGCCCAGAACATGCATGCGACCAGAGTGAGTGGCAAAATTGTGTGAGTTTGGTGCATCCGTAGGTCAAGTTTTGTAAAATCAGCTGGTGGAGGCTGCAGCTGGTCGAATATGCGCCATCATGTATTTGTATGATGCGCTGTCAGCTGGGTAGGAATTCACCGTCAAGATGCCAAACTTGTCCTTCGAAGGAATTCCATCACAATCTTTGATACCAACCATCAAACCTATGTGTGAAAGGTTTCCTGCTTTCGTCGCATTTAAGGCCCTCCAGAATTCAATTAGCTTGCTCAATGCGTGCATTGCATGCAGGTGAAATTGGAAACATCACTTCCTATATTTCACTGCCAAATTTGGCGCATGCCGCTGCATGTCTCTAGCTGTGCACCACAGCCAATAAAGGATTTCGCCATAATTAAAGCCTAGGCCTCTTATAAATCCTCTTGATACACGCTTTTCCGGCCAACAGGCAAGGTGCGTCTGCAGACAAGCTGCATGTAAAGGCTGCCATAGATTATACTCCTTGGTGGACTCGCCAGATCCAAGCAAGACCCAAACAACTGTGGGCATGGTGCTCAGTGTTTATACTGCCTCGTGCCAGCCGGGATTTGTACGCCTGTGCCTTGCACTAAACATTTTGAAGGGCTGGGCAGTAGGGAAGATGCTTACAAGGATAAGTGACATCAGCGCCCATGTGGCACCGGGCACTCCAAGTGTTTACGTTTGTTCTCCAAGATTTGTTTACCCACTGGAATTTACCCACTGGAGTTCGCACTACTCATTGTTACTAAATAATACTCCCCCCTTAGGTAAAGTCTCCTACTCAGGCAACATTTGGAGGGAGTGAATGGTCAGATTGAGGCAGCAAAGATGAGGCATTTAAGTATTGCACCATCTAATCAATCCACAAGCAGCTCGCATGCACATAATCGGGATCTTGGAATGCACCTCTCCGCCATTAGTCATCTAGTGCAACCACACATCAGGCCACGATGAGACCACAACACATTGCACGCAAGTACCACTCGAACACATCGAACGCGGCAGCCACTCAGGGCTTCTTTGGCCTCTAAGAGAATTGGCCAGACACTCAATGTTCCCAGCACCAAAAGGAAACGGCACACAGATCTGATCAGCAAACCAATGGTGGGATTCCCACACTGATCAGAAGGCTACAGTTGTCCCAAGCACCCTTTGATCACTGATTGGTAATTGGTTGCATACTTGACTCCAAATAGATAGAAATTCCCAAAGACATATTCACTTCTTCAAAGCATGCAAGCCCATTTTCTGGCAGACCAAGTTTTGCCTGTCGGAATTGTTGACTCGCATGCACCCGGAAATGCAGTTCTGCACTACAAGGGGAGGACCCCTCAAAAAAAGATTTGAGTCAAAAGAAGCAGTTTTCATTCCAGTGCGTACGGCAGTATCAGAGCTCAATTTAGTAGGCAGGTTGTTGCCATGACAAGGCTGCCTCCAAAGAGAATGGGGAAACTACACAGGACGCCCAAATCCAGGATAGTCTGCATGGCTGATCGGATATAGTGCACCTCACAAGATGCCACCACAGTGACTAAGTGCCAGCCCGTTTGACTAGACACCCTTTTAGTCCCCTCAATTTCAATAACAGGGCCGATGCCACCAACACAGGGGTGCACACAATCCGACACCGAGAATGCGAGACCTGGAACTCAGAACAAATTAGAACCTTCATTTCACGGCCGGGAAAGCCACAATCCTCCTCTATGTAAGGTGCATTTTAAGGGCCCCGTTACCCGAACCCAATAATGAAATGCCTCTTGGCAATACCTGATGACCACATGCCCTGACACAGGTGTAAGGCCACACCACAGCTGTTCTTTCCTCACCTTCACACCATCAATTAGCGGCCTGTGAGAAAGAGTCTTGCTGCCCTCGCTAGGTGCATTGCATAAAGCACCTCTCTCCGAGAATGCCCCCTGGCAATATAACATTTTGTAGGTGATGATGTTTGCGCCAAAACGGGCGCCACTCTGTGGCAGCTTCCGCCAGCTTCCGTCGCCGAGCCAAACCAGGCAACCGCCGACACCACGTGCTGCCACTTCAGCGTAAAGTAAACAACCCCAGGAGAACCTGAACACAGAGCAGGGGACCGAACAGAGTGTGTACCCAAATGCTGACAGCGCCTACCAAGGAAGGCCCGCTGTCCCGCCCAAAAGCATATTTTTTGCAATGCAGTGCAATGATGTCATGCGCGCTGAGTCAGCGCTGAGTCAGCCGGCCAGAAAGGCCGCTGTCTGTTGTGCTTCAACCCTCGGATGCTGAGAATGCTATCTAACGGGCTGGAGCTCAAATATCCGTCACTGGCTGCTGCCTAGATAGCGCTGGCCCTTCCTTATCAGCACAGCAGTGCCCGCTCTCAATTAGGCCCCTTTATCGACCCTGGCCGCTCACCCTTAGATCTGACTAGACTCTCGGCAGCAACAGCCATTATAACACTGTGGGCGCCGATAGCTCTGGTGACAATGCCCTGGAAAGGGGCTGTGACCCAATCTGCCCGATAACGCATGTCCCCTGGGCCGAGCCTCATCTGGCCGCCGAGTGCCAGACCTGTTTCGGCGCTATAATATTCGAAGTCAATCGAATGCGCCGCCACATCTGGCGCGCTCCGCTGCAAAACAAGCCGCCTAGCAAAGCGCCCTGTGGCTCTGTTTCTCCTCTCCGGCAATCCAAACGCTCCAAGGCAAGCTCGCGCAAAAAGTTCTCAGCACTGCAGCCGTGCGAACAATTGCATGACAAATCTCCCCTCCGGGAGGGGAAAAACAGCGAGTCGCACAGTTGGCTGAGCCTGGCATGAGGGCAGGCTACAGCTGACGGGGGTCCCACTGCTGCTGACTGGACAGGTGACTGGGCAGGCTCAGGGATACTGCCTCTTGCAGATTCTGCCATTCCTGCTGCTGGCTGGTCAGGAAGGGGAGACTTGTCGAGCCCCCCCTTGACATGTCGGGCAGGCCACCGCTGCCCGCCCGGGAGATGTTGGGCAGCCTGGACTGCCCGCCGGGTAGGTTGCCGCTGCCCGCTCGGGAGATGTTGAGCAGCCCGGGCAGGAAGGACCCCCCGCCGGGCAGGCTGCTGAGACCGCCGGCGGGTAGGTAGGACCCCCTGCCTGGCAAGCAGGACCCCCCGGTGGGCAGACCCGGCAGCGACACCGGGGGGTTCCCCGGCAGCGGTGGCAGGGTGCTGGGCAGATTGCCGGACATGTAATCCCTGCGCGCGCCACAAGCTTCCCTTCAAAGACTGTATCGACCTGACTGTGCGACACATGCAAAATATAGACAAGCTGCCAGCAAATGGCTAGCTCGCAGCTTACCCGAGACAAGCATAGTTAGACCCAACTATAAAGACCATGTATGGCCCACAATCTTTTTAGATCCATAATTTCAGACCCTGAAAAGCAAAGAAGGCAGCAACATGGCTCCAGCAGAGGCAATTTGATATGGCATACTTGAGCTTGAAGCAAAGAGGATCTGGGTATATTATTCTTAATTCAAACCAGAGTGATTCCCCTTCACCTCATGCACCTGCCGACACCTTCATGGAAGAGGCCCATGGCATCGGCCGGTACCATCATGGCTGCGCGCTCCTGCCCAAATACCTGAGCACAGCGCATGTATACACTCATAATTATTGAGCTGAGAAGAGGTCTACCCAAACCTGAGGCAACCACATTCTATAGCTTGGGTGTTAATCTTAATTTTATTGAAAGCAGCGCAGGTTGCCATGTCAAGAGCCAAAAGGCAGAGAGCCCACAATTCAAGTCACCAACTTGACACGCTGATCAGGGTATCTTTCATAATGCTACAGGTGTGAGCCTTAGTCACTGTTCTGCTACTAGGCCTTGCGTGTCTGGCAGCACATGGAAGGCTGGAGCTCTTCAATGACCTCTGTGGCTCATGATCTCACACAGCACGAGCCTGTCCCACACAGGGCATTTGACGTTCTCTGCCAGGGCAGCAGTCAGGGCATCCGTGCTGGCGTCCGTATCATCAACCACACTGTGGGGGAGCCCCTCAATCCCCCCTCAGGAGCCTCTAGCAAATCATTAGCTTAAACCAGGAAGGTTGCAGGGAGAGGTGCCCACCTCAGTGATGCGCAGGTAGTCGCCGTGCTGGTTGGAGCACGCGTCGAAGAAGTACCGCTTGTGGCCCGCACGTACTAACAGGCTGCCGGCATCAGTCGTGGTTAGTAACGGCGGCGCCGGCCCCGGCCCGATCATTGTCTCGTGGCCCACGTGAAGCTGCGGGGGCGGCAGCGGCGGCGGCGGCGGCTGCTGGCCACCCTGGGAAACGCAGATAGAGATCAAAATCTATTAACAGGGCCCCAAAGAAGCCTGGGGCTTGACTGAGGAGATGGCATGGGGAAAGCAAAATTGCCCTTGCTACCATGAGGGCATGGGTGAAACAATGCTGTTCTATCCTGCCCTAGGAGGATGACAGAGCCAACAGCATATTGAAATCCAGCAGGGTTGCTTAATGACTCATACACACTGGTCGGACCCACGAATGAAATGTGGGAGAAGGGAGGTATTGAGAGGTTGATGCAACGCTCCTAGCCCTGAGGGCTTGAATAACCGTGTATCAATAATAATATATAATAAGGAATTGATTCAGAACGTTCGTTGGCCAATGTCTGCCTGGCTATGCAACGAGATCAATATATATATTTTGTGTTTTTTTGTTGATTTTGTGAAGATCTACACCTGGGTTTCCTTCCTGTAGATTCTCTGTGCCACAATACTCTAGCTGTGGTGCATGGCCGCTTTGACTCACACTTTGCGGGAAAAATTTTCTGTTTGAGGACTTCACATGGGAATCATGCTGCACCTGTTCGGAGGCGCCCTCTCCCACGCCCAGTTGGAGATTTTCCAGGTACGAGTCCAGAAGATTGATGTCCTGCAGGGAGGACCCATGCGTCGCGCTCAACAAGTGCTCCACGTTGATCTGCGCGCAACTCTCAGATTCTAAGGTGCGATGCCGCTTGATTTGTAGTGTCACAATAGCGCTTGGCTGGTCGGGGGCGGTATATATACTGAGCACCGTGCCCACGGTTGATTGAGTCTTGCTTGGATCTGGCAAAATCAACAAGGGGTAGATGCGCAGTTGATTGCAGTGTTGGCCCGACTGGTACTGGTGCTTGGTTTAGGGCAGGTCCCACTTTGCTGCACTCGCTTCTGGGCAGGCTATCACTCGTCTTAACTTGAAATTCAGGCCCCTGTCTGTGATACATCTGCAGCAGTGCCAACAGCAGATATGCTTAAACACTATGAATAACAGGGGCTTATTTGAGTGTCCAAATGGGGGCCAGATGGCGAGGGAGGGCTCACGCCGAAGGAAACCTCATTCACAGGCGGAATGGGTGATCGATACATGCAGATGTCTTGATTGCAGCTTGTCTGCAGGCATACCATGCCTTTTGGCAGGAAAAGCGTGTAATAACAATATTACTTGCGCTAGTATCCTCTTCTAGTACTGTGGCAATGGCCCGGTCTCAGATCTCGGATAGAGAACATGACCCACATCATTGACTGCCAGAATTATGCATGCAGAAGCTGCTTCAGCCATTAATAATTGCACTCAGATATGATCTGCCTGCTTAGATTGCAGCTCTATACCCGGTATGGTGATGGCCATTAGATGCCCACACCGGTTGCTATGTATCTGGGCGAAATTGTTTGCTACTCTGTGTGCTTGCTGGCTGAGTCATGACGCAAACAGTACTCGTGGTGACTGATCTGATGAGTCACCCACCTGAGCGGGCGCGGTCTGTGAGGTGAAGATTTCTATGCGCGACAGCGCGTCTCGGAACTGCAGCCAGCCCTCCGCATTCGCTCCCCCGCAGGGCACCATTATATGGCTACGCCCCTTGGGCCTGCACAAGCACATTATAACTATCGCCATTGGACTCTTACTGTGTTAATTTTGTAAAACGCTGATTAGCTCAGGGTAAGTGCTCCAAAAGTAAGGTTCAAACCCTGATATAACTTGACAATGCCACAGCTGCATTGCTGCATTCATGGCAATGTTGCACGCTTCACTCAGCTAACCTCTGCATGCATCTGATGACCACTTGAGAGATCTGCTCATCTCCGCTGCCTCGAAAGGCACAAATGTGTTTTCCAGGTAGACTACTTCACGTAATTTATCTTTGCAGGTATCAGCATGCAATTATATGCTTTGCTACAGCAAAGCGCCGGAGCGGAAGGGGCTGCGGCAAAGGCAGCATGCAGAAACAATGAACAAAAGCTCATCCTAAATCAGGGTTCAGCCGGAATCAGGATACTGTCATAGCAGCACAGTTGTGACCTGCAAGGGCAAGGTCCATGCAGAGGAAAGGGAGGGAGAGACAGGGAGACCGATTATGCATCTACGCCAGCCAAATTGGATCATGCCTGTCTTTGTCTTGGTCGCATTGTTTATTGTCAGCCCTTGCTATTGATCCCCAGACGCACCTAAGCGCCCGCCTGGACACGCATCTTAAAACAGAACCCCAACAACCCAGTCAAAAAAAAATCTAACGCGGCGCTGTTCTCAAATATGCGCAGATAGCGACCTCAGGGGAAGAAATCTCGCAGACTTCGAATCGAATCTTTGAATTGCAATGATGAGATTCTCAAGATCAGGAGTTCCTTCAGCAATGCTGCTCACCCGGCGCCGTTCTCAGAGATGCGCAGATAGCGGCCCCAGGGGTTGCACCCCAGAGACCAGTGGAAGACCTTGCTCTCCACTGGGTACTCCTTGGCAGTCGCCATCCTGCGCCCACCAGCATTATTGCTAATGACGAAACGGTCCTAAAAATAATAGTCCTTGCTTTTTCTGCCCCGGCTGGCAGGGGCCAATGTGATTACCCCACAACTCGGCATCTCTTTGTACTAAGGCCTGCTTGGAATATGCACATGCTCCTAGAAACCGAGCTGGGTCCTTGGTCTGTCTAAATGCGCAGTTGACTGCAGTGTTGGACCGACTGGCACTGGTGCTTGGTTTGAGGCAGATGCCACTTTGCTGCACTCGTCTTTGGGCAAGCTATCACTCGTCTTAACCTGGAATTCAGGCCCCTGTATCTCTGATTTACCTGCAGCAGTGCCAACAGCAGATATGCACAAACACTAGAAATTACAGGGGCTTGAAATGGGTGTCCAACTGATGGCCAGATGGGGCCGATTCAAGTCGAAAAAACCACATTCACAGGCAGAATTGTGATCAATACAAGCCGGATATGCCCCTGGTTTTGATAATATTTTAAGTGGGTCCACAGATCCCCTGCACCAACTATTTCATGGTGGAGAATGGTTGGAAGCTCTCAGTCCTCCAGGAGGGCTGGAGATAAATAAAAATTACCTAGCCCAAGAGAGACCCGCTTCCCCGCCCTTGCACTGCAAATTCCTATGATGCTGACAGGCAGCCTGTAAATGGTCTTGAGCAGGTGTTGCTCGCCACGTGCCACAGTGGGGGCAGTCACATGCTGCGCCCATTGACAAGGAAGCGTTCCAACCCAGACAAGCGCTGACGTGTCTTTCGGGTGGCAAGCTCAACTTGGGTCAAGCACTGGGACACAGGATGTAAGGCGTGACTCAGGATACGTCTGTGCTGGCATAATTGTACACTTTGCTGCCTTCATCGGGTGGCAAGGCCAGGTTGACTCAGGCACTGGGACAGAGGGTAGTAAGGGGTGAATCATCGATGCGATCATAACAGTACACATTGCTGCCTATATTGGGTGGCAGGTTCAAGTCGGCTCAAGGATTGAAGAAAGAGGGGTTGACTCACGATGCATCGGTGCTGGCATAGTAGTTGAAGAGCTCCCGGAACCAGGGCAGCGACTGGCCAGGTACAATGATCGTAGACCGCTCCCTGTGACACAACGAATACTTTTTTGAATTTTTGTTGATGACAGTGAGTGTTACTCAACAATCAGAATTATTTATCTTCAGCACTCGTCTCGATTCTGCAGCTTTCATGCACTGTCCTGCTGTGCACGCACTCCTCTGGCAATTGGGATCGGGAGGCAGCCTACCCCCCGGGATTCCTGTGCTGGACAGCTGATCCTGTAGAGTCTGGTTGTGTGACATGTTTGGTGATGCAATGGGACAACATGGGCCATTGGTAGCGTGCTGCACTGGCACCAAGATCCTGGGATTGCCCAAAGGAGGGTGTAGGCCTTGCTCAAATAAAACACATGATCAATCCATCTGCTGACACCATTACATGGCATCAAATAACGATGCAGATCCCGCCACCATTTGGACATCACCGCTGCTCTGTTTGAGCATTCTCCCATTGCACAGCGCAGACTCTTGTTGAAACAACGAGCCTTTGTTCCATGCTGAGCATGCGCTTCGCTCCAGAGCTTTGATGCTGCATTGGTCTGACCAGCACGGCGCTGATACCAGGGGAACATCACTTGCAGTGAAAAGCGGTGAGATGCAGAAGCACAAGCCCCAATACTGGAGCTCTTGCTCGCAAGGGGGAACCTATTTACTGAATTAAAACTAAGTCTAGTAAAGCCATCTTGCCAGGAGGTCAGATATGGCCACAGATGCATTGCTACAAGAACTCCTGGGATGGATTTCAATGGTAGAGGGAGTGAAGAATGCGGGCACACCTGTTGGCTTTCTTCTCAGAGATTTTCAGGTACAGGCCCCTGGTGTTGGTCTTTGCGTCGCAGAAGAAGATCTTGCTCTCAATCTGCACCCGGCACACACATGTTGAGCTCTGTTGCAGCTGCTTGTGTGTGCTTTGCTCTTGACGAGTGAGTCCACATTTTTGGCACTTGCACGCTCTCCAGGCGTTTGTCCCTTGCCACTGAGCTCTCAAATAAAACCTGCGAAGACGATGTGGGGCAAGGGGAACCCCACGCTTCTTTCTGTGCTGCAGATGGCGCAGTCTAAAAGGCTCTGACTCAAGATTGAAGGCAATGACAACTAAAAGAACGGCGCTCAAGGTCAGAAAATGGAGCTTAGAGTGCCACTGGAAGCAACCGTGCAGCGCAGTGCGCGTACGCTGCACTCATGTGGCAAGGAGAGGGGATCCGCAACGTGACAACACACACCTGAAGAGCCTCGCTGCAGACTTCGATGTCATCTCCGCCTGCGCTCGGTAGCCCTTGCTGATGTGTCCTCATATCACATGACCGAAGCTGCTCGCCTCAGCCTGGCCGCAGATTGAGGGCCCATAGCATCCACATCCCAACCCCCCTAGGGGTGACCTGTAACAAGCCCGAGGAAAAGCTTCAAGCATGCTTCTTTCACCACCTTATGGGTGTCTTTTCCTATCACTTCAGAGCAGCACATCCAGGGCATCGCCTTTGAGCCGCGATTGACACCCCAGGACAATGTTGTAGAGGCAGGCCTCCATGGCCCCCATTACGGTAAGGTAGGCGGCAGAAGCGTTCGTAAGCGTTTGTGCCCGCCGGTGCCGGCACGAGACACTTACAGGCATGGATTCATCTACGCTGTGGTCTGGTGGGGTCCATCTCTTCAGTGAGCGTGTACCGGACGTCGAAGGGCAAGAGGCTTTGCGATCTACCTGCCAGCCCGCAACTTGGGCGGCTTTTGTAAGGGCCGGCAAGAAGCTCTGCTCAGCGCTGACTCGCGTCTTGATCTACTGGTCACTGGATGTTTGACCTCCCTGCAACCACGCTGTGCAGGCTGTCTTGGCCTTTGAACCTTGCTCAGCGCGCGTGCCCCGGGGCTGAGAGTGTTTGATGCTCCAGGAGCACAGGGCCCTGTTAAACGCAAGTGGCGCTCCGGGAACGTTTCTAGGACTGAAATAGAATAAAGGATTTCTTACGAATACTGGACACTATCCCAAAGGTGACAGAAGCAATACAGAGCTCGCCATGGAGGAACGCCGTCTTAGACCATGGAATGCAACGAGAGGTGACGGGATCGTCTCTTTTGGCTGATGTAACCCTATTAGCAGCAAATGGTGTTCTGGACTGGAGGCATTCCTCCCTCAAGTGCTTCTCCCTCAAGGCTTCAGCTTGATCGTAGTAGTTGCCAAAATGGACGCCGTAACTATATATATAGTGCCAGAGGTGTCAACACCAGAGGGATACTGGTCTAAGACAGGGATTGCTTGATTGTACGTGCTATGCCGCATAGCGGCTATGATATGCATTTGCTTGCTGTTGTGTATACAATACGTTGCATTGTTTGGTGATGGGGTTGGGGGTATGTTCCTCAATACGCACGCCTCACTTGGACTCAGACTTTTAGTATGATACCATATGGGCTGCAGACCAAACCTTCAGGCCCCATAGATGTGGCTGCAGACACTCTGTGTGTATGCCCTATGGCCTTCGGGCTTTGGGTGCCGACACTGTAGTCAGAATCAGAATCAGTGCCCGGGTTCCCGAGTCACCCGGACCGTCATGATCACTGACACCACCCGATGGTGACTCACTCGGAGTCACCGGATGCCTCATCGGATGTGTTACGGAGCCATATCATTAGATTTGGTTCAGCGGTGAGAGATAGATCGCCACCAGTGACTGGCGCTTGCACATGGCATGCATCACATGATCCCCATCCATTACCTGATGTGCTATCGTGAGGGCAGCCTGATGAGTTTTGATGACTCATCTCGGAGTTGTAATACAACACCGTGGTGACCAGGCTTCAGACTTTTGAATGCCCCGCAGACCTGGCTGCAGACACCCTGCGTGTATGCCCTGTGGTCTTTGGCTTTGGGTTTGCCGACATGTAATAATGAATGTGGTGACGGCAGCCTGCAAACCGTGACACCGCAGCCTTGCCAAGTGATTAAGTGACTATGATTACAGTTTCGGCAACTTGCTTGTGTGCAATTTGTTTGAAACCCAAAGCCCGAAGGCCATGGGGCATATATCATATACACACAGAGTGTCTGCAGCCACATCTGCCACTGTGGGGCCTGAAGGTCTGGTCTGCAGCCCATATGGTATCATACTAAAAGTCTAAGTCCATGTGAGGCGTGCGTATTAAGGAAGATACCCACCACCCCCACCACCAAACAATGCTACACAACACAGCAAGCAAATGCATATCATCATAATAGCATAGCACGTACAAGCCTTCAAGGCAAGTTGCCAAGTGTGACCATATTGCAACCCAATTCCCAATCCGGGCGTCTTTCTTCAGTATCATGCTACCACCAGCGTCATTGGGACGAGCTCAGCTAAAAAGTAAACTGTTTTTGCCTATGAAAAGTTCAATCAACTTTAAAGCTATGATCATGAAGGGCACGCCCCCAATATTGAGGCTGCCAACTTGCAGTCTTGAAGGCGGCACCGTGCTCATATACATGCATTGACGTCATCTTGATAACTTATCAATGATTAGCAACCACAGGCAACCGGCAGCAGGGCTGGCATGATCTCACTATCTCAAAAAGTTTGGGGATCTGAGACCCTAAGTACCTGTAATTCTTCCGGGATTACCCCAAGAATGTTCGACGGCGTTCCAGGGAGGGAATCATGCCAACGTACATTGAGGTTGATACAACCAGATTATGGCGATCGCAACGTCCGTCTAGTAAAATTGGATGGTGCTTTTCTGATGTATGCGGTCAATTCATGTAGTCTCGAATTGATGGGAAAAACTGTGTATAGATCATGGTTGTACTATCACTCCTGGCGACGAATGAAGTAGATCCTGCTGATTCTTCCATATTGAGACTTAGAAGCAGGGCTACAGCATCTTGGTCTCATCAGCGCCCCTGGCGGACAACAGCACTTTTATAAGAAAAAGCTAGCAATCCTCTCAGCATCCTCGTCCTGAGCGCACCGTGCGGCTCTGAGGCCGCCCGAGTACGTCTTGTTCTCCCAAAGTCACGCAGTTGAAATACTTTTTCTTCCCCAGAGCTTCCCCTTGTGGCATTACATGGCAACGTTGTCTCAAAGGCCGATCGAAAACCTGGCATTTGCAAGATCTAAGAGGACACCCATTTTCCGAACTGTGCTCATAGAATATAAACTTCCAGGATGGCTTGAATGCTCAATCTAATGGCTGGATCGGTCCATATCCTGAATAGGAGCAAAGCTCTGAGGCTTCAGGATGCTTATGTGCTGTGCTGTATAGACCACCACCAGAAATGCCATCGCAGCCATAGGCAATGCAGGGAGGCTTGACGATGTTGCCTTCCAAAAGGTGATCCTGTGCACAGGATCAAACCCTGCTTACATTCTGCAGTGCAAAGCCCTGCTTCATTTTCCTTCACATTGCTTGCATCCTCTGCACTCGTCTAGCGGAGGCAATACACAAAGGCTCGAACCTTCAACAGTGCATCCTCCACTGCTTACAGAAGGCGACGCATGGCCAAATGGCCCCCCAAGAAAGTGGTGAGGCCAGCCCCTGCCGGGCAAGCTGATACAGCAGCTCATCCCGAGCATGAAACCAGGTCAGCTCCTGGCGATCATGGAGTGAGGTCAGCTCCTGGCAAGAATGAAGTGAGGCCAACTCCTGCTGAAGCAAGGTCAGCTCTTCTCGAGCATGTATTTAGGTCAGCTCCTGGCGAAGATGAAGTGTGGTCAAATCCTGGCGAGCAACTAGTGACAGCTCCTCCTACCCAGCATGAAACCAGGTCAATTCTGGCAGCAATGAAGCAAGGTCAGCTCCCACCAGGCAGACCAGCCCTCCCTCGCCAGCACAGATCCCACACACGCCGCCGATCAGCAGTAGCCCTCACAACTCGGGGCCGCCAGCACCGAGGAATGCAGCGGGGACATCTGCAAATGTCACAGCCAATCCAGCCGCTCCCGAGGTTTGTGAACCATGACCCCTCTTTACGTGACATGAGCGTGCAGTATAGAAATGTACAGCTAGCGGCAAAATTTTATTCATGGCAGAGAACCAGAATATGCATGACAGAAACCGTCCAGAGTGGGTTCAACTTATATATGCGGACAAAGCATTGGAGCACGCAATATGAGATGCACATTCTATGTCCTTCTTACCACTTTTGGTACCAAGTCCAGGGAAGTCAGTCACTGTCAGGCTATGGCAAAGCCTGTCAGGCCTGCTGAGTCCTGGGAAATTTACCAAAGTCAGCACCATAAATTCCGAACCCCACAAAATGTAAATAATAATGGACGTGTTTTTGAAAGTCTTTCCTTCCTTGAAATGATGTTTCATTATCACCGGCGGTCTGGCTCGGCGGGAGGTTTCCAACACTGGTCTGAAACTGTATTGGGGTTTATACTTTGCAGTTTAAGGCCTGAGTTTTCGACCCTTTCAAGAAAAAAGAATCATTTCATGTGCGGAACATGGTGCTGACACGGTGCTTGCGCAGGCCGCGGTAGGGGCACATGCACTGGATGGAGCTGAGTCACCGGGGCAAGCTGAGCTGGCCGTCTTGGCTGCGGCCTGCATGGCGGATCACCATCTGCCACCCAAGATGCGCAGGTAATTGCACTTCATTGGGCTCAAGATCTATCAATATTTATGGTCATTTCACCCAGTAGCAATGCAGCATCACCAGCATTTTCCCGTGTCACTACGCGTACCAAACCCATCTTCACATCACATAAGAGTGTAGGTGAGACTCGACCATCGACGGCATAATACGGAGCAGGCTTCCTGTGATTTGATCTTCCTGTGATTTGATCTTCAAGGAGGAATGGTTGTACACTGTGATTGGAACTGAAGCATGACATAGTGTCTATAACTAATAGGCGAGTAAGATTTAATTTTGTGGCAGTAAAAAAAAAGTTCACCAGAGTTTGGAGCATGTTGGCTGCTGAGAGCCTGAAATTTTTGGGTTGCGAAGGGTTCAGCATGCCTTGCCATTGCATTCTGCAGGCAGAACGCAGCGCTGCAAGCTGCACAAGCGGTCCAGATATCTGTAACCCCAAGATCGGCGCAGCCAGCACCGGCTGGCCCAGCCGCAGCTTCTGCGCACCCGCAGCCGGCTGCGCCGGCCCAGGCCCCGGCCTCGGCCCCGGCACCGGAGCAAGCCGCTAGGAGGGAAGTGGCGGCCCCACGGCAGAGTGCAAGGCAGGCAGCACCCGACCAGGGATCTACCCCGGCAGCAGAGCAGTCGCCGCGAGTGCAGCAGCCGAGACAAGCGCACCCGCTTGAAGATCATCCGTCTGATGGTGCCATGGCAAGGCAGGAAGCTCCGATGGACAGCGCAAGGTCAGTCTTAGCCCGAGGGATTCAGTACCGTGGCAGAGGTACCGAGCAGCGATTTGCTCCTGCAGCAGAGCAGGCGTTGCGTGTGCAGCAGCTTAGACAAGCACGCGACTCTGAAGGTCAGCTGTCCGGTGGAGAGCGGGAGAGTGTCCTGCCGAGCCAGGAAGCTCTGCTGCAGAGACGAGCGCAGCCATCTGGTCGGCCACACAGATGTGAGAGGGACGGTGGCAGACGCAGAGAAGAAGCTGCGATGCCCGCGGCAAGGCCAAGCGTGCCTACAAGGCGTGAGTATTTCAGCAGGGGCCCACCTGAAGGCCAGGCTTTTGGCCGAGAGCAGGAGGAGGACATGCGGTGGGAGGAAGCCCCCATGCACAGCTCGCGAGCAGGCTTGTCTGCCAGGACTGGGCACCTCGACAGGGGCTCCTTTGAGGGCCAGCCTCTCAGTTGGCAGCGGGGCGACAGCAGCAGAGGGAATGGACTGCGCTGCACAGCATAAGTGTCGGCAGAAGCCCCTCTGGAAGTCATGCGTTCAGCAGAGAGCAGGATCAGTGGGAGGGCGATCCAATGCAGAGCGCAACGCCATATTCTCCTGCAAGGAGTCAGTCCCTTGGCAGAGGCCCCCAGGCTTTCATCAGAGAGCGAGACGGGGAGGAAGCTCCAATGGACAGCGCAGGGTCAGGCTCTGCTGCAAGGGGCGGGGATCTTGGCAGAGGCCCTCAGGCTTTCAGCAGAGAGCGAGGCGGGGCAATGCACTGGGAGCAAGCTCCGATGCACCGCGCAAGGTCAGGCTCGGCTGCAAGGAATGCTCACCTCGGCAGAGGGCTCTCTGAATCTCAGCCTTCGAGCCGGCACCAGGATAGGGCCATGCAGTGCGAGGAAGCTTCTCTTCACAGCGCAAGGTCATGCACGCCTGCAGATAATGGGAATTTTGGCAGAGGCCCGCGCACACGGGCGGGCTTCAATGACGCAGTGCCACAGCAGCAGAGGAGACAGCGAGCGGAGGGCGCACCCCGGGACGGCCGCCTTTACAAACGCACAAGATTCGCGGACGATGCAGACGTTGCTCCGGGTGCAAATTGTCCCACCATGTCATATTTCCTTCTGTTCGTTGTGCCTCAGAATAAATTCATCTAAACAATGATGTCCTGATGAGGCCAGGGGCATGACTAAGGACACAGAGGTCAGCCATGCTCTATTGTGTTCTGCGTACTATGTGATGTTCCCGGTTCCTGAAAAAATCATGCCTATTCTGAACAGCTCGGTCCGAGGCAGCTTCAATTTCTGAACGACCCTTTTCTGAGGCTGGTGCGTTGGACCCAATGCAGAGAAGCGTGGGCGAAAGGTTCACTCGACTCAGCGTGCAAGATTCGCTGATGATCCCGACTCAGCTCCCGGTGCGGCCTACCCTCCAGGAATGCTTTGGTCATGGTTAATCTAGCTTAGAGATCTCCTGGTCCCGCATATTGTGTTGCTCCTGACTCTGCAGCGAGCAAAAGTGACCTAGTCCAAAGTAAGCGAAAGAAATATAAGTAAAAGAAAACATGAAATTGACCTAGTCCAAGGAAGGTTCTGCTTTCCGCTTCCTTTTCTCTGACTGATACATTGATCCCAGCTCAGACTGGCGAGAGGGTCATTCGACACAGCGCGCAAGATTTGTGGATGTTGCAGACTGTGCTCCACCAGGCATGGTTGCCTGTTGCTTGGGCCTCTGCAGTGTTCTGGGCTCCACGGGATGTTGTTCCCTGCTCCTTTGCTAAGAAACTCACTCCGAAGTGGCTTGTGTTGCGCGTTATTAATTATCTAAGGCTGATGCATTGGACCTTGATGCAGGCTGGCGGGTGAGAGAGGGACCTTCTGTGCAGCGCGCAGCGTATGCCAGTGCGGCGCCAAGACAGGCTCCCTTCGCAGGCGCGGCCGAGCAGCGCAGATTCCCTCCCCGGCACCTTGGCCTGCCCACCTGCAATCGATGCGGCACCGCACTCATGCGGCTCTGCGGCGGCCTCGGACTTTTGCTGTGCACGCTCTGCGGCGGGCGCCGGTCAAGGACCGAGGACGGGTGCGAACATATCCCTTACATTGGGAATGCTGCCAAACAAACACATCATCCATTACTCATCCCTGTGCAGAAATGGCGAGGTGACTTATCCCTTACATTTCATGCCCCACTGTTTCCCTGTTGCACAAACATGGCAGAATGATGACTGACGGATTTTGTGACCATTTTATTGTCTCGCAGCACTGATGAATGATGCGGCAAAAATTGACCAGCTCAAGCAACCCTGTAGAAGTGAACATTTCTACCCGCCAGCGTTCAAACTCAACTCTTTCTAGCAATGTTTCAGAAAATCTCAGGCCGTCCTGCAGCACAAGAAACAGCACGGCGTTGCTCAGGAGCCTGGCAATTTTTCTTAGCCCTACTTCGTAAATTTCAAAGAAAAGCATGCATTATGAATTTTTAAAATTTTAATTTAACCCCAAACTCAACTTCTTGCCCCTCAGATTGCCAGCTCCAGCACCTACCAACTGCAGAACCAGCGGCAGTGCTCATATGTTGTTTGCAGCATAGAGAACATCGCCCGATCGCCACCAACATACCGGCAAGTGCATGTGGGGCTACATTTGCGCACATAAACCCTACACCCTAGACTCAAATTTCGAATTTGAATCTGAATAAATGCTGGCGCAGGCGGGAGGTCCCGGGGCGGCGCCGGCGGCGCTCCAACGGCGTGGTGATCTCTATTGAGGAGCACATCGAAGCGGTGCCCCCCGGTGTCGACGCGAGCTGGGCGGCGCGAATCAAGGCCGAGCATGAAGCGCATGCCGTCGGACGTCGTGGCCCCGTCAAGCCAGTTAGTAAGCCCCTGCCCTGCCCCTAAAAATAATAAAAAAAAGGAATATCGACGCCCGGATGAAGCCTGGTCGTTATCAAGGAGACAGAGGTGAAGCATGCCACCGAGAGGGCATGGGTGATTCCATGCCCCCCGCCCTGTCCTGATATAAAAGAGGCCTTAAAAAATGTTGGCCACTTAGTCAGCATGTATTTTGGAGCTAATATTGGACCCGCACACCTCCTGGTGTAAGGAGCTCCAGCAGAATTGAGCTGCAGCTACTGAGCTGTCACAGTCAATATGGGCGGCAAGTAAAATCTGCAGAGCATACGTTGATCAACAAGCTCGACGCAATTCCAAGGGAGGAATGTGAGCGAATATCGTGTTATTTCAAGGTTTAGGGTTCACCTAAACCCTGAACACCTAAAGAAACTAAAAATCATGTAACTGTAAGATATTTATGTTGGCGACTGAATTTGTGTCCTTTTGTTCTCGCAGAGGTCAACCCATTGAGGTGCGGTGTGAGCTACGGCGCGCCGGACCTCTCCGGGGATCGGCACCACCCACAAGCAGTCATCTACATCAAGGAGAGCGATGATGAAGACGTGGTCATTTTCGTGCCAGCGCCAACTCGGGCACCGTCACCGGAGCCAGATCTGGCGGCGGGCCCGGATTCAAACGCCCAACCGACAGAAGAGGACAAATGGGGCGCCTGCGGCCGCCGGCGCGGCTGGCGCATGCGGCCGCTGCCGCCGCCGCGACATGCGCATGCGGCCGCGGCAGCCAACGCAGAACCCGCACGGGCAGCCGCTGCGCAGCTTGCTTTCGAACTCAAGCAGGAGGACGAGGGCAGCGCTGTCAGAGGCGTCCAGCCGCTGCCGCCTCGCGCACCTGCGGCCGACCGAGCGCCGATGCGGCCGGAGTCGCACGCCGCGGCCCCGGCGCAGCGGCAGGCAGGAGTCCGGGAGCCGGGTCCAGCCTGGGACGGCGCTGGCCGGCCTGCACGCATACAAGTGGACCGAGAGCTGCCCTCGCTTAATCGACCTGAACCTCTTGAGCGAAGGGAGATGATGACGCTGGGGCGTTGCGAATCAGAGGAGGCGGGGCCGCCGTTGGCGCCTGTGCATCAGGCGCGCGTGCAGCCGCCTGCGCCAGTGCGGGGTGCTGCTGTTGCGGAAGCAGATGTGCAGCGCCCGCTAGCGCACCCGCAGCTGCACCGTCAGGCAGAGCCAGATGCGCAGCGACCTGCCTCAGCAGCAGCAGCAGCAGCGGCCACAGCCGCCACTGCAGCAAAGGAGCTTCCAGCAGCACAGCACCGGCGCGCCAATTCCCGGCACATGCCTGTGCCAACCGGCCTGGCGCAGCCGTATCCGCACCAGAGGGCCGAGCCAGATGCGCAGGAACTCGCTTCAGCAGCACCAGCAGCGGCAGCGGAGCTTCCTTTGCAACAGCAGCGTGCGCCACCGCCGACTGGCCCGACGCAGCCGCGCGCGGCGACCGGGGACGGCCCCGCGCAGCCGGCACCGGAGCGGCAGCAGCCGGCTCAGCCGGCTTCCTCCTCCTCAGCAGCAGCGGCCACCGTTGCCACGGCAATGGCGGATTTTCCTGCAGCGCAGCACCGGCGCGCAGATGCCCGGCACATGCCGGCGGCAAGATTTGTGGCCGACGTCAGCGCTGCGCCGCCGCAGCCGGAGCGGCCGCGGGAGCCATTGCCGCACCCGGCTTCCGGCGCGCGGCCGGCAGGCGAAGCCCCCCCCCTTGTGGCCCAGCAGCCGCTGGCTCCTCTGGCAACTCACGAGCTCTGGGCGGCCTTTGACGCGGACGTCGAGCGGCGGTGGCGCGAGCGGCGGCGGCGCGAGCGGCGGCCAGGGGAGGACGTCATCCACTGGGCGGCAAGCCAAGTGGCTCTTCTCAACAACCGCCCGGCCCATGTCCCGGCCCCGTCCCGGCCCCTTCCAGCTGCCTCAGCCGAGCGGTCGGGCCTGTCGGAACAGGCAGCTGATCTTACTACAGCCGCAAGATCCGCGCAGCCACCGCCGGCCCAGTGTTCGCCGGCACCCGTAGCTGAGCAGCCGCGACTGCCTGAACAGGCGGCTTCAACTCTGCAGGCGCAATTTCCGCTCCACGAGCACCAATGGCCCCGGCCGTAAGATTGGCGCAGTTGGCACCGGCCGCTCCGGCGGCGCCGACCCCGGCCCCGGCCCCGGCGCACCTCGCTGCCGCCCCTTGCCCCTCAGTTGGCACCCCATGTGGCAGCGTGGTTGGAGCATGTTCTTCTGCTGCCAGTGACTCCACTGCCCCTCGCCAGCCGACAGCCGCCGCTGCGGAGCCGGCGGCTCGGGACCAAGCGGCGCAGGATGACTGCTTTCGAGTCGGACCTGCGAGCGGTGAGACCTCCCACTCCCTCTCTCTGCCTCCCATTCTCTCATCTTTGTCTCTTCTCTGTGCATCCATCCTCTATTCTCTCGATGTCTTCTTGGTGTCTTCTTGGTGTCTGGTTCCCTGCCCTAACGCAGGCACACTGCTTGAAACTGCTTATGCCTTCTGGTTTGTTTGGTGCCATACGCTCACAACTGCAGGCCAGTAGCGTTGCTTCTTCTGAGCCACCCTGTCTGCTGTGCGTTTGGTAGCATGCTCCTCAGACAGCATGGGCGCAATTTTCCCAGTGCCTGTCTGCATGCATGAGAGGCTGAGCTTGGGTAGTACTTGGCAGCGCTTTTGCCACTGGCGCGTTCTGGCAAGCCCGGCAAAACAATTCGACCATCAGCGCTCCCCTCTTTCAACACATGTCCCAAGGGGCATCTGAGTCCTGGTGAAACATCACCTCTGTGGAAATGGGGTGCCACAGAGCTTTCGTACCACCTGTAGATTTAGGGTTAGGGTTTAGGGTATTATATAATATACATAATGCCTAAGCATCTAATGAGAGCTGAGCGCTGTGCACGTGTGCGTGGCAGGTCCCGTACTGTCGCCGCGCAGCCGCAGACGGAAGCTCTGTAGCTGGACCCAGATCGAGAGCAGACTGCAGCAAGCAGAGAGCGTCGGTGAGTGCTTTCACATGCCAATCTGACCACTCTCTTTTAGCACCCCTGAGAAAGGAATCATTGTCGCCTGATCTGACTAACTGGTTGTGAGGCCTGCATGTAGCCGAGCTCATATGTGAGAGTTCAAGTGTTTCTGCCTGTCTATCCTTACAAGCTATCCATATGGCGGCCTTAGTTCAGTGTTTGGCAGTGGACATTGCGGAGTAGCAGAGACAACCCTTGGCTGGTTTGCAGCACAACGGTGCCAAGCAGCAGATGGCAGTCAAGTCAAATCATGTGCATTGCTGCAGGCACGGCTGCTGCAGGGAGCCAGCCAGCGGCAGCTGCCGCGCAGCCGCAGCGTGCTACTGAAGGCAAGGCTGCAGGGAGCCGGCCGGCGAAGGCAGCTGCCGCGCAGCCGCAGCATGCCGCCGTAGGCAACGCCGCCGCACGGGGCCAGCCCCCGGCAGTTTCCATGCAGCCGCAGGCCGCGGCGCCTGTTCTGGCAGCAGCCGCTCGCGCAGCTTCCGGGCAGCCGCGCAGCGCGCAGGCAGCCGCCAGCTTGGCAGCAGGGCGTAATCTGCCGCCGGGGGTGGTTGTGAGGATTGCGATGACAGAGCCCAACCCTCTGCTGGAGGAGCGCCCTGCTGAGTCAGGCAGCCATTTGGAATTTGGGGAGCGCCTCTTTGACGATGAACCCACTGCGGCTGACAATTTCATGGCAATGACTGATGATGATGGCGTGACAATTTCAGATATGGATGAGCCACTTCAGGCGGAAGATACACTCACGAGCAGGCTGCAAACCGGCAGGTATGCTTACATGCTTTTTGTAGGTGATATCAACAACAAGATTACATCTTAAAACTGTGCACCCTTCTGGATTGTGTGCTTATGCAGCACTGATGAATATTTCTCGTAGAGTTTTTTATGGCCCACCGTTGAACATCCATGTATCAGCTCATGGCATTTGTGGTCCTCTCTATGACAAGTTGCAGCCTTTAACGCAGAGTGAAAGCTGCATACCCGGAGATAAGGCCTGATTTGTGCGTGGGCCGCATTGCAGGGCTGATGCAGAAGTAGACAACTCTCCACGGCTGCGCAGAGGTGTCAACCGGCAACGAGAGTCAACCGCCACTCGCAAGCGCGCTCGGAGCAGCAACAACTCAGAAGAGACGCCCACAGCAGCCGGGGATGGCACATTCGAGCCAGGGCAGTACCATGGCAACAGAGCACCTGAAGCTCCGCCGGGAAAGGCCGCCGCTGGGAGGCAGCCTGTGCACATGCACCGGCTGCCGGAAGCTGCTGAGTCAGCGCAGCCGCCGAGGGCCACGCGCCGATCAACGCGGGGGTGGCGGCCGCAGGAGCAGGCGGGCGGTAAGTCATCGCATGAGTCATTATCCGAGGAGGAGCCGTGGCGGGTGGCGGCACCGGCACGGCGCGGCCGTAATGATGACAAGGATTGCTCGGATGGGTCAGGGTCCGAGTCGAGCGGCGGGGAAGATGACACGCCCCTTGTTCACGCCGTGCCGCGGGTGCCTCACGAGCAAATGGAGCCAGCTGAGAGCCGAGGAGGCGGCGGCCAAGTGGACAGCGGCGTTCGCGAGCATGCACGAGGGCCCAGTTGTAGAAGAAGAGCAGGCTGCAGCGCACGAGGTTCTGCTGGCGCTGCGTCCTCAAGAGATTGCCGTGCTCACGCCAATGGCGCACTGGCACATCGAGCACATCGAGCAGGCGGATTCCCCGGCGTTGGCCATAGCCGCCGCGGTGGCGTCCCGGCGCGCCAACAACATGCAGCCGACCTACGAGGAGGCTTTCTACCTGCCGGCCTGCGTCGAGGAGGACGAGGACCTTGATGACGGGGATGCACTGCAGCAGCCGCCGCAGCAGCAGCGCAGGGGCCGGCAGGCCGAGCGCCCGGCCTGGCGGCGGCTGGCCGGCCCAGCCGCGGCAAGCGGCGGGCCGGGACGCGCCGCTGCTGCAGCGGCAGAGGCAGCTCCCGTGCCGGAAAATCCTCCCCCGCCAGAGCCTGCACAGGACCCAGACTCCTCATCAGCGCAGGTCAATGCTTCCGCCTATGCAGCTGACGCCGACACCGGTGACGGCGCGCAAGCGCGTGCGGCTGCGCCGGGGCCAACGTGCATGGCGGCTGGCCGGCCGGCGGGGGAGCCCCTGTGGAGCGGAGGCGGCACGCGTGAGCGACCTGAAACGGCTGTCGAATCGGTCTTCAAAGCGAAAGTGGCAGCGGCTGCTGAGGCGCCGCAGACGTCGTCGGGGCATTCCAGCTCCTCACAGATGCACATGCCTGAGGCGCCAGCCGTCGCGCCAGATTTGGCCGAGGAGCCCCTGGAACCTGTTCTGGCGGAGGGTCCTGATTTGGCAGAGGCGCCTGTTCTGGCAGACGCAGAATGGAACGCCCCTGACCCGGCAGACGACGATGCCAATACCGGTGCCACCTTGCCGCTGGACGTCGGCTCCCAGCCTGCTCTGGCGACTTGAGCGCAACGGGTGCGCTCTCTGCGAAAGAAATATGGATCTTTGCGTTGTTGGTTTGGCTTAGGTTTATTGAGAACGAACCTAAAACCCTAAATGTTGTTAAAAAACAAAATAAAATTTTATAAAAGATAATCCCCTGGCCTGGACCTGACAAGTGTGACCCCCTCTGCAGGTGCGCAAGGCGGTGAATTACAACGAGGCCGAAATGTGGCGAAAGGAGGAGGATCGGCCTGCGCCGCGGCGGCGTCAGGAGCAGGAGGACCTGGTACACCCCGGGGCACTGGCGGCGGCCGCGGGGGATGAAACCGAACAGCTGCGGCGGCTGCTGCCCATATGCTGCGCCGCCCCGGACGGCTCCGTCGGTGAGGGTCCCTAAAGTAAGGCACTTCCAGGGCAGCGTTTTGATTTCAAACCTGGTAGTGTGGTATTCTTCATCGATGGAGATAGACAGCGACTCCAGGATACCCCGTGGCGCAGTGGCGGCGGCCGCGGAAGATGGAACCAAACAGCTGCTGCCCGAAAGCCAGAGGGATTAATATTTTATTTACCTTGAAATTCCTTAATTGCTTGGATATTGTTCCCCTGGCAAATACGTTGGTGAAGGTCGCTTTCCAATGAGGGCAATTTAGGGCATCGTTCTGATTTCAAAATCAAGATTCAAATTCTGGTAGGCCCCATTTCATCCACATCAATTGAAGAGTCTGAAAAGAAGAAAGAGAAGGAAGTGTGAATGCTTTGGCAGTCCTTATTTTCAAAACGAGGATGTGGGAATGTTGGATTTTTGGTTGCAAATTTTCAAATTTGATTTTTTCTGAAGCCTTGTCATCGCTGCTAAGCAGGCTTCAGCATGGCTTGCATGTGCTCCTCGGTGCTCGAGGCATCAGCAAGCTGCGCCGATCTGACCCTGGAAGAATGCGCGGATGCGATGCGTGCCCGGCTTGCAATGACGCCTGCGCCGGTGGCAGTTGTGACAGACAAGGGAATTGTTGCGCACAGAAGGGGCCTTGATGCATTGGCTGCCCAGCTCCGGGCCGCCGACCAAGTGTGAGTGGCCATTCCTCACAATCTTGTCCTGTGCGTGATTTTGGGGTATGACATATATCCAAAGAATGCCATGTGCATTGGTGCTAGTGTTTAGGGTTTAGGGTGACCCTTTTCAAACCTTAGGTAAAATTAATGAGTAAAAAGTAATAAAAAAATAGAAAATGGTATGAAGGTGCACGATGTGCTTTGTTTTCAGTTGCATGTCCTCCGTGTGAAGGTAAAGGAACGGCGCAGGCCCAGCACTTGCATATGCAAAGCCAGGGGAATATAGATTTGTTCTTAGTAGCCTGCAGATCTACCAGGCATTGCTTGTGCTCAGCAGGCCTTTTAGGCTTTACCGACCAAGTGCTGACGCGATTATGTGCGCCTGAGCGTGAGAGCAAAGCCTCACACGTCAAGCCTTCGTTTTTTTTATGGTTCTGGTTCTACTTCTGTTTTTCGGAACAGAATGGGGGGAAAAACACAGTAGAATTCACAGACCAGCGCGCGTGTGCAGTTCAACTCTGGAGGAGGTTCAGGCGGAACTCAAAGCGAACGAGCCGCCGAAAAACGGCCGCGAAGCAATTGGCGGCGCCTGATCAGGAAAGCTCTGTGACGTCGTCCAATGGAAATGCGGCGGGACCGGTGCCAGATCAGGAAACCTTGCAGCGGCACCTTGGACTAGGCAGAGCCATTGCTAGGACAGGCACCGGCGTCAGACGCTGAGCTGGCGGCTGCAGCGCCAAATGCAATGCTGGCAGCAGAGAAAGTGCTGCAAAATGCTCGTGCAGCACGGCGGGCAAGGGCTTCTCCACCCGACTGTGAATGCCTGCAGGTGTGTGCCTCAGACTGACCTGCTCATCCAAGCTAATATTTTACTTTTACAGTAGAAATATTATGATAAAAAGCTTTGGCTGGCGGGGGCCGGTCAGGACTGAGCACCATGCCCACGGTGACGTGGGTCTTGCTGAGTCTGCCAGGTCCATCAAAAAGGAGGTTAGGCTGCAGACGCACCTTCAAGGCGAGTTGCCTCTGGTAAAGCGAGTGGTAAAGATAATGATATCACATTGTAATGATACTTATGATCACTAATGATTAGTAATGATAATAGCAAATGTTGAGGGTCTGTGGGCTATGAGCAACCAGGAAACACGGTGACTCCATTTGTTTACCAATTAGTACATCCCCCACTTCGAACAGCAGGCCCGCTGTCAGCATTGTCTTTCGCGCCCGTGCTTCCTGTCGCACAGTAAAACAAGGCTGAGTCTTGCAGGGGCTGTGAATGCATTGTTGCTGATGGCCTTAGATTGAGGGCCTTCTTTTGAGAGTAGTACATTTTACAATTCAGATAAGATTGTGTTTGAAAAATTACTGGTAAGGTCAGACTAAATCAGTCTGAGAAAATCAAAATAAGGCACTCCTTGAAGCAAACAAATGCCTTCAAAGAAGATATATGTTGGCATTGCTAACGCATGGTGCTCTATGCCTTAGGACTCCTCGGGGGCTCTTGAGTTACGCCGGCGGCTAGTGCTATATCCGACATGGAGAGTGCCATCATTTCCTTCTCTGGGGCAGGATCTCTCTCTTTCAAGGCCACAGAGTTTCTAGGTCACAGAATTTCTAGGCCACAGAGAGTATGCAGACTCTGTCAGACTGGCCGGCCTGGAGATGAGCCGCATCTTGTGTTTGACTGCCCAGCAATGCAGCCAGTTCGTGACAGACATCCTAATTTGTTTGAGGGGCTGGCTGCGATTCAGTCCATGTGGCGGGATGACATGCGACCATTTGTGTTGTTCATCAAGGGATGTCTGGATGTGTACGATGACGCTGGCTCTAATCAGGGCCGGGCATCTGATCAGCCCTATGTGGCTGGAAGATATGTTTTTAGTTTCAACCTCTCTTTCTCTTTCCTTCATCCCGTTCGTATTCTTCTTCCCTCCCACCTCTACATGTAATGATCAGATTCGATTAGATGTGCCCAGCACTGGCAGCAGTGTCACACTAAGAATATATAATGCACCCTCCCTCCCACATCACCTCTTTTTAACTGTTTTCATACTATCTTGAAAGAGTGCGCAAAGGACAGTACAACAAGATTGAGGGTGCACACGACGTGTGTTGTTGTATTCCTCCACCTGAGGTAGCTGTGAATTCTGTCACAGCTCAGTCTCCTATTCACACCAAAGGACCTGGCACCTTGAAGGGAAGATCCCGAGATGCTGTGAAGCTATTTACAGCAGCAGCCTCGACGGCTGCTGACCCAAGTCAAGCACTCTGCCTGTCACAGATATGTCCGCAGGGCTCATCATGCTGGAGGGTAGATGCCATCTGTGATGCATTAATCAAGCAATGTGCAGCATGAAAATGAGATACTAATCGCCACACGCCACATATACCACGTCCAATACACCAGCATAAACAGCGCTCCACCCCTTTTTACCTACAAGCTCTGAGGCAACTTGCCAGACATGCCACAAGTGAACCACTACCGTAATGTTGTCATCAGCAACAGCTAGGCGTTTCTGCAGCAATTATGGCAGCGCTGCCAGCAGAAGCCCTCTGGCATCGAAGCTCCCCAGTGAGGATTTCTTTCGTGGAGCTCCAGAGGCTGGACAGTGGACAGGAGCCTGCAATGCACGTGCACATGCAATTTATTGCTGAGGTCGTCACCAGCTATCAATTTTGTCAGTGCTGACATGTTGCAGGCGCAGCGCCAAATTGTCATGCTCCTATGGGGTGTATGCGCCTCCAAGAATCATGTTGATCAGCTTTGGAAAGCATTTCACCTGCCAGGACAGCATGTCGTTGATTGAGGCCTGCTCTGCTGCCAGGCTCTCTTGTGAGGGATCCAGCTCTGCGCTGGCAAAGTCCAGGATGAGCACCCGGTGATCCCGTGTCACCAGGATGTTGTCCTCATGCAGGTCCGCGTGCCGGACGCCCAAGGCGTGAATGCTGTTGATGGCTGCCTGCAGCTGGCTGTCAAGGGCCCTGTGAAGGGGTAAACCCCAGCTCCAGGCTGTGCCCTGCGCATGTAGAGCTTTGTCAGTGCTCTCAATGCCTGACCTCGTAGACATCCAGCACTGTGACTCCCTTCATGGGAAGGCACAGACAGCCGAGACAGCGTCTTAGCAGCAGCCGCCTGATGCCATACCAATTTGACTTGGAATGCAGGGCTGCAAGACACCCGACAGGTAGCGCGGCAGCAAGCATGCACATATTTAGACCCTGCTGTGAAGAGGAATCTGGAGTGAGGGAGCCATGTGCTAATCTGTGATAGACATTGGTGCATGACATTGGTGCTTGTCCAGCTGGACGTGCATCATTGATGTGCACAAGCAGCATGGCCCTTTCAATGTGGCAAGATGCACAGGAAGGACACGCATGATGTAAGCGCTCCTGTGAGGCCTTTTTAAGCTGTGTGGCAGTGCTACCTGAATGTACTCTGTCGCCACAAAGTAGGCCTTGCAATCGTAGATGGAGCCGTAGGCCAGCAGGCGCGGCACACACTTGCCTTGCAGGCGCTCCAGGCGCTTGTACACAGCTACCTCCTGCTTGGCACCTTGCACATCACTGCCGTTCGTGGCCAGCCGGATGGCTGCCACGGTCCCTTGCACACTGCAAGGGCACACAAGAAGGTGTCTTGGCGCCCAAGCACAGCACTTTGTCCTACATGCCTGCAGTTACATTTGCATGCCGCCTGGGCAGAACACTAGTCATCACACGGGCAAACAAACCAGCCTGGACACCAGCAATTCCAGCGTGGGGACTGGCTGCTGTGAAAATTGAAAGGGCTTGCCTGCCGACGAACACAGTCGATGTCAGGACGCTGGAGAGGTGCAGCTTCCTGCTGGACAGGTAGGGGTGCCCAGATCTTGTGCAGCCGCTTTCAACCTCCGGCTCCTCACTCCTGCTGTTCTGCTGAGCCAGCTCAGCGTGCGCCTGTGATCGCTCAACGCCGAAGGCCGCTGCGCTGACAGGCTGCTCGCCTGGAGCCTTGGCAGTGGGGTAGGGCGTGGAATCCCACTGCCTTAGATTCATCACAAGGCTGTAGAGGAAAACCTGTTGTGTAAAGAGGTTCTCTTGGTTAACAGCAGCCGGAATGGCGCAAAGCTGCTGGTCATGCTGCTAGGAAGCTGGAAACATACATCTTGCAGACGTCCTGAAGATGCAACTTTCAGCCAAGCTAAGCGGCCAACATGGCTTCTGCCTATGTTGCAAGGTATGTGACATACCTCGGTCACAGATGGCTCTGTGTCTGTTCCAGTGGCATCAAAGGGGATGGCGTCTGTGACCCAGAGTGTCCCCTTTCTGTCGGTCTTCAGCAGCCAGGTGTTATAGTATGTGCTTATGATACCTGTCGTGTGTCCCCTTCTGGACATATAGCCTAATTCCTGCACGCATGAGAAAGTTGCGACAGTTGAGCTGGGGTAGGCTTTATGCACAAGGAAAGCCCCCAGGAATCAACGTACAGCGTAGAAGGCTGTGCAGATTCCGACCAGCTTCGACATGAGCAGGCTTACCTGCGCTATGACATTGACGGCGTTCTTTGCAACTCCGGCCTTCAGGCCTCCGTATGTCCTGTTGCCATTCACCCAAGCCTTCCACACTTCTGGCAGTGAGAGGCCCTCCACACCTTGCACCCTGAATCTGCAGAAGGAACTGGCTCCTTAAGCCCCTGACAGGCACACTGCACTTGTGTGACGTTTTACATGCTACTGCTTGTCACCGTAAATGCACTGTATCAGGACTTCAGCATAAGTGGACAAACTATTTCAAATTGGGTGCAGTGATGTCGGAGAAGTGTGCTCACTGAGACTTGACTTCAGTCGTCTGAGCAGTTTGCCTGGAGCCACCACTGTCCTGGACAGCGCAGATGTCTGGGAAGTCAAATTGGAGGACCTCCTCTGGCGGCTCGGCCACAAAGCCTGGCGCCGCCATTGCCACCATCTGCACAGGCAACATCTCTGCCAGTAATATGTGCATGGTACAAGATGAATTCACTCCAGCTTCAAGGCACAGTTCAGAGACAGTTGCAGGAACTATAACGCATGACTCAAAGCAGATAGCGGGTACCCTGCCCGTAAGTAGATGACATCTGCTCTCACTGGGATGGCCCTCGGTCTCAGCATGCTTATGTCCTGTTCAGCTTTTGAATGGGCTGTTCAATGGCACGATTTGGCTGTGTGAAGCCCACCTGCGAGTCGCTTTTGCGGCGGCTTGGATGGGTACTGAATGTGAAGCCGAGGTCGTTATCCATACTGAGCTTATTGATCCGCGAGCATGCGTTGCTGCAGATGCCGTTGACAGCGCCTGACTCACTCCGGATAACAATTCCAGAGGACTCCTGCTCCTTGTAGCGCTTATCCTGGTATCTCTGCAGAGTGCAAAGGCAGCAGGTTGGCTGACAAAATCGCGCGAGGCAAAGCATGGGTTGGGGTCACATCTGACTGCGCAATAAGATGCATTAAGGCATCTCAGCAGGAGTGCTCGAGTGGCATCTCTGTGGGTACTCCGTAGGTCAGATTCTGTGAGGTGCAGTACACTTCCATATATCTCACTCGAAATCCACTGCTTCAGCTATCTCAGCCGCACAGTCCTGACATGCAAGCACAGGACTGCAGGCAGTGCCTTGCATGGTCCAGCTCACCGAGGTCGCAGCGTCCACTCGTTCCCTCACTTCTTGCTTCCAGCCTTCCCAATGCAGCACGTTTGTGGGATGAGTCTTCCGGTCAGGCTCTGCATCTGATGAGCATCTGGAGGATCCAGATAGCTTCAGATCTGGAAGGGGAGCGCGCAAGAGCTGTTTCACTGACAAGCCTGCACACACACAGCAGCACTCTGTAACATTCCTGCCACTGTTTACCTCTGCTGCAAGTGTCTTGACCCAGATGCCTTGTCTCTTGCAATTGATGGCCTGCGTTTGCTTTAAAACGCCCTGTCTGCCTCTGCAGCAAGGGACAACACCAAAGAGCAGCAACTCCTGTGGGTACAGCCGCCAACCCAAACTGCAAAGGCACCAAGCGTGAGCTTCATTTGTTACATCACCATTTGTGCTGGTTTGGGCAGGTCCCTGACATGATGGATATTCCAGCATCGCCTGGTGGCCCCTTGCGCGACAAAGAGCAGCCAGGACGGCTGATGAAGTTCGCAATCAATCGGCAATTCATCAAGACAACAGCCGGGAAACCACAAGCGTGGAAGCACAGAGTGGCAGCCACACAGATCGAGCCAAATGGGAACACAATTTGTGCTGCTCTGGCCAGGGCTCTGACAATTGCAAGATGCCTCAATCAATTCTCAAGTATTGCTGTGGGCAGGACCTGACAACCCATTTAGCTAAATGGCTTTCCTGGTGCTTGACTAGCTTGACTGTAACCAGTGAGAAGCTAGATTCTGTATAGGCTCCCACCTGTTGTGCCCTTGGCTGCTTCCCATATGGCGTCTGCATCTCCAGGCAGCAGGCCGCATATGCTGCTCAGTCTGTCAGCGCTACCGGCTCTTAGGATGGCTTTGGGTGTGCGGTACCCCTTCCTCCTTAGTATGTCAGCATAGGGGACGGAGGCGTCAAGATCCTCCGCCACAGCTTGCAGTATGTCCTCAAGCGTGTCCATTTAGATCTGCGAAACACTAACAGCATGCATCGGGCTGCTGCACAACACAGACATCCACATTGGATTTTATGTCAGCCCCACCCATGTCCAGCGCATCCCGTTAAGGAGCACTGATCATGGCCTCACAGGACCATGTGGTGTGCACGTGGTGATGCATGGCATGGTATCAGCAGAAGTATGTTCCTGGTCCTGGTCAATGCTGTACTGTATGCTGCTGTTCATCAGAGCTAATGAGGCCGTCAGGAGACATTGCCAGCCTCCTCACCTGCGCAGCTGTAGCCCACAGCAATGCAGATAGCTCGCTGGAGAATCGCGGGTGTCACGCCCTGTCAAGGCTCGAGATCCCTGACGCTGTGGTGTTCGCAATAGTTGTACTTTTCTAAACGGCCTGCATAAGCCAGCATAAATTATTTGGCAGGTGCAAGTCAACGACCAGCCCACCGACAGACTACCCCTTTTGAAGGTAAACCACAATCTGCAGATCGCACAGCAGAAGCAAGAGATCCCCTGCTAAAGGAAAAGTAAGGTTTGCATATTCACCCAGCTAGACTCAAGCTATGACGATGAACTTTTATGCACAGAGGTTCACATCCACCTTTACTAGGGGCACACCAGTAACTACGAGAAGTGTTCTAGGCTGACTATCGCATCTTCTCTTCTTCCTGTGTGAATCGTGCACACCTTTTCAGACTTCATGCAGGGATGCAGCACTGAATGAACTTCGATTAGCATTTCCAAAGCTCTCTTCTAAGGACATGTCAGGTATTCCCTAAGAGAGCATTCTGCTATTTGGCACTGACTTCCAACACCAACAACGATGGCGTAGCCCTGGCCTTTCCTACCTCACTGGCGGTCTACTGCAGGTGTTCGAAGGCTTTTGGGTTTTTTTCCCCGACTTTGTGATCCCTATTGGCACCTGAACAAAAGGAGAAAGAAATGCGGAGACAGATCACAATTATCCTCCGTGACTCATCATGACCCTGCGACAGGCATGCAAGGTCCTTGGCCTTATACCATCTATATACATGATATCATCCTTATTGTCACTATATTATATCATCTTATAAGATATCATCCTTATTGGCCATCTCTCATTATTCCTGCTTCTCAGCGCTCACACCCATCACACAACATGTATGTCATGCATGCATTCACAGCTGCTGACTCAATTCGACATCGCCAAGTGCCAAGAATCACAGCTGACCTGAATTTCAATACACACAAGGCAGCAGTACCAGAAGCCTCTCTTTCTGCTGAAGGACTTTCTCTCTTTAGCTAAAGCCTAGACTGAATCGTTACAGTGGCTAAAGCATTCGCTAGTGACGCCGCGTGCGCTTGAGTTTGAGGCGGCCTGCGGCAGCTGCAGGCGTCGGAGACCTTTTGGTCTTGCGCTCAACTGCTTCTGCGCGCTGCTGCGCTGGTGACACGCCAATCTGCAGCTGTGGCCAGGGATCTGCCACACCGCCGCTGAACGCCTTCCTGTCATTCTCTTCGTTCTGCGGCTGTTCAATTTTTTTTGTTCTTATTGGTGCTGGTAAGTGCTCTGCGCTGGCTTCATGCACTCCATTCCTGCTTGCATTCTGTGCACGGTCCCTGGCCATGCCGTGGAAGCCTCTGCCAAAGGTCTTACCCAGAGCAGGAGCTGTGTGCATGGAAATGCTGTATGCAACGAGGGCTGAGCATGCGGCAAATCAATCATTCCTCAGTACCAAATATTCCATAAGCATCCAATCAGCTTGAAATGCAGCAGCTCTGCATGTGCAGTCAATGACTCTAGCACTAAAATAGAGCAGTAGCCAAGATGCTGAACCTGCAGGAGCTTGGAAGAGTTGGTGTTGTAGTCCAGCGGGGAGAAGGCTAGGCATGGCATGGAGCCAAGAACACTGCGCACGGCCGTCTGTGCGGCAGGAGTGACTTCAGGCTGTTCTGTGGCTGCAGAATGGATCTCCTCACGGCATGCAAACCTGCAACACTGAAGGAGGTTGCATGAGCGCTGGCTCTCCCAATCTGCCACATCTGCATGCAGGAACTTCCAGCACTTTCGGAGCACTTTGGTATCCTGTTCCTGATACAGCACGTACCTTCTGATGAGCAGAGCGCTTGCATTTGAGGCTGGAAACAGGACATAAAATAATTGAATTGAAGTAGGGCATGCCGCTGAAAAGGCCCATTCTGCATGGGCGATCAAAGCCTCATACCTCTCACAGAGCTCCTGCAGTCATGCAGTCAAGTCTTGAGCGCTTGATAGGTGCATGGTTTCAATGATGTCGAATGCACAGGACTAGCGAGAAGGCCAGTCCAACCTGGCAGAGAGCAGTCAGGAAGATCTTATTCTCCAAAGGTCTGAGCATCAGCACATGTCAGGACATGGCAGCTGCCAAGCAGGATGGTTTCAGACACATCTTCCACCTGCGCGCACACTGGACATCAGCATGACCATACCTCATGCCTCCTGAAAAGTACCTTGATCTCAGTATAAGGCATGCATCTAAGAGCTTCATCATGACAGCAGGGCATGGATAAGACATGATGAAGTTCACCTTCACTCCTGTGGTGACGATCAGCTGTTCATCCCAGTCTGGTAGCGGGGCAAAGGGAACGGCACTGTACTATGCACTGCAGGATGTTCCAAGGTGCGATCTGCACATTGCTGGGATCTGGTGCGCAATCTGCCGTTCTGTTTGCCTTGTTGGTGGCTGGACACATGCACCAATCAGAGGATCCTGTACACATCAAACACTTTCAATTCTTTTGATTGGGCCACTGCACTGACAATTTTGCAATGCATTTGCGAAAATAGGACAAATGAGCATGTGCATCATTGCGGACCTTTTGCATTGACGGGCATAGCATGGCAGTGATAGCAGCTAGAGGGTCTCAGCGTACTCTCAAGGTGCAAAACATCGCACGAGGGCAGAGCATTTGATGGAGTGCCTGAATGTTTGTGTCGCACGAAAGACAAGCAGCAAAGACTGTCCGAGTGGCCGCATGAAGTCTTGCAGGAATGGCATACACATCTCTACGACACCTGTTTGTGTCTGCACACGGACACTTTCAATTGCCACGAGTACAGGCTACATGCACAGAGATCGCACAGTATAGGAAGGTTACAAGACAAACTTGGCTGTTGGCCTTTTCCTTACCAATTGTGCAGCATGCAAGCGTTGCATTCTCTTAATCCAGACATTTTATAGCAAAGTCAGCCATGTCCTGTTGAGCGTTCTCCTCCATATTGTTTGGGATTGCACAAAGTTGATCTGGATGTGTTTTACAGCTGCAAACTGACAGACGTGTGGCCCATTTTTGGACAATCCCATGATGTCCCGAGGTGCTCATACTGATTAACTGTTTGCAAATCATCATCTCACCTCGAGTGCAGTCTTGAGGTCCTCATTGTATCTGACTTGTGTGAGAGACTACAATGCACATTCAGGGTAGCTACAATGCACAGATCAAATTCCCACATAAACATGCACTGTGAATTTCCATGACAGTGCTTGCAGTAATATGCGGTTGCACCATGATGTTGCTCTGCGTTTGTCCTGTAGTCCTATTACAATCTGCACATTGGACTCACCTTGTATACCTCTTTTGACAGCATTGTGCCATTTGCCCCTTGGTGGCAATATATGGTAAGAATGATAACGTTCATGCTGACATTGTGATTATGCACAGGCTGTTGGACTTCAGAGTGCTAAATGACAAGAGTGAACCGCAACCCCTAGAATTCCAAGGCGTCACTGAAACGCCGCTCTTCTTGTCAGGTGAGAGAATTGTGCAATGCATGCCTTCCATCAGGCATCTCTCCTTGCCATGCCAATCAATCGCATAGTGGTATACGCACGGTTGTTCTTTTCCCTTTCCATGACTTTTTCAGCCCAAGACCAGCATATCTGTCTGACTGCAGAAACGATGCTGTTCAAGGATGGGGAGCAGACTGGGCAGCATTGGGTGAAGCTGACCAAGTTTGGCCCAATCTTGTCGTAATTCTTAAAGCACATAGTGAGCACGTATCAGGTGAGGCGGGATGACTTTCCCTGTCCCAATTGCTTGAATTACGATTTTGCAGATCAAGCCACATGGCAGTTGGTAAGTTGATCTCCAAAACAGCGGAGCTATCCTGAGGTTGATAGCTAGTTCTGTGTATAGATAATCATCGTCTATACACAGAAGATATGAATCCAGTCTTGAAGGGGGTTATAATCGATCACGCCACTACAAAGAGGCCTGTTGAACATCTGGCAGCAGGCCTGAGCACCTCTGCCATGGACTGTGGTTGCTCATGCAAGTAGCACATCTTTAAATAGCATTGCCTTTTTGAAGTGTAATGTCCATGTCAAAGCAGAACAGGTTTGCTACAAAACTTCACCATTCAGAGTTGGGGTGCATCCTACATGGGTTGTGGAGCTTCAACACCGCCCATTGCCGTGTCCGGTGCTGGGGCCATTGCGTCCGCAGCTGCGAAAGGCAATGAGTTGTAGATCTCTCCGTGGATGAAGTCTTTCGGCGGCTTTACATTAGGGTGCACATAATTCAGGTCCCGGAACAGATTAAGAGGGTCGAATGCCGCCTTCACTCCTTCCAGTCTAGCAAATATGCCCGCCTCATATGATTTTCTGGCGTCGTCAGCTTCCGCGAGCATGAGTTCTGCAGCCAAATACAAGACAACCAGCTCAGCGAGCGCATTAGACATGAAAGGATATATGGGCGGGATAATATGCATGCGTGCAATTACATTACATCATGAGTGGCATTTGCAATGTACCCTAAATTATTTTTTGCTCCAATGCTTCACACCTCACCTTGTGTATAGCCCCAGCGGATTTCACACAGGTTTATATTTTGATGCTTTAACACTTCAATGGGGCCTCAGACATTTCACTCTTTCTGAAAAGTAAGACCTCAAAGAATTTTAAGGTTAGGGTGTAGAGGGACTCACGATTAAAATAGTTGCCCACCACATAGGGCTTGACGGCTGCGCTTGATGCTCTTACGTAAGCAATATGCTCTGCATCGTTTGCTGGAACATTCCAAGTGTCTCCCACAAAGATGTAGAAAGAACCACGGAAGCTCCAAGCATCTGGTGTAAAATAGGCAGCATCCTGCAAAGCAAAAGATGTCAAATGCAGAGCAACATGGAAACCTGTCTCTACGAATGTAGCAAGCTTGTCTCTCGTAGCATGCGTCAAGAATCTGGAGGATGGTCAGTGCATTGCACATTTGTTAATATAATAGGCTCCAAGGAGCAGTGTCTTGATACAAGCTTATTAGCTGATGGAAGCAGCTCCCCACAGCATCGGGTGAGTAAGGACTACATGCAGCCAACACAGGGACCTCCAGACTCACCTCGCCCTCAGGCAAGCTCGGGCCTGGCAAGATGGTGATAGTGAGTGTATCAAAAGGCGCTGCCTTGATCTGAGATATCGCGGCATCAATGAGCCCGGTTGGTAGGTTCCCGCTTGTCAAAGTGTCATTGGCAGTGAAATATCTGCATGCGCATCAGACAAAAGAGTCGTCAAACAGAGTATTGAGAGAAGCGAGCATCTTTGGCCTAACTTTCTTGCTATATGCTGCCACAACAGGGTCACATGAAATATTATTATGCAGTGGCAATGCGCCTCAAGCAAGCACCGCAAAATGACTGAATGGACTAGGGAGGGGCTGATGGCAATTTCTTTTTTAGACCAGCCAGTAATGGAGCTCACGTGTTCCAATAGGTAGCAGCCGTCAGATTGCCGCATTCAACAACACTCTCGTCCTTTGAGAAGCTCAAGTAATCCTTTTCCGTGTACAGTTGGCCCGGCTGGGAATTGCTGGATGCCCTGCGCATCACGGATCAACCTCTGAAGCGCTTGCCCTCTATGCAAGTTTCACAGACGATGAGGCTGGTTGCTTAGCACAGCACAATCAATCCGGATTTAGCCTTAAAGATTGGCGATGAGAGAGACTTCTCAATTTCATAGATATTCAACCATGGCAACAGATTGAGAAAACAAGAGCAGGTGCCACTTGTGCTCTGCCTCACGCTAACATTGAAGAGCTGCAGCAAGCACATTGTGGCATAACAGACTTGTGCAGCGCATGCAGTGGATGCCTTGCAAAAGTTGTTTCGCTCCACTGCACCCCCACTTCTGCCGAACATGTCAGACAGATGTTGTCCAAGAGTTATAAATTCCTACAAACCAAGCACTCATGCTAGCGTGCAGAGGACTGTATAGATGCTGCCGACGAAATTACCTGGGCGCAGCGTAGGTCGCCACCTGCTGAAAGTACGCCTCGGTTGCTGCTGTTGGTGGGCCGAGATTGAAAGCGTTAAAGTACACAAATGCAGGCTTGCCATTCCCGGCAGGGAAAAGCGTGATAAAAGGAAAGATTTGACGAGGAGATGTTGCAGTGATCCCGGCAGACCTGCATGTGACATGATGCTCCATGTCAACATACATCAGGTGTGCTTGTCCCAAAGACTTGCAAAACACTCAGACCATGTTTGACTGGACCAGCACTAGACCATGCTCCATTGAGGAGAGATTGTGCTACGATTGTCCTCTGCATCTGTACAGCAAGCATGTGCACATTTGGCCGTTGCTTGCGCATTCCCTTCATGATGCCTTGCGGTCTTCCCATTGAGGCAATCACATGGATCAAGGGCACCATAGCAGCTCTTTGTAGCTTAGCTTGCAGCGCATGGTGACATGTCCGGAGCATGCAATATGCACTTCTGCGGACGACAAGCCAACCAGGCGCTGCATCTGGGCCTTCCAGCCTGACAGAAGCTGACTGTTGTGCTGGCTAGTAGCGATTGCGAGATGCTGGACAAATTGTGTTTCATAGGGCTCATTCTAAGAAACTACTTCACAGCAGGCTGTGGCTTCAGGCTCGAGAAAGCTTACCAGGTCATGACCTCTGCAGCGATGTCAATGGGAAACGTGTAGGCAGCCGACTGCACCTGCAGGTGCCAACAAACAAACATTCAGCACAGAATTTTCAGTGCAACACAGGCTGCGATGTGCATGCGAACACCCGCCAATCAGAGTCATGGAAACTCTCGTACGCGGTGCAATCATTCTTGCAGATGACAGCTCTTCTACAATGTCAATGCCTGTTCAGTGCATTGCCTCTTTGTCTTCTGATGAAGCATGCACCTAGAATCATTCAGGAAGCTGGCAGCATGGCCACTGCAGTGCCTTACAACGCAGCAGAGCAGGGAGGTGCTGGGATGCGCACATTGTCGGGGATAGGAAAGGCGTAAGTGGTGTAACTGATGGCTACTCCCAGAGCCCCACCAGCGCCTCTGAAGCCCCAAAACAGGTCGGGGTCGACTTCCAGACTGATTGTCTTACGAACGGCCTTCTTGTCCGCCCTGCAGGTCAACATGCTTGCATCTGACAGGGGAGCAAGGGCTTCGGCATTGCAACACTGCTCTGCGAAAGCAAAAGCGCTGGCATGATCCCGATTGCATGAGCTGCATGAGCCTCATCTGATGCAAGCATTGTGTCACAAGCTGCTGAAGGGCTTCGTCAAACCACGGCAAGGCGGACGCAGGAGGCCCAAATGGCAGTGACAGCGCTTGCGGTACTTGTTTGAAATTTGCCACACCTGGCAGGTGTGGGACCCTGGCCATCACCCATGTTACCTAAAGATATGGAATGAGTCCAAGCACTGCCAAATTAGGCACAAGGGAGACTCACCCGACGGTAACAACATCTATGCTTTGAATAAAGTCTGCAGCGACGCCATGGTAGCGCAACACAAAGCCGAGGCCGCCTTGCAGCGCAAAGCCGGCAACGCCGACATTGAAACAAGTACCGATGCTGGGCAAGCGCTTTTTTGGCACCAGCGCTGCTGCCACCTCACCACTTTTCACTCCCATCTGCAAAATTAGAGCGAAACTCAGCCAGGTGGTGCAGCTTGCGCGTGAGCATGGATGCAACATGCTGCACACGAGACCGCGCACAAGCTTCCAGTCTTGGATGACTCACGAATTAATGAAATCTAAAAGGAGCAAAAGTTTTCATGCGCCAAGCGGCAGGTGCAGGCTATTTTCAGATGCCATGACTTACTTAGACTTGAGGTTGTCTGGGATGTCAACCTGTAGGTGTCATCTGATACTACCAACTCTCAATATTTGAGTGCCCATTGTGTTCGAAACGGGCGCAGAAACGCCTTGAGCTATTGTGCTGATGCCGGCAACCTCTCTGGTATTAATAAGTGCACCGGACATTAGGATATCAGACTGCGCAAAAACGCTCAGTGCAGCATGGTTGCATGCCCGAGTATGTAATCTCGGGCGAAACATGTGATTCGCTGGGCTGCAGAGGGCACTCCCAGCGAGCAAAGGCATTCTCTGGCATGACAATGTATCGGCAATGCTTGACGGCATTGTAGCAAGCTGGGTTGCGGGGTCGGTGAGACGGCATGCAGCTTCTTCAGAATGATGGCGAGAGCGCTGTCAAGAATGCCATGCAAGTAGCATCTCTCTTGTCGGGACACAGTCTCAGCATCGCTCAGGAGCTTGTTGGCAGGAGGACTTGCCTGCACGGTGGCCAGGTTAGTGGCCGCGTCAAAGTCGATAGCTTTCAGCTTCTCCATAATGATGGTGACTCCGCACTGGGGTAAGGCAACCCCAGAAATCTGGTGCCCGGTGCCCAGGGCAGAGACTTTGAGGCCGTAGTCTGCTGAAAATTGCACTGCTGCCACCACATCCTCTGGCACATTGGCAGTAATGATGAATCTGCATAGCATGCAAATTCCATGTGTCACACGGTGCTAAATAGCACACAGGGCTGGCAGGATGTTGCTTTTAATATTCCGAGACATGCCCCTGCATGGCATGGACGGAAATTATACAATAGCTGACATTGCATCACGCGGAAGCTCGGAAGCGCCAACTACAAGGACACTGCGGGAGAGACTCTCACATACAACATTGCGGCAGGCAAGATGTATACATAGATGGCCTAAGTACCACCAAGTATTCCAGTCTGGAGATTAAGTGGTAGTGGACAGTGCGCCTTGAAGGCAGCTTTCATGGGCCAGAGCCACACAGGCCTCCGAGAATGCCAGGCTTGGGTGAGTGTCATGGGCTGAGGATCGCACCGTGGCGTGGTATAGACATAAACGGGATCAGTGCCATTCGACAGGCCATCCGAGATGATGCTGGCGCTGTAATGGTAGGAGAAGTGAGTCTTGAGGGCTGTTGGTTCGCTAAGCTTGGCGCGAAACAGTGCGACCTGGAGTTCATTCGGGCCTGCGCAGCACAAAGCTGAATTGTCGCCATGTAAGTACAAAATTATACAGGCCCATTGTACTTATGGACCCACTTCACCAAAAGACCGTGCGCCTGAGAGCCGGGTGGGTCAACCGGGTGCGGATGAGTCGGTTGCCGGATTGACACACCTGTCAGCAGCGCTGACGCTTTGCATCCCAGCACTGACGCTTCACCTGCAGCGTAGGCTGAGACAAAGAGGAGCAGTGCGCCAAGCAGCAGAAGTGGGGCTGCTCCCACAGTGTGCCTGTGTAGACAAGAATAGCAAGTTTCTCATGTATTTTCTCTCAAACACAATTCATGCATATTTACAGAGCAAGTGCACATCTCACAATCTCGTGGTAGCTCTCCTTGGGCATGCAAGGTGATGCAAGGTCACCCAGGTGCCCGCTGGTCACTTCTATGACGACTGGTCTACGACTTACCGCTTGTGGGCCATGCCGGCGTCCTCGTGAAGCAGCACTTGGAGTATGGCTGCAGCCCTTCGCACCCCAGGATCAGTCTTTGACCTTGCAACCTCTCCTGGAAGATAAGGGTCCTCTCAGAGGACTCTTCTGCTGCTGCAGTGCAGTGCTGCTCTTGCTGTTGCAAGCTGTTTGAACCCCAGTGTGTAGGAACGGCGTCGTAGACCGTGGTAGCTGAAAGCAATCAAGCTGGGGGTGCTGAGCATCGTTAGTGGAGCCAAGTGCGCAGCGAACAGTCGCTCTTGCTGCAGTGTGCATCATCTGTAAAAGTTGTTTTTGCGCTGACATGCAAAATGCAGAGCTGGCCGTGATGTTTATGTCTTTATTTTTTGTTCTGGGTCCCCCCACTGCAACCAGGGGTTGGAAATATAGAGCGCCACGCATGCATAAGTGATCCCCATCTTGCTTCTAAGGCACACTGTTTGACCATCACTTTCTGGATCTAGGGAACCTGGGAAGCAGCATCTGCAATGGTAACTTCTCTAGATCCCCCGCTGCTCAAAAGGGGCACGCTCAAGCAGCCGCGTTGGTCAGCACAACAGGGCAGAGGTTGGACTGCACGGGGGACCTCTTCCCGCCAGGTCCCCCTGCTGTCTTGGGACTCCCGCATGGCAGATCCCCCACCCAGCAGGATAGCAGTGATGCAACGGGGGAACCCAGGAAGCAGAGAACCAACTCCCAGAGATTCCCCGCTGCTCAAAAGGGACACACGCGAGCGGCTGCATTAATGAGTATCGCGGGGCAGAGGGGGGCCTGGGTGGGGGACGCCTTCTCGCCGCCGAACTCCCCCGTGTTGGCAGGTCCCCCCACCACCGAAAGGATGTCGCCCACCAGCTGGTCGTGGCCCCCCCGCATGGGGTTCTCTATGAGCGGGCTCGTGTGCGTCTCCCCCTCGTACGACCGCAGCTCCACCTGCGCACAGAGGGGAATCACCTTGCAATTATAATATAGGGTTTACATTACACATTTTTTTTGGCCAAAAAGGCAAGGTAGGTCCCGCAGACAAGCTGTAGTCGAAGGCTGCCACAATCCTGCCCCTTGTTGGACTCGCCAAATATAAGCAGCCGGAAAATTTTTAAGCAGCAACTCTCTTTTTTCCCCGCGAAATTTCTGCTCTCAGGCAGTGTTGCCTGTCGCTTCTGGATGCGCAGTATCATGCCGTCCAGGTACATACGAGGGGTCAAGCATACTAGCTTTGGGATACTCACTTCAGACTTAGCCGATTTCTGCCAGAGTCTGGCATCTCCTGTCTAATCTTCAACTTGATGTTGCACATACATAGAGGGTATATTCTTGTGACTTTGGTCAATCTGCCATTACTTTGGTGCAAGATTAATGTCCATAGAAACTGTCCCAGGTCCAACTGACCCCATGATGGTTAGCAATTTGGACCGTTCAGGCTGGTGCCAGCTATTTAAAAGCTACGAAGAGACCATCTGAGGCCACAATAGAACAATCTTCAGCCCACAATACCCACCCTTGCTGGATGCCATAAGCAGCATCATATGTCAAATATATAATCGGTGTCCTCCAAAACAGGTTCATAAAACGGGAAGAACCAAACTGGAATAAGTTTGTAATAATTCCATGGCTGGCGGGGGGCGGTATGAATACTGAGTACCGTGCCCACGGGTTGATTGGGTTTTGCTTGGGCCTGCCCTAACTCTCAACCATACCCGACTGCACAATCATGATTCACTTCGTGCTCCTGGGAAGGAGGTATCCTCCTGGCGCGCACATGCAGTGCATTCTACAACTGGGGCAGCCCTTTGTACCTCTTCAATACTCGCACTGCCCTGCGTGTATGCCCTATGGCCTTTGACTTTGGGTTTGCTGACCTGTAATATAATAATAACTCGCACTGCCCTGCATGTCTCGCATTCGCCCCTGATTTTACTAAGATGCGCCCTTGGCGTGAAAGGGAGGGCGACTCGCCTTGGCGCCGACTTCGAGCAGAGCGTCTCGGAATTGGGTTGCGTTGGAATAGAGGGCGCATGTGTCGCGCGTTCCATGCAGCAGCAGCACCCGGGGGAGGCTCGCCCCCCACTCCACGCCCTGCGATGACATCACCGATGATGTCAGCGCTGACATCACCCACCCACGCCACATCACAGACTGAAATTGCCTAATGCAGAACCCTGACAGGTATTTCTCTGCTGTGACACAGGTCGGCCTGTCTCTGCTGGCTTCTCTCTTGCCCTAGCCTGCTTGATCCTAGCTACCGCGCCAGGTGTTCTGTTTGTCATCTGTGTTGTTGCTTGCACGTCTGCCTGACAAACTGGTATTTTGGCTGAAGAGGTGGCATCCTATAAGTGCTTGTGGAGCAGCATGCATGCATGTGCGGATTTTATATTTGGTCTAAATCATTGATGGGTTTTCCACCAATTCTGTTTTGTGCACCTGCTCTACTCAATCCCCCACTCGCCTCCACAAAAGGCATTCTGACCATTGGGAAATTGTCTTGTAGCAGCAGCACAGTTCAGCTGCAGCAGCATCCGGCAGCACGGACGAATTGCTCTCCCTGTAGAACGTTGGAGCCATGCAAAGACATGGTGCAAGGATGGAAATGCAAGCCCGCATGCGTGTAGGTCTGTAATGTCTCAAAACGGCACTTGCGTGGAGAGTAATCTTCGCAAAAGTGAGAGCATGCTGTGACCCATTAGCTCAATGAGAAGAGCTTCAGTGCAGCGCAGCCGTTCACAGACATGGTGCATTTTTCTCACACACTTAACTGATGGGGGTCTGTCGCCTAAGTGTAAGAGGCTTGCACGCCTTCACCTTCTGATAACCATTATACGGATAGGAACAGTGCCCACCTTTACGCAGTACGTCGGGGAGAAGAGCTTTAGAGCGGCGCGGCCGTTGACAGACATGATCCGGTCAAACAGGCGGCGGTAGAGGCCCCGTTGGTTGAAGTGGTCCGCCAGGTCGAAGCAGTTGTAGACCCCCGAGACGCCGATGAGTGACTGGACCTTGCGGGGGGACCAGGCCGGGAATCCGCCCGGCAGCTGCGCCTTCTGGTGGTCCTGCTCCGTCTGTGGCAGGAAATTCAAATTCAAATTTAAATTTAGATTCCAACTCCAGATCCCAAAAATTGGTGCAGCTTCGTCTGCGGCAAAAAATTCGAATTCGGATTCAAATCTCAATCCCAGAATGGATAGAAAATGATCCTGCTCCGTCTGCAACAGAAAATTCAATTCAAATCCCAAATGTCCAGAGTCCAAATTCGGAAATCAGCCGTGGAAAAATGAAATGAGGCTACAGCCGGCAGTGACTGCTACTGACAGAGCATCATGGGACTCAGAAGTGCCCAGGAAAGGCCAAGGTGACATTGTGACAGTCTGTATCACATGAGCATGGCTTCAGCATGCATCACATGCCTACAGCAGGGCTTGCTTGTCACAGGCAGAACCTGTGCCTTGAAAATTGCCAACGGCCTGCTTTCCCTCAATATGTGAGCTCTCCAAGGGGACCACACTTTCAGTGAAAACACAGAACACAGATCGGCTCCAACAGAACTGGGATTTTTGCTGAGGTGGGTGCTGGCCACATTTATGCGTTCATTTCCGACAGGGCCAACCTGCAGCATATGCTCCTACTTCTGCATGTGCAAATGCCCATTTCCCTCACATGCGTGCTGCCCTCTGCCAGTGAGCGCTGCAAACCTGCTGACTCGCACAAGTGCTGAAACATGATTAGGTGATGATGAGTCACTCGTTCGTGATGATGAGTCACCTGCGTGATGAGCGCCAGCGTGGCGAGCTGCGCGCCGCAGGATTGGCCGACGAGGTGCATGCGGGAGGGATCGCCCCCGTGCTGCTGCGCATGGTGCAGCACCCACCTGATACAAATACACCCACACCACCTTGTCAGTCACCTTCCTTCATCCCATGAACGACTGAAAATCTGCCTGAAGCGCGTGCAGCAACGAAGGAGAATTAGCAGAAACACTGGCGCCAGATTCAAGGCAAAGCTCTCAGGCAGACATGCAAAGAGGGATCCCAAAGAGACCCTGGCTCGGTCCCTAGTTATTTACCCATGCTCAGAGTAGGCTAGAAAGCCTGTTGTGCTTATTGTTGCATTCACAACACGTGCAGGTGTGAAGTGATTGCATTTCCTCGTGGCACCCACCTGATCCCCGTGTTGCAGTGCTTTTACTGCATTATTTATTTTGTTGTTTAATTTTTGTGGTACATTTTAGATTCAGGTTGAGGTTGAGACCTCACCTGATCCCCGTGTTGCAGTCCCGTAGCATGTCCAGCACAGTACCCTGCAGCGTTGTGATCAGTCATTTAAGATGTAGTTTATAAGGATAAACTTCGCCTCTGTTTCCTGGAGGAATGAGACAATGTGTTTGGCTGCCCAGGCCACAGTAAGGCTGCCACAAACACCTACCCCTTGCCGGGCAGCATGTAACCGAAGAGCTGAATTAATTAGCTGAATCCAGCTGTTCTTATCATTACATTTTCGAGACCTGTTGGGAGCCACCTGGGGCTCACAGGTCTAGTAGGCAATCTGTCACTGCCCAGTGCAGTGTGGTCTGGTGTAGAATACCTGCAACTAGATTGTCATGCCTGGCAGAAGCTTGCACACAAGCAATGCAGGCGGCATGTGATTCACGTGTGAACTTGACGATGCACAGCAAAAACTCAATTCCATCACATGACTGATGGATGATGGACACAGACGTGCAAAGGGTCTGACCTGCGGAAAATTCCTGTAGTCGAGGCAGTACACGATTACGCCGTGCTTGCTCAGCCGCCGCCCCAGCAGCGACCCCCACGCCTTGTACCCAATTGTCCACGCACCCCCTGCAGTCACCCCACGAATATAAATCCTATTGCCCGGACGTACTCCTAGATGCCCAGGAACTGGGAAACATGCGTTGGTGCTAGTTGATACGCTTGCCCAAAGCCCTTCCCAGATGCCATAGTGGCCAGCAGGAGGCCAAGCCTCTTTGTGGGGCCCCTTACACAGAGCATTTCGGAATTTTCTAACAGCGCCTTCCTGGCTGACGCATTACCCATTCAAATTCAAGTGCCCAAGTGCACGCTTCTGACAGGCTTGCTATATTTTATGCATGCCAGCTCACAGCATGTGTCGGTACAGCAGCAAGGTCTCTTGCCAGACCGTCAGCCAAATGATAATGCGCGTATTGAATCGATCAGCAGGACAGCTGACAGCGTGCACACTGGACTGCCCCTCATGTCAGCCCTGTGCCTAGTCATCCCACGAGGAAATGTATAAGTGTCTGTAAATGCCAAATTTCCAACACTGAGGGGTGACTCACCGGTTATGTAGATGACTACGGGGACACCGCCCTCTGGCGCCGCCTGACTCGCGGGCGGTCGGTGGATGTCGAGCCGATTACGGGCCGCCGCACCGTACACTACGGACCGTGTGACCCGCGGCGAGAAGAAATAATACACCGCCATCTGCGCACCCCACATGCAAGATTGATGTCTATGAATACTAGGATTCAGGATATTTCTGCCAAAACTCTATATATTCTGTTATAGGGTATACATTGCAACATCCTTGTTGTTCACTTAGCTAGCACCGGCAATTGCGCATGCCGCCTGTGAAGCTTGGATGATGTTGGCAGAGCTAGCGCTATACTCTAGATTTTCTCTTGTGTACCGGCCATGGTTTTATGAGTCTAGTGAATCTCAGGCAAGCCATATGGCAAGCACACGCCCAAAGACACGGGGTGAATTTGCGTGTCTGGAAAACATCAGATTCTATATTTAGGGTTTAGGATTCGGGAGACGATCCTGCCACCTGCTAGCTCCGGCAACAAGGCATCATGGCAAACACAGCAAACCAGACTGAAACGTCAAGCTTCATTGCAGCAGCAGCAATTGAGCTCACAAATTCTGCATCCTGCTTTGTTCTACCTGGATATTTTTCTAGGATACACCAGAGGGTTCTTTACTTAAGGGTTTAGAGTCTCTGGGGTGTATGTTTGGGTTGAGGATTTGCTCGCACCTGAATGAAGCCTGGCAGCAGGAGCATGGCGTAGAGGATTAGTCGCAGCAGTTTCCCCGTCCACTGACTGCCCAGGCCCAGGTAGGAGTACAGCGCTATTGTCAACCGAGCCACCAGGAATGTCTCCTCCAATGCCTGCCATATGTATTTCCATTTAGTGAAGATACGCTCCCCTCGTCAATGACACATGAGAAGCTTGTGAAATGGTGCCTACAAGACCAATGAGCCTCAAGCGGCTTCCAACAGGTCTCTAAACTGTGACAATAATGGAGTAATAATGACAGAAGGACGCTCTCTTGATGAATCAGGAATGTCTCCTCCAACGTGTTCCACAATACATTCACAAAATCTGTAAATCTGCGATTTTTGGTCAACGTCAGTGAGCACTAGCCCTAGGAACATATCTGATGCGGCAGCAGCAACTCCCGAGGATTTGGTGAGGATTTTCTGGGATCTAAATTGGCAGCATGCCCAGACGGCCTGCCTGGGGATGGAAATTATGCGATGCCATGTGCGCACATGCGCGCACCTGCGAGCTTGAGGTCTAGAAAATCCGTGTGCTCAAGGCATTAAATGGACCTCCCGCTTTCCTCTATGTGTAACAGGGCAAGCAAGGAATGTGATTCCTCGCGAACGCTGTTCAGGACGTAAGAATTCGGGCACTTCTCTGACCACTCCACGAAAGCTACAAGGGTCATGTGATGACTCATGTTGTGACTCACCACGACCGCGTTTTGCAGCGGCGTGCGCGTCACGACGTCCACCTCCATCAGAGGATCCTGCAACTCGCCCAGTTTTGCGCCGAATATCCGCTGCGCTCGCATTTCCAGTTTTTCCACCGAAGGAGAGGCACCGCCCCATGACAGCGACCTGTGACAAGCAGATAGCTTTATATCTTCGAGTTTTGTCAGAGAATCCCCTCTCGAGGATCAACACGCCTTCCTATTTCTGTTTCGGTCCCCATTGCTCCTTGAGTTTCTTATTTTGCAGTCACTCTTGCTCCCCAAGCAGAAGCCAGTCCTGTTTCTCCCTGCTTTGCTCATTTGATGCAGTATGTAATCCTACCAGCTGCATGAACATCTGCCAAACAGTGTCGAGTCAGGAAAGCTGCCAGGATCATTGCATGCCTCAACCCCGTCCAGAACACCTCACGAGGTGACTTTGTAACCACCAAGGCCCACAGAGAGACTCGGAATCAGGATCGGAACATACTGTAAATCTTTATTTTGAGTCCTGTGAAGTAAAGGCAGCGCATGCATTCAAGGCTTCTGTGAGAGCAGTTGCAGTGGCACAAGTGGTGTAATAGACACCTGGATACACTGCGGGCGACAAAAGACTTCCTCCTGGGTTGGTCTGGCGAGAGCGGCCGCGGAGGCGGGCTGGCAGGAGACGCCTGTCAGACAAACACACAAGAAATTCAGCGCACTTCAACAGAAGAATGTTGACAAACCAGACAAGTCCAGCCACCAGGCTATGATCTGCAATGGCTGAAAGTTCTGCGACATAAGAGTGTTGACAAACTGATCTTGTTCAGCCATCATGCTATTTTCTGCACCGGCTGAAAGTTCTGCGATTCCCTGCGCCCAGCGGCTCTTATGGCGCTTAGAAAATGTATTCCGTTCCTTTGGGACCTGGCCTCAAATCCTGTGGAGCCGAGTTAACCAGACATCCAGGTGATGATAGGTGGTAGTCCTTCGAGCTTTGCTGTGGGAAGAGCGGACCTGGGATTGCTGCCCATCGATGTCCAGAGCTGGCATTTCTCCTGGCAGGGACAGGTGATCCGCGTTCCTAGTTGGCATTCATTCCGTTCCAGACACCCTCAGGCTTCTCCAGGTCCTCTAGTGTGTCCAGTACTCATGTGGTTTCGTCCGCTGTAACTCACCTGCCAGCACAGTGTATATGTTGAGAGAAAGAAATTGTGCTGTATTTGGGATAATGAACACAGAATTGGCCTTGTCAGGGAGAATGATCGACACCAAAAGTACCTCGAGGGCTTCCCTCACGTCCACCGCTCCCTTCAATCACAGCACCAGCTGGTTGGAAACTTGGCAGGAATTTCCTGAGAATATAGTGACCGGTCAAATATTTCGTAAGATTTGTTTGTACGGTACCCCTTGCTTATAGGATGAGAGATTGAGTATTGGACTGTGTTTTTCCGCGCGAAAAACGATGAGCGTGCAGTATATACTTGATCTCCTATTTTAGCATTTGATTAATGCCGTGTTTTGCTTCACCTCTCCCTCGAACAGGCCTCACTGCTGGAAATGTACATTTTCTGTAACGTCTAACGGTCCGCAGGACGGCTTTGTCGAGCCAACACCTATCTCAGCGATGGTGACGAAGATCTTTCATGCAACCAGAAACTGCTTTGTAATATGGAACCAGGAAACATCAGACCTTTTCCATGAGCTGACGATGGACTTGAGAGTGCATGTAGGGTTTTTGACATGTCCCCACATCGTGACCCTTGATCCCGAGACCCCGTATCGTATTCAAAATACGGTGGGGCGCGTCACAGGTGGTTGGCTCCAGAAGTGACCCTTTCAGAACACAAGCTTGATGCCGGAGCCAGCAACACTCCTACAGCGGGACTGGACCTTATATTTGGGTCACATGCCGCGTCAACAGCTCGGACGCACAGTAAAAGTTGAGCACACGTCCTTTGCTAAGCGCACTTGTAAGGTACGCAGGCAGCGGACGAGACTCTGGAAGATTACTAAGTATTTCTGGATTCATATATCCAAATTCGCACATTAGTATCCTTTCCAAGGCTTTAGACCGCTGGAGGTCTCTGCGCACACCGGTGTGTGCCAGCCCAAAGAGCGTGAACTTGAACGGCCCTCCACCGAAGTGTAGTTGTCCACAGCTTGCATTCATCAGAGCCTTCAACGTGCCAACTACTTCCCTTGTCAACAGTCAACTTTTGGAAGGGGCAGGACCCAAATGGTTGCAGCAGTCAACCTAAACACTTGAAAAATCGGCCTTGGCTCGCTGGGAGGCTGAGGCCAGTGTCTTCAGTTTTCACATGTGGTGACGTGCTGTTGAGTTTATGTTGCGTGCTTCACGCAGGTAGATCAGAATGGTTGAAGAGCGCTCTGGAGCACCGCGAGGTACTGGATGCGAGCCATACTTTCTCCTCACTGACTTCTGACAGAGCTTGAAATGGGCGCAGTCCAGTCCCAACGTACTTGCAGTTCTTTGTATCCTCACAGTCATCATCACCCATGCCCCATCTTCCGGCAATATGTCTCCAATCAATGCACATGTCAGTATATATCTTTTAATGTGAGAATTGCCACGATGCAGGATTTTGGCTGCTGGCAGTCCTTGTTTTAATATCTTCTCAACAGAGGTCATGTTCCCTCGTCAAAGGTATGTGCTGGTTCCACTCTATACGTACCTGTGATATGCTGTCGAGTAAGTTGATCTCGTACGACCTCACAACACCTGGGTCATACCGTTTGGCAGCGTGCTGACTTTATGTAATGACTACATCTAATGATGAGGAAACAATCTTTGCGCTGCTGTGGCATGAACTTCTGCCATCCTGCAGGTGTCAGAGCTACCACTGTCGACGCAACCCGAAACCCTGACACCGACTTTGAGGTGAGGGTATTGTGTTTGTCACTTCTCATTAAGCAACTCTGTCATCACACAAAGGCAGTGAGATTTTTGTTGTTTGAATCAGACGATAATTACTAAGTGACATGCAGGGTGTGGCAACGGCCACATGGAAATCTGTCGAAAGACTTATTGAGGTATGAGACCATCAAGAATGTTGGGATGCTCTGAGCAATACACTTAACACATGCATGGTGAATTGCCTCGCAATTTGTGCAGGTTCCAACAGTCACAAGTGTCACGCTCAATAGTACTATTGCTACAGCAAGCGTATCATCAAGGAAAGGCTTCTTGGCAGATTTTTCTAGACCTCTGCTAGACCTGCTACGCCTCTGCCCCCAAGGTGATCGCTCATGCTGTATATGCAATATTTGCTTCACAGACGCTACAACAAAAGAGTTGAGCATAGCTGAGCCTGCTTGCCTTCCAGGGGAAATATGTTGGAAGGCAGCTGCAGAGGGTCCATGCCTTGCCAATACAACAGTCACGTCTGCTGGCCCGGGTCACAATGGATCCTTGGGCCAAGCATCTTTCGACTATGCGACAGTATTGACTCCTGGGACACCATTCTCAGCAGTGGCCTTGTACCAAGGGTCATTCATTTGCAAGAGTGCGCCATCTGACAATGTGAAAGAACCTCCTCCAAAAGGTGTCATCATGGTGAGGCGGCTGTAGTATTTCTCTGAAGAAAGATATCAGGAGGTGCAAGCGCAAAGACTGAATTGTCTCTGCCAAGACTAGCGTGCATCACTTTTGCCTGCAATAGCTTGAGCTTTCCAGAGGCACACATCAACATCTTGACCTTGGCCCACCTGTGACTGGTGATGCATGAATGAATGACTCTGAGGTGACAAAATTGCTATGTCGTGCAGCGTCTGCCAACAAGTTTGGCCATCACAACAGCACAGTCAACAACAGCAACAGCTTCAACATCGTTCAATATAACCCTGACCATAGCAGTCCCAAATGGCCAAGCTGTGGAGGGCCAGAACATCAGTGTCAGCTTCGGAGATGACTCTCCTGCAGTGACAGTCCTCACACGCAGAGATGGTTCTGCTGTTGTAATCCATGCATTTGCCGCTGCCGGCAAGTACAATATAACAGCAATGTATGCAGGTGAGGCCCTACCCTTGCAGTCATAAGCCTTTTAAAAAGAGAAGGTTAAGGTCCATATTCTTCTTCATAGCATGACAAGCTCAGTCTGCCTGCCAAAGTATGTCGTGCAGCACCAATCAGCCAATGTGCGCATCTCTTCTTAGTATAATAATATTTTATCATGCCGGTGGTCAGCCAGCCTACAAGCTTCGCGGGTGAGTCAGAAATTCAAGGTGCTGAAAGGTCTGTGTGTGTCTCTCACCAAGTGCAGAGAGCGGTGCACGCCAACACCATGTCTTGTCCTGCAGGTGATGGGACCTATTCAGCATCCTCCGCATCCACCACACTTGCCGTCGGCCTCCAGGCCACGGCCACTAGCCTCACCGTCACGCCCTCCATGCCGGTGGCCACCCAGCCAGCCAGCTTTGCGGTGACGCTGAAGTCTGCGGCCACAGCTATGCCCGGCTTGGCGGGCAAGACGGTCATCGTCACCTACGGCGACGGCGGCACAGACAGCGGCACCACGGACGCCAATGGGGCGGTCACCTTCACGCACACCTACGCCGCCTCCGTCAACCAGGACGTGGTCGCCAGCTTTGCGGGTGAGTCAGATGTGTTGAGAGGCTTGTGTGTCTCTCACCAAGTGCAGAGAGCGGTGCACGCCAACACCGTGTCTTGTCCTGCAGGTGATGGGACCTATTCAGCATCCTCCGCATCCACCACACTTGCCGTCGGCCTCCAGGCCACGGCCACTAGCCTCACCGTCACGCCCTCCATGCCGGTAGCCACCCAACCAGCCAGCTTTGCGGTGACGCTGAAGTCTGCGGCCACAGGCACGCCCGGCTTGGCGGGCCAGACGGTCACCGTCACCTACGGCGACGGCGGCACAGACAGCAACACCACAGACGCGAATGGGGCCGTCACCTTCACGCACACCTATGCAGCTTTTGGCAACCCGAACGTGGTCGCCAGCTTTGCCGGTGAGTCAGATGCGTTGAGAGGCTTGTGTGTGTCTCTCACGAAGTGCAGAGAGCGGTGCACGCCAACACCGTGTCTTGTCCTGCAGGTGATGGGACCTATTCAGCATCCTCCGCATCTACGACACTTGCCGTCGGCCTCCAGTCCACAGCCACCAGCCTCACAGTCTCCATGCCGGTGGCCACCCAGCCCGCCAGCTTCGTAGTAACACTAAAGTCTGCGGCCACGGGCACGCCTGGCCTGGCTGGCAAGACGGTCACCGTCACCTACGGCGACGGCGGCACAAACAGTGGCACCACAGACGCGAACGGGGCCGTCACCTTCACGCACACCTATGCAGCCTCTGGCAACCAGAACGTGGTCGCCAGCTTTGCAGGTGGGTGAGATGCCTGTGGTGCCACGAGCTGGACGTGTGGTTTTGAGATGCAGAATAGGCTTGCATGTGGGTGTCTGATGCCAATGACACATGCCACCTGCAGGTGATGGGACCTATTTAGCTTCCTCCACATCCACCACACTCACCGTCCTCCAAGCCACAGCCACCAGCCTCACTTTCACCCCATCCATGCTAGTGGCCACCCAGCCTGCCAGCTTCGCAGTGACGCTGATGTCTGTGGCCACGGGCACGCCTGGCCTGGCTGGCAAGACGGTCACCATTTCTTACGGCGACGGCACCATGGACAGTGCCACCACGGACGCCAATGGGGCGGTCACTATCACGCACACCTATGCAGCCTCTTTTAGCTACAATGTGGTCGCCATGTTTGCGGGTGAGGGAGATGACTCCTGCTGTTGTTTTTCCGCCACTTTGTCTTGTACCAACCGGTTCTTTTTGTTTTAAGCATCAACAATTCGCCTCTTGGGCTCATGTGCACATTTCTATGCAGGTGATGCAACTTATTTTGCATCCTCGGCCCCCATCACGTTGACTGTCTCCTCCACGACAAGGATTGGCATTGGATGTAGCCCTCGTTTTGGTGGCAGTCGTCCCCAGAACCAGCCTTGTTTCACCAATCCGGGAACGGGAACCAACTTCTGCAACGCTGTGTATCCAGATGGCTATGGCATAGTTGCAAGGGATGCCACTGGGCCTAGGATACCTTGTACCAGACTCCTCTCAGACTGCCCTACCGGTCAATTTTGCAATCAATTCGGGGTACCCTCAGGAGGTAATGATCGTATATGTGCGATAATAGTGACAGCTTGCTGAAGGGCAACAGTCACTGTCGTCTGTGTTTTAGATTTCAAGGGATCTCCAGCATTTACCCCGCCCTCAAGAAATTACAGGCGACCCAGCCTTGGGTTTTCCCGGAAAACGGCTTGCCCCTGGGATATCCTGGGTTCAACCTGGGAATTCCTTGTGCCGGCAAAGTTTGCCAGCACAAGGAATTCCCAAAACTGTTCTTGTCCTAGGAATCCTTGGAGCGCCCGATGTCGAAAAACGCCAGGCAAGTCTTGAGTCCAGGAGTAGCTAAGAAATTCAGTGCTGGAATTTTGTAGTTTAAGGAATTTGCAGGGCTTTTGGGTGTCAGGATATATCAGAAACGGTGCCCGTACTGGAAAATTCCAGCCCTGCGCAACTGCGGTAAAATCTAGCTGTAAAAAATGTTTAGCAATTTTGGTTCTCGGGTTTGATCATGTTTTCTTGGTCCCGGAATTGTCTGCGTTTTGGCAGTCTGGGAAATCCTAGGTACCGTTTCTGTAACTGGGAAATTACAGTCCTCGCTCTCGATCCTGGGAATTCCTGGGCGCTATCGTGCCTGGGAATTCTCGAGTTTACACCTGATGCTAGAATATCTCGGGAGATGCCAACGCTAAGGTTTACCGGGATCACATTGTACTCAGGAATTCTCAGTCGTGGGGGACACCCCAGCTTTTCTTAAAGACGATCGTGCCTTGAGTTACGTCCTGAGGAAGCACGGGTCACTGTGCACAGGGCATACTGGGGTCTGCATTTACCTCTTACACTCTCCTTACTGCCTTATTCAAGTAGCTCAGCATCATCATGACAATGCAAAAGGTTCCTCGACAGGGCAGCGGGTTCCCGGCACCTGCCGGCATGTGCCGCACATGTGTACACTGGCAAGGACTTGCAGCACCACAGCCATGTAAACAAAACCACACAAGATGCAAGCTGCATATCTGGGACAAATTATACACTGTACAGGCATGTCTCCTCAAACAGCAGTCGGCCACTCTTGACGTCCCGCGCTGCACTCTGGTGCTTGGCCTCGCTGGCGCGGTCATGCTTCCAATGTGTCTGCAATAGACAATCCAGTTTTAGAATGCAAATACAGTATTATCACCCATCCCTCGGGCATACATAAAAGCAATTGCATCTGCAGCGGGGTCATTCAGGCATGCGGACTTGCAAGAGAGCCCAGCAGCAAGATCGGACAGCATTTGGGCATCTGCCCTTCTGCAGCTGTGCGCAGCGTCCTTCACTGACCAGGACAAGATGCTGAAGGACAACTCGCACAGACACAGCATGGCAATGATCATGTGCCGAGCATATGGCGTGCCTGGGCGGCAGGCCTGGGGGTGATGCGGGGGTGCTGAGGTGTTGATGGTAGGTAGAGAAACTTTGTCGCGTGCACGATGGACCGTACAGCAAGGCCTGCAGCACACAGAAGATCTAAGCACGTCAGAAAACCAACTTCTCTCGATCATCCCAAGGTGAGCGCAGTGCTGTCGAGATGGAAACCATTGCATTCCAGTATTAAGAGATGTGGCATGCATGCATTGGCCTGATCAGAGATGCCAGATCTTGTGCACAGGTGCACAGATCTTGTGCACAGATCCCATGCATGCTCACAAACAAGTTGAGGTTTGACAAGGAACGCCTTGGGTGAAAAGGCTGACGGTGCCTTCAGTGCTGCTCCAATCATTGTAAAAGATGGCAAAGATCGCACTGCATGGTCAGGGGACCCCACTTCCCATGCATGAGCTTGAAATGGTGGCGTGGTATTGCAGCTGCAGAGAGCCCATGTTGTTCAACGCATGCTGCCACATCAAGTTGGCCACATCTCTCCTCACACTTAGCGAGGCCCACCTTGTGTGAAGGCGCTGAAGCTGCTTTCGGTGTCGAGCCATTCGATGTAGTCGAATGCCACAGATACGCCTGAGCAATCTGTGCTGGGCATGTCTCAGCCCCGGTTCTGCCAAGGGAACGCCCTGCTCCTTGTACAGCAAGCCCAGCACACGCCTGCCACATCAGCGCTGATGTCAGCATGGCCCAGCATGATTTACAATGTTACAGGAGCAGCAGGACCATTATTAGGGCTAAATAATGGTAATGTCTCAGCATAGTAACAGCAGAAAGCTAAGTGGATTGCTGTGACTTATTGAAGTCCCAATGATCTGCTTCGTGATTGAAGTTGGAGTGTTTTGCCTGTGCTTGTTCCATACCCTCACAATGCAAGCAAAGGAGCAGAAGACATGCAGGGCGAGAGTGGCAGACTGGGAGTGCCGGTCCTGACCTGAGGTGGTCACTGCAGTGATGAGCTCGTGCTGCTGCTGCTGCTGCCAGGAGCGCTTCGTGCAGAAACGGAACTCTGCGGAACTCTGTCACCTCGGCACACAGCTCATCTCAGCCTCAGCAAACTTGAACAGGCCTGCTGCTGCAATAAATCCACATCCTTCATAAGATACCTTTTGCAAGCATGCAAATCCATTGCCAGCAAGTTAAACATGCATGCCATATGGCCACTGGTGGGCAAGAGTACTCGCCCCAAAGCCTCTACACTGTTTGGCAGTAATGTCTGCTCAATCATTCCATAGCATCATTGCTTGCTGAGCCATCGATAAATATCCACATGTCACTATCCAACTGTTGGATTCCAATGGCCTTTTAGATAGTGGCTATCTAGCTCAGCACTGCAAAAGCAAGAAAGCTAACGCATGCACTTCCAGGCCTAGTTGGCCAATAAGCAAGCTGTACAAACTTTGAGTGGCCCAAGAGGATAGGCCCAAGACAGCCTGAGAAATGCAGCCAGTCGTTTCAAAATCAATATTATTATGGTTCCTTGCTAACCTGGATCCCTTAAAGCTGACGTGCCAACCCAGCCTCCAATGAGTCATGCTTAATCATGATCAGCTGACAACCGGCACATAACGTGCTTATGCACACATGCATGGGAATGTTCCCATCTTCACAAAACTTGCGGTACTTGAAATACCGTATTGACAGGACTCGCTAGAGATAAAGGTAGAAAAAGTGGCCGCCAATGCAACAGTGCCCTCTGGAAGAAAAGGACCAGCGCATGATCTGCAGTGCAACCATTGTTTGTAATGCAACATTGCATCTTGTTTTTGCGCAAATGAGGCCTCGACTGAAAAAGTAAAATCTGTGATAGATTTTCGGACTTGCAGCTACCCCAAGCACCGTGTTTCTTCTTGCCGCAACCTGCTTTGCTGCCGTGACAAAACATACCATAGAGGCACATCAATCGCTCTAGAGCTTCACACTGTGCAGATTTGCAGGTGGGGTCAAGAGGAGAATGGTCTGCAGGCAACAATCTTTATCAACCAAGCTCACACTCTATCATGCGCAGAAGTCTCCGCGAGCTTGCAGCAGTCATGACTGCCCAGGGGACAATGCACCCCTGAACAGCAACCAACACATTTGCTCAAGGCATGCAAGCATCTATTCTAACCTTGACATGCGGTACCTCTTGCATGCTGCGTCATACTGCTTGCCCCGGCAGTAGTGGGTCAACAGCGCTCAATCCATGCGGGGCCAGGACTTCATTTCGGGTTTCGGGTTTCGGGTTTTGGGGTTTTTTGTAAGGGCTAAGGTTTTAGGGTTCTGACCCTAACCCAACCATAAACCCTAACCCAAACCCCAAAAATTGACTGCCCGGCCCCGCCCACCCACCCTTCCCCCCTTCACATCATGCGGGTAAAATATCTTTAGATTTCAGTCCCTGGTGCCTTGAAAGGGCACGTATTGGCTATAGCCGCTGATTTTTCCTGATCAGGCAGCAGGCAGGCAGCAGGAAGGCAGCTGCAAGGCAGCTGCCATGAAGGGCATTGGAGAGTGGAGTACAGCACTGTCCCGGAACCAAAGGATGAAGCCCTTGATCTGGCACCAGTCAATTGCGTGATCTGGCACCGGCCAGGAGACCTGATTTGGCAGCTGGCAGGGCAGAAGCTGCTCAGAAAGGGACGCGGAAGGTGGAGTGCATGCGCTGATCTGGCACCGGTCAATTGCATCATCTGTATTGGTACCGCCCGACGAAGCCTGAATTGGCATAAACGTGTTTGCCTGATCAGGCAGCAGCTGCCAGGAAGCTGCCTAGAAGGGGACGCGGAAGGTGGAGTGCATGCGCTGGCGCTGCACTGCCAGCAGCGCCCTCAGCCGCTCCTCTTTCTCGTGCGCCTCCTCTGCGCGCTCGGCCCAAGCCTTGGGGTACCTGGCGGGCAGGACACAAGCAGGATGTCAGGATTGGTCACGCCTTGCTGTGTGAGCAACGCTCGAGGGTATTTAATTGCTGAACTTGTAGAGTTGCAGAACAAGGCTGAGGTCATTGACAGGTGGATTGGCGCCCGGCCAGGTCAGCCTGTGTGGCTCATTCGTAAGTGTCAAGCAAACAGAGGATCGTAAATTGACATTCTCCTTGGGGATGTATAGGGGAATGGCCCTGATTGAGCTGCCAGGCATGAAAGCCCTACAAACAATAATTCCAGGCTCGTCCTTCCTGTATTTTGTGCTCGTAGCAGCCCTGGATGTCTGACACAGGCCGTCAAACCGGAGCCATCTCTGCCCTGAAGGTCGCTGAGTTCCTCTGCGCTTGTTGATGCGCAGGACTTCACGATACCACGTCAGTGCTAAATTACACTTTATATTGAAAATTGTAAACGTAGCAGACAGCAGCATTGCCTCTGCATCTGGCCTTGTCTGCAGCTTAGCACCCCACCTTCTGCTTGACGCTGGGTTTCCTTGAGTTCCAACGCATGCACAGCATGGAACATGGTGCAAGCAGCATCTAGGCGTGCTCTGCTTATTTCTTGCATTGCATGTCTAGGACCGAGCTCCTACCTCTGTTTGAAGCCGCTCGGTCTCCTTGAGCTTTTGTATGCATGAAAAAAACGCACATGCTGAGGCACTCGGGGCAGGCAGCATCTATATGTACCTCGCTTACTTTTGCTAACCCCCTCCAAAGAAGATAAAAGACAAAAAGAATGGGCGCCCACCTCTGCTTGATGAGCCGCTCGGTCTCCTTCAGCTCAAGAGCATGGACGAAAACTCCGGCAGTTCTGCACTCGGGGCAGGCAGCATGCACGTCCACGTGGTCCAGGATTGCCCGCACGGTCCCCAGAGCGTTCCCTTTTCCGACAGCGCTGAATGCACAGTCAGCGCAGAAACGGTGGCCGCACTCGAGTCCAAGAGGTTGGTACATCGCCTCCTGCGCGTTTACCAGATCATGTCATATTACTAATGCAGTGTTACTATAAATTGATACTGACTTGATGATCTTTGCATGCCTGAGGTTCGGTTGGTACATGGTCTTCCGCACATTGCCAGAGCAGGGACCAGTGCTAATTTAACAATTAAATTGATTATTTCTCGTCTTTTCCAATCGTATATCATGCTTTCTACCTGAGATGTAGAACCAGCAGCACATCAGAATCTTGGTTCAAAGCACTATCCACCACAAGAGCATGTCAAGTCGGGCGACTTTAGCTCAGTTGGGAGAGCGTTAGACTGAAGATCTAAAGGCCCCTGGTTCGATCCGGGGAAGTCGCAAACAGTGTTTTGGTGTTTTTCGCCCCGGCTGCCGGGGACCGGTGTGAAAATTGAGCACCCTTGCCCGCGGTGGCTTGGGTCTTGCTTGGGTCTGGCGAGTCCAACAAGGGGCAGGATTTGTGGCAGCCTCTAATTGCAGCTTCCGGCTTTCTGCACATGCACGGTTGCCTCCTGGCAGGAACAGCACGTGGCGATAATGCCATTGGTAACAATGCAGGGGCGTCGCACCAGGCAGATTGATCAACCACAACCAGTAAATTGGCTGAATTCACCTGGACCTCTACTGTCTACCCTGAGTACAGTCTACTGGCCAGTTCCCGAGGTCAGATGTGAACTCTAGGGTTATGAATTAGGGTCAGGGCACTAAAGGTTTGAAACTGCTCACCACGCAAATGGGGCACATGCCATCGTTGCCCACCCGCTCTGTGCCTTCACCGTACCCAAAGATGCCCGTACACTAGGGGGAGATACCATTCTGAAGGGTATTATATAGGGTCACTCTAGGGTTGTGGCACCCAAAAAACCCTAAAACCAAACTAACTCTAAAAAAAAGGGGGTTAGATTTGCTCACCAGGCAGATGGGGCACATATGGTCGTTGTCAAGGTGCTCGGTGCCGTCCCCGACGCCCGAAGATGCGAGTGACAGGTGTCCGAGCTGCAGCGACTCGCAAACCATCGCCTCATTCGCCTCCACCGCCGCTAGCACTTCCAAAGGCTTGCCTCCCGCTGCGCCCTCTGCGTGCATGCAATGTCGTTCGGTTTGTATTTGCCAGGCTAATCTAAAATTTTTGAAGGAAGGTGGGCATGGTTTTGGGAGGTTTTGAACATTCTTGGCCCGGGAATCTGTCACAAACGACCTTGCAGGACAGCTACCCGCGATTTACCTCGACCACGCATGCCAGGGATTCTCCCCCAAGCAGAGGCTCGCTGCCAAGGCCACGGCGGCATTCGGCGCATCGCCGTGTTTTTTTCTCTTTAAGTGTCATGATCAACACATAGGTCTTTTAGCTCTTGATGAGAGCAAGCTGTTGCCGCACCTTGGCTTGGTGCAGCATCCGCGGCAGCTGTAGCGCTCGACGCGTCGGTGCCTTTCTCGTAGTGCTGTGACACCGCCGCGTTCAGCTCCAGGCTGGGCAGCATGGGGAGGTCCACCCGGTCCGAGTCCCCCCCCTCGCTGCTGAGCTGGACGCTGACCGTGCGCGAGGGGGGGTCCCCGGCCGCCGGCGGCTTCCCGGCAGCTGCCAGGATGGCCTGCAGAGATTTCAGCTCCTCCAGCATCGGCGAGTGGAGGAACGTCCCGTAGCTGCGCCGGTGCCCGGACCAGACCTCCTGCGGGCCGACGTTGTTTATGCGTTGGTCCGTAAGAGTATCATGTTCGCCGTTACTCTCATTTTAACATAAATAACATCCCCAAAGTGACAGCAGAACGAACAGCCAGATCTGGAGGGTGTCATAATGAGCCAAACACAGCAATTCCGGCCTTTGCGTCAGCTGAAATACAAGCTATTTCTTGCCAATTGGGTTCTCGCATAAGTGGGACAAAGTGCACATTGTTGTTTCCACCTCCAAGAATATGCGGACAAACAGAAAGTCAAGATCCGAGTCCGCAAAGGGATCTGGGCGATGTCCCACATGCAAGGTTCCGACCCAGATCAGAGCCTTGTCATGCAAGCATGGGCCAATCACAGAATCAAAATGAGAGACAAGAAAGCGGCTATCCATGATGTCACAGGGATGTCATTATTTTGAGCCACTCACCTGCAGGAAATCCGCCCCGCTGCGGCACTTGCAGACCTTGTCGTGCTTCTTTATGATCTGCCGCAGCACACACCCAGTCAACACACAGTCCAATCAGTCAATGCAGCACAGAAATCTACGTGAGGTCAAAAATCTGGCAGGATACGTTTTCCCCTTGCAAGTGCATGCAAAGGAACCAAGCATGCATGTCTTCACTTTATCCGTCTTCACACTGGTAAAATGAACAGAAATGCAAAACAAGCACGGAATGGTCAGCATCAAGCAGGGAGGAAGGGCTCTCTCACGGTATAATATGCTACTACTAAAAGCACTGAAACTTACTACAAATCATATCACTAATACAAGGTGTTGAAAATGCACCTTCCGAAGTGCCACGCTGTTGATCTGCGCATATCTCCTGCACCACTCGGCCCTCTGCGCAATCTCCTCCGTCTGCAAACACAATCACCCCCACTGTATTTAGGGTTTAAGGTTTATATTTATTTTAGGGTTTAACCCTAACCCTTCCATCGCTCGGCAAATACTCAAACAGTATATAACGTTTCCGAGACCTTCTGCGGTTCACTGGAGGTACAGCGTAAGACAGCCCTGTTCAAAGACTTGAAGTGCTTGTGTTCAATAGCACACAAAGGGACATGCCAGCCCATCACAGCGCAGAGCTGCGCAGTTCTGATCGACATGCAGTCATCTGACATCTTTCGCGCTTCAAATGCGAGACCCACAAGAAGGCCTGCTTATTGAACCCTGAATTGCTTGGTTCTTACATGCCACACTCCTCACCATGCCTGCTCTTCTAAACCCAATAGCTGCAGGCTCTTTTTTAGAATGCACTGACGCCCATGTCTTAAAAAGCTGACAAGGCAATTCAGATTTGAGTCAATCAACAGAGACCCCTTCCAGCTGTGACATTGATCAAAGAGTAGCATCTTCCCAGAGTGCAGCGCAGAGGGCAGGTCATTAAATAAACTGGCGCGGTGCCATTCTCCCTTTGCAGCAATTACTAATATAGCGAGCCAGCCTTGTCAATGCATCCCTGCTTTCCTTTCCTTCCATACCTCTCATAAGCAGCAGGTCAAGCTGGCACCTCAGGATCCAGTGGATTACAAAAAGAGACAGGGGATCACCGTGGCCTCTGGGTCTTGCGCTTTTGCCAGGCAGCCGAATTTTGCCGCCCAGGCATGCACCCTTGATACACCCCCCGTGTGAGACAGCGAGATGACCTTCCGCGAAGCTCTCTGGAACTCCCTGCCACGAATCACATAACCATGAGTCACCTGTGGGTGCTTTGGATTCTGCGGCTGCCAAGGACTGCAGGGGTGCACTTCTGCCATGATGTCTGTGTGCGGGCCTGGGCACAGTAGTCATCAACAATGCAAGATATACAGCACCAGCAAATTCACGGTAATGAATCGAAAGGTGACATCTCATGCCAACAGCTCTGCCGCAAAGCTGTGCAGTGCAGTCCTGGGAGCTTCAAAGATCCGCAGTCATCTAAGGATAATGCCAAGCTTCTACAAAGCGGGCGTGGCCCTTATCAGCCACTGCCTGGTAAGGGCCACACCGAGACAGCCTCCTACTAGTGGATGGGGGGAAATTTTTCACAGGACCTAGAGCTAAGTGGCTGTAGCGGTCCTGATGCTGAGAAATTCTGTGATAGGGTAGCAAAGTCGACTCACTTGTTGACTTTGACCACCTCGTTGAACAGCAGGTCGAAGAAATCTGCGTCCTTCTCAGCATCGCAGTCGCCCCCAGGTCCACTGTCCGGGCAGCTGTTTTTCCCGACGGAGCGGTCCACCGGGCTGTGAATGCAATTGGAACCAAATCATTGGAGAGCAGCATGAACACACATTGCCATTTATTGAACCCAAGAAGATCGGCAGATGTTAAGAACACTGAGACAGGTCACGCCAGAAATGATGCATATGTTAAGCAAACGAGCACAATGGCTGAGGCAAACTGTAAGCTTTCTGACGCTGTAGCTATTGTGGGTGGCGAACTTCAAAGATGATCAAGGCGTTCGCTAGAGCGCGCAGCAACGCGCACCTCAACCCCTTCACTTTCTTTTTGAGCAGCCTGTAGTTCACGAACTTCCTGCGCCACTCAGGGGGCGCATCGGCCTCCACAGCCTTCAGGTAGCTGCTGAACTTCATTTCTTCCCGATGGTTTTCTGGCACCCAGCACAATTCGGTCTTCACGCTGCACTCATCGCGGTTTCTTCACGCGGTTCTTTGTCCTATGTCATTCCTGACTTTGCTTGAAGCGTCGACCGCAGAAGCAGTCGAGGTGGGGATCGTCATGGCGTTCTCCTGCTGCCGAAGTTCACCGTTATGCCTATCTAGGATAGCTATCTAGGGTTCCGAAAAAGAACGGACCTTTGAAGATCGCCGGAGTTAGGGCTTTCTAGCTTGTGGCTCGCTTTCATTATTTATTCATTATATCCCTGAAGTCTGCATCACTCATCGAGTCTTGCAACCCTCTGGTGTCTTTCTTGACAGCTCTGCGATGGGGTTCACCGACGAATAGACCTGAAACGAAGCAAGCATCCAGCCCTGCTCCTTGCCTCCTGCCGAGCAGTCGCGTCTTCATACGTTCGGCATCCTAGCGGACACTGTTACTGGGTGACCTTTTCCAGCATATTTGTCGCTGAGCACGTTCACATAACCAGGCTGTAAGGCGAGTGACTCAAGCAAGCATGCACCTGCCAACTGGTATGTTGCAGAAGCACCTGTGGGCTGTGCGTTGCGACCGGCAGTACCTGCAACCCAATACTCCTGACCTGACTTCGCCTCCCTTGCACGCAGGGGCACTTAGAAGCCGATGATTTGAGGTATCTCAGCATGGGAGCGTGTGCCTCTAGCCCCAGAACCCTCCCAGACCTTCCGATCACCACGGACGCGGCCTCCTGTGCTCCTCGCAAGGTTGGTGCCATGCCCTCTACTCTACACATGTTATTGGACCACTTTGCTACTAAAATTCTATAAAAGTAATCTGCTGCAAGGATAAAAGCATCTGCATCGTCCCAGTGCCGTTGCTGCCACCTGTGGTGTGGCGTCTGGGACTCACACCCTTGACCACTTGTGGCCAGCAGGCGGAGGACCCTTCAGGCAACAAGCCCCACGTCCAGCAAAGTGTATCCGGCATCCAGGCCAGCCATGCAGAGCACGGCTCGGCCCAGCTCAGAAAGCAGGAAGCTGCAGGGCATTCAGCCAGCAGGCAGTCTGACGAGCTCAGCCCGCTGCCTCAGCCTGTCTACCACGACTCCGCCGGCTCACTACCCGCCGAGCAGCGCAGCACGTTCACCCCGGTAGTGAGCCTTAGTCAGCGCCAGCCTGGCGCCCGGCGACCCCCGGCCGCCGCTGCCGGCCGGCCGGCCGGCGCGCCGATCGGTGCGGCGGCCGGCGCGGCCGGCCCTGGGGCCGCGGCGGAGGACGTCGATCCCTCCTACCAGCCGCGCGTTAGCTTCAGCGACGACGTGCCCCTGAGCCCCTTTGAGAGGCACATCTCTGCGCACAAGCAGCGGCAGATTCGGCACTCGATCGAGCTGCCGGTGCGGCCCGCCAGCCTCACGCTGGACGACGCCTCCTTCCAGCGAGATCGCCAGTCCAACCGCAGGTGTGCGCCTCCAGCTGTCATCACGTGTCCTTTCCTCTGCATATATATTATATATGAGGCAAGGACCCGGCTGGCTGGGGGCTGTATAACCATCGAGCACCGTGCCCACAGTTGGGTCATGCTTGGGCCTGGAGTGTCCAACGAGCAGTTTGTCAACCCGAGGTTTTCAGCAGAATCATCCAATTGCGAGGTTTTTCCTCTGTTCATGTGAGATCTGCATGCTGGTAACCCGCGTGCAGAAAAAATGGCAATGTGTAATAGCTGTATTGTCAGCTCCTGCGGGCTGGGGTGGTGTACGCACTGAGCACCGTGCCCACGTTTGGCCCTTGCTTGAGCATAGCTCTGATATTTCCTGAATCCAAGCTTCCTGAACATCAATAAATTGCAAGCTTGTTCTGAGGTTCTTAGCAGAATCAATCAAGTACATAATCTCCTGGGAATTTCTGCGCAGGCACTCAATCTCTGTGGCAGCGCCTTCGCAGCAGCGAACCGGGGCACTTGTCGTCAGCGAGCTGGAGCGGACAAATAAAGCTGGACTGGGTATGCATCAACCACCCTTTTTTTTCTTTATAATCCCATAGGGGAACACCAAGAAACACCAAAATCCCAGGCTGCACATCTCCTGAACCGTGTGATACCTGGGTTGAGGTTGAAATTTGAATTCGAGTCTTTTCTGTGCGTATCGCAACGCTGCGGCTGCCGGCGTCTTTTCTTGCGCATTACCTCGTGGCCACTGCACTTTATACTTATAACATTTTTTAAAGGGTATATACTCAGGGTCAGGTTGAACCCCAAATGCGTACGTTTGCTGTGTCAATTTCATGTGTCAGTACGACTTATTGCACTTCATGCATGCAGATCACATCCTGCGGATGTCTGCGTCGATTTTTCCGCACCATCTCGGTGCCGCTGCCTCTGCAATGCCCTTCAGCTCAAATTTTTTTTAATCTAATCAAAATGAAAAATTGCATGCATGCAATGCAGATTGTATCCTGCGGCTCTCTTACTCGGTGTTTCCGCACCGACTCAGTATTGCTGCACTCGCGCGTCTCGTCTGCTGTTCTTACGTCTGCTGTTCTCAAGCTCAAGTTCACGCTAACTAACAAATTTGATTCGTCTATTGGGCGCAGATCGCAGTGCGGTGGCTGTCTGAGTCGGTGTTTCTGCACCGCCCCACCGCCGAATTTGATTTTTAATGTTTAATTGAAGACAACTGCCATGCATGCAGCTCGCATCCTGCAGCTCTCGGCCTCGGTGTTTTGGCACCGCCTCGGTGCTGCTGCATCTACCTCACTTTTGACTTCCAATTCCAAAATCAAACTTACGCGCATGCATGCAACGCAGATCGCATCCTGCGGCTGTCGGGGTCGGTCTTCCGGACGGACTCGGTGCTACTGCATCTGCAAGACGGCAACCGGGTTTTCGCGCGTGAGGAGGATGTGTGGTTCTCCGAGGGTGTGCGCGCAGCCGCCTGCCGGGCGCTGCAGCCGCCGGACGGAGGCATCGCCGTCGTGGACGACCCCGGGTCAGATCCGCGGTGAGTCATCTACTCCTAAGAACTGCAATTAAGACTTCATTCAGGCAGTTAATGGTGTGTGGCAGTGTCGAGGGGGGTCATGCAATAAGTAGCAACAACGGCGCTGCCTGGCCGCCATGGACGACCTTGGGTCAAATCCGAGGGTGTCATGCAATAGCAATGCTGCAGCTAAGAACCACACAATCTTTTTAGTTGATCAATGTGCAGCGGTGCCGCGGCGGATTTCGGAGTGAAAAGTTGATGGTCAATAACCTGCCTTAACAGTCTGCCTTCAGTTAAACTACGGAAGGAACGAAAAAGGCTTTTTTCAAGGCATTCCTGGGAAATGACAGCTGAGCGACAGGGCTGCAAGGCCTTCGTTCGGTTTCCAAGACTTTGCTCGGCAATGCGTTGGCTGGGGATCCTGGCAGCTGCTGGTTGTTTACCATAAGGCAGGGGCGTTGCCTTTATCAGTGATCACAACTCTGCTGGCTAGTCACAGGGACTAGTGTTGACAGGGGACCTTCTCATGGGGTCTTGCATCGCAAGGATAGTTCTGCCAAAGAATTGTGTGCCAGTCTGATTCATGCTCTGAACGGCGGGGGATGTGGCTGCAGGCTTGCGGAAGAGGAGGAAGTGAGAGCAGCTGTGAAGTACTTTGCGGGCGCCCCTCTCATGGCCTCAAACGGCTACCGCCTCGGCTCGCTGTGAGTTCTCCTCTAGTCCTTGCATATCCCCTCATTCCAACATACTTGTCACTCGGCATGTCAATAATTTGCTCGCAGGTTCTCTTTTCTGATAAATGTTGCGTGGCAATTGATGAATCTTTGGTGCTGCTGCCCAGCCTGCCGCAAAATGGTAATTGTTATATGGGGCGTGCATTGCCTATTTGAGGCATTCTGCATGCATGCGTAGAGGTTCAAAAGCTGAAATACCTCAACAAATTGTTCCTTGCACGTTGCAAGCCAGGCGTCCTGGCGATCAGATTCACATTTCCCCAACGCATGTCGAATCCAAGCCTTCAACATGCGGAGACGAAGGCTGTATTTTCATATTTAGTGTTTTCTTTACTTGACGTTCCTTCTGGTATTGATGGGGTTCTTCATGAGTGCTGCAGACATATAAACAATCTCACAATCCCCGTAAGAAATATAACAAACTGCATGCTCAAACATCTGCGAGCAATTAGTGATAACCCACCTTTCGATATTCTGGGCAGGCTATCACTCGTTTGTATTTTGCTGCAGGGTGCTGCTGCACAGCAAGGCTTACAAGCTGGACGCCATAAACAGCACCATTCTGAAAAACATGGCGGATCTGATGGTGCGGGAAGTCTGGGGCGCCTACCAGCATGCGCACGAGCAGCGGATCCTGCAGCTCACAAAGGTGCGCGGACCTTTTTTATGCTTATTCTAAACCCCCTGAGACCCTAAGGAACCCTGACAAAGAGAGGAATCACAATGGACCAGCACGCGCACGAGCAGCGGATCCTGCAGCTCACAAAGGTGCGCGGACCGATTTTATGCTTATTTTAAACCCCCTGAGACCCTAAGGAACCCTGACAAAGAGAGGAATCACAATGGACCAGCACGCGCACGAGCAGCGGATCCTGCAGCTCACAAAGGTGCGCGGACCGATTTTATGCTTATTTTAAACCCCCTGAGACCCTAAGGAACCCTGACAAAGAGAGGAATCACAATGGACCAGCACGCGCACGAGCAGCGGATCCTGCAGCTCACAAAGGTGCGCAGACCGATTTTATGCTTATTTTAAACCCCCTGAGACCCTAAGTAACCCTTGAAAAAGAGAGGAATCACAATGGACCTGCACGCGCACGAGCAGCGGATCCTGCAGCTCACAAAGGTGCGCGAAACCCAAAAATCTGAGCGCCTGCTTTTGCCAGGTTTTGGTATTAGACATCGATAAAACCCCAAAGGTGCCGCTGACCTCTCATAGTCGTAGATCAGGCTTGGGATACAAACCCCTCAGTACCCCTGAAAAGGAGAGAAGGACACAGGGGTGCATGTAAAACTGCAAATGCCAGAAAGCCAGGAAGTCAGAGCAACCAGTCCAGGACACTCCACCCCCCTCCCTATACATGGGCGTGATAATCAACGGACGCATGTTTACGAGCATGCATGCCCTTTACATCCATTGCAGGACTTACTAATCGCAGCGTCACTCGCCAGCAAGCTTATTTACGCAGGGGCATGCATGCATGGCAGGTTTGTGGGATGACTCAGCGACAGCCCAAGTGCAAGGTCTTGCTGCTCAGTGCAGCAACCTTCCTTGCGACGTCCTTTTCACCCCTCCCCGGAACCCCTTTCTACTGTCAGTGATTCTCTTGCCTGTATATATGGCTGTTTTTGTGCGACAGGTGGCAGACTGCTACTCGGAGCCGCATCTGCTGGTGGAGGTTTCTGAGCTGCAGCCCTGGAGCATCCTGCGCATCAACCAGGCAGCCGTGCGAGTCACCGGTGAGCTCACTCTTCAAAGTTTTCAGGATACAGGGGTTTCAAGTTCGAATTTTAGGGTTTTGGGTTTCGGGGGACCCAAAATTGGAGCGCTGCTTTTCCAAAGGGCCCACACAGAATTTCTTGTGCCTGTGGGCAGTCCCAGAGCTCTGGCCATCACCTAGGAAAGCTGGCTGGCAATGCAGTTGCGCTCGTGACATTTCAGCAGGTATTGAAAACTGCAACGAGGACAGCTGAAAATTTCCGGTCTGCACTCCCTTGTCATGGGGTGGCGGCAAACACAATTGGTTTTGGATTCCTTCTGTGTTCCACAGTCCTCTGCTCTTGTTTTCACGTTGCTGGAGCAGTTGTTACCGTTGCAAATTGAACCTTGGGTGTGAACATCGGGCATCTGGTGGAAAAGGTATCGGGCACATTCCACCTGCAGTACAAAGAGGCAAACCACATCCGCTGTCATAACCTCCGCCATCTAATGGAACCTCCGTTGAAGAGCAAGGCGCTGATTTCAGAGTGTGTGTGCAGGCATGGACAGGGAAAATGTGACGCACAAGGCCTTCTGGGATGTATTCAAGGGGTTTGACAACAGCAGCAACACGGTGAGCCACCTGCTGCACTGGAGTAATTCCCTTTAGGGTTTCCACCCCAAGCCCTCTTGAGCAAGGGTCTGTGATTTGACAAGCGCACAAGGCGCCCCTTTCTGACATCTCAAGCTTCTTAACTCCCTTGTGCTCTTGGTGCACGTCGCGGTATACGCAATTGCCAAATGCTTTGTGACTGAGAATGGCACAGGTTACTGACTCAGCTGCTCGGAATAGACATATGCATAATTCCACGTCATGTGTCATGGACAAATATTTCAAACATTTCGTGCAGCAGTGTCACAGCATGTTTGAGGCATACCATTGTTCCCCATAGCAGCTTCAGAATTATGATTTAGGCGAAGAATTAGGTAGTAATGGCTGCACCAAACGACGACATGCCATCAATGGTTTGTCATTCCTGATGGCTCAAATTCTCATGTGTACATCTGCCATGCAGAAACAAACGGCGGTGGCGGCCCGCGCGGCTCAGGGCACAAGCTTCAATCTGATCAACATGATGGCGGTCAAGAGGGCCAAGTCCATGGAAATTGAGGACGTGACTTTCACCTGCACCTTCAGGTGAGTAAATACAGCAACTCTCCATGTGTCAGGGTAGGCATTAGTAACCCTGGAATTTGGATTTGAAAAGAACAGGAGAAACCGCAGAAAGCAGCGCGTCCCATATGTGACTTTCACCTGCACCTTCAGGTGACTGAGAACAGCGACTTCTTTGTGTGTTAGGCGTGTCAAGAGTTCACATCTTGAAAAGTTTCCAGGGTAATACGTGCCCACGCATTTCAGGTTATTGCAAGCACTCGTTTTCGCACTCAATCTGGCTAAACTGTGCGCGGCTGCAAGCTTGTCTGGAGCAGGTTGGCCAAACAAGAGTACACAACCATGTCTGCAAGTGCTGGGACGTTGTGGATTAGGCGATGGATCGAGGCTGGTTCTTGGGTCTGACACATTCTTTATTTTGAAATCCTAAATATGAACCCTAACCCTCAAACTTTCAACAGAGGGTCTGCATGGATTTGTCAGCAACCCTCTGCAGACGAATGACAAATTCCGTCTAGCCTCCCTTTGGAAATTTTGGCATGTAGCAGATGAGGCGCTGTGAGCAGTCAGAAACATGCAGCAACAGTTCAGCGTAGATGTAGATCCGTAGATGAGCCGAGCCTAGACTTAAATTGACAATAGAGAAAATCCCTTACATTATTTGCATCCCTCCACGCAGGCCGGCGGCGCGCGACATGGCGGCCGACGACACCAAGCCGCGCTCGATTAGTAACGCGGGCCGGCATTACTACTTCGTGGGGATACGGGTCGAGGCGACGACGCCCGTAACTTCCTGCGTGGAACGGACCCCGCTTCCTGGACTTGTCTTGGGTCAGCTGTTGGGAACTGGCGCCTTTGGGAGAGTCTACAAGGGATACCACCGCGGACAGGTCGTTGCTGTCAAGGTAGGAGGGATCGATTTGCACTTATTTAATCCTATTACACAGTTTGTTGGTCACTTACTTAGTCGGGGCCACAAGTTTACCTGTGTTTCAAGGTCAAATTTTCAATCTACTGTAGGTGTCCCCTAGCTTTCCCCCAGCCACAATCGACTGCATGTATGCAATGCAATGGTAATGGATGCTCCTAAGCAGGGGTATGCTTGCGTTGTAAATGCACTTCACTATAGTGCACATTCTAAATTCCGCACCCCTGGCGGTGCGGGATTTTTCCTAAAACCAACTTTTAGGGGTCTTTCTGACTACAAAAATACCGGGGTCATACTCCATTGGATCGGGCGTGGAGAGCTTTCTGAATCTGGTCTCAAAATTATCATAGGATTTATATTTTGGGAGACGTGGTCTCACTTATCCACCCTTTTTGGCCGGATATAATTATTTACTGCGGTTCTAGAATGAGTACTACAGTATTTACCCCGTGAGTCAGCCCTACTTGCATTTAAGCAGGAACGTAGGGGGTGGCAGCAATTATCAGAGTGCATATTCCTCAGAGATAACACAGGAATGCACACTAAAAGTCCATCCCTTGGACATGTTTCCAATACTGATGCTTCAATCAAGCTTGGCGTTGTACTGTCTTGTGTGTCTGGCATTTCTCGTGGGCTCAGTCAAACGATTGCATAGTCCTTTCGATTGTGTGACTAAGAGTAAAAAGCTGCGCCTGCAGGTCTGCAACAGCTGCAACCTGCGCTGCGATTTGAACGGCGTCCCCATGGAAGCGAGCCTCGTCGGCCGCTTGCAGCACCGCAACCTGGTGCGCATTAATAACACCCATGAAAGCCCCAGCTGGCGGGGGGCGGTACAAATACTGAGCGTCACCGTAAATTTAAATTCGAAGCTGGAAAAATAGTGCCATTTTCCCTCACTGCCTTGTGTGTCGTGGGCACATTGTCCCCTGCAGGGCTTGTGTTAGTACTCGAAGTCAGACGAATGTGTTTTGGGACATGCAAACAATAGGGCCCCGGCTCGCGGGGGGCGTTTTAAATTCCGAGCACCGTGCCCACGGTTGATTGGGTCTTGCTTGGATCTGGCGAGTCCACCAAGGGGTAGGAATTTGGCAGCCTTCATATGCAGCTTGTCTGCAGACGCACCTTGCCTTTGGCAGGAAAAGCGTGTAATAGCTATAATAATAGTAATAGAAGCCCTAAAAATTGTCATGAGAGGTTATATGTAGGGTTTCATCCTGATCGTTACGCAGGACCCTGCGAAAAACCCTAACAGGGACTTCGGAGTTTCTTTAAAAACATATAGGGTTTGATCTGGTGCTGCTGCTGGTTGGCCGCCTGCCAGCACTGCAACCTCTCACCCTTACCCCTGATATCCCTGAGACAGGGTGTATGTTTTAGGGTTTCCTGGCGGAATTGCCCTCGTACTGTTGTGCCCTTGAGGAAGACTGGAAAAAATCCACGTTGCAAGCAGAGCGTGTTCTTCTTATCTTGCAGTGCAAAAAATTCCTGGTCGCTGCTGCTGCGCGGTGATCTCAGGAGTCCGAGCAAAGGGGCTTTTCAAACCTCCCAAAACCCCAATGTTTCAAACCCCCCAACAAGGGTTAATATAAATAATATATAATATATCTCACCGGCGCGCAGGTGCGCACACTGCAGACGGCCAAGACGCAGCGGGATCCGGGGGGACCCCGGCGGGCCCCCTCCCTGGGCGGGGGGGACCAGCCATCGGCAGCAGTCAGAGCGGCGCTGCAGGTACATTGTTTGAGCGTCATCTTAAATCCAAATTCGAATTTGCAGAAGTATCCCGAAGTCAGACGGATGTGTTTTGGGACATGCAAACAATAGGGCCCCGGCTGGCGGGGGGCGGTATAAAGCAATGTGCCCACGGTATGGGTCTTGCTTGGATCTGGCAAGTCCAACAAGGGGTAGGATCTAGCCTTTAACTGCAGCTTTGTCAGGACGCACCTTGCCTCTTGGCAGGAAACACGTTTGTTAATTATAATGAGTATGATAATGATAATAATAATAATAGCAAAGGGCAGGGGTTTTGCGGCCTTCTGTTCCTTTGAAGAGTGCCAGACTGCTTGCCTTCCGGCCTGGACGTATTTGACAAACATCACACATTCGTGTGAATTTTCCTAGGGGCGTTCTTTTTGGAGCGGCTTCTGTGGCTCGCATGACTCAGCAGGTGGGTGACTGGACTGCATGCCAGCTGTAGCCCACCAGAAACTGGTCAGAGTGCAGATTTGCAGAGGAAATTCCAAGGGAGCTCTGTCCAGTCATTCATCGGCATCCAGATAAGCTTATTTGAAGCTTGATCCAAGTCAGAAGTTGATAGATAACAATCTTATTTGTAGGCGACCGCGATAGAGCGGGCAAACAGCGACCGTCTGCGGGAGGAGACCTGGCTGCTGCTGGAGTACTGCGACATGGGCTCCCTCATGGTGAGTCATCGCCCGTTTAAATTCGAATGCACAACTTGACTTTAAACTTGATTTATTGGCTTGTGGAAATACTTGGAGAACGATGTCCGGCTATTGCCGAACGGTGCCTAGTGCAGACCCAAATCCAACGGGCAAGTTTCTGGGCGGTAAACGGGCCACAGTACAAGAGGAGAGCAGCGGCTGGGAATTAATTGGGAGCACTTATCGAAAAATCTCCATACCTATTCTATCTGTACTGCGGGGGCAACGCAAATACCGAGCAGGGTGCTCACGGTTGTTTTGGTCCTGCATGCATCTGGGGAGTCCAACAAGGGTTTTGAGTTGTGTTGTAAACTCTGGAGGGGGACAAAAATTGAAATTTAGGGGTGGTCCCAGTGGCAGCCGTTACCGGCAGCGTGTCCGCAGACGCAGCTTGCCTCCTAACAGGAACGGCGTGCTGACTTACCGTGCCAGATCTCTGGCAGGCACTTGCTCACGGGTGCAGCAGCTGTGCAAGACTTTCATGGTGACTACCTGCTGACTAATCTTCCGCGCCCGAAAGCCGTGCATGCTGATCAGGTCTGCGCTGTGCTCTGCAGGACGCAATAAACAAGGCCTGGTTCAGGTCCTGCTCCAAGGGACCGGCGAATATGCGCATAGTGCTTGTGACTGCGCATGAGATGACGGCCGGCCTCTCATTCCTGCACTCTCAGGGCCTCGTGCACGGCGATTTGTCATCCGGTGAGTCATCGAATCACCTATATTATGTAACCTTATGCGAGCGCACATGGGGGAGCAGGGAATGCCGGTTTTCTACCTCAGCGCTGATGGAATACTTAGCAGCTCCAATTAAAGTTGCTGCACTCCCAGAGCCTTGTGTACGGTGAATTGTCGTCCAATGAGTCACTTGGCTCACCTAACCTCACCTCACCTCTGCTGGGCTGTCCCACAGGGAAGCTCTAATATGAGCTCACCAGTTTTCTGACTTCGTAATTTTCGAAAGCCCCACTTGATTGCTTCGGCCTGTGCACCCGCCACCTGTGCTGATGAGCGCAGCATGAGTTTTGACATGAGGTCAGAACTACCATGAGCCTTGCAGAGCTTGCGTGCAGTGCTACCCCGAAAAGGGAGTTGTGAGGATATCAGCTGTCTGCAGAGGAGTCCTGCAGTATAGTTTCATCAAATATAAGGCAGCCTTGCACCTGACCAGCAAAGCAGTCTCCCTCTAGGTTCAGGGTTTGACTTTGACTTTGGCTGTGAAATTTGATTTTGATTTTGATGCGTGCAGGCAACGTGCTGCTGGCGTCCTCGCCGGATTCGCCCCACGGCTTCAGTGTGAAGATCTCGGACTTTGGCCTGTCGAGAAACATGGACATCCAGAGCCGCATTGAGACAAAGACCACCGGCACCGTCAACTACATGCCGCCTGAAGTTCTGAGCGACGGCATCGTCAGCAAGGTAACTCACCCTTTTGCAATACAATTTTACCTGCCTTTACTTATAGTTTGTATGTTCCCACCTGTGAAACCCTGCCCCCCCATCCCCTCCCCCGCCCTCTCCCTATAAAGCCCTTGATATTATATGCATATTATGTATTGCATATTGCATTATATTGCATGCATCCGTGGCCATGATGCTCGGTATATACACGACCCCCCACCAGTCGGGGCCAAAATATAGGGATGGGGAAAGCCTGCATGAGTGCATGTTGCGCTCGCCGTGACAGCTGTCGCAGCATCCGGCGAAGATGTACAAAATAGCATCGGAATAGATTGTGGCCTCTTGATATTCCAATTGCTGTGCGCGCAGGCGGCTGATGTGTATGCGTTCGGGGTGCTGGTGTGGGAGATGGTATGTGGAGTGAGGGCCTGGGAAGGACTCACTCCGCCACAAGTCATGCTCGCTGTGGCCTGCCAGAACAAGCAGCTGACCTTTCCCAACTGGGTGCCCACGGAGATTGCCAAGTGAGCCTCATCTTTAAATTTTCTTTGTGAACAATCTCATAAATCGAAATTTAAGGTTGAAATTTGGAAATATTCCTGGCCGAAGTTGCGCCACTCGCGCGATTCTGGCAAATATCGGCAGAGGGCATCTTTCATGTTCAGAAGGGAACCAAGCGCGTCGCTACCGTGATTGGGTCCTGCTTGGATTTTACGAGTCCATCAAGGGGTCAGATATGTGACAGCCTGTAGTTGCCTACGCACGCACCTTCCCTATGGCAGGAACAGCGCGTGATGATCATATTGATAATCATCTTGGAGACAACCCTCCCCCGCCGCCCTATCTGCAGACGCACCTTGCCTCTGGCAGGAACAGCTAAGGGTAAGTCAAGATTAATCTCTACAATATTTCTTGATTCTGAGATATCATTGCCTGCCGCTCCAGGCTGTGCCACGAGTGCATGGAGGCAGATCCTCAGCAGCGGCCGACCTTCAAAGAACTCGAACGACGGCTCGGGAATCATCTCGGGAAACTCCAGGCGGCCGACTCCATGGACCTCAAAAATTTCCGGGCGCTGTCATGCCCTTAGTCACCGTTGACTCACCGCTGACTCAGCGCCCTTGGGCATCGAGACGGGGAGTTGCTGCGCGGTGGGGGCCTCCGGCGTTGAGTCACCGATGACTCATCAATTGAGTCATCAGCAGCACCAGCCAGCTTGGATGCCGTGCATTGCGAGACATGCGGACTTTGTCGGCGCGCGCATTCGTTGCCCCCGAGTCTCTGCAGGAGTCGTCGGTAAGTCACCCGGCCTGTTTAGGCCGCCGGCGCCACATCACTGGCAGGCACGCCGCAGGAGCGCCCCAGCCGCTCTTTTTCTGGGATCTCTGCTCCGGCGCGACAAAATCTATCAGCTGACGGACTAATTTCAAGTGGCGAGGAGGTTTCATCGGCCGCGGCTCGGCCAGTTAGTCATCTGCGCTGGTGCATGCGCACGTGGAGCAAAGCAGGGGAAATAAACAACGGGGCCCCATATAGGCAGTGTATAGCAGGCTGTCATCAGACATGACTATTTGCAAAATCCTGGAGCTGTTGAGGGTTGCGGCACGGTTTTGAGGGTGACTACATAGGGATCAATTCCCCTGGAGGGTCAATTGTTTGGCTTGGGATTGTCCAATTTTGCACACACCCGCTGCATGCTGCTCCTGATGCAGCAAAGGGTGCAGCAAATAAACTCAGGGGCGGTAATTCACCAGAAGTGCATCAGCTTGAGGGAACAGGGAGGAATTTGTATGTAGAAGAGTGCAGGCTTGTTCAAACCCTACAGCAGCAGCTGCTTTAATCACCATCAAATACCCCTGGGGTAGCGCAGGGTTTTGCGCTGAGGTCATCGATTTGATTTCGAATAAGATATTCGTGCCTGCCGTGAGTTCACAGGCAGGCCTGGTACTCTTTCAGATCAACATTGAAGGCTCAATCCAGTTGATGACTGCACACTATAAAAAGTGCTGCAGGATGTTTTCAGTCTGGGGTCCTGTTGACACCACAAGATCAGACAGGGTGCTGGACAATGGGCGAAACCGTGCTGTCATTGTTGGTTTCAGACGAGGGGTTTTTACCGACCCTTGGGGGAAGGGTGACCGAACATCGTGAGAGTTGCCCGCAGCCTAATCAGAGGCTCGGGGCTGAAGCAACAGATGCACATTTTGCGCACATGACTGTCACAGGACCTGTCGAAATGCAAGGGGCGTTGATAGGATGCATTGTTCTAGGCACATCAATTTTTTTGTCCCACGTATGTTGCTGATTCTTTGCACCGGGCCTTCTTCGCAGCCCCTTTTCTGCGCCGCCGAGGGGATCATCGCGCAGAAAATGTGCTTCGAGGGGTTTAGGGGCCTCTTTTGCTTGAAAACCTACTTCTTGTGTACAGATGAGTAGTTTGATGAGACAGAGCCTCGTTGTTTCTTCGCTATGTGTAGCAACGGTGTGCACGAAAAAGAGCTCCAAAACATTTTATTGGTATTGAAGCGCCATTTTTGGCGCGCTACCAATTTATGGAGGTGTCTTTGAGATGAGCTTGGCTGATGTTCTCCCCTCAACTTGCTTGCTGAGAAAATCGCCCGACCCAAATATGCATTTGCTAATGTATCAATGCATTCTGCGGCCTCACTGGGTGTATTTCACACTAGCAGTTGTGACCGGACAATTAAGCGCCAATGTGTGTGCCAAGTTTCTGTTGCCACAGCGTTTGCATGCGAGTATACGTAATGGTGCTTCATCTGTGATAGGATCTCCTTTGAAGTGGAATATTCAGCGTTGATCACATTTCAGCAAGCTCACAAAGGCTGACCGGGGCATTAGGTGCTCTTGCGTTGCACATGCTCTATTTTGGTTATTGACAGGTATGCTGACTGCAATTTCAGAGTAGTGCAAACGCTTGGTTTCTCAGCTGTGCTTGGAGTTTCTCTCTTGTTTCATCCAGCCAAGGCAGCTGCGCGGTAGCTGCTGGCTCCTTTTAGGACCTTGTTTCAGGTCAGTTATGGGGCTGTGAACGTGCCTCTCAGTGGATTGGAGCTCAGTTCGTCCTGCTGTGTGAATCTTGTGATGGGTTGCTCGTCTGGCGTTCTGTACTGATATGCAATGATGACATCAGCTTCCTGGTTCGGTCTGTGTTTGTAAGGGATGAAATCAGTATGCCATGTTTGTGATGCACATCTAAACTCTATGCAGACAATGTCGGTCAGCAGGCTGCTCTATAGTAGCTGCATGCCAAGAACATTTAAAAAATGGACCATTCAGACCGCATCTATAAACATAGCTGTTCTTTTTGGCAAATCTCATGCACGCCATTACTAAATTCATATCAAGAGCTCTTAAGGCACAATATATGCACAATGCTGTAAATAATGTAACTCTGTCCCATTGAACGTTGCAGGAACCAAGATAGGCAAGAGAGGGCTAGTCTGGGCGTCCACATCACCCTTTCTGGCCAGTCTCTGCTTTGGCTGATCTGCAAGCGCATGCACATTGCCTCATCTGGCCGTACTTTCTGCGGTGCCTGATCTGGCAACGCGCGTTGCTGCATGCACATGTGCAGAGTCTGATCTGGCCAATTCACTAGCATGCGGCGGCCAGCAGTGAGCTCAGCTGCGCATGCGCGGCTTCATAAGCCGGCCCATGCGCCGAATCTTCAACCCAGCATTCATGCACAAGCCGCCAGTACTCTACATAGCCTCCCTGCATGTATGAGCGGGTCTAGGCTCGCACGGCGGCTAGCATCAAAGTAAGATTGGCAAGCGCGGCTTCAAATGTCGGCCGCCGCGCCAAAAATGCCCAAAATTTATTCATGCAGAAGCCGCTTGTGTTCCACAGAGCCTCCTTGCATGTATGAACGGGTCTAGGCTCGCGCGGCGGCTAGCATCAAAGTAAGATTGGCATGCATGGCTTCAAATGTCGGCCGCTGCGCCAAAAAATGCCCAGCATTCGTAAAGAAGCCGCTTGGCTTCACATAGCCTCCTTGCATGTATGAGCGGGTCTAGGCTCGCACGGCGGCTAGCATCAAAGTAAGATTGGCAAGCGCGGCTTCAAATGTCGGCCGCTGCGCCAAAATTGCCCAAAAACTATTCATGCAGAAGCCGCTTGTGTCTCACCAAGCCTCCTTGCATGTATGAACGGGTCTAGGCTCGCGCGGCGGCTAGCATCAAAATAAGATTGGCATGCGCGGCTTCAGATGCCGGCCCCTGCGCCGGTTCTTCAGCCCAGCATTCATGCACAAGCCGCAAGAGTTCTACATAGCCTCCTTGCATGTATGAGCGGGTCTAGGCTCGCATGGCGGCTAGCAGCACCCTGTCTGATCTTGTGGTGTCATCAGTACCCCAGACTGAAACTATCCTGCAGCACATTTTATAGTGTGCAGTCATCAAATGCATTGAGCTTTCAATGTTGATCTGAAAGAGTACCAGGCCTGCCTGTGCACTCACGGCAGGCCCGAATAGCGTATTCGAAATCAAATTGATGACCTCAGCGCAATACCCTGCGCTACCCCTTGGGTATCTGATGGTGATTAGAGCATCTGATGGTGATTTAAAGCAGCATTTTGAACAAGCCTACACTCTTCTGCAGACACATCCTCCCTCTTTCCTCAGCTGATGCACCTCTGATGAATCAACGCCCCTGTGAGGATTGCTGCACTCTTTGCTGCATCAGGAGCAGCATGCAGCCAGTGTGTGCAAAATCGGACGAATCCAAGCCAAACAATTGACTCTCCAGGGGAATTGATCCTTATAGTCACCCTCAAAACCCTGCCGCAACCCTCAATAGCTCAGGGTTTTGCAATTAATCATGTATGATGACAGCCTGCTATGCACTGCCCATGTGAAGCCCCGTTGTTCCTCTCCCCTGTTTTGCTCCACATGCGCGTGCACCAGCGCAGATGACTAATTGGCCGAGCTGCAGCCGATGAAACCTCCTCGCCACTTGACTCACCAATGACTCATGCAAAGACTTGGGGGCAACAAATGCGCGCACCGAGAAAGTCCGCAGATCTCGCAATGCACGGCAGCCGAGCTTGCTGGTGCTGCTAGCATCAAACTCAAGATTGGCATGCGCGGCTTCAATTGTCGGCTACTGCGCCGTTTCTTCAGCCCAGCATTCATGCACAAGCCGCCAGTACTCTACATAGCCTCCCTGCATGAATGAGCGGGTCTAGGCTCGCGCGGCGGCTAGCATCAAAATAAGATTGGCATGCGCGGCTTCAAACGTCGGCCGCTGCTCCGGTTCTTCAGCCCAGCATTCATGCAGAAGCCGCCCGTGTTTCACAGAGCCCCTTTGCATGCTCAAGCTTGTCTAGGCTCGCGCAGCGGCTAGCATCAAAGTAAGATTTGCATGCGCAGCTTCAAAAGTCGGCCGCTGCGCCGGTCTTTCGGCCCAGCAGTCGTGCAGAAGCTGCCGGTACTCGGCCGGGGCGTCCTCCGGGACCCGCGGCCGGCCGCCGCAGAAAGAGCTGTACAGCACCTGCGCACATAAGCCGGCACTTGTCAGCCTTTTTTGTTATACACAGTGGGCATTTCCGGCTTGCTCTGACCACCCCAGCTGTGAATGTGGATTTTTTGGCGTAAATCAGCCCGATTTGGACACCCAGACAAGCCTCTATATTTCAAAGTGTCATTGTCATTACCAAACGCTTGTTCTGTCAAAGGCAAGATACATCCTGTCAAAAAAGCTGCAGCTGAAGGCTGCCAATCTGCTGGTTGTTGTTGGTTGATGCAAGGCCCACCTAAACCTCACCATTTTCAAACAGCCTCCCGCCAGCCACGGCACTTGATGTTCAGTAGTATTAAGCGGCGCTGTGCTCCGGAAGAGAGCCATGCTTGCAATCTGGGGCAAGTGCTTGGACAATGACCATGGTAAGATGAGGTGAGAATGCAGCATTATTATCCACTGCTTCACAAATCCACATTCTGGGTGGATCTGCAGGATGGCTCACCCCCTGGTGATTATTGGCGGCATATGACTCGCTGCTGCCCCACATCTCCAGCAACAGCATTGCAAAGCTGTACACGTCAGCGGCCTTAGTCACCTCGCCCCTCTGGAGCACCTCCGGAGCCACGTACGCCAGCGAGCCTGGATAGATGAGTCAGCATGGGTGCATCAGCACATGCAAGGGTGAGTCAGCATGGGTGGACCCAGCACATGCATAGGTGAGTCAGTACGCGTGAGTCGCCGCGGTGTCAGCATGATTTGGGTGAGCACAGTCTGCTTGAATGAGTCAGCACGGTAGGCATGGGTGAGTCAGCAGAGCTTAGTCAGTGCAATGAAATGACCTTGACTTTCTGGTTTAGAGGGCAGTGTGAGCTACAACAGGGACCCAGTGAAAAGCGGCTATAGAATGTTGGCAGGTAAAAGAAATACATGTGCTGTGATAAAGGCTGTCATATGCACAGCTGCAGATCAGGGCGGCTGGCATGCAGGCAGTGCATCTTTCCCTCTTATGTTCACTAATGGCCGCCCTTTGGGTTCAACTGAAGGACAATTTATCATTATCAGTACAATTATTTGACTGCAGGAAAATAGTTAGGAGAAGAATTCTCACGGAGAAGAATATCTCACCGAGGCTGTCGGTGACAGTGTGGGTAGTTCCAGTTGCCAGCAACCGAGCCATCCCAAAATCGGCGATCTGCGCATGCGTGCAAGGTTTCTTTTGATGTCTTACCGATTCAATGTGGCTCTTAACAATAAAATGTGGCGTTTCTGTGGCGCCTGAAGTACTTGTGGGTGTCCCACTTAAAAGGTACCGGTTGGTTCCTAAAAAATTCACCCACCACCGAAAGAAGGCAAAAATAACTCCTTTTCAGCAAAAATGCGCCCAAAAATACCCATTTCAAAAGAAATATTCCAATTCGTAGTCACTTTCGTGACTTCAGAAAATTGAATCTAGGATAAAGTTGTATCCACATTGGCTTCCAGCTAGAATCCTCAAAAGAGACACTGATGCCAACATCAGGGAAATTGACATTTCTGCTTTGGCATGAGATAGGACATCTCAGGGAAGGTGTTTTCCGTGGCAGTATAGTCATGCATAGTCATACGTAGTCATGCGTAGTCAGCAGCATACTCATGAGTGCCCCACCATCAACCTGGTGTGGCTCATATCTCTAACACAGTCCATGTTTCGAACACCAGAATATTTCATCAAGACATTAGTTTTTCTGAAGCAAGTCTTCACAAATGGTCTTGCTAGTTTTACTCTTGTTAATGCATGCTCTTTCCAACAAAAAGCAAGGTGCGCCTGCAGACAAGCTGCAGTTGAAGGCTGCCACAATCATGACAATCATGACATTAAAATTGGCTGGACCCTATACAGTGGTACAGTGGCGTTTTCTGGTATTTGGGTTGTAAGTGTTCTTCAATTAGCGAGCTAAATCACCTTGCAGATGAAACCCCTTGGGTCTTCAGGGGTTTTGGGGGCGCTCATCAGTAAGATGTTGGCGGGTTTGAGGTCTGCATGCACGATTTCCAAATGGTGTAAGTACCCCATCCCGGCAGCAACGTCCATGCCACACAGCAGAATTGCCTCCTGCAAAATGATTAGTAGTGGTCTTAATATTCCCCGCATTTCCTGCCAAGAGGCAAGGTACGGCCTGCAGACAAGCTGCAGTCAAAGGCTGCCAAAATCCTAACTCTTGTACAAAAATAGCTGACAGAACGTCAATGTACTGGGTCTGATCGGTGCTACTGAACGGAGTTTGTGCATCCCTTATGACAGACACATGCATTATAGACTCAAGGTTGTAACCACACACACTAACAAGAAAATGACCTGACACTGACTGAGTTGGATCATTACTGCTTCTGTCTCTATCAAAGCCAGACTTTCCAGGGGGGCCTCCACTCTCCAGAAGCCCCAATTTCCTAGAATACAGACACTGGATAGGAATTGCAAGGACACAGGGATGGGCATCTAAACCTCGATTATCAACTTCTCTGAGCGACTGACTTAATGTGTTTGTTGTGGATCACGACTGCCAGGCAGGCATAGCAGTGCACCAATGTGGTGATGTGCGGGGGTTCTAAAGTGACTTCTGGGGTTCTCTAGATGTAAGGTACCTCTAAACCCCAAATGCAGAAGGCTAACCAGCTTTCTGCAGAGGCGGCCTCGGGAGATGGCGGAGTGGAGGGAACGCTGCGTCGCCAGCTCCATGACTATTAAGAGCACCTGTCCTGTGGCGTGCAGCAGCTCCGGGGGCGGCGAGGGTTCCCTTAGGGTTGACCCCTCAAACCCCTTGCCGCTCCCCAAACAGCTGCCGCTCGTGCTTGCATCAACCCCTGTATCTGCACAGAACGCCTCAGTCAGTTCGATTTAAAATTGCCGCGGGACAGAATTCTGAGATGATGTGCTCGTGGCAATGTGATATGCCTAGAGCTGAATCCGAGTAAGCTGCCAAGAAAGGTAAACCTCACAGGGTGACTTGAATTTGCTCGCAGGCATCTGAGCATCGTGCCCACGGTAAATTGGGTCTTGCTTGAATCTGGCGAGTCCAACAAGGGTTAGGTTTGAGGCAGCCTTTACATGCAGCTTGTCTATAGATGCACCTTGCCTGTTGGCAGGAAAAGCGTGTAAATAGTAGTAAAAACAGTATTCCGAGGACCTGTCGCCCGTTCAACAGCCAGAGCTAGCACCACTCTCTGCCACTGTCAAACCCTGATTCCCCAAGGATTGATAACATTCGCTGTGTCCTGACCATGCCTGAGTAATGTACATGCAGGCACCTCTCATGACAGCCCATGTTTGAGAGTCACCACTTGATACGTCGCGACTTGCACGGCCGGCCGGCTCAGCGGCGGCATATCCGCCAAACATCGGCTGCGCAGCTGCATCCGAGAAACTGTGGCCGATGCCCAGCAGCACGCCGGCCGCTGCGGATGGATTACAGCTGCCGCTGCCGGCTGAGACGGAGCAGCCAGAAGCCGCGGCAAAGGCGCCTCTCCTAAATACTGGCTGCGCCGCCGCTTCCATATGATTGTGACTGAAGTTTGGCGGCGGCACGCCAGCCTCGGCGGAGCGGCTCCGGCTGCCGCCGGTGGCCGAGACGGCGGCGCCGGCCGGCTCAAGGTCGAACATCGGCTGCGCCGCCGCGTCGGAGAGACTGTAGCCGATGTTCAACGGCGCACCAGCCGCGGCGAAGGGGTCACAGCCGGAGTCGGCTGCCAAGCTTGCGGCGCTGGCCAGCTCGAGGTTGACCATTGGCTGTGCCGCCACGTTGGAAGAGTTTTCGCTGATGCCCGGCAGCCCGCCGGCCGTGCCGGAGCGGCCACAGCCTTCACGGCCGAACGAGCCGGAAAAGGCGGCCGGATCATCGGGGACGCATCCGCCATACATCGGCTGCACCGCGGCATCAGAGAAGTTGTGGCTGATACCCAGAATCGCACCGGCCGCGGCGGATCGATTGCAGCCGGCGGCGCCGGCCGCCGCCGGCAAGGACGCCGCGGCGCGGACCGCCGTGTCAAACGGCGACAGCAGCAGCGGCTCTGTGGCGGCGCGCGATGATTTGTAGACTCCCTGGCGGTCCAGAATGCCCCGCATCTGCGCGCAAGAGCAGATGGGTGTAATTTATTTACCCTTTAAAGAGGCTTAATTACCCCTAGAGCAGATAGCGTAGGGGGATCCAATCTATATCTATCTAGTTATATAAATGTAGATCCCCCTAATAGCGCCAGTAAAAGGGGTGGGGGTCATTGTTGGGTTGGGGAGCGCAGGGCTAATTGAGGCGGGGCAGCTGCAGCAATAGGGCAACCTTGCGTCCATCGTTTGACTGGGTCTGAATGTTTACAGGACAAGCCAGGACTGGCTTCGTGCACTCCTGCTCCGCATGTCATGCGGCAGGGTTCCCGGCTGAGAGCTCCTCAGAGAGGTAATCAATTCTTTTTGCATTTTAACAAGTGTCTCACCGAGGGAGCTTCGGCGTCGCCGCCCCAGAACCTATCCTCTTCTTTGATGACATAGGCTGCCGCGGCCGCAAACGCGCTGATGCCAGTCGGGGGATCCAAGTTGCTCGCCGCGGCAGCCGGCGCCGCAGTCTCCTGCAGTGGTTCATCTCCGCTGAAGCTGAGCTCTGTGAAGAACACAGCATAGCTGTCTGCTTCGGGTGGAGCCCTTGATAGGTCATTCGAATTCGAATTCGCCCCGGCCGGGGTCGTTATGCCTCTCTCTGGGGCGGCGCAGGTGCCGCTCAGCTTCCTGGAGAAGCCCCGGTGAAGCTCACAGGCGGCTACCGGCGGCTGCACAGTCAGCACCTCGTAGGTCGCCACCTGGGCAGGCAGTAAGTTGTCAGCCGCTGCTGACTCAGCCGCTTGATGAGTCACCAGCGCAGATTGCAATTTCCCGACGCCCGTGCACAGATTCACTTCTGGAATCTACAGGTGCCAATGCCAGCGGGCGTTGCAGCAACACTAGCCATATCAGGATGATTGCCTTTATCCATAACTTGCACCTTTACAGCTGCAAGAGCTGCATCCATGGTCTGCAGATCAGATCTGCAGATCCAGATCATAAACCCTGCAAAACACTTTTCCGAAGGGGCGCACCACGTTGGGGTGGTGCATGTTTGCCGACAGGAGAGACTCCAGCCGGTCTTCAGAGATAGAAGCATCGGTGTTGCGGCTGCACAGCACTTTGATGGCCACTGCTTTGCCGTGCCATTCTCCTGCAGACAAACTCTGCAGATATCAGCTTCGCAGGGTTGAACATCCTTGGAGAATCCCCCTGAGATTGTGATTTTTACTAAGGGCTCTGGGACAGGGTTTCTGGTCCGTCAAGATCCTTTTGATATCAGCTTCATGAGGCAGACCAGAAGTGCCTGGAGTTGTCTGGAGACATTGGAATGCGCTGTCTGATCAGCCTTGTCAATCTGTGGAGGTACTGTCAAAGCCTGGCAGGGAACCCTTTACTGTCTTTCCGAGGACATGCACCTTCAGATGTGGGCGTTCATAGGCATGCTCTGGTAAGAGGGCCAAGAAACTGCAAGCCAACAACTTGACAGGACACGCCTCAATACAGCAAATACATCTTGAGATGGACATGTTGAGAGGCATGCTTGCAGCAGCCTGGTAATAGGGCCAGCAGGCTGCAAGCCAGTAACTTGACAGGACAGGCCAGCTCTGATCTGACTCAGCCCTGCAATGGCACCTTGAGATGCAAGTATTTAGAGGCATGCTTGCAGCAGCCTGTGACAAGGACTGCAGGATCCAAATCAGTGGAAGAACTATAATCTACTGGTGTTCTTGGGATTACAATCAGCAGCATCCGCGCATGCCAACACAATCACTACTGCACGCTGTTCGTGCCAGGAGGCAAGGTGCTTCTGCAGACAAGCTGCAGGTAATGGGCGCTGCCTAACCTACCCCTTGTTGGACTCGCCGGATCGAAGCAAGACCCAATCAATCGTAGGCACAGTGCTTTTATTTGTACCGGCCCCCGCCAGCCGGGGCAGACCGTATCATCTGCCCAAAAACTGCAGAGCTGGCCGCCTGTGAATGTGACACGGCAGGCCAGAACAGGAGTCGGAGGGCGCACCGCTATAGATGCGCGCGAAGCTGCCGCTGCCGATGAATTTCCTCCAAGTGAGGCCGGGCACAGCTGGGCAGGTCGAGCTGGGGGCAGCGGGCAGGCCGGGCAGGCTGCCCATAGAGCCCTGTGTGCTGACGGAACTGCTCTGCTTCGACAGAGAGCTCTGGCTGCTCGGTGCCCTGGGCAGGTCGCACGATGATGGCCTCGTGAGGGACGATGCCCCGCTGCCGCCGCTGCAGAGCAGGCGGCGGACGCTCTGCACGACGTGGCAGGGTGCATGGACGGAGGGATGTGGCAGAGAGACGTTGCTCATGTCCAGTGGCTCGAAGACATCTTGCCTACGAAGGTGAGTTGGGGAGGAGGCGCCCATCCCCCGTCCTGTCTCGCCTGCTGGCCCCTGCACAGGCCACAACTCGCCTGTAGTGTCTGAAGGAGATGACACTATCAAATAACATCCTTTTAGTTTGCAACTGCTGATCCAAAGCATTTCAGAGAGCTGTTCTGACGTAAGGCATCGAGCATTCCAGATCTATCACTCGTTCCGAAAGATGCTGTGCACGCGCGCACCATGTGTTTCGAATGCTTCAAAATGAATGAATGAATCGCCTCCTTGGTGCGGCCTAGAGACTTTTCACAATAACGTGCTCGACACGCTCTCGACCTGTCGCAATCACATCACATTCAGAACATCTGGGGCAGGTGTTTCGCGCAACAGGTCTCCGCTGCTAAATTCATCTGGAATTCAGGCAGCCTACCGCAGTGGTTCCTCCAGCGTCCTGGTACGTCTGCTCTGCAGCTCTCCTGATCAAGACAGCAGTTGAGCTCTGGATCACTGCGCTCACGGATCCTTTGGCGAACTCATCAACTGCCATGCTCAGGATCGCACGCAGTTCTTTGGAAGCTACTCGTTCTCTGACCTTCACGAGCGTAGCACCTCCGTCTCGTTTTTGTATGGGACCCCATTCGCCCTTCCGGAAAAATCCTCGAAAGATCTGCCCACGTGGGACGACTTCTAGGATGTTCATCATAAGATGACGCTTTTCGGAGGCTTTCTGTGGGCAACAACAGTCGTGACTCACCAAAAGGCGTGATCTAATCTGCAATCGGCGACCACTCATCACTAGCTACGGATCATGTGATATCTTGATGCATGGGCTGCACGTGCATACTTCTTAGTCCATAATGATATGTATTTCAGTAGTGTTGAGTCACATCAGCTGACGATGTGTAGTCGTGCTGATATGCCGATTTTTCGGTACGGTGTGTTCTTTGTTGTTTCTGGCAAAGGCAACGGCTTCCCATGTTCTCTATCCTGGCCCACTGTTTGTGAAGGTGTATGTTCATGTTTACTGAATATATATATAATATATGGCACACATAAATACTTCATATAGGGGTAGGAATTTGGCAGCCTTTACATGCAGCTTGTCTGCAGACGCACCTTGC